>Ga0070734_10000197_pt1 | contig 161643 bp, 139 predicted proteins | sample Coa_R1_8_FD_66444 | JGI IMG/M metagenome (GOLD analysis project Ga0070734, IMG submission 66444) | Surface soil microbial communities from Centralia Pennsylvania, which are recovering from an underground coalmine fire - Coalmine... | ecosystem: Environmental > Terrestrial > Soil >... | reverse complement strand
GCGCTCGATTCGGCCCGTCACCACCGTGCCGCGCCCCGAGATCGAGAAAATATCTTCGATCGGCATCAGGAACGGCTTGTCCAGTTCACGCTGCGGCTGCGGCACACTCTTGTCCACCGCCTCCATCAGCGCGTCAATCTGCTTTTCCCACTTCTCTTCGCCGTTCAATGCCCCCAGAGCGGACAGCCGAACCACCGGCACGTCGTCGCCCGGGAACTTGTACGACTTCAGCAACTCGCGCACTTCGAGTTCAACCAGATCCAGCAGCTCGGGATCGTCCACCGCATCGCACTTGTTCAGCGCCACTACGATGTAGGGCACACCCACCTGACGGGCCAGCAGCACGTGCTCGCGCGTCTGCGGCATCGGGCCGTCGGTTGCCGCCACGACCAGGATCGCGCCATCCATCTGGGCCGCGCCCGTGATCATGTTCTTGATGTAGTCGGCGTGGCCGGGGCAGTCGACGTGCGCGTAGTGCCGGTTCGCCGTCTCATACTCGACGTGCGCCGTCGCGATGGTGATTCCGCGCGCCTTTTCTTCTGGTGCATTGTCGATCGAATCAAACGACCGGAACTTGATCGACGGATTGTGCTTGGACAACACCTTGGTGATCGCCGCCGTCAACGTCGTCTTGCCGTGATCGATGTGTCCGATCGTCCCTACGTTGCAGTGCGGCTTATTCCGTTCAAATTTCTCTTTCGCCATAACTCAGCTCTTTGCTCCTAGCCTTCAGTTGAAACTCTCGTCGTCCTGAGCGTATCTTCACTTCGCTCGGAATGGCTGCGAGTCAGCCCGCTAGCCCGATCAGTAGTACTGATACAGCTTCTTAAACTTATGCCGCAGAGGAGTGTCGACTCCCTCCAACCTTGAGAGGTAAAACTCCCGCATCAGTGCCTGATCCGAAACTGGCAGCAACTCGTAAAGCGGCCTAGCCTCGAAACCTGCCTTACCGAACTCCTCAAAAACCCGCTGTGCCAGCACTGCATCGAAATCCCGAACGCGAATGCCGCGCCGGTCCAGATGCTTCAAAAACTTCTCCGCATTCTCTGGCCGGAATACTTGATCCACCACGGCCTGCAGCCTGGCGTATTCCTGTTCCTTCTGAACCTTGATCGCAGCCTGTTCAAAACCCATACTTAAAACCAAGCCTACTCAAATTCTGGAGCGGGAGACGGGAATCGAACCCGCGACCAACAGCTTGGAAGGCTGTGACTCTACCACTGAGTTACTCCCGCTTCTCAACCCAGCTATCACCCCTCAGAAAACCTGAGCGACACGATCGAAATCGTGCCCCCCTCAACACCGCAGCCCGATTCTTGATGACGACTTGAAACTCGCCACCCACAATTCAATGGAGCCGATGACCAGGATTGAACTGGTGACCTCTCCCTTACCAAGGGAGTGCTCTACCAACTGAGCTACATCGGCCCGAAACTGCCGTCGGCCCTCGGCCAACCCTCAGCAAACTACTCCTGCTCGCCACTCTTATCCGGGTGCAGGACATCCTTGCGCCGCAAAACCGACTTCACCGCGAATAACGCTAAAACCGCCAAAGTGATCCCTTTGATCCGCGGGTCTCTGATCGTCAGGTACGTCAGCACTCCCAGCACCACGTATGCGATCAAGGCTCCGGTAAGGCGATTCATCACTTCTGAGATCCTTCGCAAAACCCGCTCAGGATTTCGTTAGCAGGCCGATTCGTTCGCCCGCCAAACGGCTCAAGCCTGGTGCACAGGGGAGGATTCGAACCTCCGTACCTCGCTAGGAGGAACAGATTTACAGTCTGTCGGCTTTAACCACTCACCCACCTGTGCCAAAAACTCGTTGGGGCGATGCGGCCCTCGCGCTCGGCCCAGCAGGCCACAAAACGGGCCCGCCGAAAAACGCGGTTAAACCCGCACACTTTTCACACTACTTCGCAACACAGGGAAACCAAGGCTCGCGCGAACCACGCCGCGAATTACCATTACTCGCCGGAAAAGTTCCGAATGGAGTGCGTTGGAAAAACCTGTTGTGCCGCTACTAAATCCGCCGCCCGCTAAAATCGTTTCCTGGAGCTGGCGAAGGGATTCGAACCCCCGACCCTCTGATTACAAATCAGATGCTCTACCGACTGAGCTACGCCAGCAACTCTGGGGAGAGTACGCGTCTCCGCGCAAACCCATCCCTCGGATCCCTACCAGATGTCCGGGACAATTATATAAAGTACCACAGGGGAAATAAGGGCTGCAACAACAAGAGGCGGGCTGGCCGGCCAGTCCGCCAAGTCTGAGCAAACGTGAGAATTTTCCGGCCGATATATGCCGGAAAAAGAGGTTCAAGGCACCCTCCGGCCCGAGCACCGCGGCGGCGCGTCATCCAGGGTGCTATCATTCTCAGCTGACCCGCATTTCATGCGTATCCGACGCACTCTCCCTGTCGCTCTGGCGGTCGTGATTGTGGTGGCGGCCGTCTTCCTCGCGGTTCAGCTTCGCAAGCACGCGCCTCCGGAGGCCGCCCGCCTTCTGCCGGGGGCCGACGCCTTCCTCTATGCCGACTTTACCTGGCTCAGGAAAGTCAGTTCGACTTCTCTCCCCTCAGTCGCGCGCGATCCTGAATTTGAGCAGTTCATTCGCGAGACCGGATTCGAGTTCGAACGCGATCTGAATTCCGTCGCCTTCGCCGTCCACTATCCCGGAAACTGGCCCGGTGGCGGAACCGGAGTGGCCGCTGGCGAACCCCGCTTTTCCGAGGTTTTGATCGGCAAATTTGACGGAGAGCGCGTCACTAGCTATTTGAAGCATATCGCACGATCGGTGGAGACCTACGATTCTGTCGACATCTTCACAATGCCTGTCGACGGACGAACGTTTCGAGTCGCGGTACTCAGTGTCGATGCGGTGGCCGCATCGAACCATGAGGACCCCAAGGTAATCCGAGGAATGGTGGACCGCTCCCGCCGTCTGGCGTCCCCGTTTGGCGGGCCAGCACTGCTGCGGCGTTACTACAATCGCGTTCAATTGGCCAGCCCGATTTGGGCGGTTGCTCGTATCGAACCGTCCGCACCAGAGTTCAGCGGATGGTCCACGGTATTAACCGAGCCAGCCGACCTGGTAGTTTCCGCCAGCTACAACCCCCTCCATCTGCCACTGCGGGCGGGAGCCTTGCACCTGCGCGCCGAGGCCTTCGCAGGGCGCAGCGAAGCCGCTCACGATATCACCGAGAGAATGAACGTATTTCTGGCGAATTTCCGCACCGCGGAAATGGCGGTCGAATCCCCAGTGAGCGACACCGACTTAAAAACAATTTTCGACAGTCTGGAAGTCCGTCAGGAGGACAGTCGCGCCGTTCTATCCGCCACTTTGCCTACCAGCGTGTTCCGCAAACTCGTGGAATCGTCGGAGCCAGAACCGGCACCGGTCAAGGTACGCTGACCGGGCCCGCGCCCGTAACTTATCGTTACTTCGTGCGTCATAAGTAGTGGCGCATTGCGGTTACAATAACGTCTGAATGTCGAGCCTGCCCCTTCCCATCGCCGCATTTTTCGCAGGATTGATCTCCTTTCTGTCGCCCTGCGTGCTTCCCCTAGTACCCGGCTATGTCTCGCTCATCTCGGGTGCGGGAGTCGGAGAGTTGAAGTCACCGCAAGGCCAACTCATGCGCCGCGTGATGGTGAATTCAATTGGATTCATCCTGGGATTCAGTATCGTGTTCATTACTCTCGGCGCCGTTTCGACGGAAATCGGGCAAGTCGCCGCACAGTATAAACACACTCTCTCGATCATCGCCGGAGTCGTCATCATCATCTTCGGGCTGCATCTGACTGGAATTTTTCAGATCAAGTGGCTTTTGCAGGATGCGCGCCTGCATGGCGTCAAAGGAAGCAGCACAATGGCCGGCGCGTTCGTCATCGGATTCGCATTTGCCTTCGGGTGGACACCCTGCCTCGGGCCAATTCTTTCGACGATTTTGGGCTTCGCAATGGTCCAGGATACGGTCGTAAAAGGAATCGTTCTGCTCGCCGTATATTCGCTCGGTCTGGCTGTGCCGTTCCTGCTGACTTCTCTGCTTATGGAGCGATTCCTGAAGTTTTACAGCCGCTTCCGTTCCCATATGCATGCTCTCGAAGTTGCCTCCGGAGGCCTCCTGATCGCTCTTGGCATACTGCTGGTAATCGGCCGATTTACGCTCATCTCAAGCTGGTTGTCGTTCCTGAACCGCTTTGCTCTCTAGGTAGAGGATGGATTAAACATGTCGACTCCTGAAACGCCGAATCCGAACCCATTGCCCGAGGATCCGAATCTGACTTCGCAGCCGTCTGGGCCGGAGCCTGTCCCTCCCCAAGCTGCGCGCAATCCCTTTGCGCTGGTCGTGGTTGCCGTTGTTGCGGCCGGGATGCTCTATTTCGGGTTTCACATGGCACGGCGCTCGGCGCCAGCACACTCGATGGGGCTCGCCTATGCCTCCCCCGCTCCGAATTTCACCCTGGAATCGCTCGACGGAAAAAACATGAGCTTGTCCGATCTTCGTGGGAAAGCGGTTCTCTTGAATTTCTGGGCGACATGGTGTTCTCCCTGCAAGGTTGAGATGCCGTGGTTTGTGGAACTGCAGAGCGAATATGGCTCGCAGGGATTGCAGATTGTCGGCGTGGCCATGGATGACTCGAGCAAGGAAGACATCGCCAAGTTCGCTAAGGATATGGGTGTCAACTATCCCGTGTTGCTGGGTAAGGAAGCGGTCGGGGATGCCTACGGCGGGGTTCCGGCACTCCCTGAGAGCTTTTTTATTGGCCGCGACGGAAAGATCGTCGACAAGATCATCGGCTTGCGGGGTAAGGGCGAGATTGAGGAGTCGATCCGCAAGGCGTTGAACACGACAGCGGGACCGAGTTCGACTCCTACCGCTTCTGCTGCGCTGCCTCAGAACTGACAATACGGGCCGCATCGTTGTTCGTCTAAGATAGCTCGGGAGGTTGGTCGCACCTTCTCACCTGAGGTCCCCCGTGCCCATGCGAACTTTTGATCGTGGATTCGAGCCTGTGCTGACTGGCATCGCCGCTTCTCTCATGGCCGTGACGCTCCTATCTAGTTTTGTTTTTGCTCAGAACCAGGAACCGTCTGTCACCTACACTCCGGTCGCTCCGCCGGCACAAACAGGCAAGGCTCCCTCCGTCACCTTCGCGGCGGTGCCGCTGGTTACGGCTCCCCGCGCCGCACAGACACCCGTCCACTTGAACTTTCGCGTCGCATCGGGATTCCACATCAATTCGAACACTCCGAAATCCGAATTTCTCATCCCTACAGCGCTTAAGATGGACGTCCCGACGGACATCGCCTTGGGAAAGATTGACTATCCTGCGGGAAAGGATGTTAGCTTCCCCTTTTCGCCGGACGAGGCCCTCAACGTCTACACGGGCGATTTCATGATTACGGTGATGGTGCATCCGCTGCACTCTGTCGTTCCCGGCAAGTACGTGATGCACGGCGTCCTTCGCTATCAGGCTTGCGACAATGCACAGTGTTTCCCCCCTAAAACCCTGCCGGTCAATTTCGATGTAAAGGTAATCAAAGAGAAAGCCACAGGCGGACACAATCCCGCGCAGAGCCCGCACGTTCACAACTAGTTTTCGAACGGAGCCGATTGTGCTCAACAGCCTTTGACGAACTCCAGCCTGCGCCCTAAGATTCTCTCCTCATGAAATGGGCACTCGTCTTCGTCATGCTCACGGCTATCCCGTTAGCCTGCCTGAGCCAGTCCAATCTGCCACCCGTCACCATCACCAATATCACAATCATCGATGTGACAGGAGGCCCGCCCCAGCTTCACCGCACTGTCGTCGTACGCAACGGAAAAATTGAGGATGTGCACTACTTCGTTCCGAATGACGCGAAAACGAAGGGCGTTCATGTGAACGGTACGGGGAAATTTCTTATTCCTGGACTCTGGGATATGCACGTTCACACCGTTTTCGGCGAGTGGTTCCCTCGAGCGAAGGAAATCACGCTGCCTCTTTTTGTTGCTAATGGGATCACCGGTGTGCGCGATATGGGCAGCGAGCTGGACATCTTGCAGCAATGGCGAAACGAGATTTCCGCTGGATCCCTGATTGGACCTCGTATCGTCATGGCGGGGCCAATGCTTGATGGTCCGCAGCCGCGATTCCCGAGTTCGATCGCGATCAAGACCGCTGAAGACGGACGCCGCGCGGTCGACGATCTAAAACGGCGTGGCGCGGACTTTATCAAGTTGCAATCGCTGATCCCTCGCGAAGCTGTTTTCGCGATCGCCGATGAGGCAAAAAAACAGGGCATTTCATTTGTCGGACACGTTCCCGACAGTGTTCGGGCTTCAGAAATGTCCATCTCAGGGCAAAAAAGTTTTGAGCACCTGATTGGCATCTTTGAAGGCAGTTCGCCCCTCGAAGACAAGTTTCTGATCGGCCCGAAGAGTGAAGCACAATTTCTTTCGACTTACGCCCCCCTGCGCGCCACGGCTCTGTTCGCCTTGTTAGCAAAGAATCAGACCTGGCAATGTCCCACCCTGGTTTGGGAGCGCGGGGGTAATCTGATTGAGTTGAGTGACTTTCCGCGCGACACGCGGGCTAAGTATGTTCGGGCTTACTGGAAGGATGTGACATGGAAACGATTCACAGAACAGATCACCCACGAATTCAACTCTGATGATCTGGCGACGCGCAGGCGCTTTGTCGAAAAAGAGTTGGAAGTGGTCCAGGCCATGCACAAAGCTGGCATTCCATTTCTTGCTGGCACTGACACACCGCCAGGCGTTTATATTTTCCCGGGCTTCAGCCTGCACGAGGAACTGCAGAGATTCGTGGCGGCCGGGTTCACACCACTCGAGGCGCTACAGACGGCAACCCTGAATCCGGCGAAGTTCCTCGGAATGGAAGACAGCTTAGGCACGATCAAGAAGGGAAAGTTCGCCGACATGGTGCTTCTCGATGACAATCCGATAGACGACATCCGGAACACGCAGAAGATCACGGCAGTGATCGTCAACGGACGTTATTTGTCACGGACTGATCTGAACAAGATGCTAGCAGGCGTCGAAGCTGCTGCAGCGGCAAAATAAAAACAATTGTCATCCTGAGCGAACCGGAGGATCTCTGGAGTTCCTACTCCATGCGATACCCAAATAGTAGTGCTTAGTTTTGACGAGACGCTCTGCCATTAGCCAGCGCCAGGACTGCTCCCCCAAATAGCAGTGTGTCGAAAAAGTAATTAAGGCCCTCGACTTTCACCGCAGTGCTCGGGTCAAGTAAGGCCCCGATAAGGACCGGTCCATAGATAACCAGAACCAGGAACACAATCCAACCACCTAGATACGTGGCGGCGATACGAGTCTTCTTTCCTAAGAGAAACGCCGGACCGGCGGCAATAAGAAATAATCCAGTGAGATAGTCGATGAGAACTCGGGCGGGAATCCATACCGGCATCTCTTTCTCAAGCGGCACTCCCGGCATTCCAAGGGGGTGCAGAAAGTGCTCAATGCCGTAAAATATGGCGGCAATTCCAATGATCACGCGACCGATCGTAATGAGAATCCTTCCGGCGCCACGCTCTCCCGTCGTCGCTCCGGCGAGGGCCCAACCCGCACTCCCGAAGGACAATTCACGGAGAAAAAGCGTCAGAGTGATGCGGTCCCGGGGATTTGCGATGGCAGCCGGAAAGTCCATCGTCGCCACAAAGATGAACATCATGAGCCCGAACAGCAGGCCGGACCACCGCACATAAACGTTCGTCGCAATGCTCAAAGAGGCGGCAATCAGAGCAAAGCCGACGAAATAAGTCCAGAACAGAGGCCAGGGCATAAACTTCGGGACTGCTTGCGAAATCCCCTGCGCAGCAGAGAGGTGCTCTGCGCCAAAGACAGCTAAGGGCAGAGCAAAGCAAAGGTTCCCAAGCGCCACAACTTTATCCAGCCCGCGAGCCTTGGAAATGTCGGTCCGCTTGGCCCATAGCCCAATGGGAAGCAGAACGATCGCAGCGGCCGACATTGAGAAAGCAGTGCGAGAGAATTCCAGAAAAATTGCGAGAACTGGCGTGTGCATGCTCAAAGTGACCTTGAAAGACGGGCAAGCCGAGAATGATACAGCGGGTTGGACTCGACGAAGAGAAAATCGTTAGGTTGTTCGCGCCAGGGTTCGTAATCAAAGCCAAGGATTATGAACTCGCCGTGGAAACGTCCATGGTCGCGGCAGCGAAGCTGCACCTCAGAATGACAAGCCGTCAGGAGTCATCGAACGATATCAGCCACCTTGATGGAGTAGCTGTACGGGCAAGATTTGTTGCGACCTGCTTATTTCCCCTGCTTCTTCTCCACTTTCGCCCAAGTATCCTTTAACGCCACGGTGCGGTTAAAGACCTTCGCACCCGGCCTCGAATCCGCATCCACGCAGAAATATCCCAGCCTCTCAAACTGGTACCGGGTTCCTGGCGCCACCTGGGCCAACGAAGGTTCCAGCTTCGCGTGCGAGATCAGTTCCAGCGAATTCGGATTCAAATTCACCGTGAAATCCTGTCCCTCAGGCACATCGCTAGGATCAGCCTTAGTAAACAGATTTTCGTACACACGCACCTCAGCACTGATCGCGTGCGGTGCAGACACCCAGTGAATGGTCGACTTTACCTTGCGCCCATCCGGGGAATTCCCGCCCCGTGTGGCTGGATCATAAGTGCAGTGGACTTCGACAATTTGTCCTTTGTCGTCCTTTACAACACTCTGGCAGGTGATGAAGTAGCCGTACCGCAACCGTACTTCCTTCCCGGGAGAGAGACGGAAATACTTCGGCGGAGGCACTTCACGGAAATCATCCTGCTCAATATACAGTTCCCGCGAGAACGGCACTTTGCGCGAGCCCGCTCCTTCATCCTCAGGATTATTCTGCGCATCCATCTCCTCGACCTGACCCTCGGGATAGTTATCAATCACAACCTTCAACGGATGTAGCACCGCCATGACGCGCAGCGCCCGCTTATTCAAGTCTTCTCGCACAAAATGTTCCAGCATCGCCAGGTCAACAATTCCGTTCGTTCGGGATACTCCGACTGCAGATACAAAATTTCGAATCGCCTCGGGCGTATAGCCCCGCCGACGCAACCCACCGAGCGTTGGCATTCGCGGATCATCCCAGCCCCGCACCCGCTTTTCTTCCACCAGGCGCCGCAACAACCGCTTGCTCATGATGGTGTAGGTCAGGCTCAGGCGGTCAAATTCAATCTGCTGCGAGGGAAAGATTCCCAACTGCTCGATGAACCAGTTGTAAAGTGGCTGGTGATCGGCAAACTCAAGAGAACACATCGAGTGCGTGACTTTTTCAAGTGAGTCTGATTGCCCGTGCGCAAAGTCGTACATCGGATAGATGCACCACTTGTCACCCGTTCGGTGATGCTCTGCGTGCAGGATGCGATACATTACCGGGTCGCGCATATTCAGGTTCGGAGATCCCATATCGATCTTCGCGCGCAGCACTCGCGACCCGTCAGGAAACTCCCCTGCCTTCATGCGTTCGAACAGGCTGAGATTTTCTTCCGCGGAACGGCTGCGAAAAGGGCTCTCTTTACCCGGCTCGGTTAGCGTTCCACGATACTTTCGAATTTCCTCGGCCGACAGATCATCCACGTAAGCCTTGCCATCCTTGATCAGCTTGATTGCCCACTCATAAAGCTGTCCAAAATAATCTGAGGCGTAATACAGGCCATCCCAGCGGAACCCGAGCCATTGCACGTCTTCCTTGATCGCATCGACATACTCGACATCTTCTTTCTCCGGATTCGTGTCGTCGAAGCGCAGATTAGTCTTGCCGCCAAACTCCTCCGCTAGCCCGAAATCGATGCAGATGGCCTTGGCATGGCCAATGTGCAGATAGCCATTAGGCTCGGGAGGGAAACGCGTCTGCACGCGCCCGTTATACTTGTTGGTTCTCAGGTCTTCAATAATCCGATCGCGGAGAAAGTTGGAGGGGCGCGACTGTGGAGTCACGGCGCCGGCCTCAGTCTCTGTGGCTGGGTGATTCATAAACTTTGATCTTACCGCAAGAACAATGCACTTTCATCGCGTGACGGCAACTGCCATGGACAAATCGACGGAAGCACTCTGGCACCCGCCTTCCGTGCGAAAACTGGCGCGAGAATTCGCCGACATTGCCGCGGATGCTCTGACCCCGACAACTGGTCCGGTTCGACAGCCCTGCGCAGAAAAACTTGCAGCAAGAATCCTTCAGCACTCGTTCAAGACTTCCGATCTCTCCACCCTGGTGCGCGGGATTTGCAAGGCGAGCCTTCGTTTGTCGCATCCGAAATTCGCGGCCCAGCAGGTCGCGGCGCCCGTTCCGGCCGCGGCGTTGGTGGAATCCGTCGTAGCGGCGATGAATCAAAGTCTCGCCGTGTGGGAGATGTCGCCCATAGGCACGGCCATTGACCGCGACTTGATGACGAGATTCAAAAAGCTACTCGGCTATCCACGCTCCGCCGAAGGTACTCTGGTTCCGGGCGGAGCTTTCGCTAATTTGACTGCTCTTCTGGCAGCCCGAGACTCTCTCGAGCCTAAAGCTTCCAAGGAAGGAAGGGCCCGGATCGCAGTCGTCGTCGGTGCCCAAGCCCACTACTCGATCGCGCGCGCTGCCGCCATCCTGGGACTCGGCCGCGACTCTGTTTTCAAGGTTCCATTGGATTCGGAATTTCGCACCGATCCTGCCAGGATAAACGACTGCTTCAACGCCGCACGAAAGGCGGGCTTTCGCAAGTTCGTTTTGATCGGGTCGTCGGGATCTACACCCACAGGAAGTTTCGATGACCTTGTCTCATTCGGGCAGATCGCAAAGAAGTTTCGCGCCTGGTTCCACGTGGATGCCGCCCACGGAGCCGGACTCGCGTTCAGCCGGCGGTTCCGCGACAGGCTCGAGGGGCTCGGACAGGCCGATTCCATCACCTTCGACCCACACAAGATGATGTTCATGCCGCTCAGCGCCGGTGGCGTGCTTGTGCGGAACGGAGCTCACCTCGTTCAACCGCTGCAGGAGCAGGCACCCTACCTGTTTGGGTCAAAGCGGAGATGGCCCGATCTCGGGCAGCTTACGATTGCGTGCTCCCAACGCTTCGACGCATTGAAGGTCTGGTTGGTATGGCGGGCGTATGGTGCTGCACTTTGGGATCAACTCACCACCCACGTCTGCGATGTTGCGCAAGCAGCCTTTGATTACTGCGAGAAATCGAAGATCCTTCAGCCCGTCCACCAGCCGCACTCGAATATCTTTTGCTTCCGTCTTCGTGAGTTGGGCGCGCGGAACACCGATGCTCGCCATTGGGCGCTCAAAGAACAAGTAAATGAGAGCGGGTTCGCGTACATTAGCTCAACAGTTCTTGACGGACGCAGAGTTCTGCGAATCGTAATTATGAACCCTCGAACGACAGCGAAGGACGTTCATGAGATCCTTGGCAGAATAGAACAGCTCGCGACAGCGAAGACGCCCCGAGCGTAGCCTTCACAACTCGGCCCACGTCTCCTAGACACCAGCAGAGACGACCTGTCCCGGACATCCGATCGCGGCCTCCTGCTTTGCCAGTTTCCGCCTGTAGTGGACGTGGCGCCAGCGCGTCATTTCGACCAGTGGTCTCCAGACCGGATTCACCAAGTCGTGTTTGATCAGCAGATGCCAAAAGCGATTGGATCGCTTATAGAGATATGACATCGCTAGGTAAAGCAGCACCGCCTGCCACTGCTCCGGACGCCTGTGCCAGATTGAAGCGTGCGAGAAGAGGCGTTGGTAGATCCAGGCATAACCCCGCTCCAGTTCCTGCGGAGTCATGTGTTTTGGCCGAAACACGGCGTGGGCGGTGTCGTAGCGTGACCAATCGCGGTGCAGGATTCGCCCTTGCGCCTGCATTTGACGAAACAGCGGCGTCGCCGGATACGGCGTCAGAATGTGAAACGTCGCGCACTCCAGTCGGTTTTCTTCGATCCACTCTGCGGTACGGGCAAAAACGTCCTTCCGGTCATGATCGAACCCGAGCACAAAAGAGCCGTTCACCTGGATCCCATAATCGTGCAGAATACGTACCCTCCTCGCATATTCGGCTGTCTTCGGCGTTTTCTTATGTGAGTCCGCGAGGTTCGCATCGGAGAGTGATTCAAAACCGATGAACACGCCGGTGCAACCTGCCAGCGCCATGTTCCGAATCAAACTCGGATCGTCGGTCACATCAATGGTGACGGCCGCGCTCCATATCCTGTTTAGCGGGCGTAGAGCTTTGCACAGCGCGTGCAGATAGTCGCGGCGTGACCCGAGATTATTGTCGATAAAGACTGCATACGGCTGGCCATCCGACTTGAATTCGTCGACAACTTGCTGTGGATCCCGCATCCGGTATGGCATGCGCAGGCCGTCGGTTGCCAGATAGCAAAAACCGCAGCGGTTGTGGCAACCGCGAGTCGCGATCAGGCTGGTCGTCGTCAGAAAGCTGCGGCGCGGAAGGATCGACCGTCGCGGAGACGGATCCTCGCTGTAATCGTTCTCATAGGTTGCAACATAGCGGGGCTGCAACGTCCCTCGCTCAACATCCTGCAAGATGCGGGGCCAGAGTTGGACGCCGTCGCCCACTGCGATGGCATCGGCGTGGGGCTTGCATTCTTCCGGGCAAGACAAGACGTGCAATCCCCCCAGAACGACTGTGGCGCCACGCGCCCGATACCAGTCTGCCAGTTCGAACGCCCTCTTTGCGAATGTCAAATGCACTGTAATGCCGACGAGCTGGGGCATCGGCTGGATTGGGGGACCTCCGTCGAGCAAGTTCTCGTCCCAGTATTCAACGCGCCAGGAAGGTGGCGTAGTCGCCGCGAAACTCGTCAAAGCGAGCGTTGGCGTCAGGACATGCTTTCCAAAGCTGGCATTCGCATCCTTTGGATAAAACGGATTGATCAATAGCGCATAACGTGGCTCGACGGCACCGCCGCGTCCACTCTCCAGGGTCGGAGGCTGAATCATTTCCAAGGGGATCCAACGTTTGCGAATGGAGCGGAGAAAGGGCTCGTCTGGTGCAATCATGCAATTACTTTATTATACAAAGTACTTCATGTAAACCATAAACCCTCCTCTAACCGCGGCTATTTATTGCGAGGACTGGTTCGATAACAAAAACGGGACTGGAGTTCTCCAGTCCCTTAATGTATTGCCCACAGATGCGCTAAGCACCCATGGTTAGCACGACTCGGAACCTCGCCCTGCCGCTGATCATCTGGTCATAAGCCTCCGCGGCCTTTTCCAGCGGGTACCGTTCGATCATCGGTCTCACCCCGCTGAAGGCGCTGAATTCCAGCGTATCCTGTGAGTCCTTCGCGGTACCGGAAGCCCATCCCCGGATCGTTTTCCGCCCCATGATGAGTTGAATCGGGGTCACTGTCAGTGAGTCAGACCCCGCGCCCACAACCAGCAACTCCCCGTTTGGCCCGAGCCCGTCCACGAGCGCGGACATTGATTTCGAATCGGGCGCTGTTGCCAAAACCACTTGTGCTCCTCCAAGCTTCTGCAAGGCCTGCGCTGGCGGCCCCGAGTTCGTATCAATGTATGCGTGTGCCCCGAGTCTTTTTGCCAGAGTCTCCTTATCGCCCCCGCGGCCGATGGCAATCGTCCGAAAGCCCATTTGCCGGGCGTATTGAATACCTAAGTGACCGAGGCCGCCGATACCCTGCACGGCGACCACTTCACCAGCTCGAGCAACGGAATTGCGCAATGCGTTATAGACTGTGATCCCCGCACACAGCAACGGCGCAGCTTCATCCGCAGCCAAATCATCAGGCATCAGGGCAACCGCCTCGGCGGGAGCAATCAGGTACTCCTGGTAGCCTCCGTCGAAATGAATGCCTGTGATTTTTTCAAACCGGCAGTTGACGAAATCGCCTCGGCGGCAAGGCTCGCAGTGAAAGCAATGTCCGCCGTGCCATCCCACGCCGACACGCTGTCCTTGCTTCCACTGGGTTACGTCCGGCCCGACCTTGTCGATCCGTCCGGAAACTTCGTGCCCCGGAACACGGGGATACTGAATGCCCGGCCAATGCCCCTCTTTCACCAGAGCATCGCTGTGACAGATTCCGCAGGCTTCGACTTTAATACGGACTTGCCCTCGTCCCGGCTCAGGAGTTGGACGCTCGACGACTTCGAAATTTCCGCCCGCTTTGCTAACTTGTACCGCTTTCATGAGAAACCTCGTCTGGTTCGGGTTGGATTAGGATTGAAGGGATACCCTGCGAGTGACAACTCCTATTAGGCCGCCTCTTCGACCAGGCAAGATGCTAGAAATCGCCACTGAGTTTTTCTCGAGTCAGTTCAGCCCAATCTCGCAGTCGCGTCGGCAATCCGGGCGAGGGTTGTTTCTTTTCCCAGGACTTCCAGCGTTTCAAAGAGCGGGGGAGCGTTCTTCCGCCCGCACACCGCGACGCGAATAGGCTGAAACATCTGCCCAGCTTTGACGCCAAGTTCCTGCGCCGCCGCGCGTAACGACTGGTCCAACGAGTCATGGCTGAACGCAACATCCGGCAGCACAGCTTGCGCTTTCTCCAGAACTCTTCGTGCCATTGACGCATCTCCTTTCTGTGGGATTAACTCAGCAGCGTCATAGGGCGGCAATTGTGCGACGAAGAAGAAATCGGCTGCGGTTAATACATCACGCAGGAACTTGATCCGCTCGCGAATCAGCGGCGTAATCCGCATCATTTTTTCTGGCGTTGCGTCCGGCCAGACCTCACGAACGATGGGCAGCAGCCGCTGGCTAAGATCCTCGACCGTGAGTCCGCGAATGTGTTCAGCGTTGAGCCATACCGCCTTCGGATCGAAGGTCTCCTCCGGAATGGATCCGGAAGCCGCGTGATCCCACTCTTTAAAGTTCACGACTGCATTCGCACGATTGATACCTTCCAAAGAGAAGGCATCGATCAGTTCCTGCCGGCTCATCGTGGTGCGGTCATCTTTCGGGGACCAGCCGAGAAGGCACAAGAAATTCATGAATGCCTCGGGGAGAAACCCGGCGTCCCGATACGTTGTAACGCTTACCACGGGGCCATGGCGCCGTTTGGACAATTTTGTGCCATCAGGCGCGACCAGCAACGGAAGATGTGCGAACTGCGGAGCAGCATAGCCTGCCGCTTCAAAAATCAGGACGTGCTTGAAGGTATTGGTGAGGTGGTCCTGCCCGCGAATGATGTGACTGATATGCAAGTCCGCATCGTCAGCACAGGATGCCAGATGATATGTCGGCATGCCATCAGATCGCAGCAAAGCAAAATCCTCGATATCGGCACTGGCCTTCATCTGTTCGCCATAAACGGCATCTGTGAAACGAACTACCTCGCCGTTGCGTGGCACACGAAAGCGCAACGCGAAGGGTTCGCCTCCAGCCGCCCTCTGGTCGCTCTCCTCGCGAGAGAGCTCGCGCATCCCAGGATTGAACAGCCACGTTCCTTGCGCACCCGATTTCTCGCTGTCCCCGGTGTAAGCGGGGGTGAAGTCGCGGTAGGCTAACCCTTTCTGAAAGATCGCGTCGGCCACTTCCCGGTGCAACGTACCCCGCTGGGACTGTTTGTATTCCTCATCCCAGCCCAGGCCCAACCATTTCAACCCGTCGAAGATCGAATTCACCGAAGCATCGGTGTTCCGTTCGACGTCGGTGTCGTCAAGGCGCAGGACCATCGTGCCTTGGTTACGCTTCGCGTATAGCCAATTGAAGATGAATGTTCGCGCGCTGCCGACATGAAGGAAGCCGGTCGGAGAGGGGGCAAAGCGAACCCGAGGTTTACGCGAGAGATCGGTCGTACTTGTACTCATTCTGAATGCCTTAGCGATAGTAAGGGTGCCTGAAAAGCACGGTCAAGCCTCACACCGGTGAATCTCGCCTCCAAGCGATTGATTTCACTAGGGGATCGGAAAAACAAAGTGTACTTGAAACTTATTGTTTTCCACGCAGCGGTATGAAACCATGATCGCAGGGTTTCCCCCCGCGATCTGGCAAGCCGACGCTACCGCGTTTCGCGACCCCCTATGAACAACAATGTTGTGATTACAACAGCGATTGTTCCGGGCTTCGTCTCGGTATTACTTTTTCTCGTCTTTACCTACCTCCGGGAGCAAAGCAGGCAACATTATTTCCGAGCCTGGCAGTATGCGTGGGCTGCGTATTCGCTGCACTATATTCTCGACGCCTTTCCGTCTTCGCCCCTCGCATTCTTCATCAGCGAGTTATTCCTGGTCGCGATGGCCCTTTGTATTTTCGTTTCTACGCGCCTGATGCGAGCCTCGTACCGGTTCCGGTGGTACGACGCTGCTGTCGGAGTTGCCGGGGTGGGTTTAGCTCTGATCACGCTCAAAGGCCACTTCATCAACGGGACGTTCCATCCTGAGGCCCAGCCTGCTGTAAGGCTAGGTTTTGGATTAGCAGCGATTCTGCTGTACAGCTCAGCCGTGTTTTATCTCAGCGGACATAAGCGGGGCTCGTTGGCTTTCCAGGTACTTGCCCTGTCGCTAGCGTTTTGGGGCGTGTTGATGGGTGTCGGCCAGCTTCAAAGCCCCTGGATGGAAGTGTTCGGCAACGCCAGCCGCCTCTTCGGCCCAGTGCCCCAGATGCTGCTCGGTATTGCCATGGTGATGGTGTTGTTTGAGAACCAACGCAATGCTGTACAGGAAAATACCCTGGCCCTGTCGACGCTGGGAGTCGACCCGCGACGCCTGCTGTTTGCCGAAGACTTGATTCCGAACATGCAGGCAGCTCTGGAACGATTGATGAGCGCGCTACCAACGCGGCGTGCGGCAATCTGCATCACGGAACGCTGGCGCGGACTGCTTCCGTCCGTGCAGCAAGGCTTTCAGCCAGGCTTCGTGGAAGCGATGGAGAGGACCGGAGCTGCCGACTATATCTCGGAACTCGCCTACCGCCAGAGTGGAATATTCACCGTTCATAATCTCGAGGAAATGACCGAGCCGTTTCCTCTAGGCTTCCCTGGCAAATTCGAAGAATTCAAGAGGATCCTTACCGCAGCTGATGTTCGAAACCTGACTGCGGTTACGCTGCAGACTCGGGAACACAACTTCGGTGTGATCCTGTTCCCGCATGCCGAACGGAAGGCCTTTGGAACGTCCGGCCCGCGGCTCATGGTCGGCCTCTCGCTGCAATTGGGCCTGACGCTCGAAAACTATGTGGTCGGACACGATGCGCATCGGCGGACCCAGGAGTACGAACTTCTGACGGAGATCGGCAAGGCGATCAGTTCCCGCCTCGATCCGGATGAGATTCTTCGAACAATTCAGGTCGAGCTCGGCCAGATTTTCGATACCAGCAATTTTTATGTCGCTTTTCAGGATGGAGAAGAAATCCGCTTTGAGATCGAAGTCCGCGATAATCGCGCGCTGCCCAAGCGAACGCGCGCAGTGCAAGACGCATTCACCGAGTATGTCATTCGCACCGGCCAACCGCTCTTGATCCGCTCGGATCTGGAAAAGACCCGGTCACGATTGGGAGTTAGCCACATCCCGGACCGTCCCGCTAAGTGCCTGATTGCCGCGCCGATTTTCCTGGCCAATAAGGCCGCCGGTGTCATGCTTGCGATGCACCCGGAGCGCGAATTCGTCTTTGAGCAACGCGACCTGGATGTTCTGGTGACCGCGGCCGGTCAGGTCTCGGTCGCGATCGAGAACGCCCGACTATTCGGCGAGGAGCAGCGGCGCTCTCGCCAGCTTGCCTTCCTGAACAACATTTCCCGGACTGCTATCTCGAGCGACGATCCGGTGCACATGCTGAATCAGATCGCGGGCGAGATTCAGAAGAACTTCAGTTTTGACCATATCGGCATCGGTCTGCTGGATCACGGGACCAAGGAGATCGAGATCAAGGCGGAAGCCGGGGCCACGGCACACGCTACCGGCAAGCGTATCGCGGTGGGCTCCGGGATCCTTGGCCGCGTGGCCCGTACCGGCGAACGTGCCCTGGTGCAGAATGCGCTCCCCGGAAATCTGAACGGGATTCTTCCCGACTCCCGGGCCGTGCTCTGCATCCCGATCACCTACGGCGAGACTCTCCTCGGAGTACTGAACGTGGAGAGCCGCAGCGAAAATGCGTTCTCTCCTCAAGATGTCTTGATCCTCAACACTCTCGCCGATCTGCTGGCCACTGCGCTGCATAACGCTTTCGTATTTCAGAAACTCCAACAGCAATCGATCACAGACGGCCTTACTGGAATCAAGACTCGCCGCTTCTTCTGGGAAGCTTTGTCGGCAGAGTGGAAACGCGCCTCCCGTTCTGGCAGGCCGTTTTCCGTCGTGCTCATCGATCTCGACAAATTCAAGGAAGTCAACGACAGCATGGGTCACTTCGAAGGCGACTTGGTGCTCGCTCGCGTTGGCCGGCTGCTCGAGCAAAAGTCACGTCAATCGAATGTGGTGGCGCGCTACGGTGGCGATGAGTTCATCGTGCTTATGCCGGAAACGGGTGCCGAACAGGCCCAGGTCCTGGCCGAGCGCTTGCGGCAATGGATCGCTTCCGATCCCATGCTGAGCGAGCACCACATTACTGGCAGCTTCGGGGTAGCGAGCTTCCCCATTCACGGCTTTTCCATTGAAGACATCATTCGCGTCGCTGATGCCGGAATGTACGTTTCTAAGCGGTCGGGCGGAAACATGGTGTCGACCGCGCAGGAATTCGCCGAAGGCGAGGAGTTCGCCAGACAGCGCCAGCAGATATCCGCGTACATCGAGGGTTTCTTGCAGCGGGAGCGCACCGAACCCGGCGATCTCGAAGAACTCACATCCACGTTGCGAAAGCTTTGCGGCGGAGACCAGGATTGCAACCTGGCGGTATTAAAAGAGTCAATCGAGTCGTTGAGCCGGGCCGCCGAGTCCCGCGAATTACGGACTACCGGTCATGGCGATCTCGTGGCGCGATACACCGAAGTAATCGCACACGCGCTGGGGCTGTCATCGGAGGAAACGGCTGATCTCGTCTATGCTGCCCGGGTTCACGACGTAGGAAAGATCTTCATTCCCGACCGCGTTCTCAACAAGCCGAGCCCGCTCAGCGACGACGAGTTTCGCCTCGTGCGCATGCATCCCCGTGTTGGGGCTGAGATCCTTGCCACAATTCCCCACAGCGCGCGCATGCGCGATGCGATCGAGCACCACCATCAGCACTTCGACGGCTCGGGATATCCCAACGGGCTTAAGGGAGAGCAGATTCCGTTATGGGCGCGCATTATCGCGGTCACCGACGCCTACGCCAACATGGTGACCGAGCAATCGATCTCTGCGCCTAGAACTCCTGACCAGGCACTGCACGAACTGGAGCTAATGAGCGGGACCCGCTTCGACGGGATGCTGGTGCGTTTGCTTGTCCGTGGTCTGAAGTCAGAGCGAATGTCTTCCAGTTCGGGGGATTAGGTTTCCTCAGCGACTCTCTCTTCCGAAGAGGGGCTTGGAATGCACTCATGCCAATCAGGCGCCAGTGACGAAGAATTGCTCGTCGGGCTTCGACTCCCCTTTTTGCGGTTCGGCATCTCCTAAAACATCCTGGGCAAACTCGCGACGCCTCTCCGGCCCTTTGCGTTCGATGGTACGAACGCGGCGCGTAGGCATGTTGCTCGGCTCGAGCCTGATGATGCGCCCGTCCCGAACCTGAATCTGCGACCGAAACCAGTCCGTGCGGTACATCCGGCCAGCAGCGTAAAACGTCATCGATGCCGCGATCGGTCCGTCGAATTCGTGCCCGGTGCAGGCGATAATTCTCCGTCCCATCTCTTGCGTCCAGGTCATGCCACCAACCAGAGGATCGTTCACCCGGCAACGTTCGAACGGCATGGCGTGCGAGAGTTTACGCAGTTGCAGGAGCTGCAGCAGAACAGACGTCTTCGCGAGATTCGTAACGATAATTCGCGCCTCGGACGAAGAGATACGTTCCATCTTGATATGCAGATCCGGGGACCACTCGCGTTCAAACTCCTCGCGGGCGAGCGCCAAACCCTTGTCAGTAGCCTCCACGTACCGCAATGTTGCCCGCGCGAGCACGATACTAAAGAACGTGGTGACAATGGTTGCAATCACCGGGATATAGCTGATCAGCGTCGAAAATGGGGCATGAAACTGGTTCACGATCTGCATATGCATAGACAAAAATAGGCTCCAGCGGACGCAATTTGGGGAGGGCAACCGATCCGAAAACTACTCTACCCGCGGATTATTCGAGGTTCCAGATGCATGGAGGAGGGGGCGAAGGGCGCTCAGGGTCTACAGCTTTAGTAACTGCGGATTCTGAACTAGGTTGGAAAATCGATCACTCCAGGACGCTGTCGTCGAGCTTCTTTTTGCCCCAGTCGGCAGCGGCTTGCAGGAACGCCAGCACGATTGGATGTGGCTTCTTCTCCGTTGACGAGAGCTGCGGTTGAAACAGTGTCGCAACGAAAAACCGGTGGGTTGGTGATTCGATGGCGCGAATCTCGCCGTCCGGCCCACGAGCAACAACCGGGAAGCCGGCTTCCATCGCCGTCCACTCATATTCCGGATTGATCTCGAAGTTGCAGAAGAAGTCCTCCGTTACGGTCTCCTTGTCTTTGCCATAAAAAGACTGCAAGTAAGACCCCGGTCGCAAGCGAATTTCCGGAACTACCCCAGAAAGTTTAGGAGCATCTCCCTTTCGGTCCGGAACCGCGCAGGCCACCGGGTAAATAACGATATTCTTCGATCCGGAATTATTCTCAGCGCTATCGGCGTCTTTGATATTCAAAACATTCCGGATGAACTCGATGAACGCGTATTGAAAGCCGCCGCAGGTTCCCAGAAACGGCCAGTCGCGGCGCCGGGCAAATTCGATGCCCTTCAGCATTCCATCAAAACTCTTGTAGGGGCTGCCGGGCGAGGCCCAGAGGCCATCAAAGGTCTCCAGCTTTTTCTCAGCATCATCTCGAGCGAGAGAAGGGGTGGGCAGCCACTCGGATTCGACCTGCATCTTCAGCTTGCGCGCGGCGTGCTGAATCGCGTCATTTGTGGCGTGATGTGAGCGGAATTCGGTATTGAAGTCGCCCAGGATTCCGATGCGGACGGCGTCGCTCACGGGTCTGATTGTACTAGAGCGAACCTTCGGGCCTTTCTACCGCTGGTTCGAGGCCCAGTTAGACATATGGTCCGCTTACATAGGTAATGTCGGAAGGTTATTCCACCGACTTAGAATCCCCCCATGTACAAGCTTTTTCGTCGAAGCTTGACGTTGGTTCGGTTGTCGTTTGCAGCTCTCGTAATATCATCATCGACTGCCTGCGTCCGGGAGGCTTTTCCAACTCAGCCATCTGCTTCATGCCCTGAACTGACAGCGATCACCAGTGTGCAGATCCTGCTTCCACCCGGAGCACCCTTCCGGAAGAATGCGTATCGCATTACTGATCCGGCAGCGATCCGACGAGTCGTGGATTTCGTGAACCCCCGGCGGGACGTCCTGCCGTCCGGCGCCGAAGTGCCCCCGACTCCGAAATTTCGAGCCATTTTCTATGAAGGCTCAAATGTCGCAGGAATCTTTGGCGCCGGTGACAGCAACTTCTATTTTCAATGCACGTCGCTCAGCGAGACCGTTCGCGGCACGCGCCCCGCTTCAATCGCCGAGACCGGTGAATTCCAGCTTCTGATCACGCCTCCCAGCCAGTAAAGCAGGAGACCTCACCAAACATCGCATCGCTTATCGGCTGGCCGCACCATCGTTGCATCCGATCTGCAACTCCAGGCCATTTGGAACTCCGGCAAATTTGATAGCGGACCGATGACGCGATACTTCGCGATCGGATGCGGATCGGTCTGCACCATCAATCGCTGGGTCTCGGGCCTTATCTCATCTCCGCGGAACTGTCCCCAGGCGATGAAGAACTGTTGTTCCGGCGTGAATCCGTCGAGATCCGCAGGACGCTTCCCGGCAATCGATTTTTCGTAAGCCAGGAATGCAATCTTCGCACCGCCCAGGTCGCCAATGCTTTCGCCCAGAACGAGCTTCCCGTTGTGGTGAATATCCTTTTCGATATAGTAGTGATCGAATTGATCTGCCACGCAAGCCGCTCGCCCCTGAAAAGCTTTCAGATCTTCCTGCGTCCACCAGTTCCGCAGCCGTCCCAGAAAATCGAATTGTGCGCCCTGGTCGTCGAAGCCGTGTGAGATCTCATGCCCAATCACCACACCGATCGCCCCGTAGTTAACCGCGTCGACTGCATTCATGTCGAACGCCGGTGGCTGCAGGATTCCCGCCGGAAAGACGATTTCATTCAATAGCGGATTGTAGTAGGCATCTGAAGTGGATGGCGTCATGCCCCAACGTCCGCGGTCCACAGGCTTGCCGATCGTGCCGCGATTATCCTCCTCCACGAATTTGCGGCCGGCGATCATGTCTTCGAAAAAGGCGTCCCGTCGGATCTCAACGTGGCTGTAATCCTTCCACTTGTCGGGATATCCAATCTTCGGATTGAACGTGGCGATCTTAGCCATCGCCTTTTCTTTAGTATCGTCGCTCATCCAGGGTCGGCTCAGGATATCGTCCCGCATCGCCGCCAGCAGATTGCGCACCATTTCCTGCGTGCGCGCCTTGGCTTCCGGGGGAAAGTATTTTTCGGCGTACTTCTTTCCCAGAGCTTCGCCCAGCAGTCCGTCCGCGGATTCGACACACCGTTTCCAGCGTGGCTTCATCTCAGTTACGCCCGCCAGATATTTGCCGTTGAAGGCAAAATCTTCTTCCACCAGAGCGGCGGAAAGCGACGGTGCGACCGAGTTCAATAATTGCCACTTGAGATAAACCTTCCAGTCCGCGAGGGTCACCTGTTGCAATTGGCGGTCGAATTCCTCCATGAACTTCGGCTGGTCGACATTCAAATCCACGTCAGTGGGTATTCCCTTATGCTGGAAGTAGCTGGCCCAGTCGAAATGCGGGGCCATTGCCACGAGTTGAGCAAACTTCGAGTTGTGGTCAGTGGAGGCAGGATCACGCAAGGCGACATTATCAAGCGAGGCTTCGGCAAACTTCGTCTCCATCGCCATGATGGTCTGCGCCGCGGCGCTGGTGGACTTCTCATCCCAGCCCGCAAGCTTCAGCATCGCAGCGACGTGCGCCAAGTACCTGTCCCGCGCTTCTTTGAATCGCGGCTCAGGCTTCAAGTAGTAATCCCGGTCGGGCAGTCCCAGTCCTGCTGCTCCGACATCAGCCAAAACCCAGGACGGTTTGTGGGGATCTTGTTGTCCTCCCATCGCAAATGGCGCGAATACCAGGATGTCACTCAATTCCGCCATTACAGCGGGCAGGCTCGCCGTGTCGCGGACCGCGTCGATCTTGCTGAACCAGCTCTTGACCGGTTCCACACCACGCTCATTCCCCCGCGATTCGTCCATGCAGGCGCCGTAATAATCTCCGATGATCTGTTCCGTGCTTGCCTTCGGGGCGCTCCTATCGGCGGAAGCGGTTTCGAGAATGTCACGCAGTTTGTCCTTCGATGTTTCCCCGGCACGCCACCGCTTGCTCCACCGCGTCATTGAGGCCGGAATCGGATTGTTTGCTCGCCAGGTACCATTGGCAAATTCGTAAAAGTCATCGCAAGGATCGGCTTTGCGGTCGAGATCGCTGAGATCGATCCCGTGCGACGGAGTCATTTGGGCCCGCATCGAAATCGTACTTAGGGCAACTAGAGCACAGATCGAGATGCTGACGGCAAAAAAATTACGCATTAGGTTTCCTTCGGTGATCAGGCAGTGGGCTTGAGTTCCCCGCTCGCATTGTAGACGGACGCCAATTCCGGCAGCCACCCCTTCTTAGGAAAGTCTTCGGCTGTCTGTTCTCATCCATCTGCATCTCTTTGTTGTCTCGCGGCGGAAGGAAGTCCAGAATTGGCTACTACTTTCAATCAGCTGAGAGAAAGAGGCCGTTGTGTCAGAACTCGCAAAGTGGGACAGCTTCTACGTCATCGTTGCGTCCGCTGCAGGAGCTCTCATCGGGCTGCAATTTGTCGTACTGACCTTGATTGCTGAACGTCCGCCGACAGATGCGGCGCTGGCAGCTGCTGCGTTTGGAAGCCCGGCCATCGTGCACTTCGGAAGCGGGTTATTCCTGTCAGCACTTTTGCACGCACCGTGGTAATCGTTGACCACGGCCGCTGCGATTTGGGGCGCGCTGGGCTTAGGGGGAGTTGTTTATACGACGATCGTGTTCCGGCGGATGCGGAATCAAAGGGCGTATAAGCCCCAATTCGAAGACTGGCTTTTTCACACGGCGCTGCCGTTGGTCGCGTATTCCATACTCGGTGCGTCCTCCTTTACAGCGGCCTCACATATGCGTCGGTCCCTCTTTGGCGTCGGAGGCGCGGCACTTCTCCTGTTATTTATTGGAATTCACAATGCATGGGACGGCGTCTCTTATCACGTGCTGGAAGGCAATCCCGGGTCACCGGCAAAGAAGGAACAAGAACACCCAGATCAGTGAAGAGGTGGGCTACCCGCCGGCTTTCAACTCAGTGAGGACCTGCTTGGCAATTTCCTTCAGCGTCTCAAAAACGCCGACGCCTTGAAACGCTACAGCTTCAACGACAGGTTCGTTTTTTCGGCGAAGTTCGGTAGACAACAGATCAACGGGAAGGATATTGGGCAGGTCACGCTTGTTGAGTTGGAGAACGTAGGGAATTTTGTTGAAGTCGTAACCGTGTTCCTTCAGGTTCGACATGAGATTGTCGAGCGCTTCGACGTTGGCGTCCATCCGCTGCTCTTGCGAATCCGCCACGAAGACGATCCCATCCACTCCGCGCAGAATCAGTTTGCGGCTGGCGTCATAAAACACCTGTCCCGGGACGGTGTACAAGTGAATGCGGGTCTTGAAACCACGCACCGAGCCGAGATCAAGAGGCAGAAAGTCGAAGAACAGGGTTCGTTCGGTCTCGGTGGCCAGCGAGATCATCTTCCCCTTCTGCTGGTCCGCCGTTTTCTGGTAAATCACCTGCAAATTCGTCGTCTTGCCGCCTAATCCGGCGCCATAGTACACGATCTTGCAATTGATCTCGCGGGCTGCGAAGTTGATGAAACTCAAAGGCTTTCCTCTAGCGCAGGCGTACCCTTGGGGGTCGGCTGCTTCTACCAATATTCCTTTTGGAGGCTCGGGGTCTTTATATCACACGGGGCGGACCCCCGGCAGGTTACTCAGGTGACCCCCGGGCCCCTGGATAAGGAAATTTTCGCGGCCTAGCACTCAAATCCCGCTTTAGCGGGGAGTTGGCGCGGGATAGTAGCCATCTTTGGCCGCGATCTTAAGCCCTTTCTTATCCACCAGAATTTCAATGCTGCGGTACGCCGAACTGGGCGTCATCTTGGTTGGGTATCCCAGCGTGTATTGGTTGCGGGCTTCCGAGGTAATCTCGCTGTAAGCGTCTTCCATCGAGTTCCGGGTCAGTTCGCTGAAGATCTGGCCGCCGCCCGTGGCTGCGGCATACCGGGGAAGAATGTCGCCGTATCCTTGCCCTTTGATCCGGAGTTTCTCAATCTGCTTGTACACCGGGAGCGCGCCAGTATCGACGACCACAGCCTTTACCTGGATGTCTCTGCTTTCGAGCAGCCTCAGCACATCGCGGTAGCTCGCCTGGCTGCCCAGTTCGCGGCCGTTGCTGATCACAAGAATGACCTTCCGGCGCGTCCGATCCCGCTTTCCCAAATCCAGCGCAGCCCGTAGGATCGCATCATTCAAGACATGGGCTTCCCTGGGCGGCGTCTGGACAGGCGCGATCGGCGGACCGCCGACCGGCACCCCGTTTACCGTAGGCCCTACCGAGAACGGGCCGTTCAGAACCGGGGGACCGTTGGGGCTTCCTCGAACCAGTTTTAGCGAATTCAGAGATGCCGTAAGGTTCTCGGATTTACGACTGAAATCCATAACCTGACTTACCGTGCTGCTGTAGGTGTACAGGGCATACTCGTCATACGCGCTGAATGCACCCACCAGTGCGGAGTAGGTCTGATTCACCTTCTGCAATGCAACATCTGGCAGCCCGAGATCGATCAAAATCGCTACCGAGAGCTGAAAAGGATCGCTGGTAAAGTACGTCAGCGTCTGCTTTTTCCCGTTCTCAAGAACCGTAAAATCCTTGGGCAGGAGGCCATCCACACGCCTGCCAGCAGAGTCCTTCACCATTACGGGCAGCAGCACGAAATTCACGGACACCGGGATCCTGTAAATTCCCTCCGACGGATTCAGCTGGTTACGAGGAAATGAACCTGCCGGAACGGTCTCGACCGGCGGCATCGGCGGTGGAGGCTCCTTTTGGTCAGTCTGCGACGACGAGTTGTCCGAAGGCTTCTGCGCTTCGTTGTCGCGCGAGGGATTTGATTGTGGCGGGGGCGGAGTCAGTTTGGGGGGCGGCGGTTGCACAGTCGAAGGTGCATCCGGAATATCCTGCGCCGGCGGTGTTTGAGCCGGAGGCTGATTTTGACCTTGGTTGCCCTGCCCTTGCGCCCACAATCCGGATGACGAAACCACCATTAGGACCACGATGGCCACTATTTTTGATGCGGCGTTCCCTATCTCACCGTTCATCCGTGTTTTCATGAAGCCCGTTCCCCAAAAATTGTCAAAATTACACCGCTGTGGGATGCCTGAACCGGCCAATTTGGTGCATCTAAGATACAAGATTAGACTACCTGTAAGCTTAGACCAACAAAGAACCAGAGAGAATCCGGATGCCCGAATCACTCACTCTCCCTCGTCGAGCTGTATTTGTCTCCATCTTAGCCGTTTTATTCGGCATCCTGCCGGTGGCCAAGGCCCAGCAACAACCCGCGCAGTCAACTCCTCAGCAGCCACCTCAGCCACAGGCACCCGCTAGCCAGGACAGCTCCCAGTCTGGCCAGAAGCCGGAGGATTCGCAAAATCCGGTTGCCACCTTCAAGGCCAGCGCAAACATCGTGCAGCTTTTCTTCAACGTCAAGGACAAGCACGGGGCTCTCATTCCCAACCTTACCAAGGAAGACTTTCAGGTGAATGAAGACGGCAAGAGTCAGACCATCAAGTACTTCGCCGCCGAATCCAACCTGCCTCTCACGCTGGGCATGCTGATCGACTCCAGCGGCAGCCAGGTCAATGTACTGGACATGGAAAAGGAAGTCGGCGGCGCGTTCCTGAAGCGCGTATTAACCGACAAAGACGAAGCATTTGTCATTGACTTCAATGTGGACGCCACACTTGCCCAGGACTTCACCCGCGACGTCAGCCGGCTTCAAAAGGCCCTGAACTCAGTGAGAATCAATAGCGGGGTGACCATGCCAACCCTTCCGGGAGCAGGCGGCGGTCCGGTTCCGACCGCATATTCCCCTGGCACCGTCCTGTATGACGCTGTCTACCTGTCCTCCCATGACATGTTGGCCAAGGAAGTCGGCCGGAAGGCAATGATCCTCCTCACCGACGGCCAGGACGAAGGCAGCCGCCTCAAGATCAAGGACGCGATCGAATCCGCGCAGAAGGCCGATGCCATCGTCTACGTTCTCCTCTGTGCGGACCGCGGTTTCTACGGGGGATTCGGCATGGGTTACTCGGGCGAAAGCGAAATGCGTAAGCTCACCGAGGCTACGGGCGGCCGAGTCATCAATGTGGGCAATAAGTTCGACAAGCTCCGCGAAGCCTTTGAGCAAATCGCTCAGGAACTCCGCAGCCAGTACAACATCGGCTACACCTCCACAAATACAAAGCTCGACGGCGCCTACCGCAAGCTGGAGATCAAGTCCAAACAAAATTACAAAATTCAGGCTCGCGCCGGTTATTACGCCGGCAAAGCGCAAGACTGATCAGCTACCAAGCGGATCCTTTTCATTAAAGATCAGCAATTTGCTCGCCTCAATGCGCCGAATCGAAATTTCTTATGCTCTCTCCAGGAACGACTTACCCGCTCTTTGATAAACTCCATCACCAAAGCCTTCCAAAGGGGGTTTCATGCCTCGCTTCTCCCGACGCTCTTTCTTGCACCTCTCCGCTGCCGTTTCTGCGGCTGCCGCGTTCCGCGTTTACAGCGAACCCATGCTGGCCGCTGCCGCTCGCCGGCGCCCGATCGGCACCGACGCGGTACTGATCGATTCCAACGAGAATCCTCTGGGGCCCAGCCAGGGCGCGCGTGATGCGATTGCCCAGATTCTCCCGCTGACCGGACGCTACAACGAAGACCTGACCGACGATCTCGTCGCCGCATTTGCACAGCAGGAAGGCCTAAATCCGGAATTCGTCCGTGCAGTTGCAGGCTCCAGCCCCGCATTGGGACTGACGGTCGCGACGCTGACCGGACCGCAGAAGAGTTATGTCACCGCGGATCCCGGATACGAATCCGGAATGGCCGTCGCCACTACAGTCGGAGCGCGTGTCGTAAAAGTCCCTCTCACCAAAGCCCACGCCCACGATGTGAAGGCGATGCTCGCCGCAGGCCCCGACGCAGGCCTTTTCTACGTCTGCACTCCCAACAATCCTACCGGCACGCTCACGCCGCATTCCGATATCGAGTATCTGGTAGAGAACAAGCCGAAGGACTCATTCGTGTTGGTCGACGAAGCCTACATTCACTTCGCCGACTCCCCCAGCACCATCGACCTGGTAAAGGCCGGAAAAGATGTCATTGTGCTGCGCACATTCTCCAAGGTCTACGGAATGGCCGGCCTGCGTTGCGGACTGATCATTGCCCGGCCAGAGTTGCTGGAAAAGATCTTGCGCCGTGGGGGATGGAACGCCATGCCTGTAACGGCTCTGGCGGCCGCCATGGCCAGCCTCAAAGATCCCAACCTGGTGGCGCAGCGCCGCGAAATCAACACGCGCGTCCGGCAACAGACTTTTCAGTGGCTCGACCAAAATAACTACTCGTACGTCCCCTCGGTCTCCAACTGTTTCATGCTCGATACGAAGCGACCCGGGAAAGAAGTACGAGAGGCGATGGCAAAGGAAAATGTGATGGTAGGCCGCGTCTGGCCCTCAATGCCGAACTGCGTTCGCATCACCGTCGGCACCCAGGATGAAATGGAGCGATTCCAGGCGGCCTTTCAAAAGGTAATGAAAGCGTAAATTGCTCTGAGCTCTCATCTTGAGCAAAGCGAAGGAACTATACAGTCCTTTGCAGAGGCACTAAGTTTCCGGGACGAAAATTTACGCGACCGCCTCGTCCCACCGCACAAGCCGCCCTTCCCGGCTGCTTTTGTGCGATAGCAAAATCGCCCGCATGACCCGCAACGCATGCTGCGGCGACACTTCCAGCGTAGCTTTTTTCTCGATCGCGTCACGCACGTTGGCATAGAACCCGCGATAGTCCCCCCGATCCGTTGGAATCTTCCGCGGTTCTTCATTCACTAGGCTCAAAGTGCCCCACCGATCCTCCGGTTCCATCCCCCAGTTCTCGCCCCAGTTGAGCCCATCCGGCGGATTGGGCACCCGCAGCAGCGGCTCTTGCGGATCCATACCGAATTTCACGAAAGAACCCTTCGTACCGTGAATCACAAGGTGAGGACCAGGCGCGTACGCAATGATCCGCGCTCGCAAATTGGCGTGCATTCCCCGGTACTTCATCTGAATATCGAAAGCATCATCAATTTCGGAGGTCGCACGCTGGCAAAATGCGGTGGCGCAAATCGACTCGGGCTCGCCAAAAAGCACGAGTGCTCCATCAATCACATGAGGTCCCAAGTCCCACAGAACTCCGGCCGCCGGAAAGTTCGCCTTTTCACGCCACGCATTCGGCTTGGGCTCCGGGCGGAAACGGTCAAACCGCGTTTCATATTCCGCAATCGTCCCGAGCACGCCGGAACTCAGCAGCTTCCTGACTGTATGGAAGATTCCGTCAAACCGCCGATCCTGATACACCGTCAAAATCAGCCCGCGGACTTCCGCCAGACGGACCAATTCCTCAGCCTCCGCCATCGTCGGGGTTAGCGGTTTGTCGACAACGACATGCCGCCCCGCCTCGAGACAGGCCCTCGCATACGAGAAATGCGTATCATTGGGCGTAGCGATGGCGCACAAATTGATAGTCGAATCAGACAGCAACTCGTCAAGGCTGCGCGCCACCCGAACATTCGGATATCTCTTTTTCGCGTTGTCCGTATGCCGCTCCAGCACGCAGGCCAGTTCCATCCCCTCGATACTCCGAATCATCGGCGCGTGGAAAGCCTGCCCTGCAAGCCCGAACCCAATCAGTCCGACTCGTATCATTCCTGTTCCTCTTTCGTTGATCATGACGGAATGTTCATATGACAGTTTGGGATTCTGACTCAGCGGTCTTTCACACGCCGCACGAACTTTAATCCAGACCAAACGTCGGTGACGGCGCACACCTTCACGTCGACTAGTCCCACGGCTAACCCGATATCCCGCACTTTATTCTCATCAAGATCGGTGGAGACGCCGGAGCTTTTCTTCGGCCATATCGCCCAGATCATTCCTGCGGACGCAAGTATTTCGGCGATCTCGTTGAATTCTGTTATGAGTTCCGCCCGCGACTTCGCAAATACCATCCCGAAGTCCAAGGGACCCTTCCCCTTTGCATGCATCTCGCAGCGGGCCAGGGATGGTTTCAACTCAGCACGCACGTCCGGCGGAATCGCGACGAGCCGCGTGCGCGATCCGTCCTTAATTCCTAATTTTTTCGGAAGAGGCGTACCTGAATAGCCCGGCATGCGCGTGACGTCGCCCGCTAGCGCGGTACGCCCTGCTCGGAACCTGCAGCGATCGGCGAGTACCAGCCCCGGCGCGACCGTACCTTATAGTTCTTGCGGTCGTTGGGGACAATCTCGATCGTTCGATAGTGGCCGTCGGCCTTCAGATCCGCAGGCTTGTAGGAAACCGCATACTGGCTGCGCAATTCCTCTGAAATCTCGGCAAAATCGTTCGCTACGTCACGAATCTGAAATGGAAAGAAGGCGCGCCCGCCGGTCGCATCGGCGATGCGCTCGAGGATCTTATCTCCAGCGCCCTTGGTTCCGCTCACGTTGGTGCTGATCGTGTACACGATAGCTTCGGCGCGCTGCGCCATTTCGATCGCCTCTTCTCGGCTCACATGGCTCAGGTTGTCTTCTCCATCGCTGAGCAGGATGATCGCTCGCCGCACCGGGGTCGCCTTCGAAGCCTTCAGCAGCTTGTCGCGGCATGCAAAATACAACGCGTCATAAAGCGCCGTACCACCGCCCGGCCGCAATTCATGCACGCCGCGCGCCAGCGCTTCCGTATCGCCGGTAAAATCCTGCGTCACTTCGGGGGTCGCGTCGAAACCAACCACAAACGCCAGGTCGTCATGAGGACGTACCGTCTGATTCAAAAATTCAACTGCGGATTCCTGCTCAAACTTGAAGCGGTCACGAACCGAGTTGCTCGCATCAATGAGCAGTCCTACTTGCAGCGGCAAGTTGGTCTCGGCGTGAAAGCTGCTGATCTGATCGGGAGGCTTATTGTCATCGACAATCTTGAAGTCATTCTGCTTCAGGTCTGTAACGCGCTTCCCGTGCTTGTCCGTCACCGTGAACACAACGTTGACTTCGTTACGTTGCACTCGGATCTTTGTGATCGTGTCGCTGCCGCTGTCATCTGATTTCGCAGGCGGTTCCGCGGGAGGATTGGAAGTGGCACCGGATGCGGGTTGCGCTGGCGTCGTGGTGGGCGCAGGATTCCCATTCCCAGATCCCGCCGGTTGCGCCGATTGAGCGGCGGCGCCTGCAACCAACAGTGCCAGCAGTGCCAGCCCAGCTGTTTTCACCATGAATTCAGCCCCAAGAATTCCATCCCAAGCCATATTATATCGCGCTGGTCGCCTTCAACCCATCGTTGGAGGCGCGGTCCAAGCTTCTCAAGCGTGGACAATCGCCTCCAGAGCTGCGATGAACGCCTGCAGTTCCTCCGGCAAAGATGCCGTAAACGTCAATTTTTCGCCACTTCTCGGATGCATCAACTCAAGCTCCGCGGAATGCAGGAAATTCCGTGCCAGCGATATCGCTGGCTTTGCTGGGAATGTTCGTCGACTCGATGCCAGCTTGATTTGAGCAGGCGCCCCGTACAAAGTATCGCCCGCCACCGGATTCCCCAATGATGCCAAGTGCACTCGAATCTGGTGCGTTCTGCCGGTATCAATTTTCACCTCGACCAGCGTGAATTTCCCGTAGGGCGTTTCCAAACGACGTAGAACCCGATAGTGTGAAACCGCTTCTCTTCCACCCGCCTGCCGTGTCGTCATGCGCGTACGGCGAATCCGGTCGCGGCTGATGCTGGCCGAAATCGTTCCCTGATCTTTCTTCGTCGAGCCATGAACCAGAGCGAGATACTTCTTCTTTACCACGCGGCAAGCGAACTGCTCCGCCAGCTTGCGATGGGCCTCGTCGTTTTTCGCCACAACAATCAAACCGCTGGTCTCTTTGTCCAGCCGATGCACGATGCCTGGCCGTGTCTCTCCGCCCACTGCCGAAAGCGCTCTGAAGTGGTGCAGCAGCGCATTCACCAGCGTACCGCGATTCCGCTGATCGTCGGTCCCACCCGCCCCTGCGTGCACCATCATCCCAGCCGGTTTGTTGATGATGGCGAGATCATCATCCTCATAGAGAATCTCCAGCGGAATCGCCTCCGGCATGGCCCGCAATGGCGGCCGCTCAGCCGGGCCTTGCACGACGATCCGCTCCCCTCCCCGCAGTTTCACTGAGGACTTCGCAGGACCGTCGCCGAGGCGGATCTTGTTATCGCGAATGAGTTCTTGGACTCGAGCCCGGCTAACGTCGAGTTGCGCAGCAAGGTACTGGTCCAACCGCTGCCCCGCGGCTTCCGGCAAGACCACGAGCACCTGAGGGAAACCTCCCGACATACGTTCAGGAACAATATCAGCTTTTTCGCAGCGGAATTACCCGAGACCGAATAGCGCGTCAGACCGCGCTGGGATTTTCGGAATACTTCCTGGAAGCACGCTTAAGCTGACGAGGCTGTCTGGGTGACTACCGCGATACTGGAAAATAACGAACGGCCGGACGTCTGCGAATCTTCGCCGCCGCGCGGTTATCGCGCCGCGCCAACAGTCTGTGAGGCAACGCGCTTAGCTCCGGGGCGTAGCCACCAGATCAGTCCGCCCCCAACCACCAGCCCGATCGCAATCAGTTGGGTTCCAGTCATTGCACCACCGAAGACAGATCCCCGGCCGGGATCGCCTCGCAGAAATTCCAGGAAGAAGCGCGCTATCCCGTAGATGAACATAAAAGCGCCAATCACTTGCCCGTCGAATTTTCTGCGCTTGAGCAGCCACGTCAGAAAAATAAAGTTCGCCAGTTCGACCGCGCACTCGAATAATTGAGTCGGTTCCAATGGAATGTGCAGGGGTGTCTGCGTAATCTGATTTGCCAGCGGATTCGTGAAGGTGACTCCCCACCAGTGATCGGTCGGCTTTCCATAGCAGCATCCCGCGGCGAAACAGCCGATGCGGCCTATCGCGTGGCCTAACGCGAGCCCCGGGGCGAATGCATCGCAAGTTCCCAGCGGCGGCATGTGATGTCTCCGCAAGTACCAGGCTGCCGCGACGAAGGCCGCCAGCAATCCTCCCGAAAACACGCCTCCTGCCTGCAACGTCGCGATACTGAAGATATCTCCAAGATGGTCCTTGTAAATGCTCCAGTCATTGATGATGTAGAGGACCTTGGCGCCGATGATGCCACTGAGAACCACAAGTATCCCGAGGTTCCAGGCCTTGTCGCCATCAATTCCCAGGCGCTCCGAGTTGCGCACACTGATCCAGAGCCCAAGCAGCACGCCAAGTGAGACCAGGAACCCGTATGTGGGCAGAAAGAAACGACCGATATGAAATAGTTGCGGAAACATCTCTCTAATTGGATGCGCGAACCGGATGGTTCGCTCCCACAGTGAGTCTATCAGGGAATTGGAATGATCAGGGCCAACGGCTTGGCCTCGAATGCAGAGCAAGAAGCCTAGGGCTTCTAGCTAACAGCTGGGCAGATGAAGTAAAGCCGACCCACTGTGCCGTGTGACGGGGCCGAGAATGAACCCGTCGGTAGACGTTGGGCGCCCGCCGAGACCCTTTAGGCATCTGCGCATGGCGCAGCGTCGCTCACCGGATCTTAGTTCGAGTCGAGCTCCCGTTCATTCTGCATTGGTTCAAATATCGGTGACCCGCCATCACCAACCCCGCAGGCCGGCTTCCAGAATGGATGCTAGGCAACTCCCGCCCGCTTGGCAAGTGCCCGCGGGTAAAAAGATGGCATCCGGCTTGCTCCAAAGTAACGCCGCATTCACACGAACTTCTTGCCTTGACAGAAATTCCTGCGGAGCGTAGCGGATGAATCGCTGTGTTTTGTTCGGGATTAACGAATGCTTTCGAGGAAGGAAAATGACGTATCCGTCAGCACTGAACGAAGCCGCGACAGCAGGACTTAACTCGCTTTGCGATTCTCTTCCAGCACCTGGTCGAGCGCGTGAGCCAGTTGATGTGCTCGCTTCTGAAAATCGGTTGAGCCGCTGTCCTGCTTCCTTTTGAGCAGATGAAACTCGTCCGCAATATTGAGAGCGGCTAGCACCGCCAACCGGACGGTATCGATGGTGTTGGTGGCTTCCGCGACCGCACGCATCTTGGCATCGACATATTCGGCGAGTTTGAGGATGTAGTCCGGATCGGATCCGCGCAAGTTATAAGCTTGGTCGAAAATCTCAACTCGCACGCTTGAATTTTGCGCGTCTTTCACCAACTGATCTTTGGTCGCTGTCGCCATGATGGTCCCAGTTCGCGCTAGAATCTCCGGCTTTCGGAGTTTTTGGGCCGCCTTAGCTGGCTTCCGCGATCGATTCAATGCGTTCCAGCATTTTCTCGACTCGCGCCCGAATCTCTTCTCGTTCTTTCTTCAACTGGACCGCCTCTCGCCGTAGCGCGTTGATTTCTTCATCGCGCTCCTGCAATTGTTGGCGCAACCGCTGGGCGTCGTTCTGGGCTGAAGCCTGACCCTCCCGCGCGGATTTGTATAGCTCTATTGTGCGATAAACTTTTTGTTCCAGCGCCTCAAAATCATCCGCAGGAACCTGTTCTGCTATCGGTTGGACCGCATTCAAAGCCATAATTCCATCAATCCCCAGCGAATTTACGCTTCCTCGCAGTATACTCCACCTTTCTGTGGAGAAATCACATACACAACCCGAACTTTTCGCTGAGATAGTTTATGTGTTGCGCCTGATTCACTGAACTAGTGCCGCCCCCGCCAGTCTCGCAGGTCGAGATTTCGCTATAATCCCTGCTGCCCGCCGAAGGAGACACCGATGAAACGCCTCGAATCTTTTTCTATGCTGCTTGCCCTCTCGCTCGTCGTTCCGTCCATGTGCTTGGCCAAAACCGCCGTCGATCTGAAGGATCCGCAGGGTAAGGTCGTGGGGAAGGCCATCATCTCCGATGACAGTTCCGGCGGCGTCAGAATCGATCTGCAGATCACGTCTCTCCCCCCGGGGGAACACGGTATTCACTTCCACCAGATCCCCAAGTGTGAGGGCCCGGATTTCAAGTCGGCAGGAGGACATTTCAATCCTGAAGGGAAGAAGCATGGCTTCGACAACCCCGATGGCCATCACGCCGGTGACATGAAGAACTTCACTGTGGGAGCCGACGGCAAAGCGAAAGTTCGCTTACGAGATTCCGACGCGACCCTGAAAGACGGCGCCCACTCGCTGCTCGGCAACGGGGGTTCGGCCATCGTTGTTCATGCCAAAGCGGACGACTATAAGACCGATCCTTCGGGCAACTCAGGGGAGCGCATCGCCTGCGGCCTAATCACCAAATAACCCAACCAGAATTCGAAGAAATCGCCTGCCCTACCTCTGGCCGGCGCGGCCGGAGGTGGTTTTTTTCAATTCGACCCACCTTCAAAAAAGCACTGTTTTTACCTTCGCCGATTCGACAGTGCGGTCGCCAGCTTCTCCAATCTCTTCGCTGCTTCATCCAGCGTCTCGGTCTTCTTGCAAAACGCGAACCTAACCTGTCGAGCTCCATCGCGCGGATCCCGGTAAAAGCTCGACCCCGGCACCGTCGCGATTCCTATCTCCTGCACCAGATACTTCGCAAACGAGACATCATCCTCAAACCCGAATGCCGCTATGTCAGTCATCACGTAGTACGCACCCCGTGGCAGAAAGCATCGGAACCCGGCCGCGTGCAACGCCGGCACAAGATGATCTCTCCGAACCCGGTATCCCTCCGCCAGCCGTGTGTAATATTCCGCCGGCAAACTCAACGCTTCGATGCCGGCCTCCTGGAGCGGAGCCGGCGCACCCACCGTCAGGAAGTCGTGCACTTTCCGGATCGCATTGCTGATCTTCTCGGGCGCAATAGCCCACCCTACGCGCCATCCCGTCACGCTGTAAGTCTTCGACATCCCATTGATCGTGACGGTCCGCTCGCGCATACCATTCAGCGACGCCATCGAAATGTGTTTCGTGCCATCGTAGAGAATGTGCTCATAGATCTCGTCAGTAATGGCCAGCACGTCGTACTCGAGGCATAATTCGCGGATCAGTTCCAGCTCCGCCCGCGTAAAGACTTTTCCCGTGGGATTATTCGGCGTATTTACGATGATGGCCTTAGTGTGGCGATGGAAAGCCTTCCGCAATTCCTGCTCATCAAACGTCCACTCTCCGCCATCCTTCTTCGGCGGCCGCAACTTCACAAACTTGGGCTTGGCGCCGCTCAATACAGAATCCGGTCCGTAATTTTCGTAATAAGGCTCGAAGATGACTACCTCATCTCCAGCATTACAAACCGCCAGGAGAGTCGAGATCATCGCCTCGGTCGAACCGCAGCATACGGTGATCTCTTTTTCCGGATCCACCTTGATCCCCTGCCAAACCTCCGTCTGCCTCGCGATGGCATTCCTCAGCCCTTTGGAGCCCCAGGTAATCGCGTATTGATTAACGTCGGCGGCCACCGCTTTTTGTGCTGCCTGTTTGATCTCAGCCGGCGCCGAGAAATCCGGGAAGCCCTGGGCCAGGTTGATCGCCCCGTAAAGCATGGCCTGCCGCGTCATCTCGCGGATCACGGATTCAGTGAAGTGCTCGACTTTATCGCTCAGGAAATGCTTGGGCCGCACCGAACTGGCTCGCATAGCAGGCAGACTAGCACACTCAAAGACGGGCCTTCGGACTCCGCCTGACGGCAATTTGGACCCTGAAACGCAGCCTTTCCGCCAGCCCACCTTTCCCCGCAACTCATTGATTACGGGAACCCAGCTTTCGGCGTGCAACGCGGCATTCGCGAGGTATATACTTTTTGGGATTCTTCCCCGAAGCGCTGTGCGGCGCTTCATTCTTCCCCTCGGGCCAGGCGAGCATGCAGGAATCTAATTCACGGGATAATCCTCAAAACCGGGGAAAGCACGGTGGTGTCGGAGTTCCGGCCAAAGGGGATAGTTCCGGCTCCAATCCGCCATTGGATGCCGACAGTCCGACCCTGATCGATCTGCCGGCAAAGTTCGCCCACGACGCAATCACCGGCGGCGCTTCGGCTCCCCCACACGATCCTGACGCCACAATAATCGAGGGGATGCTACCGCCCCTGCCTCCTCTCAGTTCCCGCTACACCCGTCCCGTAGCACCCAGCCCGATGCTGAATCCTGGCGACGTGCTCGGAGGCCGTTACGAAATTCTGCAGTTGCTGGGCGAAGGTGGAATGGGCGCCGTTTACAAGGCACAGGATCGTGAACTCGACCGTCCGGTGGCCCTGAAACTCATTCGTCCGGAGATGGCGTCTAGCCCGTCGATACTGGCGCGCTTCAAACAGGAACTCCTGCTCTCCCGCCAGGTCACGCACAAAAATGTCATCCGGATCTACGACTTGGGCGATGCCGACGGCGTCAAGTTCATTACCATGGAATTCGTGGAGGGCCGCGACCTCCGCTCCCTCATTCAGGAGAAAAAGAAATTCTCTCCCGAGGAAGCCGTCGAGATCATGCAGCAGGTCTGCCAAGCGCTCGAAGCCGCCCATAACGTAGGCGTCATCCATCGCGATCTCAAGCCGCAGAACATCATGCAGGAGAGCACGGGGCGAATCCTCGTGATGGACTTCGGCCTTGCCCGCACAGTGGAAGGCGATGGCATGACCCAGGTCGGAGCCCTCGTCGGCACCATGGAATACATGTCGCCTGAGCAGGCACTGGCCAAGGAACTCGACCAGCGTTCCGATCTTTACACCGCCGGTCTGATTCTCTACGAGCTGCTCACCGGCAAGATGCCCTTCCGGGCCGAGAGCGCGCTCGCCAGCCTCATCAAGCGCACGCAGGAACGCGCCGTGCCGGTCTCGGACCTGGACAACACGATTCCGGGACATCTCAGCTCAGTGGTCAGTAAGTGCCTGGAGCGGGATCCCGTCCTTCGCTATCAGTCCGCCAGCGAGATGCTGCGCGACCTGGATGCGTGGCAGGGCAAAATTGCGGCCGCCACCCTGGGATTTCACGCGGACGTAAAACCCTGGGGTCAGACCGTTCCCTGGCCGCTGCTGGCTGGAATTGTCACGGTCGTCGCTCTGTCGATTGTCGGATACATTTACCGTGGTGCTCTGTTGTCGCCTTCTTCCTCCAAACCCGGGCCCGTACAATCTCTCGCCATTTTGCCCTTCCGAAATGTTTCCGGAGATGCCAGCCTCGACTGGCTCGGCTCCAGCTTTGCTGACATGCTGACCACCGATATCGGGCAGTCGGCGCAACTGCGAACGGTCAGTTCAAGCAACCTGCACCAACTGTTTTCGGATCTCCGCATCTCTCCTTCTACCGAGCTAGATCCAGCGACCATCCGTCGAGTCGCTGACTTCAGCAACGCCCAGCGAGTGCTCTCGGGACAGTACGCCAGGTTTGGCGAGCAAATTCGCATTGATGCTACCCTGCAGGATTTCAAGAGCGACCGCTCGATCCCAATCAAAATCGAGATTCCAAGCGAAAAGGAGATTCCAAACGCTATCGACAAGCTGGCGGAATCGATTCGCGAAAAACTGTCGCTGCCCGGCAGCGTCTTAAAAGAACTAAAAGCCAGTTCCTTCCAGCCCGATTCGACTTCGGTGGAAGCGCTCCGCGCCTATGATCTCGGAATAGGGTTTCAGCGCGATGGAAGGAATCTTGACGCGCGTAACCAATTCGAAGCCGCGGTGAAAACCGATCCGAATTTTGCTCTGGCGTTTGCCAAACTCTCTCAGACCTACAGCACGCTCGGTTACGACGACCAGGCACAGCAGGCAGCGCAGAAAGCAGTGATGCTCAGTCAAAACCTGCCGGAGGCGGAAAAATATCTGATCGCGGCCATTCGCTCTCAGGTAGTGAAAAACTATCCGGAGGCGATCAAGGCTTACGAAGCCTTGGCCAATGCTTCCCCGGACAACCGCGATGTGCAGTTAGCGCTGGCCGGCCTCTACCAGGATTCCGGCGATCTCATTAAAGCTCGCGACTATTACCAGAAGATCCTGTCCGCCAATCCCAAGGACATAGGCGCGACGCTCGACTTAGGCCGTATCGACATTAAGAGCGGCGATTCGCAGGCCAGCTTTGATCCCCTGAACCGTGCCTACAGCTTGGCCGTTCAAGTTGATAACCAGGAACAGAAAGCGACGAGCCTTCACCTGATGGCAGTCGCTTATCGCATGCTGAACAAGCCTCAGGAAGTCGTTCGCAATGAAACTGAGGCCCTTGCGATTTGGCGCCAGATTGGTCAAAAACGAGGACTGGCATTCAGCTTGAATGAAATGGCGGGCGCGCAGTCCTCACTCGGCAAAGCCAAGGAAGCCCAGGCCTCGTACGAGGAGGCCCTCCAGATTCGCCGCGAAATCGGCGACAAGCGCGGCCTTGGAGATACGCTGATCGACATGGGAAACTCCGCCGACGATTCCGGCGACCATGATCTTGCGCTCAAGTTGTACAAGGAAGCTCTGCAGATGGAACGCGATGTCGGCAGTGAAGCCTTGCAGGCAATCTGCCTCAACAATATTGGTTCGGCTTACTCGGAGAAAGGTCAGTTCGACGATGCTTTGACCTACTTCCAGCAGGCATTGCAGTTGCGTGAAAAATCCAAGGTCCCGCAGGATATCGTCGAAGCCGTCCACAATCTCGGCGACACCTTCGCCAATATGGGTCAGTACGAGCAGGCAATCTCTTATTACCTGCGTGCACTCGATCTGCGTCGGCAACTGAATGACCAGCGTGGCGCCGCGATCGAATCTCAGAGTCTCGGCAGCCTCTTCGACTATCAGGGGCGCTTCGGCGCGGCCGTCAAGTCTGAGCAGGAAGCCCTTCAGGCGTTCCAGAATCTCAAGGATCAAAGTTCCTGGATGCCCCGCGTGATGGACGCTTCGGCCGAGGCGCTTATTCTCGCAGGCCGAGGAGACGAAGCCAAGGCGACCCTTGACGCGTCGGTAAAGCTTGCCCACGATCTCAACAACGATAGCGTGTCGGCGGAAGCTCTCGGAGTCCGGGGCGACAGCTTCTTTTATGCCGGAGATTTCAAGTCAGCGCAGGCATCTTACGAGGATGCGCTGAAGGCGGCGAAGCGCAGCAAAGAACCCAACACGATTCTCGTCGCGAACTCCAAATTGGCGAAAGCCCTGGTCGAGCAAAAGCGGTCGCAGGAAGCGCTTGCCATTCTCAAACAGATTTCGCAGCACGCCGACGATCTTGGGTTCAAGTACATCTCGGTGGAATCTTCTCTGTTTATCGCCGAAGCGATGATCCAGCGGGCTGACTACTCCGGAGCGATGCAGCAACTGAAGCGAGCTTTGCTGCGCTCCGATCAGCTCGGCATGCAGCCGCTGAGCGCTCGCGCCCATTACTTGCTCGCCGCTGCCGAGCGCGCCTCCCGAAACGCGAGTGATGCCCGGCAGGACGCCAATCAGGCTGTTGCTCTTCTTGACTCGATGAAGAAAGACCCCGGCGCCGAGAAGTTATTACAGCGCGCTGACTTCAAGACGATCTACGACCAATCGAGCCACGCTAACTAGCATCAACTCTCCTAGAGAAAAATTTAGGGGACTGTTGCTGAGCAACAGTCCCCTTTCTTATTTCACTTCAACGAACACCCACCTCACCATGTCGTCTTAACCGTGACTGTGGGGTTGGCATTCGTGTCTGCGTTGATCGCGCTGGCACTTACGGTATTGACCGTGCAAGGCTTCGTGCCGCACATCGTTGCGGGTTGGCTGTTCACTTTCGCTTTGATCGTCAGCGCCCCTCCATTGAGCGATGAAATCGAGAGCGGTGCCAGCATCCCCACATTGCAGCTAACCGTATTCCCCGCAGCGGAGCAGGTAATCGGAGTCGTCGTACACGTTAGCTTCTTGTTGACGAAAGCACAGGTCACATTGCTGCCTGATCCGCTGATGAAGCTCGTGTTGCTCGGAAGCGGATCGGTCAGTACAACGCCACTGGCGTTGACAGGTCCAAAATCGGCAACCCCGATGGTGTACGTGATGGTCCCACCGTTCGCCACCGTGCCGGGCGTACCAAAAGCTCCGACTTGCAGATTCGTCGGCGCGACTACCGTGTAGTTCACCGACTGGCTGCTTTGGTTCACTCCTGTATCGATCGCCGTCACTGTGAAAGTATGCGGCCCTGGCGTGGAAGTATCCACAGTCCCAGTGCAGCTCAGGCCCGCCGGAGTCTGCGTGCAACTTCCACCCGTGCCGGAAGATTGCGTGCAGCTTGCAACCGGCAAGTACGGTCCGACAGGATTGGTTGCAACCTGTGTCGTAGTCGGATTGGCGCACGCGTAGTTCGCTGGAACCGATGCGCCCTGCGCGTACACGGCGTTGTTGATTGGAGATGTGATCGTGATCGCCGACAACGTTTCATCCGGCTGATCGTAGGTTGCTACCCAGCACGAACCAGTACCTCCGCTGTGCCCTTTCGTCGTCGTGTCGAGCGCGAAAATGCTGATCTGGTTACTCTGGAACAAAGACCCCGACTGCGGCGGAGTGCAAGGGTGCGTCGGGTCCGGCCCCTCACCCTTCAACCATCCCGCATAGGGATCGGTCGGATTTGGGTTATTCACGCTCGAGAATGTATACACGCTGCCCAAGTCTGCCGTGAACGGATTGCATTGATTGTTTGGCAGATTCGGGCAAGTGATCTCGAACATAATCGCGGAATCCGGATTGGGCGTCAGGTTTGTGTACACGAAGCACTGGGCACCCTGATACTTTTGTTGCACTAAGGCGTTGCAAGCCGCCCCGGTTGTGTAGATTGGTGTAACGGTCGTCGTTGTCGCCGGTTGATTCGGAGGTAGCGCCACCGAGAATGAAAACGCGTTGTTCTGGAACGTATAAGTAGCGGTCGTGCCAGGCTGGATGGTCTGCGTCTGTCCTTGCGGAGTGAACGTCCAGCTCCGAATGTCCTGCGTATCAGTTAATCCACCCGTTGCTCCCGTAAAACCGACATAGGCAGTTCCTGCAGGAATACCCAGCGTCGTCATGTCGAACGGTACGCCCGTGGGAAACAGATCGGTCCCGTCGAGAATTACGTCCAGGCAAGGCATCTGCGTGTCATTCACGGTGCAACTTGTCTGCGCTGAACTCGGCGTCGGCGAATAAGTGACGGTGGCGCTATGAACGTTTCCATCTCCAAACGTGACATTCTGGAACGCGTAAACACCCAACTGGCAAGCCGCCGTGATCGAGTTCGCCGCCTGCCCGGGACAGCTCTGAATCGTGACGTTGTTTACGCCCGGGTCGTTCGTTTGTGTTGCACCGCCAACACCCTGCGAGTAGCTATCAAACCGGATCGCGAGGCTGTTGGTAATGCCGCTCTGGCTTAGGCTGTTAGAAGCGATCGGAGTGCAACCGGGAGGATAGGGAAAATCACCCGCAAATCCTTCTCCGCATCCCGTTGGCCCCAGAGCCGAAGTCCCGGAGTTCTGAATCACGAAGGCAATGCCATCAGCGCCGCCGGATGGCGCCAACTGGAAAGTGAACGTAGTCGTGAAAGGCCCCGACACAGGTTGTGGCGTGTTGAACCACGCCGACCCACCTTGATACCCAACGTTCGGCGTCAACCGGAGAAGCGTTCCGGGAACTCCCGGAATCACGGGCTGGAACGACGGATACGCACTGCTCTTATTTCCATGATCTTCGCCATTGAGCGTGAAGCAAGCCTGGTTCGACGTAAAATCCGGATAGTAATTTGGAACCGTGATGTTGCAGCTTGGCGCCGCGCTCTGGCCAACTGCTGGCACACCGGCCATCAACACCAACCCCAGGATTGCACACACACCCAGAAGACTCTTTCCAGCGACCTTCATGACTTTTCCTTTCCCACAGAATTTCGCGCGAACGTCATCGCGTCGTGCACGGCGGAGAATTAAGGCTGCCCGCTCTTCAAAATGAATTGTTTTGGACTGATTCGATCTCAGAGATAAACGGCCCAGAGTCAGGGTCGACTACAGGGGGAGTAGCCAAAAGCCTTGACTGGCAGCGATTTTCAAGGCTCGAGTGAAGCGTGTCAAGCAAAATCATCCATGTTTCCCTGTATTCGCTGGATGCTCCCCGCGCGCCGTGAATCTCTCGGGCTCCAATTCGAAAAGTGCAACAATTTTCACACCACTGATGCGTCCCTTTTCCAACCAGAGTGCAACAAAATTCATCCTACGTAGACCCTACGATTCGCGCGACGGCTCACTGACCTGGGATTTCAACACCGTTCACGACTTCGTAACCGTAAATGGCGTCCCACGCATGGCGGTTCTCTGAACGGAGCGGGCGCAACCGCCGTTAGCGGTATGGTCTATCTGAACGCCGGCTATAACAATGCAATGGGAGGAAACGACCTACTCGCCTTCGCCCCCGCAACGAAGTGAACCCGCCAATAACTTTCCTTCACTCCGATCACCCGTTTGCTGCCCAACCACGGCCCGGCTTATCTTGAACAATGAGAAAGGTTCCCGCATGAACGTCCTGGTCCTCAATTCAGGAAGCTCCAGTTTGAAGTTTCAGGTGATCGCCACCGACCTCGACCGTATAGCGAATTTCAAAGATGAACGCATCTGTCGCGGCAAGATCGAGGATATCGGCGGCGAAGCCATTATTCAGATCAGGCATCGAGACGAGGCCGGCAAACGATTTACGGCGTCCTTGCGCGATATCGGCGCGGCCCTCGATTACCTCGTTCGCTACATTGCTTCCGACCGCTCCGGCATCTCGGAGATCAAAAGCACCGCCGACCTCCATGCCGTCGGACACCGCGTCGTGCACGGTGGAGAAAAATTCAAGGAATCAGCGCTGATTGACGATGAGGTCTTGAAGGGAATCGAAGACTGTATCGATCTCGCGCCCCTGCATAATCCCAACAATATTAAGTGCATCACCGCGGCCCGAGAAATTTTCGGCAAAGATGTCCCACAAGTCGCCGTATTCGATACTTCTTTTCATCACTCCCTTCCCGAGCAGGCGTATCTCTACGCCGTTCCTTATCATCTTTACCGCCGTCATCGCGTCCGCCGGTATGGTTTTCACGGAACATCTCATCGCTACGTTGCCTTTCGCTACCGGGCGATCCGCGGCCTCACCCGCGAACAGACCAACATCATCACGCTGCACCTCGGGAACGGCTGCTCGGCGGCAGCGATCAAGGGAGGAGCCTCCATCGACACTTCAATGGGCATGACTCCGCTCGAAGGCTTAGTGATGGGCACCCGCTCCGGCGACCTCGACCCCGCCGTCGTAAGCGTCATCGCCCGCAAGGAAGGTATGTCGGCCTCTGAAGTCGACACGCTGCTCAATACTCAATCGGGGTTGCTCGGGATTTCCGGCCTCACTAATGACATGCGTGAACTGCAGGCCGAACTGAAAGAGCACGACGATCGGCGCGTCCGCCTCGCAATCGAAATCTTCTGCTATCGCGCCCGAAAATATATCGGCGCGTTCCTTGCCGTTATGGGCGGCGCCGACGCCGTCGTCTTCACCGGAGGAATCGGGGAAAATTCGCCAGAGGTTCGCGCGCGCATTTGCTCAGGAATGGGATGGGCGGGGCTGGAAATTGACGAGACAAAGAATCACCAGACGGTGGGAAAAGAGAGCCTCATCTCAACCGCCGACTCAAAGTTGCAAGCCTATGGCATTCCCACCGACGAGGAACTTCTAATCGCCCGCGACACCGTCCGCGTCATACAAGGCGTCCCACACCCCTCATGACCTGGAAGGGCCCCCGTTTCTCGTGCGTTTTGTCCACGAGAAACGGGAATTCTGCCACAGGAATCCAACTCTAATACGGCCACACCCACTCAGAAGCCTCTGGCTGATCCACCCCATACTGATGCGCGTAATTACTGCACTCGATCTGCTGATTCAAAAATCGCTCCTTTGCATGCCCGCCAATCTTCTGCAAACGCGGTACCCGGTCTACCACATCCATGGCCAGGCTGAATCGGTCCACATTGTTCTTGATCGCCAGTTCCAGCGGAGTATTGATGTTCCCTTTCTCCTTGTACCCGCGCACGTGGATGTTGTGATGATTCGTCCGCCGGTAGGCCAGCCGGTGGATCAGTTGCGGATACCCGTGAAAATTGAACATGACCGGCTTATCCACTGTGAACAATGAATCAAAGTCCCGGTCCGGCAACCCGTGCGGATGCTCGCTGGTCGGCTGCAACTTGAACAGGTCGACGACGTTGATGAAGCGTATTTTCAGATCTGGAAATTCTTTCCGCAGCAGCGCCGTTGCGGCCAGGGCCTCCTGCGTCGGAATATCCCCCGCCGACGCCATCACAACATCCGGCTCCCCGGACTCGTCATTGCTCGCCCAATCCCAAATCCCGATTCCCTTCGTGCAGTGAATGATCGCGGCATTCATATCCAGGTACTGAAGGTGTTTCTGCTTATCCGAAACGATGACGTTCACGTAGTTCTGGCTGCGCAAGCAGTGGTTCGCCACCGAAAGCAGGCAATTGACGTCCGGCGGCAGATAGATCCGCGTCACATTCGCACTCTTGTTCACTACCACATCCAGAAATCCCGGATCTTGATGGGTGAACCCGTTGTGATCTTGCCGCCATACCGTCGAAGTAATGAGCAGGTTCAACGATGCGATCGCCTCGCGCCACGACAAGTGATTGCAGATTTCGAGCCACTTCGCATACTGATTGAACATCGAATCGATGATGTGAACGAACGCCTCGTACGTCGAAAAGAATCCATGACGGCCGGTGAGCAGGTAGCCTTCGAGCATCCCTTCGAGCGTGTGTTCGCTGAGCATCTCCATGACGCGACCATCCGCGGCCAGGTTCCCGCCGTCACTGTCTTCAGGAAATGACTCCTCGATCCAGAATTTCTTGCTGACTTTGTAAATCGCGTCCAGTTTGTTCGAAGTCGTTTCATCCGGCCCGAATACTCGGAAGTTGAACGGATTCATTTTCATGACATCTGCCAGCATCATTCCTAGCGGGCGCGTATTCTCCGCCTGCGACCGTCCGGGTTTTTCCACCTCGGCGGCGTAATTCCGGAAATCTGGCAGGCGCAGCGACTTCTTGATCCGCCCGCCATTCGCGTGCGGATTGGCGCTCATACGCCGCGTACCTGTGGGCGCAAGTTCGCGGAACACCGGCGCCAGTTTGCCATCCGCATCGAACAAGGGCTCCGGCCTCTGCGACCGCATCCAGTTCTCCAGCATTTTCAGCTGCACCGGATCTTTTTTCGCAGCCGGCAAGGGCACCTGGTGCGCGCGCCAAAAACCCTCCAGGTAATGACCCTCGACCTCACGAGGCGCCGTCCATCCTTTCGGAGATCGAAGGACGATCATCGGCCAACGCGGTCTCTTTACCACTCCATGCTTTCGCGCCGCATCCTGGTACTTGCGAATGTCCTTCACGCACCGTTCCACGGTCGCCGCCATGGCCTGATGCATCGAGTTGACCTCCGAACCCTCCACAAAATATGGATTCCAACCGTAACCGCGCATCAGGTTTTCCAACTCCTCGTGAGACACGCGTGCCAGCAGCGTCGGATTGTCGATCTTGTATCCGTTCAGATGAAAAATAGGCAACACAGCCCCATCCCGCGACGGATTCAGAAACTTATTAACGTGCCACGACGTTGCCAGCGGGCCCGTCTCTGACTCACCATCGCCCACTACTGCCGCAACAATCAATTCCGGATTATCGAAAGCCGCCCCGCACGCGTGAGACAGCACGTATCCCAGTTCTCCGCCTTCATGAATCGATCCCGGAGTTTCCGGAGTGCAGTGACTTCCAATTCCGCCCGGAAACGAAAATTGTTTGAAGAATTCTTGCAGCCCCTCCACATCCTGGCTCTTCTCCGGATAAATCTCCGAGTACGTTCCCTCCAGGTAAGTCGGTCCCAGGACGCCCGGAGCCCCGTGCCCGGGTCCGGCCAGAAAAATCATGTCCAGGTCGTATTTTTTGATCACCCGGTTCAGATGCACATAGATAAACGACAACCCCGGGCTCGATCCCCAATGTCCCAGCAGTCGGTTCTTGATGTGCTCAGGTTTCAGGGGCTGCGCTAGCAGAGGATTCTCCTGCAGGTAAATCATCCCCAGGCTCAAATAATTGCAGGCACGCCAGTAGATTTCAGTCTTTCGCAATTCGTCGGGGCTCAGCGGCTGATCCGTAATCGTCGAACGCGTGGGAGCATAAGGGGTAAGTTCCTGGATTTCGGCTGGAATTCCGGCTTCGATCGTACTCATAGTTCACTCCTTATCGATTAGAGTATGCCCGGAGCTCGCCAGTGACAATTGCTCGGGATGAATTTTCGATAAATTAGGGAGTGGCTCTGAACGAGTGGTGCTGAATTGGGACGAAAAGCGAGAATTGTTGTAGATCAAGCGGCCGGCTAGGTCCGCAACGCCTCGGCCCTGGCAGGAATCGATCCGCCCTTTTCCCCGGTTCTGGCGCGGATCCAGTCCACCAGCCGATACAGCAGCAGCACCAGCAACACAAATCCATACTCTAACGGCTTCTTCTTGTCGGCCTTCACCAGCCACAGATAGTGGATAACCCCCGCCGCTGCGCTCGCATAAATCAATCGATGCAGCACCTGCCACCGCTTTCCCAGCTTGCGGATGGCCCATCGGGTCGAAGTCAGCGCCAGCGGAATCATCAAGGCGAAAGCCGTCATTCCTGCCGTGATGAACCGTCGCTTGCCAATATCGTGCAACATCTCATGCAAATCGAAAAACTTATCCAGCCACACGTAAGTCATCAAGTGCAGCGTGCCGTAAAAAAATGCGAACAGCCCCAACATCCGGCGCAATCCGATCAACCAGTACTGCCGCAAAATTTTCCGTAGTGGAGTAATACTGAGTGTCACCAGCAAAAAGATCAGCGTCCAGTCGCCGGTCGAGTGCGTAATCGCCTCGATCGGGTTGGCCCCCAGTTCGGTATGAAGCCCACGCCAGGCCAACCTCGCCAGTGGCCCCAGGCAAACCAGAAAAATAAAGGGTTTGAAATATCGCAGCATGTGAAGTTTTAGATGTGCAATCGAAAGAGCGAAGTTGGTGCATCCGGTACTGGGTGCTAGCTACGGACTCTCAAAAATTCTTCCTCAGATCCATCCCGCTGTACATGCTTGCGACCTGGTCCCCGTAGCCATTGAACATCAACGTTGGACGCTTGAAGAATTCTCCCAGCCGCCGCTCCTTCGCCTGGCTCCACCGCGGATGGTCCACACTCGGATTCACATTCGCGTAGAACCCATACTCTTGCGGGGCCATTGATTGCCACGTATTCGTCGGCTGCTTCTCCGTGAAGCGGATCTTCACGATCGCCTTCGCGCATTTGAACCCATATTTCCATGGCACAACGATCCGTAGTGGCGCTCCGTCCTGGTTGGGAAGTTCTTCGCCGTACATTCCAAAGCACAGCAGCGTCAGCGGATTCATCGCCTCATCCATCCGCAGGCCCTCCACATATGGCCACTGCAAGACGCTTCGCCGCTGGCCCGGCATCTGGTTCAAATCATAGAGCGTCGTAAACTCCACGAAATTTGCCTTGCTCGTTGGATTCACCCGCTTGATCAGCTCACTCAGCGAAAAGCCAATCCAGGGAACGACAATCGACCAACCCTCGACGCAACGATGCCGGTAAATCCGCTCTTCCGGCGGCGCCATTTTCAAAATCGCGTCCAGGTCGAGTACCTGCTTCTTCTCAACCTGCCCTTCGATCTTTACATTCCACGGCCTGCTCCGGAAATTCTTCGCCAATTCTGAGGGCCCATCTTTGTCCGTCGAAAATTCGTAGTAGTTGTTATAAGTCGTCACATCTTTATAGGGAGTGATCGTTTCCGTCGTGCTGAATGCACTCTTCCGAACACCGTCAATCTTGTTTCCCGCCAGCACCGTCTGAGAAGGCGAAACAAACCCCCGCAGACCCAGCCCCGTCGCCACCGCCGCTCCCGCGACTGCCACCTCAGCGAGGAACTTCCGCCGGCTTAAATACAGGCTCTGCGGCGTGACCTCCGACGAGCGTACGTCTGGTGCCGTTTTGATGATCATGACTGAACCGCTCCGCGCAAAATGGCTTCCCCACCTGCTTCTATTGTGATCTATAGGACGCTCTGGTTGGGAAAAAGTTGCACGCCTGCAGAAAAGGACGGATGGTCCGGCTAACCTAAAACCTCCCTCACCTTGCGTGAGAGATTCTGCAGCGTAAACGGCTTCTGAAGAAACGATGTCCCGCTTTCGATTCCACCCTCGCTAAGAATGGCATCTTCTGTATATCCCGACAGATAAAGCACCTTGGTCTGCGGACGGCTTTTCATCAATTTTTCGACCATCTCACGGCCGCCCAGTCCCGGCATAACCACGTCTGTGATCACCAGATCTATCTTGCCGCTGTGCTTCGCCGAGGCCTGGAGCCCACACTCCCCATTCTCCGCTTCGATCACAAGGTAACCTTTAGACTCCAGCGTGTCCCGCACCAACTGGCGCACCGAGTCTTCGTCTTCGACTAGCAAAATCGTCTCGGTCCCGCCCGCCGCAACGCGTGCCACTGGGGGTGCATTTCGCTCAGCGATGCCCTCAATCTGCGGCAAATAAATAAGGAATGTGCTTCCGCGTCCCACTTCGCTCTGCACCATCACATATCCGCCACTTTGCTTCACGATGCCGTAAACCGTCGAAAGCCCGAGTCCAGTCCCTTTTCCTTTTTCCTTGGTCGTAAAGAACGGCTCAAAGATCCGCGATTGCGTCTCTTTGTCCATGCCCATTCCGGTATCGCTCACCGACAACGAGACATATTTCCCCGGCCGGATGAACATCTGACCGCCCCGATGGTTTTCGTCCACCGTGACCTGAGTCGTCTCGATTGTCAATCTCCCGCCGTTCGGCATCGCATCTTTCGCGTTGACCACCAGATTCATCAGTACTTGCTCAAGCTGCCCCGCGTCAGCCCGCGTATAGCCTGCATCGAGACCCAGCTTCGCCACAAGTTCGACGTTCTCGCCGATGAGCGGACGCAGCAGGCGTTCCATATCCGCCACAATCGCGTTCACATCCACGACCTTGAGTTCCAGCAATTGCTTGCGGCTAAATGCGAGCAGTTGCCGCGTAAGGGTCGTCGCCCGGTCGGCGGCCTGCTGGATCGCTCTCGCTTTATCTGTCATCGGATCTTCCAATGCCAGATGGTTCAAGATCACTTCTGCATACCCGCTGATCACCATCAGCAGATTGTTGAAGTCATGCGCGACTCCGCCCGCCAGCCTTCCTACTGCTTCCATTTTCTGCGCCTGCCGGAATTGATCTTCCAGCGCACGACGTTCCGTCACGTCTTCGGCGATCGCTTCCAGCACATCGGCTGGTTCATCTTCGCTCGAAACGGCGCGTCCGCTCAGTCGCACCGTGATGATGCTGCCGTCTTTTCTCTTCCATCTGACTTCCGCACCGTCGAGCCTTCCGGTTTTCCGGAACTCTTCCACTAGGCGAGCGTGCTCCTCAGACTGCGCGAACACATCCTTTTCCGGATCCAGCAGCAACACTTCCTCGGTCGAGCCATATCCCAGCATCGCGATCAGTGCCGGATTCACATCCAGAAACCGTCCTTCCAGGCTCGACCGGTAGATTCCGTACACCGAACTTTGCACCAGCGAACGGTAGCGCGCCTCCGAACGCCGCAGCGCCTGTTCGTTCCTCTTGATCTCGATCGCGCTCGCCAGCTGCCTCGCGACAAACGTCAAAATCTCTTTGTCCCGTTCCCCGTAACGAATGTTTTCCGAGTACGTCTGCACGACAAGCGCGCCGAAAGTGTGACTTCCCACCTTCAGCGGAACGCCCATCCAGTCCAGCGATTTTGACCCATTGCGCGATACCAAGCCTCGATCCTCCATCGCCTCCAACACCTCCGGCGTGGCTAACAAAGGCTCTCCGCTCCGTATCAGGTAATCGGTAAGTCCTTTACCCAGCTTTTTCGAAGATGGCGCCGAATCCTGCTCATCGACAAAGTATGGGAAGCTCAGCAATTCGCTCGCGGGATCGTACAACGCGATGTAAAAGTTCCTCGCGTACATCAACTCATCCACAATCCCGTGGACTGCCGCAAAGAACTGCTGCAGGTCGTGGGCGCTACTGCTCTTTTCTGCTACGCGGTACAAAGCCGAACTTAGGGTTTCCACCCGCTTTCGGTCAGAAATGTCGTGGTAGCCTGCGTAGAAACCCTGCAACTTCCCGTCGAGACGAAGCGGCGCGCACGAAACCGATACGTCCAACAAGGTTCCATCCCTCTTCCTTCGGCGCGTCTCCAGCGCAATCGGGCGCCCTTTGGCCAGCGCTTCGCCTATCCACTGCGACTCTGCCTGCCGGTCCGCCGGAACGACTAGGTCGTCGAGCCTCTTTCCCACTACATCCAACCGCGAGTAACCGAACATTCGGATGAAGGTTTCGTTCGCCCACAGAACACGTTGCTCGAGGTCGGCAATGCTCAGGCCGTCTGGAGACGCCTGGAACATCTGTTCGAGAAACTCAACGGGCGCGTTGGATTTCACGGGCGCGAGATTCGGATCGGAAATCGAACATGACGCGGCGAAACAGGAGTCTCTCTTTGGAGTGGAATTTGCACCCGGCGCATAAAAAGTCGGAGGGACAGCCTTCTCAAGCGCCTCCTGCAACTGACGCGCCCGCGCGACCTCCGTAGCCCCTGTCTTAGGGACACTTTCCCCAGTTCGCGAGTTTCGACTCAAGATTGTCCGCCTGACAAAAATCGTAGAATGCGCCGTACCCACTCGAAAGTTACCGCGGTAATCCGGAACTTCGCAGGCTACTGCTGCCGCCGCAGTCCCGGTCCTTCGTAACTTGGAGGCGCAGACGTCCTTCTTTATGCTCAAACGCTGACTGCGGCCTTGCCCCAACGGGGGTTGTCCCACTTCTATGTCTCCACTCGTCCAACGCGCTCGTGTCTCGGCTCGGCCTGCTGATCCGGCGGAGCAGCATTGGTCCATGTTGGTGTTCGAAAGCCTCTCCGCCGGCGCTATCGCCATCGGCATTGGGCTGGCGTCTGTTCTGATTGTGATTGGACTTTATTCAGTCGTAGTCTGGCCACTGACGTTCTGGGATATGGCAAGCCTCGGCCTGGAGAAATATAGTTCCTGGACCAACACCATTTTGTGGTCCATCTTCGCTGGAGGATCGCTTGCGGGGTATTGGTGCTTCAGTGGCGCGGCCTTCAGAGACCGGTCGAAGAATAAGCGGAGCGCGCCGGGCCGCTCACCTAGATAGAACGAGCGCCCAGAACGGTCTCTTGAGGAAGCAAAACTCCACCCAAGAGCAGGAACACCATCCATACAAGAAAGTTGCCTAAAACCTGCGTCTTTTCTGGATGAAGTAAGGCTCACCTTCGCCGGGCGGTGCATCTTCCGTCTGCTCCCGCGCATCCAAGAATTAACTGTATGGTTAATTCGTAAAGATTCGTCAACTACAGGGTTGGAGGTGACCTATGACGTTGGCTTCGGTAAGTAGGAAAGGGTTCTTCAGATTGGCGGGTTCTCTGCTGGCGGTCGGCCTTCTGGGCGCCGCGCTCATGGGCGAGACCTCTTCAGCCGCCCGCTACGACAATCAAATTCAGTCTGCGGTGACGCAGAAGATGGCTTCCAAGAGCCAATTCAGCAGCGTGAATGCGACGGCTGAAGATGGCATTGTGACCCTTACGGGCACGGTCGACCTCTATCAGCGCAAGCTGGACGCGGCCAAGGCCGCTCGCAAGATCGCTCACGTGCAGGGTGTGCGCAACCTCATCACGGTTGCCGGACCTAATGTCCCCGATGCTCAGCTGGAAGCCAAGCTCGCCACCAAGCTGCGCTACGTTCGCGTCGGCTATGACAATGCGTTCGACTACTTCGCTCTCGGCGTGAACAACGCAGTCGTCACCGTCGAAGGCCAGGATCGCACCGGTGTCGGCCGCGACGAAGCTCTGGCCGAGATCGCGCTGATGCCTGGCGTGAAGGACATCGTCGACAAGATCACGATCGCGCCCGTTTCCATGTTCGATGACCGCATCCGGATGCAGGCAATACGCCTGATCTACGGTGACTCGGTCCTCGGCAAGTACGCCACTGATCCGGCGCATCCGATTCGGATCATTGTCGCTAACGGTCACGTCACGCTCTATGGCACGGTCGACAACAAAATGGACAAGGAGGTCGCCGGGATTCGGGCCAACCAACTCCCTGGCGCCTTCAGCGTCGACAACCAGCTACAAGTCGAAACGAAGTCGAACCAGCAAGGCCTGTAAACGAGGTGAGTTAAACCCGGCCCAAACTAGCCGCAAAGCCGAGCGCTAAAACCTGGTGCCCCATTTCTCGCGAGTCCTGTACGCGAGAAGTGGGGCTTTTTCGAAATTCCACAGAGCGACACTCCCTCGTCCCAGATCCTCGGGGAAGAAGAAGAAATGCGTCATCCCAGCGCAGGCGCATTTCAGGCGGAGCGAGGGATTTCTCCTGCAACCGGTCCCCAGAATGACTCAAGAACCGGGTGCAAAATTCTCGCGCGTGGTGTGCGCGAGAATTGGGGATTTTCTACTCTCGCCGAAGTTGGAATCTTCGAGCCAAAGATGGCCCTTTCCTGTCCGCCCGTTACACTCTCGGCGGCGTGTGTTCAAACGGAAGCTTCGTGTACTTCACTTTCTCTACATCGATGATTAACGCGACCCGCCCGTCATAATCTCGCAACGGGAACGGCTTCCCTGTGTACTTGTACGAAATCGGATCCATTGTCGCCAACCCCGGATCCGGCCGCCGTTCCACCACCCGCCCCCGAATCTGCACTTCTTCGTAGGGATTATCGAAGTCCACAATCGACAATGCCACCCGCGGATCGCGTTTCGTGTTCCGTCCCTTCAACGAGTTTTCGGAGGTGCAGACCACTAGCCGCTCCCCCTCGCGCCCAATCCACACCGGCGTCGCATTCGGCGATCCATCCGCCATGAGCGTGGCCAGATGCGCAAAATTCGGGCGATCAAACAACTGCTTCACTTCTGCAGATAGAGTGACGGACATCGCGACTCCTTAAGTTCTTACTTCGGCCATTTTAGGGAAGACGATTAATCAGTGAAGCAACATACCCCGCCCCAAAGCCGTTATCGATATTCACCACACTCACATTCGACGCACACGAATTCAGCATCCCGAGAAGCGCCGCCAATCCCTTAAACGAAGCCCCATACCCGATGCTGGTCGGGACTGCAATAACAGGCACCCCAACCAGCCCACCCACAACGCTCGGCAGCGCCCCTTCCATTCCGGCACACACAATCAACACCCGCGCCTTCGTCAGCGCCTCGCGATTCGCCAGCAGCCGGTGAATCCCCGCGACACCCACGTCGTAGAAATGCTGGACTTCATTTCCCATCACCTCCGCGGTAGCCACTGCCTCCTCCGCCACCGGAATGTCGCTAGTACCCGCCGAGACCACCGCTATGATTCCCTTTCCGTACTTGGTCTCATCTCTCTGCAGCACGATCGCCCGTGCCAACTCGCGATACTTCACCCCCCGCACTTTCTTTTTCACCGCCGCAAAGTGTTTATCAGTCGCTCGCGTCGCAAGAATATTTCCGCCATGCTTCGCCAGTCGCGCAAAAATTCCCGCCACCTGTGCTGCCGTCTTGCCCTCGCTCAGGATCACCTCGGGCATCCCGGTCCGCAATGCGCGATGATGATCCACTTTCGCGAAGCCCAGATCTTCAAAGGGAAGATGCCGCAAACGCGAAACTGCATCATCGGGCGACAGTTTGCCCGCTCGCACCTGCTCGAAAAGTTGACGGAAAGATTCGGCGTTCAATCGCTGCGCTCGTTCCTGAGGAATTGGAAGCGAGTCTAGCTTAGCAAAGAAATTTCGCCCTCGTAGAGACGTAGCTTGTTACGTCTCGGGGAGCTTCAGTTCCCGGCGTGCGCCGCCTGGACCAGTGGCTTCGAGAACGACCGCAACTTGGTGATCACGGCATGGCAAACTTTCCGGGCCAGCCCAGGCTCATCAAGATGCGCCAGAAATAACCGCCGCAATCCCCGCGGCGTGATTTTCCCCGCCAGGTACGCGTCGTAAACCCGGCTGCCAATCAACCGCCCCCACTGCCGTGCTGCCGACTCCGGCTTCGGCTGTTCCGCCCGCGCTGCCGCCAGAGCCGCTTTCTCGCACGCGGCCCGCGATAAGGCTGGCAACTCTCCCGAATCCACCGTCTCCCGCGCCGGATGCAAGACGCGCGCCCCAAACTCCACCACCGCCGTCTCGATCACACGCGCATAGAACACATCAACACCGTCGAGGCTCCCCTCAACACTGGCGCGATCCATGCGCCCCGGCAGCCCCTGGCAAGCATGATGCAGGAATCTCGCTACATCCTCGGCAGCATGCGCCATCTGAAAATCGCGGATCCAGAACGCATTCACCCCAGGCAAATAGGTGCATCCGCGTTCTGTCACACTGGTCAGCATCTTTTCCAGTTCCGCCGCCTTCACCCCGCGCCGCCCCAGCAGTCGCCCCAAGCTGGCATCCGATCCCTCTCCCACCACCTCCGGCAACATATCGATCAGAAACTTCGGCTGGGTCCCGTTGTGCGGCGAATATCGATTGATCTCCAGAAAGCTCGCCAAGCTATCGATGAGGTTGTAAATCGTGGGCGCGAAATCCCGATCCTTATCGCACCGGCTCCACTGATCCAGGCAAAGTCGATAGCTCTCGTATTTCTCCAGCGGCGTAGCGTTGAAAACGCACAGCACTCCCTCGCCCACCCGCACGGCTTCGACTTTATCCGCGCGCTCTCCCGCCGCCCGCCAGTAAAGCGCATCAATGTTCTGCAAGACAGTCAGAACCTTCGACCCAGGCAACGCCTCACGAACAGCTTTTGGCAAGTGACCCGGCGCCAGGTGCGACTCTCCGAACAACACCACGATCACCGCATTCGGATGCTTTTCCCGGATTTCCGCAACCTTCGCCGCCGCATGCCGGTCTCGCGCCCCGATCTTCCTCAAATCTTCCCGCGGCATGCAATCCAACCCGTAGAGCCCCTCGGCATGATCCCGCGCCGTGACCAGCACTTCCCGAAACGGAGCCCAGTCGTATCCCCAATCCAGATCAAACCGGACCCGCTCCCTCAGTTCGGCTTCCTCGATCTCCCGCCGCCACCACTCGTCCACGATGTGCTGATCGCGCGCAAAAATCGTCTCCACTCCCAGCACCACCGGTCGGTCTCCAGCCAGCGCCCGTTGCTCGATCAGAGACGCGGCGTACCGCTGTGCCGCCGGCAGGGCGTGATAATCCCCCACCAAAATGACGTCCGCACCCTGAATCTCGCTGCGTACCTGGTCCGCGGAAAGAACTTCCTCATATGTGCGAAACGCACGGGTAAATTCCCGAAGATATTTCCGCCGGCTATGCGAATCAAGCGCACGAATCTCGCGCTCTACTCCAGCGAGCGCATGCAACTGCGCCGCGCTACGCCGGGACCGAAGATTTTCCGTAGATGCCATAAAGCTTCTAGCTACCAACGCCTAGCTTCTGCCCATGCTTCACTCGGGGCTTGCAACTCGCGACTGAGATCTCCCCGACTTGCCTTCCCTCGCGACTCAGGTCTCCCGACTGCCGACTCCGCTTGACTTCAGGTTCGCGCTCTACCTATCCTCCAAAGTTCGAGGAATCGCCCATCCAACCGCCGCAAAATCTGACCATCGCCACCACCGGCGCCAGCGGCGCCATCTTCCTGCGTCATCTGCTGCGTGCGGCCGAACACGATGACCGCATTCAGACCGTCAACTTCATCGCCTCCGACAGTGCTTTGCGCGTCATGGCCGAAGAACTTGAAATCAAGGGTCGCTCCAACCTCCTTGCCCAAATCCTCGACGCCCGCGCCAGCAAAAAAATCCAACTCCAGTCCAACGATGACGTCGGAGCCAACGTCGCCAGCGGTTCCTATCCAGCCGACGCCATGATCGTTATTCCCTGCAGCGTCGGCACCTTAGCCCGGATCGCCCAGGGCGACGCCTCTCATCTGATCGAACGTGCCGCTGACGTCACTCTCAAAGAAAAGCGGCCGCTGGTCCTTTGTGTCCGGGAAACGCCACTTAATAAAATTCACATCCGTAACATGTTCCGCGCCGGCGATGCCGGAGCCACCATTTTTCCGCTCATCCCGGCCTTTTACTACCGCCCTGCTTCATTAGATGAGATGGCTCACGAGTTCGCCTATCGCGTCCTCGCCCATCTGGGACTTCCGCAGCCCGGCGCGTTTCAGTGGAAAGCAAACTGATTCAAAGACTTGCCGTCTCGGGAAAAGATCCCTCCGTACTACAGCAATCGGCAAGCGCTAGGCAGGATTTCAGTGTAGATACCCAAAAGTGCAGGTCCCAGATATCCCCCGGACATGTCCAAGGGTTTGAAGGCTGCTTGAAAACGCATCTGAGCCAACAGGCGAAGGCGAAGTCAATGGATCAACTGCAGTTCTCTCGTGGAAGGCTCCACGGGGAAAGACGGTCAATTGCAAGGACCTGCGTGGGAGAGCGGCCATTTATGGCCACGTCAAAGTGCCACCGGATTGGGCTTTAGCCCCCGACCTCATGCGCAAATCTCCATCAAATTCTTCGATCACTCGTAGTGAAAACTCCCCTCGTCATCCAGATTTCCAAAACCCACCCACTCAATCCAATGTCGTAGAATGCCTAACCATTCCCCGGGAGGACCACAACGAATGTTCACGCGTTTCTGCGTGACGCTATTCACGCTGTCGCTGCTCATATCCGTGGCAACGGCCGACGACCACAATCCACTCGCCAACGACTCCAAAGCCGCCAAGGCCGGGGAATACGAATTCCGTATCAATTGCGCCCTCTGTCACGGACTCGGTGCCCGCGGCGGTGGCCGCGGCCCTGATCTCACCCGCGCGCAAAAGAAGCACGCCCAAACCGATGCCGACCTGTTCCAGGTCATCAGCAACGGCATTCCCGGCACCGCTATGCCTGCGAACGGCACTAACGGGCAAGGCGTCGGCATGACCGACGAGGAAATCTGGCAGATCATCACCTACATCCGCAGTCAGGAAAAGAAATCCGCCAGCCCCACCGGCAACGCCAGCCATGGTAAGGAACTGTTTTACGGAGACGCCAACTGCTCGATGTGTCACATGGTGAATGGCAAAGGCGGCCGCCTGGGTCCGGATCTGACCGGTGTCGGAGGATCTCGCACCCGCGCGGCCCTCATCGATAGCATTCGCAATCCCAACAACCATCTCGCCTGGGGTCTTACGGAATCCACCAAAGAATTTCCCCAGGAGTACGAAAGCGCCACGGCCGTCACCGAAGACGGTAAGACCATTCGCGGCGTAACCCTGAACGAAGACAGCTTCACCGTCCAGATCATGGATTCCAACGAACGCATTCACCTCCTCCAGAAAGACAAGCTGAAGTCCTTCGAGAAAACGCGCGAATCCGCCATGCCCAAATACGAAGAAGACGTCCTCAACAACAAAGACCTAGAAGACCTGCTCGCCTACCTGATTACGACGGGGGCCAAATGAAGAATATGTGGAAGAGCGCTCATTTAAACGAGCATCATGCGTGCCGGTGGAAGAGCGGCCATTTATGGCCGCGTAAACGTACGCTCAAAAGGCCGGGCTTTAGCCCCCGTGCGCACTCCCGCCCTCTCTTATCCCTCGCCATTCCATTCTTTTTCGCAGTGACAATCGCATCCCACGCCCAAGTCACCTTCGACCGCATCCTTAACGCCTCAAAAGAACCCCAAAACTGGCTCACCTACTCCGGAGACTATTCCGGAAAACGCTTCAGCCCCCTCGATCAAATCAATACCGCAACCGTTCAAAGCCTGACGGCGAAATGGATCTACCAAACCGCTGCCACAGGCAAACTGGAAACCTCACCCCTGGTGGTCGATGGCATTTTGTATGCGACCGCCCAGGACAACCGCGCCTTCGCGCTTGATGCTCGCTCCGGGCGCCCCATCTGGATGTACCAGCGCCAGCTCCCGTCCGACATCCGTCCTTGCTGCGGGCGCGTCAATCGAGGCCTGGCGGTTCTCGGCGATAAAGTTTTTATGGGCACGCTTGACGCCCACCTGATCGCACTTGACGCCAAAACCGGCGCCGTGATCTGGGACGCGACTGCCGCGGATTACAAAACCGGACACAGCTTCACCGTCGCCCCGCTGGCCCTCAAGAATGAAATTGTCATTGGAGTCTCGGGCGGTGAATACGGTGTCCGCGGCTTCATCGATGCCTACGACGCCGACACCGGCACCCGCAAATGGCGCTTTTACACTGTCCCTGGTCCCGGAGAGCCCGGTCACGACACATGGAACGGCGACTCCTGGAAAGTCGGAGGCGCTCCCGCCTGGAATATCGGCACCTACGATTCCGCTACGAATCAGATCTTCTGGCCCACCGGAAACCCTTCACCCTCCAACCGCGGCGAAGGTCGCGAAGGCGACAATCTCTACAGCAACTCTCTCCTGGCTCTTAACGCCGACACCGGCAAACTGAATTGGTACTTCCAATTCACCAAGCACGACGAGCATGACTGGGACGCCACACAGGTCCCTATCATCATCGACGTCAGCGGCAAGCACCTCATCGCCCAGGCCGATCGAAACGCATTCTTCTACATCATCGATCGCACGACCGGAAAGCTGATCTCGGCCACACCCTACGGTAAGCAAACCTGGAGCGACACAAAAGACAGCGAAGGCCGCCCGGTCGCCAACCAGAACGCCGCGCCCACGGTCGAAGGACATACGGTCTGCCCGGGCGCGCTCGGCACGACAAACTTCATGGCCCCAACATACGACCCGCAAAGCGAGCTGTTCTACGTTACGGCGCGCGACCAGTGCGACATCTTTAGCACCGCACCTCAACCCTACGAAGCCGGACACGCATTCTACGGCAGCGCTTACTTCCCCTCCGAAGAGGCCGAGCCTTATCATGGATTCCTGAAGGCCATCGATCCCCAGACCGGGGAAATCAAGCAGAAGTTCCAACACACCTCGCCCACTTGGTCCGGAGTTCTCTCCACCGCCGGAGGCCTCATCTTCAGCGGCGATGCGGAAGGCAACTTCATCGCTTTCGACGCCAAAACGCTAAAGCCGCTGTGGCACTTCCAAATGGGAGGCGCCGTCTACGCCGCCCCGATTGCCTTTGCCGTTGATGGCAAAGAATACGTAGAAATAGCAGCTGGCAGCGCCATCTTCTCCTTCGCATTGCCCTGAAGATCACGTAGGGCGGATCCCATGTTCCGCCCCCAATCTCAGGCAACATAAAGGCCTTGTTCGCCTTTCCTCAGATTGACCAGTTCCTGGAGGCCGGCTAGCCACGACATCGTTGTCGCCGCCCGGCATCTTCCTCTGCCCAGCGCGATCCTGCCGACCACTTGTTGTCGGCTACCGCCAAAGTACTAGGCGTCACCCTTGTCACACCCCGACCCGAACCTCTTAGGACTGGGGATATCGCTACACTACGCAATCACTAGGCCCGTGCCTAGAATCTTTGCCCTGAGTAATTCCCCAGGTACGCCACTTTCTCCCGATTGACGTCCAACTCCAGTCGCGCTAATCTGCGCTTACACCGGAAAGGAGGTGGTCTGATGACAAGTTCTGAAGGCAGTTGTTGCAACACCAAAAGACCAGGTGAGGTGGCTGAGACTTAGAGCTGGTTGCTCTAAGCGGGGCTTTGTACGCGGAATCTGTTAGCACCGCGATGAAGCTACAGCCCGCACACTACCGGTGATTAAGGATTGCTTCCGCCCGGCTGGCAGGTCGAGCCGGGATCCCGGAGTTGCCGAAGAGGCCACGTAGAGTGACCACCTCTTGGTCAATCCCAAACTGTCCACCGGGCGGCCCACAGGTGAAAACCTGCGGGCCGTTCTATTTGTAAACCGTCAAAATGGATTTCCTTGGTGTACCTTCGGTCCTTTGTGGTTAAAGGTTTCCACGCCATAAACCCCAAACTGGCGCAACCAGTCCCGTCTCGCTCGCACCTGGCGCCGCAATGAAGGGTTCCCTTCGTGCACTTTCGTGTCCGTGGTGGTTAAAGCCCTGCTTCCCAGAACTGGCGTCCATCAAGCGATTCGCAGTATTCTGGCCCGGTGTCCGGCATTGAGCAATCCGATGAGCGGCAGCGTCTAGCTCGCACCTACGCCGCCATGACCGACGGCGAACTCGAACGTCTCGCCCAATCGCCCGAATCTCTGACCGATGCCGCCTGGGAAGCCCTCGAAGACGAACTGGACCGCCGTCACCTCGATCCGCCGCCTGAAGAGACTGAAAGCAAAGCCGTTGACCTGCGCACCCTCGTCACAGTCCGCCAGTTTCGCGATCTCCCGGAAGCGCTCCTCGCGAAAGGAAGCCTCGAATCCGCCGGTATCGAGTGTTTTCTCCGTGACGACAACCTCGTGCGTCTCGACTGGTTCATCTCCAACTTCATCGGGGGAATCAAGCTCTGCGTCAACCCCGAAGAGTTCATCAAAGCGCAGCAGATTCTCAACGAACCGATTCTGGAAGGTCTGTACGTCCAGGGAGTAGGACTCTACGAGCAGCCACGCTGCCCTAAGTGCAATTCACTTGACGTGAACTTTCAGGAACTTGATCCGGCCGCCTACCTTAGCATGGCAGTCCGCGTTCCGATCCCATTTCACCGCCGCGCCTGGCGCTGTCATGCCTGCAACACCGAATGGGAAGACGACGATCTTCCAAGCGCACCCGAAAATCCATGAAGATTCTCCAGAAGAGCGTCCATGGATTACAACTCGACGATTTTCGGAAAATGGTTCTTTGAGCAGCGCAGAAAGGCTAGGCCGACGCAAGAGAACGACCAACGCCACTGGCCATGCGATAGCTCAGGGCGCGGATGCAACCTGAAAGTCCGGGACGGAAGTCCTTGGGTAAGCTTCACTCCCGAAAGAGTCCCGCAGGGACGGCACTTGCTTGTAATACCCCCAACCGAACGAACCGTCGCCCTCCGCTATGAATCTCCTAAGGTCCCCACCGGCTTCGGATTGCCCACCATCCCAAATCCCACGCGAATCACCCCCAAGGTATCCTCCGCCAGCCCCAACCCTTCCAACTCTGAATCTGCAAACCACCTGGCTTCGGCCGCGTCGCTCGCAGCCCGCAATTCCCCTCCCACCACGCGGCACAGGAAATCGATCAACACGTAATGATACTGCACACGCTGCTCCACATCTCTCAGCACCCGATCAAACACTCCCAGCAGTTCGCCCGGTTCGACGATCAACCCGGTCTCCTCCGCGGCCTCGCGCACAGCCGCCTCGCGCACGAACTCCCCAACCTCAAGCGCGCCGCCGGGAATCGACCACTGCCCCGCAATCGGCGGATGCACTCGCTTCACCAGCAGCACGCGCCCGTCCTCCACAATGATCGCTCCCACGCCGATAATGGGCTGCTCCGGGAATTCCCTCTTCATAGCCATAAATAGTACAGCGAGCGATGCAACTCACTTCCTCCCTAGCAACCGGATCCTCGACGTGAACGCCCGCCCCAGGCACGCACTGAACGTCGCCGCGGGATGATTCGCATCAATCACGTTGTTCACTACAAATGGATCGCACCGCCCAGTAATATTGTCGAATCCACCCCGCAATGCCAAGTAATACCCAGCCAGATGAAATCGCTTCTCCATCTGCAGATTCAACGAGAAATACTCCGGATACCGCTCCGCCCCTACCGGCCCGATCAATTGCTGCTGATCGCTGACCAGGTTTAACGGAAACCCTGTGCGCGCCTCCGCCGAGTAAGCCAGCTCCAGCTGATGCACCACCGGCAGCTTGAAAAAAGGCACGTATCCCCACGACAAAAACCGGTTCGGCGTATCCCATGGATACGGCCCCGCCTGCTGCCCGCTCAGCAGAGGATTATCCACGTTGAAGTCGAGCACCTCATTCGACCGGGCCCGCGATCTCGTATACGAGCCCATCACTGAAAAATTTTCGCGGAAGTTGTGCCGCAGCGTGACCTGCAGAGCATCGTAGCGATCATCCCGCTTATTCTGCAGAACAAACGCTCCCTCCCCGGGAAATACGCTGTCATATACAAACCCTCGCGTCCCGCGTTTCTCCAAAAATTCCGCCTTCATATAAATCGCCGCCGGCAGCCTCTTTTCCAGCGCAATGCTCCAGTTCACAAACTCTGGAGCTTCCAACCTGCCCGGATTCACATAGAAGCTGGTCATCACCGGGCCGGCAGTCGTCACGCACCCCGAACTCGCCGTGCAATTCGGATTCACCGCGAAAAACAGATCCTGCCGTGTTCCCGCGTACGGACGCGCCACCAGAAAAATCGGCGTCTCGTCATACACAATCCCGATCCCCGCCGACAACTTCGTATTTCCCGAGTTGTCGACCACGTAAGTTCCCGCCAACCGAGGCGCCACATTCGCCCGCCTCACGATCTCATCCCAGTCCACCCGAACTCCCGGCTGCACCAGCAGGCGATTCGTCACGCTCCACCGATCTTCCGCATACGCCGAGACTTCCGCGTTGTACTGTTCATGCAAAGGCGCGGCGTTGAACGTCGAGTATCTGGTACACGGAAAGGTGCTGTTAGTCGGCGCTGTCAGGCAAGTCTCACCCACAAGCGGCGCGGACGCAGACGGTGCCAGAAACGAAATAGATTGCCGTTCAAACTGCGCGTCGTATGAAATCCGGTCGAGATCTGCGCCCAACTTGAAATCGTGTCGCCCCAGCCATTCGTGGGGCGGCAAGTACAGATTCGCGATTCCCTGCCAGCGCCTCGCATGGTTCTGTTCGGCCAGGTAGTAACTTCCTTCTGTGGTCGTAGGCGTCACAAAGTACGCGTTCGTTCCATACGGCGTCATCCGCAGGTTGTACTGATCGAAGCCGAACCCGGTCTCGAGCAGCTCTTCGCCGCGGAAATAGTGCTGGTCCTTCACGCTCACCACGTAAGCCGCCTCGAGATCTTTCGGATTCGAAAGCTGGGGGCTCAGAGGGGACAGGAATTCATACTGATCGTGCAGATCGTTCACCAGGAAACTTGTGGTCACGATGTCGCGGCTCGTCAGATTCGTCTGCGCCTTCAACAGGTCGCCGACCCGCAAGATGTGATTGTTGTCCTGTTCCCTCGGCAGCTCTGTAAAAACAACGTTGTCGTACTCGCCCTCGAATGCGTTATAAAACCATGCCTTTCCCTTCGCAATCGGTCCTGAAAAAGTAAACCGCGGCAGAAACTGATCGAACCTCCATCCGTGTTTGTTCTGGGCCGACGGAATAAAGTCCGTCGCGAAAAAGCGGAAGTGATCGTCCCCGATCCCGGTGCTCAGGCTCAGCACCCCAGCCGAGCCTTTTCCAAACTCTGCAGGCTCTCGCGCCGGTTCCACCTGGATCGACCGGAAAGCGTCCGCGCTTACCCGCACCAGCAATTGTCCGTTCGCTGGCTGCGTCACGTTGAAGCCATCCAGCAATGTCAGCGTCTGATACGTCTCCGCTCCCGCCACGTGCGGCTGCCCACCCTGATCCTGAACCACGCCAGGGATAAAATTCAGCACGTTGCGGTAGTCGTGCGTATCCGGATACACCATGTCAATCACGTCCAGCCCGCTCAACGATTCCTGTGACGCAACCTGCGCCGGATCGATCATCGGCGGCGACTCCCGAACGTTCACGACTTCCAGCACCTCCTGCAGATGCGAGATCACTACCTCGACCGTACCGCCCGCCGCAATCTGTACGTCGTTCTTCACGACCGCATAGAAACCTTGCTTTTCCACGCGCATCTGATACACACCGGGAAGAATTCCCGAGAAGCCGCAACGCCCCGTGAAATCTGTGAGGCACCAGATCGAAGGGACTACAGAGGATTGCAGTGAGACACGCGCCGAGGAAACTGCCAGCCCGTTTTCATCGGTCACTGCGACGGTAGGCGGCGCGGACTGCGCCCAGGCACAGGTGACCATCGCGAGCACGCAGAGGAGTCCACGCATTGGATGTCGGACTAGTGCTTGCTAGGATGCGCTTTCCCACTCAAGGGTAAGCCCAACGAACGGGACAGGCGCAATCTAAGGGAAAGCCACAATGTGGGGATAGCCGCCCCCGGCAGTCCGTCGAACGAAAGCTCGACCGCAACCGCGCCCCATAGGAGCGCGGAAGACTTCTTCTGCATCCCAGCCCGAAGGGCTCCACAAGAAAGCCCGGCACGGAAGTGCCGGGAAGCATCGAAAAATGTCAAAATGACTCCCGCAGGGACGGCACGATTTTGATCTCACACCGATGAAACGTGCTTCCACCCCACGCTACTGCTTCGTCGCCAAATACTGGCACACGCGCCGCACCGTATCTCGCTGCGCTTCGTTCAACGTGAGGAATTCAAATCCGTATCGCAATCCCTGCCGGTAGCGCACGATCGCCCGCACCTTGATTGGATATGGCGTCAACGGCAACGGAATATCCAGCGTGACAATCTCGCCGTTCTCAAGACTTCCGGTCAGCGTTGCTCCAATCCCATCCTGCCCCATCTCGGTCGACCGGCCCCAGCATGTGCGGAACTCGCCATCCTGAAACATCTTCACCTGCAGCCGAACATCCAGCGCATAACGCGGATAACGCCGGGTAAACGTAAACTTCCCCGAACCCTTTTCCGCTTTCTCCGCGCCGGCGGCAACCGCTTTGGCCTTGCTGTCTGTTCCCAATGTTTCCCACTCGTAGAGACGTTGCTTGCTACGTCTCCCTTCGGCAAGAAGTACCGTCAATTCCCATGCAGCAGATACCCGGGTTCCAGCGGCAGTTTCCCCGCTACTCGCACAACCGCCACGCTGCTGTTGATGGCATAAACGTCGACCACTCCCACTGCCCCTGGTAGCGACGCTACTTTGTTCACCAGGTCTTCATCGGAATCCACAACCATGATCGCCGGATGATTCATGCGTCCGTGATTCGCTGTTGCCACGATGTCCTTCACCTGGTCGACCTGCAGCCCGTAAACTTTTTCCAGGAACACCTTCAACTCCGGCGTCGAAGGCGCGCGCATGATGAATGTCACCGGCTTCCCGTCCGGCCATCGCGTCATCTCCGCCTTGCATATCTTCACCAGTTCCGGCAGTGCAACGCTGGTGACGCTATTTCCCTTATTTGAGATCACAGCCAGATCTCGCGCCGCCAGCAGCGACCCGCTCGACAGCACGAACAAACACACAGACAGGATTCGACGATGCAAAACAGTCTCCTGCGGCTACAAGAATGCCTACACGATTCTGATCTAACTTCTGGCCCGCCTCAACGGTCACGAAGTTCATGTACCACCGGAGCCAACCCTTTCCCGTCGCTCAGAATTTCGTAAAGGTGTACTGAAGAAGGGCACCAGCCGCCAGTAAATCGCTCGGATTCTCCACCGCCGTCTTACTTCCACAGCAATGCACAGGTTTCCTGAATTTGGCACAGCCAATCAACAACCAGACCCCGTTTCTTCCTTGTGCTCGGCGTACGAATTTCGCGAAAATTACCTTCGCTTCCAGTTCTTGCCCTCGGTGAAAAACATCCTCCGGGTGTGGAAAAAGGACCCTCAAACCCGCATCAAGCCCGTCATTGCTAGAGATACAATCTGTAGTGTTTCTCTCTTGACAGGCCCCATTAGCAGGAGTAACTTTGCAATCCCAAGGCACAAAATTCCACCTCACGGGAATGGGGTGGGGTTCGAAGAGCGCGGCCGATTGGACCAAGCCAGAGGTGACTTGAGCCCTTCGCCGCAGACGAAACCTTGGGCGTTCGGTCTCGTGTGATCGGGTAGGCCGGGCGCCCTCAACCTCAACCTTTGAATCTGAAAGTCGGAGCTTTCAGGTCCTCCGGAAACCGAATTCCGGGAACGGGTTCGTTAGGTGCGGTGGCCGTTCCCCGTCCCTCCCCCGGGGCGCGACAACAAGAAACAGCGCAGCTGCCTTACAAGAAAACTGCCGCTGGCAGGCTGAGGAGTGTTGTCATCTGTTCTTTTTGCCCGCTTCCTGATCGCGGTGCGAGAGTGAATTTAGCGATAAAGCAGGAGCCCCGATGGAAGGTTTGACTCGTCTTGTTTCTGAATCGCTGGTCCGCCACGGCCTCGATCGCCCCATTGATTATCGCCGCCTGCGCTGGTCCCGCTGGTTCCGCTGCGAATCCCATCACAGCCTTCTTCAGGTCCCCAGCAAGCCAGGTGTTTTCGCCCTGGCCGAAGAGATCACGCATGTAGCGACAGCTGGGGGCCCGGAAGCCTCCGACGTCCGCCGCATGCTGGCCGTGACCCAGTTTTTCGAAGACGACGACATGGCGTTCGTCCTCGACCGCATGCTCACAATCCAGAATCCATTCCGCGACGGCTTGAATGCCGGGCGCTACTTCGTTCGTTTCGTCGCGATTGAAGACCGCGTCCAGCGGCGCTCGATCCACACCTCCCTGACGCAATGGCTCTCGAACTCCGCCGAGCGCGCCAGCGGAATCGGCACCCATTTCGCCGCTTCGCTCCAGGACGTGCCTCGGACGCTCGTCTCTGATCCAGCGGGAATTACCATCAAGGTGAACCCCAAAGGCACAGATTCACCCCGGTCTCCCGAGCTACCTGCCGCCTTGGATTCGGCCGTGAGCGCCAACCGGGACTGTACCCCGCCATTCCCCTCCGGCTTCTGACCGGAAAGGCATGGCAGGCGCAGCGCACGGCGCTGCCACGAAATTTTTTCGAGATCAGCCGTTTAGTGACCATGGAAGACAGGTTTTAGAAGCGCGATGGGTGACAAAGGGATGAAGATGAATGCCCCCTGGCATAGAGATATACGCCCCGGGGACAGCGATTCATAGGTCCTAAAGCCACCGTAGAAGAGTGGCGCTTTAGCGCCGCGTAAGAGGCATTAGCAACGAGGGGCTTTAGCCCCCGTGGAACCCCGATCCTGTGCTTCCCCGGCCCGGAATCGGATGCAATACCCATAGAATCTAATAATTGGAGACCCCCTGATGGCTGAAACAAAGACCGCAACCCAAACCGCCGCCCCCGCCGCTATCCCCCCGACCGTCCAGAAGAAAAAAGCGCCGGGCCTGTCCTTCCGTCGGCTCTTCACCTCCCCGGGCGTCTCCCCTTACGACGGAGTCGAATGGGAATTCCGCACCGCCCAGATCACCGATGCCCAAGGCAACGTGATCTTCGAGCAGAAAGACGTCGAAGTCCCCAAAGACTGGTCCATGACCGCCACCAATATCGTCGCCTCCAAATATCTCCACGGCCGCCTTGACACTCCTGAGCGTGAAACCGGAGTCCGCCAGCTCGTGGGCCGTGTCGCCGAAACCATTCGCGACTGGGGAATGTCTCAGGGTTACTTCAAGTCCGCCGAAGATGGCGCCACCTTTCACGATGAACTCGTGCACATCCTCGTTCGCCAGTATGCTGCCTTCAACTCACCCGTCTGGTTTAACGTCGGATGCGACCGCATCGAGCCCAACTCCGACGGACGCAACTGGCACTGGAATCCGCAGACCCAGCAAGTTGAATTCGGCGTCACTGGATACACGAAGCCGCAATGTTCCGCCTGCTTCATCAACTCGGTGAAGGATTCTCTGGATTCAATCCTCACTTTGGCCAAGACCGAGGGCATGCTCTTCAAGTGGGGCAGCGGTACCGGAACCAACCTGTCCCCGCTGCGCTCGTCCACTGAAGGCCTGAGCGGCGGAGGCACTGCCAGCGGTCCGCTCAGCTTCATGAAGGGATTCGATGCCTTCGCCGGCGTCATTAAGTCCGGTGGCAAGACGCGTCGTGCCGCCAAGATGGTTATCCTTAACGTCGACCATCCCGACATCATCGACTTCATTGAGTGCAAGATGAAGGAAGAAGCCAAGGCCCACGCACTTGTCTCCATGGGCTACGATGGCTCGCATCCGGATTCCGACGCCTACAGCTCCATCTTCTTCCAGAACGCAAACAACAGCGTACGCGTCACCGACGACTTCATGTACGCCGTGATTCGCGATACGGACTTCTCCACCAAGTCCGTGATCGATGGCCGCGTCATGCACACCTACAAGGCCAAGGATCTGCTGAACAAGCTCTCCGAAGCCACATGGCATTGCGGCGATCCGGGCATGCAGTACGACACCACGGTCAACCGCTGGCACACGTCGAAGAATACGGCCCGCATCAACGCCTCGAATCCCTGCAGCGAGTACATGTTCCTCGACGACTCGGCCTGCAATCTGGCCAGCCTCAACCTGTTGAAGTTCGCGCCTAACGGCACCTTCGACGTCGATGCCTATCGCCATGCGGTCGACATCCTGATCACCGCGCAGGAGATCATCGTCGACAACGCCGGATATCCGACCGAGCAGATCATGCGCAACTCGCACGATTACCGGCCATTGGGATTGGGCTACGCAAATCTGGGCGCTCTGTTGATGGCGGCAGGCTTGCCGTACGACAGCGACGCCGGACGTGACTATGCCGGGTGCGTCACTGCCATCATGTGCGGCGAAGCATACCTGCAAAGCAGCCGCATCGCCGAGCTCTGCCCCCCGTTAGCTCCGGCCACCGAACCGACAAAGAAGACGTTGTCCGAAACCAATCTCGGTTCCAACGTCATGCCTGGCGGAGCCTGCCCCGGCTGGTACATCAACCGTGAACCGTTCCTCGACGTCATTCGCATGCATCGGGCCAGCGTCAACGCGATCAACAAGAACAACATCCCCGCCAACCTCTACGAATCCAGCAAGCAATGCTGGGACGAAGCTCTCCAGCACGGAGAAAAGCACGGCTACCGCAACAGCCAGGTCACGGTCTTGGCTCCAACGGGCACAATCGGCTTCATGATGGACTGCGACACGACGGGGATTGAGCCGGATTTGGCGCTTGTTAAGTATAAGAAGCTGGTGGGCGGCGGGATGATCAAGATCGTGAACAACACCGTGCCTACTGCGCTTTTCAAGCTTGGCTACACGCACGAGCAGGCGGATGCGATCGTCAGCTACATCGATGCGACCGGCACGATCGAGGGCGCGCCTCATGTGAAGGACGACCATCTCGCGGTGTTCGATTGCTCGTTCAAGCCGGCGAAGGGAACGCGGTCGATCCACTACATGGGACACCTCCGGATGATGGCAGCGGCGCAACCATTCATCTCAGGAGCGATCTCGAAGACGGTCAATCTTCCCGAGAACGCCAGCGTTGAGGACATTAGCGAAGCATACATCCAGGCCTGGAAGCTTGGGCTTAAGGCTGTGGCTGTCTATCGCGATGGCTGCAAGAAGTCGCAGCCGCTCAGCGCCGCAGGAACGAAGACTGCGCAGGCAGGCAACGTTGTGACGGCCGCGCAGGCTATTCAAGTGGAAGAGGAAGACTTGAATGCTCCTCCGCGCTCTGTGCGCCACAAGCTGCAGGAAGAGCGCGCTTCGATTACGCACAAGTTCAAAGTCGGAGACCACGAGGGATACATCACCGTCGGCCTTTATCCCAATGGAGATCCCGGGGAATTGTTCGTCAAGATGGCGAAGGAGGGATCCACCGTTTCGGGTCTGATGGATAGCTTCGCGCTTGCCGTTTCACTGGCGCTGCAGTACGGCGTACCGCTGAAGACGTTCTGCGAGAAGTTCGCGCATACTCGCTTCGAGCCCAGCGGCTGGAGCGGCAACCCGGATATCGGCTACGCCAAGTCGATCATGGATTACATCTTCCGCTGGCTGCAATTGCGCTTCCTGACGGGCCAGCAGCAGATGTTGTTCGAGAATCTCAGACTGAAGGCAGGGGTCAGTAGCCACGGGCCAGAGGCCAGCGAGACTAGCAACGCAAGCCCGTCGCTGATCGCCGATTCCCGGCCCGTGAATCCTGGTTCTGTCCATGCGGCCGACGCGCTGTCGAGTATCGTCGACCTAGGCGACGCGCCGACTTGCAGTTTCTGCGGCAGCATCATGACGCGGAACGGGAGCTGCTACCGGTGCATGAGCTGCGGAAGCACGAGCGGATGCTCGTAGAACACAGCTCCCACTTCTGGCAACTTCTTCGGCCAGAGGTGGGGCACCCAGTTGGATAACCCCAGGCTTCGGCTGATAGGGAGATCTCTCGGTTCGCCTGTACTGCGGCTGAGCTCGGTATGACGCATATCTTTCTCCTTCCAACCTCTTGCATTCGAGAAACATCGTCGAATCGCTATGCTCTTGGAAAATCCCTCGATACCTGTGCGATATAATTGAATTCTCAATCCGCTGCATCGAAACGCTGCTTCCTCTCATCTCTAAAACCTGGAGGATATCCATTTATGGCACATGAATTACCCCCGTTGCCTTATCCGTATGACGCGCTGGAGCCGACGATCGACAAGCAGACGATGACGCTGCACCACGATATGCACCACGGCGCGTACGTGAAAAACCTGAATGCCGCATTGGAGAAGCATCCGAATCTGGCCGGGAAGACCGCGGAAGACCTGATCCGCGACCTGAATGCGATCCCCGAGGACATTCGCGGCGCCGTGCGCAACAATGCCGGCGGGCATGTAAATCACACGATGTTCTGGAAGATTATGAAGCCGAAGGGCGGCGGCGACCCGAGCGGGCCGATCGCGGAAGTAATCAACAAGACTTTTGGGAATTTCAAGGATTTCCAGGCGAAGTTCAACGACGCCGGGACCAAGCAGTTTGGCAGTGGATGGGTCTGGCTGGCGGGCAAGCCGAACGGCGAAGTGCAGGTTATTTCGACGCCGAACCAGGACAATCCGATTTCGCAGGGGCTGTATCCCATCTTCGGAAATGACGTGTGGGAACACGCCTATTATTTGAAGTATAACAACCGGCGCCCGGAGTATCTGGGCGCGTGGTGGAATGTCGTGAATTGGGACGAGATCAACAAGCGCTACGCGGCGTTCAAGACAGGCAAAGAATCGCATGAGCCCGCGATGGCGCATCGGTAGACGTTGGGTCGTTTGCAGGACAGGCGGCCTTCGGGCCGCCTTTTTCGTTGGGTAAGGCTTAATCGATAACCACAAAGGACACTAAGGTGCGCGAAGGCAAACGTAATTCGAAAGCCTCCACTTCTGGCGCACATTTCGCGCGAGAAATGGGACACCCGGGCTGACGAAGATACAGGACGGCAAGAGAGACGTAGCTTAGCTACGTCTCTACGGTGGGCGTTGTTGCGGCTTGGGCTTCGAGTTCTCTTAGCGCCTGGACCTCTTCGGCGATGGCGAATTTCAGGGCTTCGATGCCTTTGCCGGTTACGGCTGAGATTTCGTAGAGCTTCAGCTTCTTTTTCTTGGCGTAGCGCTTGAGGGCGGCCAGCTTGTCTTTATTGGCTACGTCAATTTTGGAGGCGGCGAGGATCATGGGCTTGTCTTCGAGGTGCGCGCCGAAGCTGCTGAGTTCTCCAACGATCACCTCCACGTCTTTCACAACGTCCACGCGGCCGCTTCCGTCGGAGACGTCGACCAGCTGAACCAGCAAGCGCGTACGTTCGATGTGACGGAGAAATTGGGTACCGAGTCCGGCGCCGGTATGGGCCCCTTCGATGAGACCGGGAATGTCGGCGACTACGAAGCTGATTTCGTTTTTCGCATCGCCAACCACGACGACGCCGAGGTTGGGCTCGAGCGTGGTGAATGGGTAGTCGGCAATTTTCGGGCGAGCGGCGGAGATGCGAGAGATCAGCGTCGACTTGCCAACATTGGGATATCCGACGAGGCCGACATCGGCGAGGAGCTTGAGTTCGAGGCGGTAGATGCGTTCTTCGCCGGGACGTCCGGCTTCATGCTCACGCGGAGCTTGATGCGTGGAAGTGGCGAAGCGGGCATTGCCACGGCCGCCACGGCCTCCGCGAGCGATGACGATGTGCTGGTCGGCCCGGGAGAAATCGAAAACTTTCTCTCCGGTTTCGTCGTCGTAGACGATCGTGCCGACCGGAACTTTCAGAAGAACATCGACTCCTTCGCGGCCGGTTTTGTTGGCGCCTTCGCCGTGGCGTCCGCGCTCGGCCTTGTACTCGGGATTGAAGCGGAAGTGGACGAGGGTGTTGTGGCGCTCGCTGGATTCCATGACGACGTCGCCGCCCTTGCCGCCGTCTCCGCCGGAAGGACCTCCCCGCGGCACGAACTTCTCGCGGCGGAAGGCCATGCAGCCGTTGCCTCCGTCTCCGGCCTTCACGCGAATTTTGGCTTCATCGATGAACATGGCGTTGTCGAGAGGACCTTTTCAGTCTAATCGCCTTCGCTTACAAAGATCGCGCGGCACTTGTCGGGATTAAAAACAAACTTTCGCAACTCGGTTTGTGATTTGCGATCGAGCCGGTAGAAGGCATCCTGAAACCGGGATGCATCTTCGTGGCAAACCCGCTCCTCGTTGCCAGTGTAGTCGGAGTGCGAATCCTGGCGCGCGAGGAGCCCGTAACGAATATAGAGGGGCAAAAACTGCGGGAACGCGAGAACCGCATCGCCAAGAGAACGAGGCCAGCTTTCGTAGATCTCGGCTAGGCCGCTATCCTTGGGCTTATTGGCGTCCGGATGCCAGTCGCGCAGAGTCATGAACTGACTTTGCTCGAGATCGGTTTGCGGGAGATTCCGGAGCAGGCCTTCGGCAGCGGCCTTGGAGTGCTCGAGAAGAATCCATTTTTCGTAATAAACGATTTTGGCCAGCTTATTGTTGCCGACCTGCAGGCGGTGCGAGTCGAGGCAAGGCATATCTGAACAGGCGGCCATCGCGAGAAGCAGCTTGTAATCTGGGGGAGCGGGACTGGACGTATCCGGCGCGGTTTGCGCGAGGCATAACGCAGCGCACAGAAGCGGCGCCGCCATCGAGATGAAGAGGAGACTTCGGTTCATCGTGAACATTGTCGCACCCGCATATAAAAAAGCCTCGTCTCAATCAGGCGAGGCTTTATTTCCTAAATAGGGTGCAGGAGCCCAGACTTCCCGCACTGCGCGGCATAAATTCCCGCTACCGGCGGAATCTACTTCGCTTCGACCGGTTCCACCATGACGAACTTGCCCATGGAACCTTTGTCCATGAACTTGATGCGTCCGGTGATCTTGGCGAAGAGGGTGTCGTCTTTGCCGCGGCCGACGTTGAGGCCAGGTTTCACGCGAGTGCCGCGCTGACGAACGATGATGGTGCCGCCGGGGACAACTTGCCCGCCAAATGCCTTGAATCCGAGCCGCTGCGAATTCGAGTCGCGGCCGTTACGTGAAGTGCCTTGTCCTTTTTTATGAGCCATAAAAAATCAGTTCTCAGTGGCCGGTTGCCAGTTCTTGGTTGATCCGAGGTGCGGGCAAATATCTTGCCCAGTACGGAATCTATTTTTTCTTTGCGGCTTTCTTGGCTGCCTTTTTAGGAGCCGCCTTCTTCTTTGCCTTCGGCTTTGATTCGGTCGCGTCTTCGCTTACCGCTTCCACTTTAGCTTTTTTCGGCTTGGCTTCCTTCTTGGGGAGGTCGGGAGCTTTGTAGCTCTGGCCGCCGGATGCGATCTCGGTGATACGGACGGCGGAGAAAGCCTGACGGTGTCCACGGATCTTCTTGTACTGCTTTTTGCGCTTGTAGTGGAAAACCAGCACTTTGGCGCCGCGGCCTTCCGAGACAACTTCGCCGACGACGCGTGCGTCAGCGGCTTTGGCGACCTGGCCTTCTTCACTTGAGACAGCAATCACGGGGAACTCGACTGGTCCGCCGTTGGCCAGTTTCTCCACTCGAATCACATCGCCGGGCGCCACCCGGTACTGCTTCCCACCGGCGCGGATAACCGCGTACATATTTTTGCCTCCGAAAGTGTCGTTGCAATCAGCCCGCGAACCTGGAAGCCGGACGCACACGGGCGCTATCGGCTGCGGCTGATTTTCCTCTGCTTGCTGTGTTTTCCGCCTTGGCGTTATTGCGCTCGAAGGCACGCGTCCCCAGAACGGGTCGGCGAGTACAGGCAAACTTAACTATTTTATCGTGCGGTTCACTATGGGTCAAACTTTATGCGCAATGCCGGCCACGTAAGGAGGGTCGGGCTTGGTGGTTTGGTCCTGGTGTGCGAGAATTCCGGCGGATTTCAGGAGGATCTATGCTGAAGCGTGTGATTACCCTTTCTGTTTGTATTTTTGCTCTCACCTTGGGCGCTACCGCGCAGACGAAGAAATCTCCGATGAAGAAGCCGGCGAGCCCTGCTCCCGACAAAGCCTACTTCCAGAAATTGTGGGATGGCTGGTCCACGCTAAACACGGCCAACGTAGCGTCGTTTTATGCGAGTGGACCGCACACGTTTTTCGATATCGCCCCGCTGAAGTATGGAAGCTGGGATGAATACGAGAAGGGTGTGACAACGGAGTTGGCGGGATATAAGAGCGCGAAGTTTACGGTGAACGATGACCTGGCGATTCATCCGTATGGCGATCTGCTGTGGCTGACATCGACGGTGGCGTTCGAAATGACGCAGAAAGCTGGGAAGGTGGAAATGGGAAACTTCCGGTGGACGGCAGTGGTCGAGAACGAGGATGGGAAGTGGAAGATTGTGCACGAGCATGTCTCGGCGCCGATACAGTAGGGCAGTCATTCGGGGGCGGGGGTGGATTTGCGATTTTCCATTTTACTGATCCCTGCCGCCCTTAACTCCTTCCCATGGGGCACCTTTTTCAATACGACTTCCAGAAAAAGTAGATCGTCATTCCTGCGCCTACCAGCACAACGAAGGTTCGTATCCATGGCTGCGGGACTCTTTGGGCGTAGTGGGCGCCCAGATATCCGCCGGCGATGCCGCCAGCGATCATGATGATTCCCTCCTTCCAGTAAATCGCGTGAGCGATGACGAAGGTGACTACCGCAACTCCATTGATGACAAACCCCATGACGCTCTTCAGCGCGTTCATGGCGTGAATGTCGGTCATGCCGAGGGTCGCAAGCATGGCGAGCATGACGATGCCCATGCCTCCTCCGAAGTACCCTCCGTAGACCGCAACCGCAAGCTGGAAGAGCGTGGCTGCGATCAGGCCTCCGGGTGAGGCGTCATGTTCAACCACCGATTTTCGTCTTCCGGCCAACTTCTTGCCGAAGGCGAACAGCAGACTTGCGCCCAGCGTGAGCCAGGGCAGGACACGCATGAACGTGTGAGCTGGAGTTTTGAGAAGAAGAAACGCACCGGTAACGCCGCCCACCAGGCTCGCAATGAGCAGCGGCGTCATGACGCGCCGGGGAACGTCAAGGCGTTTGCGGTAGGCACCGCCGCTGGCTGCGGCGCCCGCCCAGAGGGCGATCGTGTTCGTGGCGTTGGCGGGGATCGGCGGAACGCCGGTAAACAGTAGAGCGGGAAAAGCGATGAAGCTGCCGCCGCCGGCCACGGAATTCAGAGCAGCACCTAACATCCCCGCGAAGAACAGGAAGATGATCGTGTCGAGTGTCAAGCTGTTAGATGTATCAGAAAGCCGCGCCAGCAGCCAATCTTCTAACGTTTCGACGAGTGCGCCGTCTGAAGGGCATGGAGCGAATTCTGACACTACTCTCGTTCTTCGTAGTTCTATCGTCGTTCACCTTTGGACAACAAACGACTCCCAATCCATGCACCACCGCTCAACAGAAGCAACTCGATTTCTGGCTGGGCGAGTGGGATCTGACATGGCCCGGCGAAAAGCAGGGAGAAGTTGGTCATGGCACCAACAGCATCAAGCGCATCATGGAAGGGTGCGTGGTACAGGAGAATTTTTCAGGCGGCGATTCCATCCACCTGCGAGGCACCAGCGTTTCCACCTTCGATGCGAGTGCCGGGCGCTGGAAACAAACCTGGGTGGACAATGAAGGCGGTTACCTCGACTTTGTCGGCGCGTTCAAGGACGGGCAGATGATTCTGCAACGGGAGACCGAACGCGGCGGAGTGAAAGTGCTGCAACGAATGGTGTGGAAGAACATCACGACAAACGAACTGGAATGGAGTTGGGAGGTGTCGCGAGACGGTGGAAAGACCTGGGAAGTGAAGTGGCCCATTCATTACAAGCGACGATCCTGACCTGACGTCAGCGGCGAGATTACGAACGTAATCTGCGTTTTGAATCGCGTGTCCTCACGAAACAATCTCAAACTTTCGGGGTTTATAGTGATCGTGAGGACACTATGCGGAATCCATTGCACGTATGCAGCGCCATAATGTTGTGCAGCCTCGCATGGGGACAGGCGCAACCGGCGCAGAAGCCCGCAGCGGGCAGCCAGTCGATGCCCGGGATGGACATGCCGGGCGACGCACACAGTGGCATGAACATGGATTCCGACAAAGGGGAAGGTTCCGCGGAAGCGCACGCCATGCATTCCATGGAAGGTCACATGGATATGGGTCCGCACATGAAGATGACGGCGCTGCGGACGGCGAAGCCGGGCGATGCCGAGCGTGCGGCGAAAGTCGTTGAGGAAGCGCGGAAGGCCACCGAGAAATACCAGGACTATCACGCCGCGCTCGCGGATGGATTCAAGATTTTCCTGCCCAACGTGCCACAACCGATGTATCACTTCAGCAACTATAAATACGGAGCGGAAGCGAAGTCGCACTTCAATCCCGACCATCCGACGTCTCTGCTTTACGAAAAGCATGGCGATGACTATAAGCTGGTTGGAGTGATGTATACGGCGCCCAGAAGCTTTTCGGAGGACGATCTCGACCAACGGATTCCACTGAGCGTTGCACGGTGGCATGAGCATGTGAACTTCTGCCTGCCGCCCTTCGGACACTGGAGAGAAGAGTTATCGCGCCCGGATCCAAAGTTTGGAATGAAGGGATCGATCGCAACCCAAGATGCTTGCGATGAAGCAGGGGGAAAATTTCTTCCCGTCGTGCTGAATTGGATGGTCCACATCTATCCGTTCGAGAAAGATCCCGCGAATATATGGTCGGTGGACCGGCGGCATGGAGACGCCGACTAGGCGCAAAGCATGCCTAACGGTGAGAATCTCACGCGAGGATTCAGATCAGACACTTGCCTTTCCGTATCCGGCGCGCTATTCGCCTCACCTTCATTCACGCATCAGTAACACGCAGCCTCTAGCAGCAAAACAATCACAAAACATTCTCACTGTGTTGTCGAGTCAGAGAAAAACGTATCTTTTTTGACACCGATTCCTGCTACCGGTGCGAATTCCGCGTCGTCCAAGGGAATGCAGGCGATGAACAGAAAAAATCGCCGGATGGAACCGGAAGCGAAAACGATACGTAACCACTGATAGGAATTGAAGGCAGGCAAAAGCCTATTTGGGGTTCCGTCAGAAGATTGCGGGGCTGGGGATTCACTCATACTCGGTTTGGCGGCCCAGGTGAGAGAACCCATTAGCGGCACCACAGGCTTATGGCCTGCGTGTCCAGCCCCGGCGTGAAGCATTGTAGGCGATTGGCGCAGGAACACAAGCGTTTTCTCGGGCCGATCGTGCACCGGGCCGCCCCAACCGATTCCCGCAAGAGCGGGAAAGAAAGCGGAGCAGCCATGAGATTCACGACCGTAGCAAAGAGTTTGATTCTGGGGTTGGCGGTGTTGCTGGCCTCGAGCGCATTTGCGGCAAGCAAGGAACACGTACAGTTGTCACACGCAACCACGGTGAACGGAACCACGCTGAAGCCCGGGGATTACAAGTTGCAGTGGGAAGGCAACGGTCCCGATGTGGAAGTCAGCATCCTGCAGGGTAAGAACGTGGTAGCGAAAGTGCCGGGAAAGATCGTCGATCTGAAGACTCCGTCGCAGAGCAGCGCCGCCGTAGTCAAGAACAATGACGACGGATCGAAGTCCCTGGAAGGCGCGCGCTTTGAAGGGAAGTCATTCGCGCTTCAGCTTGGCGGAGCGAGCGACATGCAAGGCGGGTCGTCGCGGTAAAGTTGGTTTATGTTCAAAAGGGGGAGCAGGAATGCTCCCCTTTTTATTTTCGCATCGGTTCGTTTTGTACGTGCGAGCGCGCGTTGCCTATGGCTGTAGAGACGTAGCTGGAGCTAAGCCTCTAAGGATGATTCTCAGGGTGGCTCTAGTTTGGAGACGCCAGGACGTCGTCGTAGTAGTTGATGATTGCGGCGCGGGGCTTGGTCTTCAGGCCTTTGATTGGAATCTTCTGCTCGACGGTTTTATTGCCATACATGCGGGCGCGTCCGAGGAAGTACACGTTGTTTTCGCCAAGGTCGAGGTAGAGGGGGACGAGCATGGCGAACTTGTCGTCCACATTCGATTGCGCCAACTTCAGGCTGAGAACGACGTCTCCGTCGGCCCCGATGGCGAAAGAAGACTCGAGTTTGTACGTCGGCAACTGCGTCCCGTAGACATATTCATTGAAGAACCAGTCCATCTTGTGGTTGCCGTCGAGATCCATGTCGGGGGTCATGTGTTTCTCGAGCATGGCTTTGAAGTCCTCGGTAGTAGCGGGCTTCCCGGCATACGTCTTCACAAAGTCCTGCATGGTTTCTTTGAACTGCTGATCGCCGGTGTGGTTGTCGCGCATCATCATGCGAACCATATGGAGAATATAGGCGCCCTTGGGATAGATGAGGCGGCGCGTGATATCCAGGCCCGTGCGCGAGTTGCTGGTACGATATCCCATGGTCAGCGGGCCAGCGTCGATGGCGCGAAAGCCCTGCGCATTTTTCTCCAGCAACAGTTCTCGTTCATCGTTCCAAAAAGTGAGGTATTTCTTGAGATTTTTCTCGATCAGAGTGAGGTACAACGAGGCGGACATCTCGGCGAAACCTTCGCTCATCCACTGATCGCGCCCGGAGTTGAAGCCAACGGTGTGACCCCACCACTGGTGAGCAACTTCGTGGGGAGTGACAACTTTCCAGTAGCCACGGTCACCGTAGTCCATTCCGAGTTGATGTCGGACGGTGGTGTCGAAGTAGTAGCACATGGGAATCCACACGAGTTCCGGCCAGGACTGCCCGAAGCCGCAGTCTGTTTGCTGAGTGAGTTGCAGATGTTTAAATAGCGATGGGCCGAAATAATCGGTATAGACCTGAATGGCAAGTTGTCCTTCTGCAAGCGACTTCTTATTCAGTCCGGTTGTGCTCATCGTACCGAGAGCAACCTCAGGATGTTCGTGCAAGCCGCCTGCATCGAGAGCGGGCATATCGTCTTGTGTGGCATGCAGAAGTGCCTTCACACGGTCTGGAGTTTCCTGGTTGGCGAAGGACTGCACCAGATATTCGGGCTTGGTGAGCTTGAGTTCCTCCATCTTGAATTTTCCAAGGCTGAAGCCGGCGACAGTTTGCGGCACTTCGCTCTTCCAGACGGTCACGTTCTGCCCGCCTTCGTTGCTCTCGCTGACGCGGACTCCTGTTGCCGCGATTTGCATTCCCTTGGGGACACGAAACGTCATGTCGTAGCTGGCGTATTCTCCGAGACCTGCGCCAGCATTATTCGGATACCAGCTATCGCGGGCTCCTGGGTTCGGGTAGTAGTTACCGTTGCCTTCGTTGCTGACGGCTTCCTTTCCTTCGTATTCGGTGGTGATCTTGCAGAGTTCGCCTTTGGCCAGCGCTTTGGGAAGGACCACGGCGAAATCAGCGTCCTCGTTCTTGTCTTCCTGGATGAAGTTGAGCATCTGGCCATCTTCCGCCTTGACGGTGCGGACGCGAAGCGAGCGATAGAGATTGAGAGGGACAACTCGCACACCGTCGAGGTTAGCCGTGAAGTCCGTCTGAGCCTTACCGATGAGGTTGCCGCTCTTCTCGATTGTCGTTTCTAGCTGATGATGCTGAATGTGAATCGGCATACCCACACGGGCGGGATCGTGAGGGCCGGCCATAGGAAATTCGGCCCAGTCCCCGAACTTATTGTCGTCGTAAGTGATGAACTGGACCTGATCGCGGGATTCGTGGGGATCGATGGTGAAAAGCTCCTGGCCGTTGTAGCGCTTGCCGTGGATGAAAGCGATAAAGAGGCCGCCGGGCTCGGTGCCCAGGAGATCTTCCAGCATGCGGATCTCCAGATTCGTCTTCATCTTGTGGCGAGCCGTATGCTGGGAATCTTTGAGCAGGCCGCCATCGCATCCGCTGCCGCCGGCGGTGGCGGCGCGCTTGATGTCCTCGTAAGTCGAGTCGGTGAAACGGAGCACCATATGCTCGAACTGCTCGCTGAACTCGTTCTCTTTGGTGAGCAGCTTCAGGCTCTTGCGTTCGGAATCCGTGGGCGGATCGAGCACGAAGTTACCGTCTCCGACGAACACGGCACCCGTAACCTTGCCATTGACCGGAGTTGCGAAGCAGACCGTGCCGGAGTGCAGGTGAAATGTTCCGGCGTCGCGCTTTAGCTCGAGATTGCTGACGGTGACTGCCTCGCTGCCGAGGCCCACGTTGCGAAGCGCCTGATAGGTTGGGTCGGCGCCGGCTGGCGGTGCGGACTGGGCGAAGGCGGAGAGGAGAAAAAGGGAAGACGCCAGAACTACGAACTTTGCAGACCAAGACGGAGCTCCGCTGCGGCACAGGGGAACGGCGAGAAACGGCATGTGAGGCCTCCCGGGGGAAGGGGGACCGGCTATTATCCCCTTTATGGACAAAAAGGCAAGGGCGGGGTATCAGGTCCGCCGACACTTGCGGCTTGAAACTTTTTCGCGGCGGGGCACTCCAATCTGGCAGGTGTTCTGGGGGAGTCATGAAGACACAATCTGCTGTTCATACATGCCTTATCCTGCTGGGATCGTTATTGGCTTCAATTGCTTGCAGCGCACGCAGCGCGGCGGCGCCCGTGCCGGCACCAGCTCAGGATGCACAACTCGCGGCGGCGCCTGGGCGTCAGACGGCAGTGGTGGCTGGGGGGTGCTTCTGGGGAATCCAAGCCGTGTTTCAGCATGTGAAGGGCGTGATCAGCGCCACGTCGGGATATTCGGGAGGGGCGTCCAAGACAGCCGAGTATGAGGTGGTGAGTTCAGGAGATACCGGACACGCTGAGTCGGTACAGATCGTCTACGATCCATCGCAGATCACTTATGGCGAATTGCTGCGCGTGTTCTTCTCGGTGGCGCATGATCCTACGCAGTTGAACCGGCAGGGTCCGGATGAGGGCACACAATATCGGTCGGTAATTTTCTACGCGAATGAGGAGCAGAAGCGAGTTGCGGAGGCGTACATTGCGCAACTGGACGGGGAGAAGGTTTTTTCGCGAGCGATCGTGACGCAGGTGGTGCCGTTGCAGGCGTTCTATCCGGCGGAGGCGTATCACCAGAATTATGCGGCGTTGCATCCGAATCAGCCTTACATTCTGTTCAATGACGCGCCGAAGGTCGAGCATTTGCGGAAGGAGTTTCCCGAGTTGTACCTGGCGAAGTGACTAAGAGGGTCTTGAATGGCCGCTTTTTCACGATCCCGGAGTTGAAAAATTTCCTTCCCCGCGGTTTGAATTGCGGACGATGCTTTCGCGAGAAAGATGATGGCAATGTTTGAATCTGATCTGGATCACAATGAGCGTGCGGTCGGTATAAGAAGGCGCGCTTTTCTGGGCACCGTTGCTGCGGCGCTGGGCGGGCTCGTGTTATGGCAACTGCGGAGGCCGCGGATTTCGCAGGCGGCGTCAGGGATACCGGGCGCAGCCAAAGATGTGACGGTTGTTCTCTTCTCCGATTCAGGCGAGCGATTGAAGGTGGTCCAAAAGGCAAAAGTGGTGAAGACGCTCGATGAATGGCGCAAGCAGCTTCCTGAAAACACATTCGACATCACTCGCAAGGCGGATACTGAGATCGCTTTCAGCGGTAAATACTGGAACCTGCACGATGCGGGAATCTATCGGTGCGTTTGCTGCGACAACGCGCTGTTTGATTCGGCGACGAAGTTCGACTCCGGCACCGGCTGGCCGAGTTACTGGCAGCCCATTGCGGCGGAGAATGTCACTTCGATGCCGGATACGACGTGGGGCATGGTTCGCACCGCCGTGGCCTGCACTTTGTGCGATGCTCATCTCGGCCACGTATTCGACGACGGTCCACAGCCGACCGGCCTGCGCTATTGCATGAATTCGGCGTCGCTACGGTTTGTGCGGCGAGGCTGAGCCCTACTCCAACCTCAACTATTTTTCCGGATCAAAGCCAGAGCAATGGAAGCAGACCAGCGGCTGCCAGGCCGCCCAGAAGCGGAAGGCTTTCCATCGCGGTTTTCCGATCTGCAAAAAAATACGAGTAAATGCCTTTGATCAGATTGTTGCTGGCGGCCGCGATCAGCACGGCGCTCGCGGCAACTGGAAAAGGAGTCAGCGTACCTGCTGCCTGCGTCATTCCCATGATGAAGGGATCCACGTCGGTCACGCCCATGACGGCGGCGAGAATACGGACACCGGCGTGGCCCAGGTATGTCGCAGCCAGCTGCGTGGCAATGATCATCGCCAGGAAAAAGAGCGCAAAAGCAAAGGCGGCGAGCAATTCGAGCGGGTTGTTGGGTTCGAACTCGCGCTTGATCTGGGAGTCGACCACATCGGGACGGCGGGACCACAAGAGCCCTCCGACAATGGCAACGGCGGCAAGGGCGAGAAAGGCTGGGGCCAGCATCAGGCCCAGATGGCGATTGAAAAGAGTGAGAAGCGCGACAAGGCGGAGGTACATGACGCCGGACGCGATCAGGATGCCTCCGGCGAACAGGTGCGGGCGCTGTTCGCGCTTGGCACGGCGCGACATCGCTACCGTAGCGACAGTGGACGAATAGGCGCCGCCAAGGAAAGCGGCTAGAACGACTCCGCCGTGTTCTTTCGTTACTTTCTGCAGAACATAGCTGCCGTAGGAGACTGCGCTGACCGCGACGACAACCAACCATGTTTTGAAGGGATTGAGGTGAAATGGAGTGAAGTCCTGATTGGGCAGGATGGGCAAAATCACTGCCGACAGGAGCAGGAACTTGGCAAAGGTAAGAATCTCCTGTGGAGCGGTGCGGCTGGCGAGCCGCTCCAAAACTGTTTTCAGTTCGAGCAGAAGCAGGCTCGCAACGCTAAGAGCGGTGGCGATCCAGTAGTGGTTGTAGAAGATGAGTGCGCCGACGAGGTAAGTGGTAAGGCCCGACATCTCTGAAGTGACGCCGCCAGCGGCGGAAGCGGCGAGCTTGTGCCAATACGACAGCAACAAGAACGCGCCAATCACAAGAAAGCCGATCGCCACCGGAAGGAGTTGAGTGCCCGAAAGCATGGCGATGGAATATCCGATGAATCCGATCAGGGGAAACGTACGCACTCCGCCGAAGGAGTAGAAAAAAGAGAAGGCCGGGGCGTTGGTCTTGTGCTCTTCGCGTTCAAGCCCAATGAGGAATGACAGAAAGAGGACGAGGACAATCTGAACAGCTTCGGGTGGAAGCCAGTTGTAGAAATTCACTTGCTGTCCGGGCTCCTTTTTCTGGGAGCAGTATAGAACCTATTAGGTTAGGGAGAGATGCAGACCTTGGGCCGACGCTCGGGTTCTATAAAGATCGACTGTTCCGCGAATGCCGCGCAAAACAGAAAAAGCCCCTCTTGCGAGGGGCTTTGCACTTTGGGGGGAGGACTGGGGCGCCGACCGGGCGCCCTCATCAACTTCATTTCCGCGGGCCTACGCCAGCTTTCTTACTTGGGTTGCTGCTGCTGATCGTTCGACATCGGGGCTCCGGTGTTGCTCGAGAGTTGCTCGAGATCGTTCTTCAGCAAACTGATCTCCACGCGGCCGCCGCTGATGTGCTTGCTCTTCGCGGAGTCGTCCGTGGTCGGAGCCGGCGCATTGCCCATTCCGACGAGGTAGATCCGGTAGACCGGGATGTCATGCGTCAGCACCAAGTAGCGAACGACGGACTCGGCCATCTTCTGCGAGGTGGTAATTGCAGTCTGTCCCTTGCCGGACGAGAAGCCCTGCACTTCGAAGATATATCCGTGCTGGCCTTTTACGCCGGTAGCCATCTGGTCGAGAGCGTCCTTGGCATTCTTGCTGAGGACGGTCTGTCCAGGGCGGAAGCGGATTTCGGTCTGATTCGAAGCCTTGTACTGATCGATATTGCTGACAACGTTCTCGACGTTCTGGACGCGAGTCGTGACCTGCTGCGCTGACTGCTGCGCAGCGGTCGCCTTGTTGCCGGCGTCGATCGCGTGCTGATCGGCTTCGTTGGCCTTATCCGAGGCAAGCTTGATGCCGGCCTGCGCGCGTTGGTCGGTATCTTTGATCTGCTTGCTGTTGGCGGAGGTCAGTTCATCGAGCTCGTTGACGCGATCGCGGATGGGCTCGGTCTGACGCTTCACATAGTTCTTACGGGCGAAGGGATTGATGCGCCCCCAGAAGCCCTCCCGCGACGGCGGCGCAAGAGGCGCCTTGCCGGTGGCGTTCCCGTTGTCTGACGACGTCGAGGACGCGGCTGGTTGACTTTGGTTGGGCGCACTGTTCTGGGCCGCGAGGGGCAGGGCAAGCAATCCGGCCAGCGGCAAAGCAATAAGCAGACGATTCTTCATAACGGCTTCCTCCAAGTTGGGGGAGCGTTTGGGCTCCACACCTGCACGCGCAACGCGTGCAAAAAATTTAATAGCGTCCCTGAATGATGAAGGCTAGCTGTTTGGGCTATGCCAGGCCAGCGCTGACGCTGCGATTGACCTCGAGCACGGGGATGCATGTGCCACTATCCCCAATACATCTAAGATGCCAAATCGGGCGAGAAAGGCACCACTCCAACTACTTTATATACAGTTACTTAGCGCGTGGTTCAATGGAATTCCGTGAACTTGCAAGGTAATTTTGGCGAACCTGATATAAAAACTGCGTGCAAAATGGAAGTCACGTTACCCATATTAGCCGGACGCAGGGATGAGAATACAGCCCGTGGTTCAAAGCCGCCTAAAGCTGGGAGTCGTCGTCGGGACGCTTTGTGTCTCACTCTCGTCTCCGGCGCACGTTACTGACGCCCGCAAACCGGTTGCAGCGACGGCAAGCATCTCCGTTGATCATCTCGAGCAGTATTCAGGATTAGCCGTCACCTGGATGCAGGAGTACCTGCGCATCAACACCACGAACCCGCCCGGGAACGAGATGCGCGCGGTGAAGTTCTACAAGAGGATTCTTGACGGAGAAGGAATCGAAACCCGCGAATTCGAATATGAGCCAGGGCGAGGAGACTTGTGGGCACGCATCCCGCACACCTGTGCCGACGGCGCGGCTAAACGGCCCCTGATCCTGCTGAACCACACAGACGTGGTGACGAGCGACCCGATGCACTGGAAAGTACCGCCTTTCAGCGGAGAGATTCGGGATGGATATATATACGGCCGAGGCGCACAGGACATGAAGGATGAGGGCGTCGCCCAGTTGATGGTGATGATCATGCTGAAGCGCGAGAAAGTTGCTCTTGATCGCGACGTGATCTTCCTCGCCGTGGCCGACGAAGAGGTAGGCGATACCGGAACGGACTGGTTCATCGCGAGTCACCGTGACTTGCTGGAGAATGCAGAGTTCCTGATCACCGAGGGTGGCGAGAATCCGCTGGAGAACGGGCATGTGAAATACGTGGGTGTCGACGTGGGCGAGAAGACGACTTACTGGCTACACGTCGTCGCCCACGGACGTCCCGGGCATGGATCGCGACCAAACCCGGATTCGGCCCCAAATCGCCTGGTGCGGGCCCTGGATCGCATTCTGGCGTATCGAACCCCCATGAGGGTGTTGCCGGTTGTGGATGAATTCCTGCGCGCGATGGCACCCTACCAGACGGGAGAGCGGGCGGCGTGGTATCGCGATATTCGAAAGGCGATCGGGGAAAAACGCTTTCAGGACGAGGTGGAGCGGGACGAGTCCCTGAACTTTCTGCTGCGTGACACCATTTCGCTGACGATGCTGGGGGGATCGGAGCAAACGAATGTGATCCCGTCAGAAGCTTGGGCCAATCTTGATGTTAGAGTGCTGCCCGGCGGAGACCCAAACGCTCTGGTGGAATCGCTACGGCAGGTCGTCGAAGATCCAGATGTGACGATCGAACCGCTGGATGCGAGATTTCGGGTAGCAAATTACTCCGGAACCGATAATGCCCTGTTCGGGGCGATCCGTGAAGTTGCGGGGAGGTATTTCCCGGACGCGCCGGTAGTGCCGCACATCACGAGCGGCTACACGGAGAATCAGTGTTATCGACCGCTCGGCATCGTGTCTTATGGATTCAATCCGTATGCGGCGACCGCTGACGAAGGAGAATCGGAGCACGGGAATGATGAACGGATCCGGGTGGATGAGGTCCGGCGTGGGCCGAGGGTCTTGTTTGATGTTGTGGCGCGGGTGGCGGGGGAATAGGGTGGGGATCTTATTCCGCTTGCCCTAAAGGCCATTGATCTTCGCGCCCCGACGCGGCCCTGATGGGCCGCTCTTGCACGTTTTCTGACGCCGCATTACGGTTCGCTCTTCCACCCATGGCTTGAACAAAGAGAAGATGCCAATCGGACTCTGAAGAGGGTCGGATACGGCCGTCTTTATTGTTGGCGCGCGAAGGTGGAGCTCCAGTTCGTCTCCCAAGTCTTCCCTCCATCGATTGAAAACGACTGCTCTGCGCGGAACGAGTTCGAGCTGACATCAGAGAAAACGAATCGTACAAAGATGGACCTCGACTGGAAATCCTCCTGGTCGAAGAATTCTCCGCGGCCTTCCTTGAATTCTCCGACAGTTGGAACGTTCAAGACGCCATCGCTGCTGCTGGCCCAGTAAAGACTCCATTGATGAGACGGCGGGTGATAGAGGCGGAGAGTTAAACCTTCGATGTGCGTGGTCGCATTGCCGACTTCGAGCTCTCCCAGATTGGCGCGGCCGTTCCAGATTTTCCGGACGACCGATGTACCATCGTATTCCGTCCATGTGTCGGAACCTGTAAGCGGGTGCAACAGGCGCCGGAGATGGGCTTTCCATGCGCCGAATTCAAAATCAAAATTGTGCGCAGGATCGTCAGCGGCAGTTTGCGGATTCTTTGGCGCGGCGGAATCCGTTGGGGCGGGATCGTCGCTGACGCGGGTCTGATCAGTGATCCAGTTCACTTCCCAGGTCCTGCCTCCATCGTCCGAGAACGACTGCTCGAAGTGCGCGGAGTTCGGAGTGATGGCGGACCAGAGGAATCGGACGAGAATGCTTCGGCCTTTGTACGGTTCCTGGTCGATAAATTCGCCGACACCGTTCTTGAATTCTCCAATAGTTGGCTGATTCAGGATGCCGTCTTTGGCGTTCGCCCAGTAGAGGCTCCACTGGCGGGATTGCGGGTTGTAGAGGCGGAGAGTGAGGCCCTCGATGTGGCCGGCGGCGCCGTCGGTTTCGAACTCCTCGAGATTGGCCCGGCCGTTCCAGACTTTTCGCGTGACCGATGTGCCGTCAAATTCCTGCCAGCTACTGGACCCGGTTAGCGGATTCAAGAGGCGCTTCAGGTGGATTTTCCATGAGCCGAGTTCGAAATCGAAGTCATGCTGGCCATCGTGAAGTTCGGGCTTCGGCTGGGCGGCGGCTGGCATGGAGGTTAATAAAGCGAGCAACGTGCCCGCGAGTAGAGCTGGTAAACAACAATGACGTTTTGGCATTTGGAATCTCTCCTGGGGGACTCGTCGATCGCGTTTCGTCCCCCGGGCACTGTTGTGCTGAGGTGACTGATTTGGCTCTTGGTCCCTGGCAGAATGAAGTGCTCACATTCAGAATGACGGCTGATGTGGTATTTTTGAAGCACCACTTTCCGTGAATTTTGCGATACCACTTTCACAAGACAGCGGGACATTGTTTCGGCAGATATACGGCCGCCTGCGCGAGGCCATTTTGTTGGGCGCGTTACAAGGCGGTGAAAAGCTGCCGTCTACACGAGAACTGGCCGAAGAACTGGGCGTCTCTCGAACGGTTGTCCTTGCCGCCTACGATCAATTGCTGGCTGAGGGCTTCGCTGTGGGGCGGCCAGGGTCCGGGACTTACGTCTCAAGCGGGATGGCGCAGGGGCGGCCGGCACGGCCAGAGAAACGCGCGAGGTTACCGATCTCGCGTTTCGGATCGGCGGCAGAGGCGGCATGGACTCGGATGAATGTTCCCAGCCACGGGCCGCGCAAGCTGCCGTACGACTTCGCATACGGGCGAAGCGACCTGGAAACATTTCCTTTCGAAATGTGGCGGCGCATGCTTCTGCGCTGCGCGCGGACCGCTCCGGTTTCAGAGCTGGATTATGGGCCTGCTGCCGGGGTGGCGGGATTGCGCGAGGCGATTGCGAGCCATGTGAGGCGGTCGCGCGGAGTCGTTTGCGATGCGTCCCAAGTGATCGTCGTGAACGGCTCCCAGCAGGCTCTCGATCTGATTGCGCGGGTTCTGATTGGGAGTGGCGATGGAGTGGCGATTGAAGATCCTGGATACCAGGGAACGCGCGAGGTTTTGCGAGCCGCCGGGGGACGACTGCTGCCTGTAGCGGTGGATCGGCAGGGCCTGAATCCCGAGCGCATCGGGGCGAGCACGCGCATTGTTTTTGTAACTCCTTCCCATCAGTTTCCAACCGGCGCGATCCTGCCCCTCGCGAGGAGGCTGGCGCTGCTCGAGTGGGCGAAGCGCAGAAACGGCGTCATCGTAGAGGATGATTACGATGGCGAATTCAGCTACCAGGGGCAGCCGCTCGAGTCGCTGCAGGGGCTGGATCGCGAAGGCCGGGTCATTTATATCGGCACGTTTTCGCGGACAGTGTTTTCTTCGTTGCGCATCGGGTACCTGATTTCGCCGAAGGGGCTGGTTGCGGCGTTCACAGCAGCGAAGTGGCTGTGCGACCGGCATACCGCGACGCTCGAACAGGAGACACTGGCCGAATTCATTACGAGCGGCATGTATGAGCGGTATCTGCGGCGAGTGCGGCGGAGAAATGCGGCTCGGCGCGACGTTTTACTGCAGGCCATTGGTGCTCACTTTGGCGAGCGAGTCGAGGTGAGCGGAGACGGAGCTGGAGCCCATCTGGTAGTGTGGCCTAAGCAGCGTCTCCGCGAGAATGATGTGGTTGCCGCTGCAGCAGAGCGCGGCGTTGGCGTCTACGGGATCTCGACGTACTATCTTAGAAAATCCTCGCGAGCGGCGTTTCTGCTGGGGTATTCGCGGATGACAGAACATCAGATTGAGGAGGGGATCCGGCGATTGAGTGGCGTGTTTTGAATCGTCTCGTGCAGCCGAAGATATCTGTCATCCCGGAGCGCACAGAACCATACGGAGCGACTCTTGCCTCATCCGTATCGTGCTGACCCGTGTCATCCACCGAAATGTTTTTCGTATTGCTCCGAAATGAAGTGATCGGTCATGCCGGCGATGTAGTCGCAGATCACCCTTGGTAGCGACTCGCTCTCGAGTTTGGCTTTTTCCTGATAGTTCTGGGGAAGGGTGCCGGGATTTTCCATCCAGAAGGCAAACAGGTCGCCCACGATTTGCTCGGCGTCATCTTTCTCGTCGGCGAGGGCTGGGCTGAAATAGAGGTTCTCATACAGAAAATCTTTGGCCTGCTGACGCTCGGCATCGACGGTCGGGCTGAAAGCGGCCAAACGGGTGGGATAGCAACGGACATCAGCGACGCTGTTCACACCAGCTTCGCCGGCGCGGCGGCGCGTGTTACGGATCAAGTCGTCGACGAGGCGGTTCAGCATCCGCTTCAAGGCTTCGTTGAATTTCAGCTTGGCGGCAGCTTCGGGATAAATCCGCTCAACTTCAGTGAAGTACGCCCCAAAAATCGTGACGCCCTCCCGGACCTCTTCCACCGAAAGCAGGTGCGACTCGTAACCGTCGTCCAGGTCAGCGGTGTTGTAGGCGATCTCGTCAGCGAGGTCGATGAGCTGCGCCTCCACTGGCGGGCGCTGATCGAGGAGATATTCGGCAAGCTCCGGGTGGGCCTTTGGGTCGTAATCGCGTGAGTGCTTGATGATGCCTTCGCGAACTTCAAACGTAAGGTTCAGCCCGCGGAAGGCCGCGTACCGCTGCTCGAAATCCTCGACGATACGGAGCGCGTGCACGTTGTGATCGAAGAAGAGGCCGTGTTGACGCATCTGTGCATCGAGGGCCTTCTCACCTGCGTGTCCAAAAGGTGGGTGGCCGATGTCATGGACGAGCGCGAGAGCTTCCGCGAGGTCGACATTAAGGCCGAGAGCTCCGGCGATCGTGCGCGAAATCTGCGCAACCTCCAGCGTGTGAGTGAGGCGATTGCGGAAGTGATCGCTGTAGCGGCGGGTGAAAACCTGCGTCTTAGCTTCCAGGCGGCGGAAGGCGCGCGCATGGATGACCCGGTCGCGGTCACGCTGGAAATCGTTGCGGTAAGGGTGAGGAAGTTCTGGGAAGCGGCGTCCGCGGGAGTGCTCGACTTGCACCGCGTAAGGCGCCAGCATGGATGAAGTTTATCAAAAGCTGTTGTGTTCTCGGCCCTCCTCCCCCCAAAAGGGCTTTACCCTACGCTCTAACGCGGCCCTGAAGGGCCGCTCTTCCACAACATCTCTCGGTCGCGCCTTCCACAACCTCTATTTGCGGAGGGTCAGGCGCATTTCGTTACTTTGCTCAAAGCCTAGAGATTCGTAGAGGTGTCGGCCGTCTTCGCTGGCGTGCAGGGTGACGCGGGCCAGGCCTGCTTCTTTGCACCAGGCGATCATCGTCTGCATCAGCAGGCGCGCGATGCCTTGGCGGCGGTATTCGGGCTCGGTGTAGACGTTGAGAATCGTGGCGCGGCGGCACTCGAGATCGTAGGGGTGCGCGAGCCACGGATTGACGATGACTGCGCCTCCGGCGATCGGCCGTTCCTTTGCGCAGGCGAGCCAGGCGTAGAAAGAGCCGTTCGTGATCGCGGTCTTCAGATACTCCGCAGAGAGAGCCGCCATTTTTTCGAGCGCGTGTGCGTCGGTGTAATGCATGTCTTCGTACATGCGGCGGCGCTGGCGGAGAATCTCAGGAATATCGCTTCGAATCGCTTGGCGGATGACGATTTCTTTCTCGGCAGGCATCCGGGAAAGTCTAGCAAGAGTTGTCAGTACCCAGTTGCCAGTTGCCAGTACCCACTTCTCAGTACCGAGTACCGAGATGGAAAAAGCGCGCGGGATGCGTCGTTCCTTGCGGCACGCTTACACCAAGAAAAAACGCGCCTTTACGGGGCGCGTTCTTCAGCCGGATACTGAGTGTTAGTTACTGGTTTGTCTTGTCTGAGTCTTCCTTCGCCAATTTGACTTTGGCCGCGTCGAGCTTTTGCTGGACTTTGGCAAAGGCATCGGAATCGACTTCGGCGGGAACCGTCTTGTTCCACTCTTGCACGGCCCGCTCCCAGTGGGCTGCGGCCATCTTCAGTCGGCCAGTTTTCTGGTAGAGGTCGCCGAGATGCTCCTGCACGGTCGGGTCCGCGCCCATGTGGACGGCGGCCTTGGTTAGGCTCTCTTCCGCCAAATCGTATTTGCCGAGCTTGAAGTAGACCCATCCGAGCGAGTCGAGATAGGCGCCATTGGTCGGTTCGGCAACGAGGGCTTGCTTGATGAAGGTGAGCGATTCGTCCAGCTTCACTCCGCGGTCGGCGTTCATGTAACCGAGGTAGTTCAGCGTGGCGGCGAATTGCGGATCCGACTGCGGGATCGAATTCAGCACCTTGCGGAACTCAGCATCAGCATCATCGAAGCGCTTCTGGCGCTGGTATAAATCTCCGCGCAGGAAGTAGACGTAAGCCTTGTCCTCAGCCTTGCCAGACAGCTGCTCAGCTTTCGCAAAGGCGTCTTCCGCGTCCTTCCAATGCTTGGCGCGAGTTTCGATGATTCCCAGGCGCAGGTAGACTTCGCGATCTTCGGGGCCACCCTTGAGCATGCCACGCACATCCGAGACGGCGCTGTCGATCTCGCCGGTGTCAGCCAACTGGGCGTCCAGCACCATGCGGAGGTCGCGGTCATTGGGCAGCTTTTGAACCGCTTCCTTGGCGACCGCTGTGGCCTGGGGCCACTGCTTGGCTTCGCGGTAGGTATCAATGATTTCCTGATAACCGCCACGGGCGTTTTCGTCGCCCAGGGCAAGGAGCTTACGGAAGGTGTCGACCGCAGCCGTGTAATTTTCCTGCTCGCGATAGATCATCCCCAGACGCTCAAGGAAGATGGCGCGGTTATTACGATCGGCGGCGCTGGTATCGGATTTCTTCAGGAGGTCTTGCAACAGCTTGATGGCGTCGTCGTAGCGGCCTTGCGACTGATAGACGGCGGCCATGTTGTAGGACACCTCGGCGGAGTCGGGAACGAGCGTGTCGGCCTTCTTCAGGCACTCCAGCGCCTGATCGTACTTCGCCTGACGGCGGTAGATCTCCGACATGCGCACATAGCTCTGTGCGTCTTCGGGGTTGGAATCAACGATGACCTTGTACTGCTCGAGCGAGGCTTCGAGTTGGCCGTCATTCATCAGATTTTCGGCGAGGCCGCGGATAGCATCGAGGTTGTCGCGGTCAAGAATCACGGCATGTCGGTAGGCATCGACCGCGCTCTTGTAATCCTTGCGCTGTTCGTAAGCTGCGCCCAGCGCGGAATAGAGCTTGGCGGAACGGGAGGCGTCGGGCACCGAACTCAGCACCTGCAGGGCGTGTGAAGTATCGCCCTCATCGGTGTAGAGCATGGCCAGCGTGGTGACTGCTTCTTCGGAGCCGGGATCGATCTTGATAGCGGTCTTCAGTTCTGCTTCCGCCTTCTGCAGATCGTTGTTCAGGCGGTAGAGCCGGCCAAGAAGAAGGTGATCATCGACGTTGTTGGGCTCGAGCTTGACGATTTCCTCATACTGCTCGATGGCAAGTTTCAGAACATTGTCGGAGCCATTGCCTCCCGGCATATCGCCGAGGGAGCGAAGGTAAATCCGGCCAAGAAGCTTGTGAGCTTCAAGGTTTTTGGGATCGCGCTTGATGATGTCCTGGGCTTCGAGAACGGCGTCGCGGATGCGCCCGGTTTTTACGTAAAGCTCTGCCAGGCCGGCAGTAAGGAACTCGGAGGAGGGATCAGCATCGATGGCCTGACGGTACTCGTCGATCGCCTTATTGGCCATTTCGCTGCGGCCATAGACCGTCACCTGCTCCTCGTACATGTGGGCCAGCGCGTAGTGGTAGTACGCCGCGCCGCGGTCCTGCTTATGGGTGGACTGGGAGGCGGCGGACTGAGGCGCGGCCTCCACTGACTTGTCGGAGGAGCTGGTTTGCCCGGCGGCAACCGCAGCCACCACCAATGTCAATAAAAACAAATGAAAAATTCTCTTCATGCTCGACCTAACTGCGCTGATGCGCGTTCCCAAAGGACCTCAGGCTAGTTGGATGCAAAACCGCCGGGGGAAAGGTTCTTCTATTCTAACCCGCTGCGAGAAATATGGGGAACTAGTCTGGCCCAGCGAATCTTGAATTCAATGCTCCAAAGTACAGGGCCAGTTGTGTTGTGCGCCCCCCACCAATCTGTTGTGCTAGAAGGCCCAGAATGGACCCTGACCAGCTGGTGTGCTGTGAGACTCGATGGCGGTAAAGACGTTGCGTCCAAAGAAGAAAGGCAATCCCCAGTCAAAAGTTCCGGGGTTTGGACCCGCCAGGGTCCCAAAGACGAAATCGGCCGAGTTACCGAACAGGCTATTTGCATTGGCGACGCTGAATTGGACAGTCGCACTGGCGCTCCCGGATGAGTCCCTTGCCGAGAGGTTGGCTGTCGAGGATGGACAATAGAAGCTGTCATCGTTCGTGCAGGAGGGCAGCGAGGTCTGTGCGGTGTTCAAGAAGAACAAGGCATTGGACCCGCTATCGATGAACCCGGGATAGGATTGCCCGCTATACGAAGTCGTGAAGTCGCCGTTCGCGTTGATTGGAAATACGGTTACGCTTCCCATGCCATTGTTCGATTCGGTACCAATGCCGAACACCAAGGATCCGCTCAGGCTGGCGGCGGCACCCAGCGACGACGGCAGTTCGACGATGACACCGTTGTTGTCGGTGGCGAAGCCGCCCACGGGATTCGAGACTTGCTGCGCAAGGGCCTCCTGAGCGACCTGACACGATCCGGAGGCGCATTCAAAATAAATCCCGGGATTGGCACTACCGCTCTGAGTGCAGGCACCACCGCAATCCTGGAGGAACGGCCCGACTCCGAGAATCCCATTCGCGCCTAGTTGCTGGAGGGTGTCCTGCTCGGGCACGCCAGAGGACTTGCATGATTGCGGAACCGAAGAGAATGAGGGATCGATCACCTGCACCGGCACGGCCGAGGCCTTCTCTCCGGCAATCTGCACATCCGCAGTCACAACCGGTCCCCAGGTAAAACCGCTCACGAATTCGGCGCACTCTCCGACTGGATTACCGTTGCTTCCGTTTTGCTGAGGCAGCGACATCGTGAGCGCTCCTCCCCCAGCGGAACTCAGCAGCCGCAAACCGAAAGACCCGGTATCGACCAGAACCCCGTTGATGGTCTGGCACGTGCTGGACGAGGGCACACAGACAGTGACACTCGTGAAAACGCCGTTCGCGTAATTTCCCGCGGGACCGGAATTCACCACGATCGCCTGCACGTTGGCGGAAGAGCCTGGAGGAGTGATGGCGTTGTTCTGATGAGAGCTGCCGCCACCGCAGGCGATTCCAATGACTCCTGCCGCAAGAAGCGCCGGAAAAGCTAAGGACCGCAAAGTCAGACGAGTCTTCAGTGGATCGTCTCCAGGTCGACAGCAGCGGGAAGCTGGTCGGTAAGATAAGCGCGCCCCGAGTAGTCCCGCATGTGCCCCGATAGTTGGACGACCAGATTCTGCACCTGAATGGTCGTCGGACCGTGAGCCGGACGTCGGTTCGGGTCCTGAATGGCTGTCTGATATTCGGCGAAGTGGGCTCCAAGCAACTGCTGAAGATCCGGACGCCAAGGTCCCTTCCAGGCAACAGCGAAAACTATCCCGGCGGGCGAAACATACTCGCGGACAGCTGTGCCGGCGGTCGTTTGAATTTCGTGGAATGAGAATGCACCCGAGCGGGTGGTTTTCAGGGAGCGGGCCTGCATGCGGCCGGCATCGGACTGAACGGAGGATTCATCTCCGCCGAGAGAGGCGAACGTCGCGCAACTGCACAGCAGCAAACAGCCCAAGGGCAACCAACGGCTTCCGGTCAAGCGGTACGTCGAACTCCTCCCAGTGGGCGCGAATACTTGGATTCCACTGGCGTGGAGCGGGGTTGCCAGCGGGAGCGTTCAAGGGTTCAGGCTTTGCTCAGTGCCGGAAATGGCGAACACCGGTGAACAGCATGGCTAAGCCTTGGCGGTCTGCGGCTTCGATGACTTCTGAATCGCGCTGCGAGCCACCGGGCTGGATGATGGCGGTGGCGCCGGCTTTGGCAATTTCTTCAACGCCGTCGGGAAATGGGAAGAAGGCGTCAGAGGCAGCGACCGTGCCTTTGAGAGGAAGCTGGGCTTTCATGGCGCCGATCTTGGCGGAGTCGACGCGGCTCATCTGTCCGGCGCCCACACCAACGGTTTGCCCGTCACGCGCATAGACGATGGCATTGGACTTCACATGCTTGCAAACCTTCCACGCGAACAATAGAGCGCGGAGTTCTTCCGGTGTTGGCGCGCGTTTCGTCACGACTTTAAGATCGACATCCTGCAGCGGACGAACATCTGCATCCTGCACAAGCATGCCGCCGGAAACATTCTTCAGCACCCATTTCTGATTGGCGGGTGTCACTTCGACCAGGCGTAGATTTTTCTTCGAGGCGAACTTGGCTTTGGCGGCTTCATCGAAGGAGGGAGCGGCGATAACCTCCAGGAACAGCTTATGCATTTCTTCGGCCGCGGAGGCATCGATGTTGCGGTTCACGCCAATTACTCCACCGAATGCCGAGACAGGATCGCATTCAAGCGCGCGGACGTAAGCCTCAGCGAGGCTCTTGCCGGTCGCCGCACCGCAAGGATTGGTGTGCTTGATGATGGCGCAAACCGGTTCCTCGAATTCCTGGGCGAGATCCCAGGCTGCCTGCAAATCGACGATGTTGTTGTAAGAGAGTTCTTTGCCTTGCAATTGGCGTGCATTCGCCACACCGATGCCCGAGCCGTCGGAGTACATCGCAGCCTTCTGGTGCGGATTTTCTCCGTAACGAAGATCGAGGGTTTTGTGAAACGAAAACCGCAATGTGGGTGGGAAGCCTGTTTCTGCCTTGAGCTGAAAATGATCGGGGTTCACGCGTTCAAGCGTGGTGGCGATCGCTGAATCGTACGCCGCGGTCACCGCGAAAGCCTTCTGCGCAAGCCGCCACTTGGTCGGGAGCGAAAGATTACCACCGGAACGCGCGAGCTCGTCCGCGATCGAGCTGTAATCGGCAGGTGACGTTACGATCGCAACATCATGAAAATTCTTCGCGGCGGAGCGAATCATGGAAGGGCCACCGATATCGATGTTTTCGATCAATTCTTCGAAACCCACGTTTGGCTTGGCCGCCGTCTTCTCAAACGCATAGAGATTCACGACCACTAGATCAATGGGAGAGATACCGTGCTCGGCAACGGCGGCGACGTGCTTGGGATCTTCCCGGCGGTGGAGAATGCCGCCATGCACCTTCGGGTGCAGCGTCTTGACGCGGCCATCGAGCATCTCGGGGAAACCGGTGAGCTCGGAAATATCCATGACCTTGATTTCGGCATCACGCAAAAGCTTGGCGGTGCCACCCGTGGAGATGAGTTCGATTCCGCACGACGCGAGCTGGCGGGCAAAATCGACTAGTCCGGTCTTATCGGTGACACTCAGAATCGCGCGTTGAATTTTATGAGAAAGGGACATGACGGAGCCTCTTGCCTGGTTCGTGCAGGAATGGATGACTGAAAATTCTAACAGCAGAGGGCGCAGGCGCGGGGCGTTCCCCTTGCAATTGGAACCGTCGACATTCGCCGAATGACGGCGGAAGGCGGTTGCGGTGCATGTACAATTACGACCTTGGGGAATCGAATGATACGAAAAATCCTGCTGCTGCCATTACTTTCCGCGAGCCTGATGTGGACCCAAGAGGCGAGACCATCGGGAACCACACCGTCCCCGGCGGATCTGGCGGGGACGACCGCACGCGGGCGGATGCTAGAGGAATACGATGTCGCCGCCTCGCATGCCACGGATGCGGTGGAAGCTCTCAAGGCGGATTTCCCTTCCGCGCCGCTTTACCTGGCGCACTACCACGGCGGCAAATGGGAGGTCGCTTTTGGGCGGATGAGCCCCCAGGGCGACAAGTTTCTTATCGTGTATAAGGCGTCGGAAGGCGCCACCCCGGAACAGTTCACGGCCAAGAAGATCGATCCTCCAGAGGAGGACAAGGGATTTTACTTTGAGGCAGCGAAAGCGATGGCGACTACTTGGAAGGATTTTGGGAAGCCATCCCGCCCCTATAACCAGTACATTCTGCCCACCGACAGTGGGGAGCTTTACGTTTACTTCTTGCCCGCTCAGACCACGAGCGGTGTTTATCCGTTAGGGGGAGACGTGCGATACACCGTCACCCAGGACGGCGGTACCATCGTGGCGAAACGCCAGATGCACAAGACCATCATCGAGAAGAAGAACGACCTGCCAGCCGGGCAGACCGCCACCGGCGGCTATCACACGCATGTCCTGAACGATGACATTGAAGATTCGGATGTGTTCCACGTGCTCAATCGACGTCCGTCCATTCCCGAGTTCATCGGCACGCCGGACAAGCACGTTTATGCGATTGAAGTGGACGGAACGATCAAGCAACAGAAATGATGCGGTCTGATTTTGGCTTTGGCTTTAGCTTTTGGCCTTGGCTTTCAACTTGGCATGGCCGTCGGCGAATTCGACGGAATACTCGACGGCGTCGCAGTGATATTGCTTGCGGATTTCCTGCGTTTTCTTCTGCACAAACGCGGCGAAAGAGTCGATGTTGCCGCTAACTTTCTCGCCGGCTTTCTTCTTGGCGGCCACTAGCGTGTTATACAGGCGTTCAACCTGCTCTCGCTCGGCCGAATCCACATTATTGTGCAGAACGAAAGGTTGGGGCGCTGTTGCGGCGGCAGCTCCGGTGGCGTTGACTCCGTATGCTTTCGGATGTTGCGGCTTCGCGTCATCCGTGGTCCGAACTCCCTGGACTGAAAGAAGAGCGTCCTGGGGACGCCGGTAACCTTCCTCGCGAATTCGCGATTTCTTGCGCCACAAATCGCTGTAGATAGCGTACCGCTGCGCCATTTCGTTGTAGCGAAAGCGCTGGGAGAAATTCATCCGGCCGCCATCGGAGAACTTCCGCAGCAATGCCAGCACCTTCCACTCAATATCGGTGGGAGGCTTCTTCGTGGGATTGCTGAAATAGATTTCGTACTCAATCTTCAGTCGGCGCAACTGCGTGTCGAGTACGTTCAGTTCCTCGTCGGTGGTCACCGAAAATCTCCGAACACAGTGTAGTCAGAGGATAAGGAAGAAGGGAGATACCCGACGGTCACCAAGGGGCATGGTACGAAAGTGCAGGGCAGCGACTGCTGTTAGCTCCTAGCATTGCCGCAAACGGAATCTCTGCTGAGTGGGGTTAGCTAGCAGCCAGACGCTGCAGCTAGAAACTTATTTTCCAGAATTCGACGCCATCTTCTTGACCATGGCTAGCACCAGCTTGCGATCGCTGTCGTTCAAGTTGGTGGCGTAGCGACGGATCTGGCTCAGGAAGCGGACTTCGTCGTCGGAGAGTTGGGGCAATCCCTTCGACCCGTTAGTATGTCCGGGCTCGGCGAAGAATTGCGAGAGCGGAAGTTCCATGGCTCCCGCGATCTTCGAGAGAGTATCGAGCGACGGGATCGTATGCCCATTTTCGACGCGTGACAAATAGCACCGGAGCAGACCGGTGCGCTTTTCGATGTCGCCCTGGGACATGCCTTTCTGCAGCCGGTAATTGCGGATCGTCTCGCCGATATTCATGGTTGGGAGCATTTCAGGAAGGGCCATAGTAATCACAGCGGGATTTTCTGGCAAGTGGGAAATTTGTGCCATGCGCCGGACATTGGTGCCATATGATCAGTGCCACGCTCTTCAAGTTAACCTTCGTCTGGCTTTGACGATGTCTAAGAAATCATCCTCCTTAAACGAGCGCTGGGCGCGGCTTTCGAGCAGTCTCGTCAGCATTATTTTTTCAAGCTTTGAGCGAGGAACTCTACCGTGCGCTTCCACGCGTCAGCGGCATCGGCGGCACGGTAGCCGTCCTTGTTGTTAGGGTTTTCGAAAGCGTGACCCGCATCGTCATAAATCTTCACGTCGATCTTCTTGCCGAGTTGATTCAACGCGTCTGCAAACTTGTGCACATCGTCGGGTGTGATGCCGCGGTCCTGCGCTCCGAATAGCCCCAGAATCGGGGCATTGATCTTTTTCAGTGCATCCTGATCGGTGGCCAGATGACCGTAATTGATCACGTCAGCAGCCAGCGTGGGCTCCTGCAAGGCGACGTCCAGCGCATACCCACCGCCCATGCACCATCCGATCGCACCGATCCGGTCTTTCTTCACATTCGATTGAGAGGCAAGGAATTCAAAAGCCGCGTGCAGGTCGCGTTTTGCCCGGTCTTCAGGAACTCCGCGCATGATTTCGTGTGCCTGATCAGGCGTGGTGGCCACTTTTCCGCGATAGAGATCGATCGCGAGCGCAACATAACCCTGGTCTGCGAGCTTCGAGGCCTGCTCTTTCACCCAATCGTTGAGCCCCCACCACTCGTGGATCACAATCACTGCCGGGAAGGATCCTTTGCCGGCGGGCGTGTAGAGAATTCCTTGGACGGTTTCATCGCCGCTCTTGTAGGAAACCATTTTGCTGTCGGCGGCAAGCGCCGAATACGAGAGAAGCAGCGTGACGAATAGTGCGCAAAGACTCTTCATAAGCGATCATGCTCCCGAAGCTATTGTCCCAGGGCGAGAATTCCGAGAAGGAAATCTATCACGAGTCCGGGAACGCCGATACCGAAGAAGAAATGCTTCCAAGCCCGAGCGCCAGCCAAATCGGGTCGACGACTAGCCATGCGAGGAAGAGATAGAGCAGCCTTCGGCTGGCCACAAATTCAATTCCATGTAAAGAGCGCCCGCCATCGGGTTCGCACAGTAGGGTTCGATCTCTCGGAATCCGAGTTTGCGGTACATGGCAACCGCATCTTTCATGATGGGCTCGACGGTATCGAGGCGCATACGGCGATAGCCGATGCCGCAGGCCTCCGCGATGATGCGATCGGCAAGAGCACGGCCCAGTCCTTTGCCGCGAAACTGCGGGCGCAGGTAGAGACGTTTCATTTCGCAGATTTCATCGCTCAGTTTGTGAAGTGCCACGCAGCCGGCCAGCTGCCCGTCCTGTTCTGCCAGAAGAAGTCGGCCTTCGGGTGGAGAGTAGTTGCCAGGGAGGTTCGCTAATTCAGCGTCAAAATTCTGGAAGCAGAGGCTGAATCCGAGGGAGTTTGCATATTCAAGGAAGAGTTCGCGGGCCTGCGCGATCTGCGCCGGGGACTCGGCTTGAAGGAAAGAAAAATCGTTCACCACAGAGTGCACAGAGGATGGCGAACGTTTTTCGGCCTCGTTGTCCATTGTCCTCTGCGACCTTTGCGTCCTCTCCGCTCAGAGCCTTGGCGCGTCTACCCCATCAGCATGCCGCCGTTGACGCTCAGAACATGGCCGGTGATGTAAGACGCTTCGTCTGATGCCAGGAAGGCGACGGCACTCGCGATATCTTCTGAAGTGCCCACTCTTCCGAGCGGAATCTGCTTGACCGCGGCCTGCTTGAACTCGTCTCCCAGTCCGGCGGTCATCGCGGTTTCGATGAAACCGGGGGCAACTGCGTTACAAGTAATGTTTCGCGATCCGACCTCACGGGCAATCGCCATGGTCAAGCCGATCAGTCCGGCTTTCGACGCCGCATAGTTCGCCTGCCCCGCCTGACCCATCTGTCCGAAAACGCTGGTGATGTTGATAATTCGTCCCCAACGCTGCTTGAGCATGGAACTGATGACCTGCTGGATGCAGAGATAGGCTGACGTCAGGTTCGTTTGCAGGACTGAGTCCCAATCGGCGCGCTTCATGCGCATGACAAGCTGGTCCCGGGTAATGCCGGCATTGTTGACGAGGATGTCGATCTTGCCGAACTGCGCCATCGCCGCCTTGATCGTCGACTTGATCTGTTCTTCGTCAGCGACGTCGAGCGGGAAGGCGGCAGCCTGGCCTCCAGCGGTGGTGATCTCGCTGACCAACTCGTTCAACTTCTCCTGATTACGGGCAGCGGCAGCGATTACCGCTCCTTCTTTGGCAAGGCGAAGTGCGCAAGTACGCCCGATACCCTGCGAAGCGCCCGTGACAAATGCGACGTGGCCTGAAAGCGGCATGACGATCCTTCCTGTCTGCTTCGTGAATGCGCTGAAACGCCGAATTATACGCGGGCAGGTTCAATTCGCGCGCCGAAGGGGCCAGATCAAAACCTCAAGCCAGCGCGCAAAGTGGAGCAGTGGCGCTTCGTTCGGGAGAAAGATATCTGATGCGGCCGCGACCGTGTTTTCCTCGAACTCTGCGCTCGCGTCCTGCAAAGGCCACTGCGCGTGGTGAATCTCTCCACGGTAAACCTGGTTGCGATAAACGGTGTAAAGGCAATAGCGCTCCGTCAGCCAGTGCTCGATTGAACCCTTTTCGCGAAAGCGGACTTCGGTCGACGGCTGGAAAGTGGCGCGGAACTTGGCTTCGCCGCGATATCGCGCGGACGCATACCGGATCGTTCCTGCTTGCTCAACCGAGCTCATCGCAGCGTGGAAATAAGGTAGATGGTAGAAAGTGCGCGCAGCACATACCGCCGGAAGATTCGCAGCGTCGAGGCTGAAGAAGTAAACGCCCGGTTTGCCGTCATAGGTCACGTATGTCCGGACATTGAGCTCTGGAAAGCGCGAGAGTCCCGGCAGCGGCGGAAGTCCGCGGCTGCGAATGCCACTCATCCAGAACGGTACTACTCCGACCCAGCATCTTCCGTCGAAAGTGTCGAGGGCCAACTGCGGAGGAACCAGAGGCCGCATGTTTTCCCGCGTAACTGGCCAGTGAGCAAAGAGCAGATCGTGCCAGGTCTGCTGCATGATCCACGGACCCGTGGGAAGAGACCACGGGCGATGCGCGGTGGATCGGAGCAGCGAATGCATGCTAGGAGTGTAGACCTTCGTTTGGCATTATCTTTCGCGTAATGACATTGCTATTCCACAACTCTGCCGAGTACCATGCCAGCACTCCTATGCGGACCAACGTAGTGACCATGCCTGATCCCAAAAAAAATCCCTCCACCAACGATGCTTCCGGCCCCGCTGGGCATCGGTCGACGCAGCGAGCGTTGACGCCTGTCGAGAAGGGTAGCGATAACGCCCCCATTCCGGCTACGCCGTTACAACCCGCTGCGGCTGAGCCTTTGACGGAGGTCTTCGCCGTATTTGGCGTGGAACCCGAGATCCAGGCCTACGCCATGGCGAAGTATTCCCGCTCGGCGCTGTCGATGAAGGAATCTCTTAAAGAGATCAGTTCGCAGAAGGCAGAGAAATTTCTCAACACCTTTTACTTCCAGTATGGCCATCGATCGATTGCCGACCTGGCGCACATCGCGCTGGCGGTAGAACGGTTGTCGATCCTGGCGGCGATTGAACTGGCCGATGAGCAGCGATGGGACGGGCAGGAGCGTTCGACCCGCTATCAGGATTTCCGTAAGAGTGGATACTTCATCCCTGATTTCGGCGCGGACGACGAATCGCGCAAGCTCTATCGGGAAACCTTGGATTTTCTGTTCGCCGAATATGAGGCTCTCTCGGCGCACATGGCCGAGTACCTCATGAGCATCACGCCACGGCCGGCGGACATGAAGCAGGAATCGTATGAGCGCACGCTGAAAGCGCGAGCGTTCGATATCACCCGTTACCTGTTACCGCTCGCAACAAACACCTCGCTGGGTGAGATCGTCAACGCGCGCACGCTCGAAATACAGGTGGCGCATCTGCTCTCGCACACGCATAAAGAGGTACGGCAACTCGGCGAGTCTCTGAAGAAGGCGGCGACGGGGCCGGCATACAACGTCAACGGCGAGTCGCTGCGAAAGCTGGTGGATGAGATTCGGGCGGCCAATCCGGAACTGGGTGCACGGGCCGAGCAGGAGTTATTACGCGAAGTGAAAGCCGCTCCGACGCTGGTGAAGTACGCGGACCCGAATCCTTATGAAATGGAAACACGCCGCGATTTACGGCAGGCAGCGCGGGAGTTGATGGAGCACGAGCAGTTGGCGCCCTCGAAGGCAATCGTCGATCTCCTGGACGAAGAGCCTCTGGAGATCGAAATTGCGACAACACTGTTGTATGAGCACTGCCATCATTCTTACCGGCAGATTCGGCAGGCGGTGCAGGTGGCCGGGGAGCGGCGCCGGCGGGAGATTATCGATCTCGGCCTGCGGCATCGTGGTAAACACGACGAGATGCTGCGGGCGTTCCGTGCAGGCCAGCAGTTCCGCTTCGATATCCTGATGGATACGGGCGGGTTCCGCGATATGCATCGTCATCGACGCTGCATCCAGGTGATGCAGGGCTTCACCACGCAGCATGGCTACGAAATGCTGCTCGATCTGGAAGACGCGGGCGTGCGCGAACGCTTTGATGCCGCGATGGGGCGGGCGCGGACGGCAATCGAAAAGATGGCGCAGGGCAGCGCGCCAGAGGCGGAAGAAAATTCACAATATGCGATTCCGCTGGCATTCAAAAAGAGAGCCCTGTTCAAGATGGACTTCGCCGAGGCCGTCTATATTTCCGAATTACGCACCACTCCGGCCGGACATATTTCCTATCGCAACGTGGCGTATGCCATGTATGAGGCCGTGGCGCGCAAGTATCCAGCCCTGGCGAAGTATTTCCGGGTGCATGACGTGACCGCGCCGGTGGATTTGCTGCAAAGGTAGTTCCACGTACGAACTCAGGCATTGTGATCCCGAGACGAAGGATTACAGTGCTTGAGCAATCGAGCCAGCCCATTTCGGGACGCTTTCCACAGTTATTCTCTTGATTCGCCTTTTCTTCGCTTCTTTATCTATGTATAATCCGGCCAGAATTAGAGTGCACTTATTCTTAGCGTGTCGAAGGAGCCACAATGGCGGATGAACGGGGCAAAGCGATCGATCTGGCGCTGTCACAGATCGAAAAACAGTTTGGCAAAGGATCGATCATGCGGTTGGGATCGAAGGAAGCGATCGTTCCTATCTCGGTGATCTCCACGGGAGCAATCTCGTTCGATGCTGCCCTCGGCGTGGGTGGATTCCCGCGCGGCCGCGTCGTCGAAGTGTTTGGGCCGGAGTCGTCGGGCAAGACGACCATCACGCTGCAGGTCATTGCGGAAGCCCAGAAGGTCGGGGGCATGGCCGCGTTCGTCGATGCCGAGCACGCTCTCGATCCGGGCTATGCCAAGAAGCTTGGGGTAGATGTCGACAATTTGCTGGTCTCGCAGCCCGATTACGGCGAGCAGGCCCTGGAGATCACCGAAGCATTGGTGCGGTCGAATGCCATCGACGTGCTGGTCGTCGATTCAGTCGCAGCCCTGGTGCCTAAAGCCGAACTGGATGGCGAAATGGGCGACAGCCACGTCGGCCTGCAGGCGCGGTTGATGTCGCAAGCACTGCGCAAGCTGACCGGCACGGTTTCCAAGTCACGTACCTGCCTGATCTTCATCAATCAAATCCGCGAAAAAATCGGCGTGATGTTCGGGAATCCCGAGACCACCACGGGCGGCCGGGCTTTGAAATTTTACTCATCGGTGCGCATTGATATTCGGCGCATCGCCGCCATCAAGGAAGGCGACATTGTGACCGGCTCGCGCACGCGCGTAAAGGTCGTTAAAAACAAAGTGGCTGCACCATTCCGCGAAGCCGAGTTCGATATTTTGTACGGCGAAGGAATCTCGCGCGAAGGCGATCTGCTCGATCTCGCCGTGAACAACAATATTCTCGAAAAATCCGGCTCGTGGTTCAGCTACAAGGGTGAACGTATCGGCCAGGGACGCGAAAATGCCCGCCAATTCCTCAAGGACAACAAGGACATTCTGGCCAGGCTGGACACGGAGGTACGGAAAACTTTGGGCCTGATCGCTACACCTCCTCAACCCACTGCAGCGGCCCAGGGAACCAGCGGAAAAGTCGCCACCATGCCCACCGGGACCGAGTCCGTGAAGCCGCCGATCGTGGCGGCAAAGCGGTAGCCGTTGGTAGTCACCCGTCTGTCGGGTGCTGACTGATTGTCATCCCGAGCGAAGCGAGGGATATCGGCTCTTGCCTGTGGCCTCATGCTCGATGGTACCGACAAAGAGCTAGATCCCTCGATTTCGGGCGGGATGACAACGACAAGAGGGCTGGCTTAACACTTGCTGTTCGGCCCTCAGATGCTACCTCCAATTGCCATATCAGGCGCCGCCCGCATAAAATCTTCTTCATCCCAGCTCGCGAGCGTGCCGCGACGCACCACCTAGTGAGGAAGATTGAACAAAGGGATCGCTATCTATCCGGGATCGTTTGACCCGCCGACCAACGGGCACCTCGACCTGATTCAGCGAGGCAGCAAGATTTTCGAGGAACTCGTGGTGGCAGTCCTGCGCAACTCGGAAAAGAGCCCGATGTTCAGCCTGGCGGAGCGTTTGGAGATGCTCCGGCAATTGACGGCGGATTTGAACAACGTGCGCATCGACAATTTTGATGGGTTGATGGTCGAGTACGCCAAATCGATCGATGCCACCTGCGTGCTGCGTGGAATCCGGGCGGTGAGCGACTATGAATACGAGCTGCAGATGGCGCTTATGAACCGCAAGATCGAGCCCACGCTGGAAACAGTTTTCATGATGCCCGCAGATAAGTACTCGTACGTCAGTTCGCGCCTTGTGCGCGAGGTCGCACAGGTAGGCGGGCCCGTTAAGGGACTCGTCCCGGAGATTGTGGAGCAGAAGCTACGAGAGAAACTTGACCCTGCATATAAGCTGCAGGGCGCGGAAGTGATCGAAGTCCCCAGAAGAAGGAAAAAGAAAGCATGACCACGGCAACCACGGAAGCACTGCGCCTCACGCACCGCATCAACCGAATCCAGCCCTCCGCCACTATGGCGGTAGTGGCAGAAGCTGACAAGCTGCGCTCACAGGGAATCGATGTCGTTGATTTTGGCGCGGGCGAACCGCACTTTTCCACGCCGCAGCACATTAAGGACGCGGCGATCGCGGCCATCCAGGGCAACTTCACAAAATACACCGCAGTAGGCGGAACGCCCGAACTGCGTGACGCTATCGCGCATCGCCACAATGTCGATTTCGATTCCGACTACCGGCGCGAGGAAGTGATCGCTTCCGTGGGTGGCAAGCAGGCGTTATTCAATGCTATCCAGGTTCTGGTCGATCACGGCGACGAAGTGATCCTGCCCGTTCCCTACTGGGTTTCGTTTAAAGACATCGTGCGCTACGCGGGCGGAGAGTGCGTGCTGCTCGAAACCGACGAAGCCCAGGGATTCCGCGTAACCGCCGACATGGTGGCACGGCTCATCACGTCGCGCACCAAGGTGATCATTCTTAATTCACCGTCGAATCCATCGGGCGCCGTAATGATTCCCGAGGACATGACCGAGGTGATCCGACTGGCTCACCAGCGGGGCATCTGGGTGCTTTCGGACGAGTGCTACGTATACCTGAATTACACGGGGAAGAACTTTTCAGGAGGCTCGCTGCGCGAATATAAGGAGCGCTTCGTCGTTCTCGGATCGCTCTCGAAGACTTACGCGATGACTGGCTGGCGCTTGGGATATGCCATGGCCCCGGCGGCAGTTACGAGTGCCATGGCCAAATTGCAAAGCCAGTCGACGTCGAATCCGACCTCGATCGTGCAAAAGGCGGCGGTGGCCGCTCTGAAAGGTCCCCAGGAGTGCGTCGAGGTTATGCGCCGCGAGTACATCCAGCTGCGGGATCATGTCGTGAAGGGGCTGCGCTCCATTCCTGGCGTCAGTTGCACGCTGCCCGAGGGCGCGTTCTATGCGTATCCGAATATCTCGTCCTTTTTCGGACGTGGTGGGCTCAAGTCTGCTTCAGACCTGGCGGGATCGCTCCTGCGCGAAGCCCACGTCGCGACCGTTCCGGGTGAAGGATTTGGGACCAGTGATCACATTCGGGTGTCATACGCGACGTCGAAAGCGGAACTGGATCGTGGACTGGAACGCATGCGGAAGTTCCTCGCGGCGTTGTAACGGATTGTCGTATCGGGAGGCCCGGAAAAACCGGATCGGGCTAAGACCGTTCCCTGGCGAGCGGTCTTTTTTACGTAAGGCTTATGGAACCACTTTATCCATTGTTGATGGTGCCCCGATTCGATCCCCGGCCCTGGGGCACGCACGACTTGTCGCCTATCTACCCGAATCACAAGTTCGAACAGAAAATCGGCGAGTCATGGCTCACGGGGGATGAGTGCAAAGTCGCGAACGGACCTCTGGCTGGAAAATCGCTATCCCAATTGAGCGCGCAATATCAGCGGGAACTGGTTGGCGAGGCCGCTCGCGACCCGAAGCGGTTTCCGTTACTGCTGAAGTTTCTTTTTCCGCTCGAGAAGCTTTCGGTTCAGGTGCACCCGGATGATGAGCAGGCATTGCGAGTGGGCGAGCCCTGGGGGAAAACCGAGTGCTGGTATGTAGCGCACGCTAAGCCCGGGGCGCAGATCGCACTCGGCCTTAAGCCAGGCGTCTCGGCGGGGCAATTGGAAGAATCCATTCACCAGAATCGAGCCGAAGAGTTGCTCAACTGGATCAACGTGTATCCCGGTGACATGATCTATGTCGCGGGAGGAACCGTGCATACTTTGGGCCCGGGATCGGTGATCGTCGAAACTCAGCAGCAGTCTGACATGACATATCGGCTTTACGATTACGGACGACCCCGCGAGCTGCATCTGAAAGACGGTATGGCTGCCGTGAGAGAAAAGGTAAAGTCGGGAAAAGTGGTGCGACCTGCGCCCGCACAAATCGCTCGCAGCAAGAATCGTCGCTCTCCCCTGGTGTCAGCCCCATACTTTGTGGTGGAGATGTTTGAGGCTAAGGATCCGCTCCCGCTTTCCACAAAGGGGGCTGAGGGTGGCAATTCCGTTCAGATTCTTGTGGCCGTCGAAGGGTGCGGCGTCATCGAAGCTGTAGGCATGAACTCCGTGACGCTGGCCAAGGGAGACGCGGTCGTTGTGCCGGCAACCGTCGGAGATTTCGCGGTTCGGCCGCAGTGGGCGGTGGAATTTCTGCGCGCGTACGTGCCGGAGAAGCCACTCCCCGAGCCAGAAACAAGAATGTGAAGCTACTACAGATGCGGTCCTGACCCTGACCCGTGACCAACAATCCCAACTTCTATCCTGTGATCCTGGCCGGAGGGCGCGGCACGCGTTTCTGGCCGCTGAGCCGCAAGAAACGCGCCAAGCAATTGCTAGCGCTCGACGGCAAGCAGAGCATGATCCAGCAGACGGTAGCGCGCTTGCTCCCCCTCGCTCCATCCCGGCGATTCTGGATCATTACCAACGAAGACCTGCGGCCTGCCATCGCAAAGCAGCTGCCCAAGCTGCCAAAGCCGCAGATGCTGGCCGAACCTATCGGGCGAAATACAGCTCCAGCGATCGGGTTGGCTGCGTTCCTGCTGCTGCGGCAGAATCCCGGTGCCGTGATTGGCATGTTTCCGTCCGATCACGTCATCGGCGACGCCGAGCAATATCGGGAGACGTTGCGGCGCGGGATTGAAATCGCCGCCGCGGGAGAGAATATCGTCGTGCTCGGGATTCGCCCGAGCCGCCCGGAAACTGGCTACGGGTACATCGAAGTGGGCAGCGGACTTCAGCACGGCGCGCTGCGAGTGCTGCGGTTTACCGAGAAACCGGACGCGCAAACAGCATCAGAATTTTTGACCGCGGGGAACTATTTCTGGAACAGCGGAATGTTCCTATGGAGCGCCCGAACCCTTGCCAATGCGCTGCACGAGCATTTACCGAAAACCGCACCCTTGCTGGAAGAAATCGCGAGCTCCTTCGGGACCAGGAAGTTCCAGGCGACATTCCGGAAGCTCTATCCGAAGTGCGAAAACATCAGTGTCGACTATGCCATCCTCGAACCGCGCTCTGCGAAGGGCGAGCAGGCCGCCAACATCTTCTGCCTTCCGGCGGATTTTGGCTGGAATGATTTGGGTTCGTGGACGGCGCTGCACGAACATCACACGGCCAAGACCAGCCCTTCGGAGGGCAACTTAGTAGCGGCGGCAGGAATGTTTTTGCTGAACGCGAGCGGAAACTACGTCCATGCTCCTGGAAAATTCGTGGCTGCCATCGGAGTCCGCGACCTCGTGGTGGTGGAAACGCCGGACGCGCTACTGATCACTACACGCCAAGCAGCGCAGGATGTCGGAAAAGTCGTCAAGCATCTGGATGAAAAGAGACTGCATAAGCTGGTGTAGAAAGGCAGGGGCCAGGAGCCACCACAGCGGTGATGCCCTACCTCTGGCTGCGTGAGCTATACCTTTAATCTTATGACGCAAGCGATCAAGTTCGGTACAGATGGGTGGCGCGGCATCATCGCCGACGACTTCACTTTTGAGAACGTACGGCGGGTGGCCGGGGCGATCGCCTCTTACGTCTTGAAATACGAAGACGCCCGGCGCGGCGTGATGGTCGGTTACGACGCCCGTTTTGCCTCGCCGCGGGCCGCGCAAATTGTGGCGGAGATCATCTCAGGCGCTGGAATTCCAGTCAAGCTCGCGAATGACTACACACCCACGCCCGCCGTCTCGTATGCGGTAAAGACTCGGGGGGCGGCTGGCGGTGTCATGGTCACCTCGAGCCATAATCCTTGGAACTGGAATGGAGTGAAGTTCAAAGGGAACTTCGGAGGGTCCGCCACTCCCGCGATCATGAAAAAGATCGAAGAGGAATTAGCCACTGAGGCGATGCCGAAAGGCACAAAGGCTGCCGTTGAAGAGGTCGATTTCAAGAAGCCTTATATCGCCGCAGTTTGCAATTTTGCCGATATGGATTTGATTGCGAAGACGAAATTCAAATTCGCTGTCGACGCCATGTACGGTTCGGGCCGCGGCGTGCTGGGCGGAATCTTCGCCGAGCGCGGAGTGCAATACATCGCGATCCGGCAGGAACTGAATCCTCTATTCCCGGGAATCAATCCCGAACCGATCGAGCCTCACGTCCGCATGCTGCAGGAAACTGTGGTGCGTGAGAAGTGCGACGCGGGACTTGCCACTGATGGCGACGCCGACCGCATCGGAGCAGTTGCCGAAGACGGGAGCTTTGTCGACTCGCACAAGATTTTTTCTGTCCTGTTGCGCTGGCTGCTCGAACGCAAGAAATGGCCAGGCGGCGTGACCCGCGCCTTCAACACCACCCGCATGTTGGATCGGATTGCCGCAAAGTACGGGCGCCAGCTTTATGAAACGCCGATCGGCTTCAAATATGCAGCCGATCTCATGATGGAGAAAGAAATTCTTATTGGCGGCGAGGAATCAGGCGGCATCGGCTACTCACGATTCCTTCCTGAGCGTGATGGCGTTCTCAACTGCCTGCTTCTCGCCAATGTCATGGCGGAGGAGGGCAAGCCACTGGGGCAACTAGTCGCCGACCTACAGCGCGAATATGGTCCTCATTACTATGGCCGGCGCGACCTGCACATTCCGGACGAGATGAAACAAAACGCGATCCAGAGGGCGCGCGCTGAAAGCACGCAAAAGCTTGGGTCCTATCAGGTCCTTAAAAAAGAGCAGCTGGATGGAGTGAAGTTCTTTCTGAATGCCCCCACAAACGGGAATGGCGCGGAAGCATGGGTATTGTTCCGGGCTTCGGGAACCGAACCTCTGTTGCGCCTGTACACAGAGGCCTCTTCGCCTGAATTGGTTAAAGAACTTCTGATCACTGGCGAAGCATTCGTGAGAGCGTAGGCCCGCACGTGCACGCGCTGGCCCTCGCCAAGATACTCGTCCAGGCGGCGCGATAGTGCGATACTTCTTATTGCGGCATCTGCAAACCTATGGCAGCGAATGCAATCCCGTCCCAGGTGGATTCCCCGGAGGCGCAGCGATACAACCGCATCCGGCGATGGTTGGGAATCGCTGATTTCGTCCTTGGCTTCGTCTTTCTTCTTGTATTGCTCATCACCGGCTGGTCAGGCTGGCTGCGCGACTTGGCCTACCGGATGGGGTTCCAGATTTATTCTCTCTCACTGTTCATGTACCTGCTCCTTTTGATGGCCATCAGCAAAGGCGTCGGCATCGGACTTGATTTCTACGGTTTCCGGCTGGAGCGGCGGTACAAACTCTCCACGCAGAAGCTGCGCTCATGGCTCTGGGACGAGGCCAAAGGTTTTCTGCTAGGGCTGATTCTCGGCGGCATCGTAGTGGAGTTGCTGTATTTTACGATCCGGCAGTGGCCGCAGAACTGGTGGCTGCTGGCCTGGGCATTGTTCATGATGTTGTTCGTGCTCCTCGCACAATTGGCGCCCGTTGTGCTGTTCCCTATCTTCTATAAGTTCGAACCGTTGGATAACGAAGAACTGCGGCGGCGGCTCGTCGTGTTGAGCGAGCGCGCCGGCACCCGCGTTCGTGGCGTGTATCGATGGCGCCTCTCCGAAAAGAGCAAGAAGGCGAATGCCGCCCTCACCGGCCTGGGAGTCACGCGGCGCATCATCCTCGCGGATACTCTGCTCGACAATTACACCGCCGATGAGATTGAAGCGGTGCTGGCCCACGAACTCGGGCATCACGTGCACCGGCACATCTTGAAGAGCATTTTTGTGCAGGCGGGTATCACCCTGTTCGGTTTCTGGGCGGCCAACTGGAGCCTGCACTACGCGGTTGATCATCACCTGTTCGAATTTGTCCAGATTTCGGATTTCGCCAACCTGCCTTTACTCGCTTTGGTGGCGACCGTGCTTTCCTTCGTGTTGATGCCTGCGCTCAACGCATACTCCCGGTTCAATGAGCGGCAGGCCGACCGTTACGCTTTCGAATCGATCGCCAGCGTCGAGCCATTTATCTCGTCGATGAACAAATTGGCAGACCAAAACCTCGCCGAACGAGCTCCCGCAACGTGGGTAGAGTGGTTCTTCCACTCGCATCCATCGATCTCGCGGCGGCTTGAAGCGGCCAGAGAGTGGGGCCGTACGCAGGGCGCGCGTTCTTGAAATGAAATTCATTCTTGTCTGCACCGTTTTGGCCGTAGTCGCTCCCTGCCTTTTATTCGGGCAGAGTGGAACGCCTCCATGTTCACAGTGTGCCGTGTGGAACGCTCCGCAAAAGCCGTTTCGGATATTTGGAAACACCTACTATGTCGGCCCGCACGGATTAAGTTCGATCCTGATCACTTCCAACACCGGGCACGTTTTGATTGATGGAGGCATTCCCGAATCAGCTGCAGTCATCGAGTCCAACATCCGCACGCTCGGCTTTCGGGTGCAGGATGTGAAGCTGATCGTAAATTCACACGTCCACTTCGATCACGCAGGCGGGATTGCTGCCTTGCAGCATTTAAGCGGCGCGATGGTTGCCGCAAGCCCCTGGAGCGCCGCGGTCCTGCGCCATGGCGGAGTCGGAAAGGGTGATCCGCAGTACGGAGAAGTTCGTCCCATTGCCGCCGTAAAGAACGTGCAGGAGCTTCATGACGGACAGAATTTTCGCGTCGGCAAGGAAATTCTGATCACCGCCCATCTGACTCCCGGGCACACGCCCGGCGGGACCAGTTGGACATGGAAATCGTGCGAAGGCGACGTTTGCCGCCAGATCGTTTTCGCAGATAGCCTGAACCCTGTCTCTGCGAAAGGTTTTCGCTTCACCCACAGTGACAGCTATCCCACGGTTCTGCAGGATTTCGACAAAAGTTTCGCCTTTCTGGACGTCGTTCCTTGCGAAATCCTGATCACGGTGCATCCGGAGAATTCGAGGTTATGGGACCGGCTTGGAGAACGGGAACGAGGCGCCACCCCGGACCCATTTGTTGATCCAACGGCTTGTCAGCATCTCGCCGAGCAGAGTCGCGCGAGTCTTCGTGAGAGACTCGCCGATGAGGAAAAAGCCGTGTCGGCGAGATGAACTGAGTTCTAAGAAAACCCCGGCCAGGCGAGGTCACTCTGTCACGTGAGAAGTTCGATCACCCTCTGCAGGTCCTCTTCCGTATCAACGCCAATGCTGTCATATGGCGTCTCACCCACGTAGATCGGGATGCCATTTTCTAGGAAGCGAAGTTGCTCCAGCCGTTCGCTTTTCTCTAGCGACGACTCCGGCAAGCTGACAAACCGGTCCAAAATTTCGCGCCGATAGGCATAGAAACCAAGGTGCTTGAAATAACGCGGCTGGGTAGCGTCGCGATCAAAAGGAATGGTCGCACGAGAGAAATAAAGTGCGCGGCCGTTCAGGTCCGTTACGACCTTCACCGCATTCGGATTATGGATGTCGATCTTGGCGGCAGACGTCATTAGAGTTCCGACTGGCGCTTCCGGATTCGCCATCACCTCGAGCAGAGAGGCCAGGTGCTCGGACCTTACTAATGGTTCGTCTCCCTGCACATTGATGTAAATGTCGGCAGCAAAACGTCGCGAGACCTCATGCACGCGTTCGGTTCCGCTGCGGTGCGATGGCGAAGTCATCTCCGCTGTCCAGTGATTTGCGCGGCATACTTCGAGGATCTCCTCTGAATCGGTCGCGACAATCACGTCGGCGAGCAGCGGCGAAGAGCGAACAGCCTCGTAGACCACTCCGATTAGCGGCTTGCCCCCAATTTGGCGCAGCATTTTGCGGGGCAGCCGCGTCGAGGCCAACCGGGCTGGAATGACAGCGATAGCGTTCGATGGGAAGCGACTCATTTCAGATGCCGATAATCATACCGGGGAGTTTGACCTATTTCTCGGGGGTACTTAGAATCAATATCGGGCGCGATGTTCGACGGATTTATCGCCCCGTTGCGGCGAGAGCTCTCTTTCAGCCCTCGAGTCTTTCGCGCATTCTCTCCCGATTCACCAACCGTGGCGGTGTAGCTCAGGTGGTTAGAGCGACGGTCTCATAATCCGTAGGTCGTTGGTTCGAGTCCAACCGCCGCCACCATCTTTCCTGCGGTCTCCGCGCGTGCAGCTGCGCTCCTACCTACTTAAATGCGGGATGCGGCGCAAACTGATCGGGCACGCCAACCTCGGCCCGCAACACTTCTTTCCTCTTGTAGCTGTGTTCCTCGCCACAACTATCGCAGCGCACTTTCAGGAGTTCGGGCAACATCGGCGGGGATGCAAAAGAGTCTGTTTCGCCTAACAGAATCAAGTGCTCGTAGGAGGTGTTGTTCTTATGGTGGAATCGACGATTCTTGCAGCTCACAACCCAGTAATAGTCGGTGTCGTATGGCACAGGACAGCCCTCCAAGGCTCCCCAAAAACCTGGAGATGATTTTTGTCCAGAAGATTATGCCGCATCTCCCATGTAGGCAAGCGGTAAAGATTCTGTAAGGCGCCTTACCAACATGGCAAGAAGACTCAATCCAGCAGAAGCGGCCAAGATAACAAAACCTGATAGGCACGATAAATAGTTTCGATTTCCGGGGAATGGCGGCTGACGATACATTGAGCGTCGTCAAGTTCTGCCATCGGGCCGGAGCGCGAGGTGCGGCGGCATCGCTGGCTCAATCCGAACCGTGGGAGCAAAGCTGAAGTGCTCATTCGAAAGCCGGTCATTGCCGGCGTGCTGGCCACCGTATTGATACTGGTGTTGTCTCCACTGCTCTGTGCACAAGCTTCTTCGAACGCCGCCGACCCCAACGCCCGTCTGGCGAAGCTGGAGCAGCAAGCTGCCGACGCCAAAAGCTCCGCGGACAACGCCTGGATGCTGACCAGTTCTGCGCTGGTCCTTATGATGACTGGGCCAGGACTGGCCTTGTTTTACGGCGGCCTGGTGCGCAAGAAAAACGTACTCGCGACCATGATGCAAAGTTTCGCGCTCATGGCGGTCATTACGGTCCTCTGGGGCCTGTTCGGCTACAGCTTGTCATTCGGCTCGGGCAACAGCTTCATCGGCGGATTTCAGAATCTCTTTCTGAATGGCGTGGGAGCCGCACCCGACGCGGATTACGCCGCCACTATCCCGGCCCAGACCTTCATGGTCTACCAGCTCATGTTCGCAATCATTACACCTGGGCTTATCGCCGGCGCTTTCGCTGAGCGCATGAAGTTCAGCGCCATGCTGGTGTTCACAATTCTCTGGTCGATCATCGTATACGCTCCGATGGCGCACATGGTGTGGGGCAAGGGTGGGCTGTTGAATGCCTCGCTGGGCGGAAAGTTCCCCACGCTCGACTTTGCCGGTGGCACCGTCGTGCATATCACTTCGGGAGTTTCCGCGCTGGTCTGCGCGCTCTACTTGGGCAAGCGGCTGGGATATCCCAAGGAACCGATGCCGCCGCACAGCGTGGTTTTGAGCTTCATCGGCGCCTGCCTGCTCTGGGTAGGATGGTTCGGCTTCAACGCCGGCAGTGCTCTCGCGGCGGGAAGTCTGGCCACTAGCGCGTTCGTTGCGACGCACTTTGCCTCGGCTGCGGCCGCCGTGGGGTGGGCGGGAGCGGAATGGATTCGAAACGGAAAACCCAGCGTGCTGGGAGGAATTTCCGGCTCGGTCGCCGGGCTCGTTGCCATCACTCCTGCGTCCGGTTTTGTGAAACCCATGCCCGCCCTGATCATCGGCCTGATCGCCGGTGTCTTTTGCTTCTGGATGGTCGCCAAAGTGAAGGCCAAGTTCGGCTATGACGACTCGCTGGATGCATTCGGCGTGCACGGCGCCGGCGGAACCCTGGGAGCTTTACTCACTGGGGTCTTCGCCGTCAGTGTAGTGAATCCGATTTTCAAGGACGCGCAGGGCAACACCTTGGCTTCGGGCCTGATCGAAGGGAACGCGCACCAGATGTTGAATCAACTCGCAGGAGTCCTGATTGCGTGGTTTCTGGCGATCGTGGGCACGCTGATCATTTTGAAGATCGTCGACCTCACCATCGGACTGCGAGTTTCCGAGGAGGAGGAAGTGCAGGGCCTGGATCTCTCCCAACACGGAGAAGAAGGCTATTATTGGGAGGCATCGGCTTAGAGTCGTTTTCAAGAGGACAACTCTACTTGCCGATAGCATAAGAGGCGCAGAACAGGACTTGAGAACATCATGACGAAGCTCGAAGCTGTCATTCAAAATTCAAAACTCGACGCCGTGAAATCCGCTCTGCAGGAGATCGGCGTAGAAGGCATGACGGTGCTGGAAGTGCGCGGCCATGGGCGACAGAAAGGTCATACTGAGGTCTACCGCGGTCGCGAGTACAGCGTGGATCTGATTCCAAAAACCAAGCTCGAGATGGTGCTGGCCGACACCTTGGTCGATAAGGCGGTGCAGGCGATTCTGGGAGCCGCGCGCACGGGGAAGATTGGCGACGGCAAGATTTTTCTTTCCCGCGTCGATGAGGCCATTCGCATCCGCAATGACGAGCGCGGCGAAGGAGCCTTGTAGGGCCGCCTTCGGTTGGCAGGCTGAGCGGCCCCGGAGCTGAATTGCTTTCATGACAGCGGCATCTTCCTTGATCAGCGAACTCCGGGGCTCCCTGACAGACGAGTCGGCGCGCATCCACCGCGAGTTCCAGGCTAATGGCGACGGGCGGGCCGCCGTCCAGCAGCGCACGCGCCTTATCGAAGAAATTCTTCAGAAACTCTGGCGTGAGATTATCTCCGCAGAGGGCCCCGAACCCACCAAATTCAGCCTGGTCGCGACCGGTGGTTTCGGGCGTGGCTGGCTGCTTCCCTACTCTGACATCGACCTGCTCTTCCTCTTCGACGATCGCGAGGCGGAACACGCCTTTAAGGATGCCGTACGCCGATTCTCCCAGGAACTCTGGGATCTACGGCTGAAGTTGAGTCCCGCATCGCGGACACTCGCCGAATGTGACCGCTACGATTCGAATAACACAGAGTTCACTATCTCGCTGCTCGACTGCCGCTACCTGGCGGGAGACCGGGATCTCTTTCGCCGCTTGCACGACAAAGTGATCCCCAAGCTGGTCATGCGAGAGGCCAAAAGCCTCGTGCAAGGACTGGCCGAGGTTACGCGGGAACGCCATGGCAAGCATGGCATGACGCTCTACCACCTGGAGCCGAATTTGAAGGAAGCTCCCGGCGGGCTGCGCGACTGTAATGTTGCCTGCTGGCTGGCACTCATTTCAGCGATGGACAAACTGCACGACTGGCCCGACAGCAGTTCGTTGCGCGCGCCAGTGCGCAAGCAACTGGAAGCGGCGCTCGATTTCCTGATGTCGGCACGGTGCTTTCTACATTTCCGCCATGGCCGCGATGACAATACGTTGAGTTGGGAAGCACAAGACGAGGCGGCCGCGCGGCGCATCGGCGCGATGGAGTTCGGGGAACTCTCCGCGGCCGATTGGATGCGCATCTACTTTAGCCATGCGCGCGCTGTGCAGCGGACCGTTGCTCAGTTGCTGGAGGAAATCCCGGAAGCATGGTCGGCTCTCTACCGGCAGGTACAAAGCTGGCGTTCGCGGCTTTCCACCGCCGATTTCTCCGTCGTCGACGGGCTGATCTTCTTGCAGCAACCGGCCGCCCTGCAGGATCCCGAAGTCCTGCTCCGCCTGTTCCACTTCATGGCGCATCATGGACTTCGTCTGAGCGCTACCACCGAATACCGCATCGAGCAGGCGCTGCCGGCACTCGCCGCGACGCCTCCACGTGGTGCCGAGTTATGGCTCTATCTCCAGGAAACCCTGCTGCAGCCCCATGCTGCAGACGCCTTGCGCGCCATGCAGTCGCTGCGTTTGCTGACGCTTCTGTTGCCCGAATTGAAGATCATCGACTCGCTCGTCGTGCGCGACTTCTATCACCGGTTTACAGTCGACGAACACTCATTCCTGGCCATTGAAAGCCTGCACCGCCTGAAGCAATCGCAGTCTGAATGGGACAAGCGCTACTCGGAACTCCTCAGCGAACTGGAAGATCCCGAGCTGCTTTATCTGGCGTTGTTGCTGCACGACACGGGCAAGGGCGTACCGACCGGCAACCACGTCGAGGCCAGCCTCGATATCGCCAACCGCGCCATGGACCGGCTCGACGTCGATCCGAAGGAGCGCGCCGAAGTGTTGTTTCTCATCGCGAATCACCTCGAACTCTCGGCGGCACTGCGCCGCGACATCTTCGACCCAACCACAGTGGCAGCTTTCGCCGAGAAGATGGGCACGCCCGAGCGGCTGAAGATGCTTTGTCTTCTCACTTATGCCGACATCAAGGCCGTGAATCCCGAGGCGCTGACTCCATGGAAAGCCGAAAACGTCTGGCAGCTCTACATCGCCGCAGAGAACTATCTCAATAAGAGCGCCGATCAGCGCGTGCATGCCGATGTTAACGACGAGAAATTGGCGCGCTTGCGATCGCTCGCCCCGGTAGCGAAAAACAAGTTCAAAACGTACCTGGAAGGGTTCCCGCAGAGGTATCTACTCATGCATGCGGCAGAGGAAGTCATGCGCCACATGCAAATGGCCGACAGCCTGGCTAATGATCCCGTCCAAGTCGAGTTGAAGCGCGGACGTCACTGGTATGAACTGACGCTCGTGATGCGCGATCGGCCTGCCCTGTTTGCCACGCTTGCCGGCGTCCTCGCAGCTTGGGGCATGAACATCGTGAAGGCGAATGCGTTTTCGAACGAGGCCGGAACGGTCGTCGATACGCTCCACTTCACCGACCGCTTCCGCACACTGGAACTGAACCTTTCGGAGTGGGCGAGATTCAAGAACAGCGTGATGAGCGTGCTGCTGGGCGAAGCCGATCTCGACAAGATGCTGCGTGACCGCCAGCGCTCAGAAAAAGCTGTCGTCACCAAGGTGAAGGTCGAAACCAAGATCGAGTTCGACGACTCATGCTCGGCCAACAGCACGCTGGTTCAGGTCATCGCGCAGGATCGGCCACGCCTGCTGCACCGGATCGCATCCTGCTTCTCAAGACAGCAGTGCAACATCGAGATCGCGCTAATCGACACCGAAGGCCAGATGGCGATCGATACGTTCTATCTCACTTCAGCCGGAAAGAAGCTTGCCGGCGATCATCAACGTCAGGTTGAAAAAGCGCTGCTGGAAGAACTTAAAGCCGAATAGCAGAGAGGCACACCTTCCGCCGGAGCACCGGCCAACCGACTCAACGTGATCTCACTTCGCCGAGAACTTGAACACTGTCGTCTGGTGAAATTTCTCGCCGGGCTTCAGGATCGTGCTCGGAAAATCAGGATGATTTGGTGAATCCGGATAATGTTGCGTCTCCAGGCAGAACCCGTACCTGTGCTTGTACACGTGCCCTTGCTTTCCAGTCACCGTACCGTCAAGAAAGTTGCCGCTGTAGAACTGAACTCCTGGCTGCGTCGTCGACACTTCCATCACACGTCCGCTGGTAGGCTCGTACACGCGCGCTGCCAGTGACATCCCCGCTCCTTTTCGATTGAGGACGAAGTTGTGATCGTAACCTTTGCCCAGAGTCAGTTGCTCGTCCTTGTCCTCAATCCGCGCTCCGATCTTTGCCGGAGTCGTGAAATCGAATGGCGTCCCTTTCACCGCGCGTAACTCGCCCGTCGGAATCAAATACTTATCCACTGGAGTGAAGCGGTCGGCGTTGATCATCATTTCGTGACCCAGGATGTCGCCGTTCCCCTCACCCGCAAGATTGAAGTAGCTATGCTGGCTCAAGTTGATCGGAGTCGCTTTGTCGGTGGTCGCTTCGTAGTCGATGGTAAGCTCGTTCGCATCGTTCAGCGTGTACGTCACCTTGGCGCTGACATTGCCGGGGAAGCCGTCGTCACCGTCCTTGCTGAGGTACCTGAAGGCTACGCCCGTCTTGCCTTTCAGCGGCTCTGCGTCCCAGAGAACGCGGTCGAATGTATTCGTCGTTCCGCCATGCAGCGTATTCGGTCCGTCGTTTTTGGGCAGGTCGTAGGTCTTGCCGTCGAGGGTAAACCGGCCATTAGCAATGCGGTTGGCATAACGTCCCACAATGACTCCGAAATAAGGAGGATTGGGCGTGTACCCCTTAAGGTCCTCGTGGCCCAGCACTATGTCGGCGAGTTCCCCTTTGCGGTCGGGAACGCGCAAGGAAACAATGATTCCGCCGTAATTCATGGCTCGCACTTCAACGCCGTGAGCATTTGTGAGCGTGTACAAGGTGACAGGCCTCCCGTCCCATGTGCCGAAGGGCTGTGTTTGCACTCCTGATTTCGGTTTCGACGACTGTGCGTATAAGAATCCACCGATCGTCAGCGCGAGCAAGCTGAGATAGAAAACACCTCGTGACATCATGGCGGAAAGTGTACTACGGAAGACTACCAGCGGTTGAGCCAACCGCCCAGGACCCTATCCAACCCGGCCCGCTTTGCGCAAGATTGGCAAAACACGGCCTCCCGTAAATCAATATATTCAACGGCGTGGGCCGAGGCCATGGCGCAGCGGTAGTCCTGGCAATGCCGCAGGTTCAGGGTGTGACCCAGTTCATGCATGCTTTCTTTCAGGACACGTTCGCCGAGAAGCACATCGTCGGACTCCAACCCGTAGAACTCCTGCCTCAGACGGCAGAATGAGACCAGCGCGCAGGAACCCCCAAGTTGCGCCTCGCCGAACACATACTTCAGAATCGGGATATAAAGGTCCACATCGGTGATGCCGAGTGTGTGAACGTTGCGCGAACGAGGCAGTTCCTGCATGCGTTGCAGCAGTTCCGAGGAGTGATGCTGTTGTCGTTCGGGGTGATACGAAGGCCGTGGATCCAGGACGGCCGACACGATCTCACAATCCACTCCGAAAGCGGATGCCATTCCGGTTCGCAGGCGTTCGAGAACCGGCCGCCCTACATTTCCCACCGCCAGCAATTGCACCAGTTTCATGTCGCATCCGTTTGTGCGACCTCAGTTCGCCCTGGCTTCGGACGGCGTGCGACTCCAGCCGTAGCGCTTCAGCTTGTGATGAAGGGTGACGCGGTCGATGCCCAGCACGTCCGCAGCGCGGCTTTGGTTTCCTTTGCACTCATCGAGGATTTGCAGAATATGCACCCGCTCGACTTCATCGAGAGACTTGCCAGCGACGGGCACGGTCGCCGCCTTGAAGATGAAATCTTGCTCGCGGACCTCCGGCTCCTGCGCCACCACCATCGCCCGCTCCACAGCGTTCTCAAGCTCGCGGACATTGCCCATCCACGGTTGCTGCATCAATTGGCTCATCGCGGCTGGCGCAATGCGCGTAATGTGCTTGTTCATCGCCAGTGAAAACTTCTTGATGAAGTGCTCGACCAGCAGGGGAATGTCTTCTTTGCGCTCGCGCAACGGAGGCAGCTCGATTCGGAACACGTTCAGCCGGTAGTACAGATCGGGCCGGAACTCTCCCTCATCGATCATGCGTTCAAGATTCTTGTTCGTTGCGGCGATGCACCGGAAGTCGACTTTTATCACCTGATTTCCCCCCACTCGCGTGATCTCACGCTCCTGCAGCACGCGGAGCAGGTCGGTTTGCGTCTTCAGGCTAATGTCTCCGATCTCATCGAGAAACACCGTCCCGCCTTCCGCAATCTCGAATTTTCCCTTCTTGCGGTATTGCGCTCCTGTGAATGCGCCCTTCTCGTGGCCGAAGAGCTCGCTCTCCAGCAAAGTCTCCGTCAGCGCGCCACAATGAATGACGACCAGAGGGTGAAAGCGTCGCAGGCTGGCTGCATGGATCGCACGCACAACGAGTTCCTTCCCGGTTCCGCTCTCACCGGTAATCAGGACGCTTGCGTCGGTGGGTCCGACAGTCCCAATGGCATCAAATACCTTCCGCATGGGCGCGCTCTGCCCGACGAGGTCCCCGGGCTGCGTGGCTTCCGCGACCGTTTCTCGCAAGCGGATGTTTTCCTCTTCCGCCCTGCGGTGGGCAAGAGCTTTCCTGACGAGATGAGCGATTTCGTCAGGATCGAGCGGCTTGCTGACGTAGTCATACGCGCCATTCTTGAGCGCTGTCACGGCGGTCTCGACTGATGCGTAGCCGGTCATCATGATGACGACCAGGTTCGGGTCCATCTCATGCAGGCGCCGCTGCAGCTCGATGCCGTCCGTACCGCGCATCTTGATGTCGAGCAGTGCCAGATCCCACTTGTTTTCCGCCATGCGAGTCAGGGCATCGCTCGCATTTTCTGCTGTAGCGATTTCATATCCTTCTTCGCGGAACCACTTTCCCAGGGAATCCCTGACGCTCAGCTCGTCGTCGACTATGAGAAGTTTTCCTTGTGTATCCACTTATTACCTCCTGGCCATCGCGGCGGCCGGCGCCGCTGGCGCTGCGGCATCGGGCGCTTCGGTCTCACATGGCAGTGTTACCGTGAAGGTCGTCCCGCAGCCTGCCTCGGATTGCACGTCGATCTTTCCGTTGTGCCGCTCCAAAATGCTGTGACTAATGGCGAGCCCAAGGCCGACTCCGCGACCGGTCTCTTTCGTGGTCAGGAATGGTTCGAAGATCCTCGACAAAACTTCCTGTGGGATACCGCACCCATCGTCTCGCACGACAATGCAGATGCAGCCCTGATCCGGCCTGCGGGCGGTCGTTAGCCACAGGTTCCCGCCCTGCGGCAGGGCGTCCATGGCATTCATGATGAGCGCGAGTAATACCTGTTCAATCTGGGCCGCGTCACATTGCACTCTCGGCAACGCCGGATCGAGCTCCAGCTGCACCTGGACCCCCGCGAGATCGAGCTGGTGTTGCACCAGGCGCAGAGAACGTTCGATCACTTCGTTCACATTCGTCGGTTGCAGGTTCATCGGAGTCGTACGAGAAAACGTGAGCAGGTTCTTAACCAGGTCGCCACATCGGCGGCTCTCGGTAGCGATCAGATCGAGCGCCTCGCCAATATCCTTTTGGCGCGCCGCTCGTTCTTCCGCGGGCTGCACACCCTCGTTCCACTGGCGGTCAATCCACTTCCGCAACAACTTCGAGTACGTGAGAATGCCGGAGAGAGGATTGTTGATTTCGTGCGCCAGGACCGCGGCCATCTTTCCGATCGAAGCCATTTTCTCCGTGTGCAGCGCGTGCTCGTGCGCCAGCTTGAGCTCGCGTGTTTTCCGCTCCACGCGTTCTTCCAGCGTTCGCGTCCACGTCAGGTTTTCGTCGTGCTCGGCCTGCAGCCGCCGGCTCATTTCGTTGAACGAGTGCGCCAGCTCTCCCAATTCGTCCCGCGACTGCACCTCGATTTGGTAGCCGAGTGCTCCCGCGGCCAGTTGGCGCGTGCCCCGCTCGAGCGCCTTCACCGGACCCCCGGCGACGCGCCACACGAAGAACCAGCTCAACACTGCGATCAGCAACAAAGCGCAACCCGTGTAGAGGATCATCCGCCTGCTGCTCTCCGCGAGCTGCACATCAGCGCGCGTCAGCGACAGATTCGTGTCGAGCACTCCCAGAATCTGTTGTTCCGCAGGATGCGCATGACACGCCGCGTTCGAACAGGAAGGCCGGTTCTCGATTGGTGTAATGATGCCCAGGACGTGCGTGCCAGCCGGATTGCGGTAGATGCGGAAGCGGTCCGGGCGGTTCAGCCGCGCCATCGGCTGCGATTGGTTGTGGCAGGCGTAGCACGCCTCCGCCGACTTATCGACCACATGGTTCAACTCTGCCGCGTCGGTGGTGTACGTAATCCGCCCCTCCTGGTCGAAGATGCGGATCTTCTCGATACCGGGTTCGCTCGCAAATGTTTGGATCGTGTGGTACAACCCTTCGCGGTCATTGCGCAGCATGTAATCGGTTGTGCTGTGCTTGATCACGTCGCCGATTCTCTCGGCGCTGATCAGTGTGTTCTGTTCCAGATGCTGCCGGTGCAGCCGGACGTTCAGATATCCGAGCAGCGCAAAGATGACGACCATGGCGCCCAGCAGAAGGACGTTGAGCTTGGCGCTCAGGCTGTGCGTCAGCCGGTACCAGCGACCACGGATTGGCTCAGTCTCCGGCATGCTCCAGCACAGGCGCCACCGCCACTGCCTCCATCGGCTCCGCGCTCTGCTCCTGCAGCGCGAGATGCTCACGCGGGAAGATTGGCAGATATTTCACCGCCAGCCCAAAGAGCGCGAAGCCAGCGCCAATGACCATTCCCGTCACCGCCACCTCGCTCCATTTGGGGAAGTACCGAACGCCGGTTGATCCCTCAAAGCCTGTGATACTCACGTTCATCCGGTTGGTGATGAATCCCAAGACCACCAGGACCGCCGACCAGTACAGCCCCGTCGGGCTTGACCGCACCCGGGATTGCACCAGCAACGCAAGAGGCAGAAGGATCGCCAGCGTGATCTCCAGCCAGAAAAGGTACATCTCATATCCCGGCCGCACTGTGAGTGGAAGTACACCCCTTCGGGCGAGGTCTTCGAAGCGCAAAATCGCGTAAAGCCCAAGCACCACGACCAGAACCCGCCCCAACTCCTGCAACACGGGCAGTTCGAGTTGCAATCCGAGGTGCCGCGCGCTCATCGAAGACTCGAAGATCGTCATTGCCAGCCCGACCGCGATCGCCGACAGGAAGAAGAACACCGGCAGTAGCGGGCTGTACCAGAAAGGATGCAGCTTCTCAGGAACGATGAGATAGAGCGTTCCTAGCGAAGATTGGTGCAGGGTTGAAAGAATCACGCCTGTGATCACCAGCGGAATCAGGATCGTCCGCACGACCTTCAGCGGCCGCTGCAAACCGAAGCGCTCCAGCACGATTGGCGAGAACTCGAGAGCGAGTACCGTCGTGTACAGCATCACGCAATACGCGACCTCGAACATCACCGAATGCGGATTGCGCATGATCAGGGGATGCCAGATGTTGTAAGGCTTGCCCAGGTCGTACATTAGCGCCATGCACACCAGCACATATCCAAGAAACGCTGTGAGGATCGTTGGCCGGATGATCGAGTGCATTCGCTTGATGTTGAAGATATGAACCGCCGCGGTCAGCGTGAACCCACCAGCCGCCAGCATCACGCCGCACAGCACGTCGAAGCTGATCCAGATGCCCCACGGGAATTGATCAGTCAAATGCGTGGACGCGCCCAGGCCCTGGGTGAAGCGCACGAAGGTCGCATAGAGGCCCGCGGCCATCAGGAAGAAAAACACCAGCTTCCAGAAGGTGAAGCGGAAGGTTTTATTGCTGCCGGTCAAGCTCGCCAGATTCATAGATTCCTCCCGTTCTTCTTCCCGGTTTCCGGCGTCTTCCCCTCGACGAGCGCGACTTCTTCCCGCCGATGGGTGATCCACCAGATTCCGCCCAACATCATTCCGCCGAGGGGCACGAATTCAGGGATGTGCGACAGGACCCGGTAGGTCAGCATGGGCAGCGGATCTTTCGAAAGGCTGGTCTTGTAGCCGAAAGTTTCGAACGGAACGGCGGAGAGCAAGAGAACCGATGTGCCACCAACCTCGCTCAATCCGTAGATGTGATCGACGTACTTTCCGGGATTTTCGCGGATGCGCTGTTGCGCTTCGGCGATCAGCTCATCGCGCTCGCCGAACTTCGTCGCGCCAGTCGGACAGATCTCCGCACAAGCTGTCGGTTTGCCCTGTGCCACGCGGTCCGGGCACATCGTGCACTTCTGCACCTTTGGCACCAGCTTGCTCCATTCATATTTCGGAACTCCGAAGGGGCAGGCCACCATGCAATAGCGGCAGCCCATGCACTTTGAGGGATCGTAGGTCACCGGACCAGCCGCTGTTTTCTGCAATGCGCCGACCGGGCAAACCGACGCGCACGAGGGATCCTGGCAGTTCATGCAAAGGCGACGCATGAACTTGTCGCCGCGGGTCAGCACCGCAGTCAGCTTATGTTCGGATTGAAACTCCTCGGCTGCAATGGTGTCGTCGTACTGCAGCTTGTTTTGCGTGGCGCAAGCCTGTTCACACTGCTTGCAGCCGATGCAAACCGTCGAATCGTATAAGAGTGCTTTGCTCATGAAATGACTTTCCCCGGACGCGCGTTTCTCTGCCGCGTCCGGAAATACTGTTGCCGCCGCCTGAGCTGGATGAGGGAGGGAGGAGCGATTACCGGCGTAACTAATCAACGGTTATCGGGCCCAGATCGCAAGCTGCTTGCCTCATCAGAACCGGCGCCTGTCGTGAAACTCAGCAGCTTCAGACAGCTTAGATTTTCAACAATTTGTAATTTCTAAGCCGTGACCCTCATCACTTTTCAGCGTGACGCTGGTCAATAGGTTTTCTCGTTCCTTCTCAACGACTCGTATGGTGTTTCGCATCAATCGTGATGCAGAGCGCAACAGCGGTGTCAAGGGATTGAAAATGCGGCCGCTTAGGCGAAATGAAGGGCTGAAACCACATTGTTGCGCTTCAAACTCGTGTTGTGATCTTCATCGCGCATGCTGATGTGATTTTCCGCGGCACTCTGAGCCGCGGATTCTTCAACCCCGTATCCTTCTCTGCACGAATCAGTTACACGAGTTTTTTGTTTCCGGCGAGCGAGCGTAAGGTTTGGCTCGGCGATTGCCTTAGTAAGTGTGCGAGCCGCCAGCAACGAAAGGCGCTCCGGGCGAGGTGATTTATGACAGTCATTATGGTCCTTCTTACTTTCGCAATCTTCCTACTGATTGATTACCTGCGAAGCCAAGGCAAAGTTGCCAAACAAGCTGTGCTGCGAAGGGTCCCAGCGGAGACACTGCCGCGAGTCGTTCCTGCATTCGTCGCTGGATTCCAGGTACCAGAAAACGTCCGCTATCACGCTGGCCACACCTGGGCCTTGAGCGAGAGCAACGATCTGGTCCGCGTGGGCATGGACGATTTCGCCTCCAAGCTGATCGGCAAAATCGAGAGCATCGCGCTGCCGCAGCGCGGTCGCTGGGTACGCCAGGGTCAGAAACTGTGGACGATCTTCCGTGACGGAAAGTCTGTCGACATGGTTTCCCCAATCGAAGGCACGGTGACTGACATTAACGAGTCCGCACTGGCCAATCCGGATGCGATGCGCAAAGACCCTTACGGCGAAGGCTGGCTGCTGAAAGTCCAGGCTCCCGATGCCAAGATCAACTTCCGCAACCTGATCGGCGGTGCGCTGGCGCGGCTTTGGACTGAAGAGTCCGCCCACCGTCTACAGAAGCGAATGCCGAGCCTGGCTGGTGCGCTCGCTCAGGATGGCGGAGTTGCAGTCGACGACCTGACCGCCCACCTGCCCAAGGAGGACTGGGCCGTTCTGACCAAAGAATTCTTCCTGTCCTAGGCCCCGAACGAGGATGTAGACCTCGCCCTCGAACCTCCTGACTGCCGCCCGGGGCTCCCCCCGGGCGGCGTTTTTATGCCCGCAGGCCACCCAGGGTATCGATTCGCGCCTGTCACGCCGCTTTGGCCAACCGACGGAGTGGAAACGGAAAGAAACCCAACTCAGTCAGGAACCGCATCGGCGACCACTCGCCCGAAAGACCTCCAGATCCAGGTTCCCACGCACACGGCGGACACGAGCATCCCTACGCGAAGATACTGCGCCGCCGGCAAGGCGGCGTCGCCAAACACGGTTCGCAGCAACCCGGAACTGGCGCTGCACACGCAAAGCGCAAAATACAATCGCTCACGTATTCCGCGCGAAATCCCAACCAGCCAGGCCAGGATCACTGCCACAATCACGTAAATCCCAGCCAACACCATGTCTGGCGTCCGAACCGCATGGAGCAGCCCAGCCTTCGGCGAAACAAAGCCCTGCGAAGCGATTCCGAGAAAAACCACGGAATGAATCAACGCGATCAGCGCCCGTTTCCGATTGGTAAGAATAGCGAACTCAGTCATAGGTCCAGCATTGAGTGTCGCTTGCGGTATGTGAAAACTGGTGTGATCGGTGTGACTAGGCTTCGTGATTCTAGTCACAAAAACTGATTTCCCCTTACAAAATCCACAAACTCTTTCACTTGGCGACTAATCAAGAATTTATCGCCGTTCGATTTTGGCCATCCACCAATTCGTTCCGTATTTCGTGCATGTTGCGTGTGTGCGCCGGCATTCTGATCGCCGTAACCAGCTGGAACTGTTGTTTCTCGCAAACTTTCCCTGCGATAACGGTACGCGTCCGAGACTTCCAGACTGGGCATCCGGCGCGCGGAGGAAGAGTCGGCTTATTGACTGACAATAGCTGGACACTGGTGAGGACCGACCAACACCGGGAGTGCGTTGTTCCGGAGCACCGTCCCTCTGCCACAGACCGTGCGAGTTGATCCTGAAGCATGTTCCAGCAGTGTTTGGTCATGCTTAGACCTACCAGCGCCATTCCAAACTGCGGAGGTTTTGCAGCGTGGAGTTGTGGGGGAGTTAGTGGTTTATCTCTCGTGCCACTGCATGTCTCGGCAACGGCGCAACCTTACCCGTCGAGATCATCGTATACGTCCGTCATCTGAATCCCCGGCAAACGCTCCAGCGTTTCATCCATGAGAGTTCAATGGCTAGGCCGGTCTCTTTCGGATGGGTGTCGCCCCAATTGACCCCGCCACCCCGCCTCTCATACCATCGCCACCCATATGAGAATCCGACTCCTGGTTTGCGTGCTATTGCCGCTGGTTCTGGTTGCGGTGGCATCCGGCCAATCACCGGCAGCGCCGTCGCATCCCATCGTCCTCCATGCCGCCCACATGCTCGACGTGAACAACGCGCGCTTGATCTCTCCCGCCGAACTTCTGATCCAGGGCGACCGCATCATTGAGGCCGGAACATCCGTCAAGCACCCTGCCAACGCGGAAATCATCGATTTGGGCGAGCGTACCCTCATGCCCGGCCTCATCGATGCGCACGTTCATCTGTTTCTGCATCCTGGCGCAGAAGATTTGCAGACGGTCCAGGAGTCCGTTCCGCAGCGCACAATCGCCGCCACGCTGGCGGCCCGTGACGACTTGATGGCTGGATTCACCGCCGAGCGAGATATGGGCACGGAGGGAGCCGGATCGGCCGACACCGCGGTCCGCAACGCGATCGACTCAGGCGAGATTCCCGGCCCGCGGCTTCGCATCAGCGGCAACGCCATCAACATCCTCGGCGGACACGAAGACGCCATCGGCTACAACCCTGAGCAGCATGTCCTGCCCAACGCCAACTACGCCAATACCGCGGATGAAGTCGTCGCGGTCATGCGCCAGCAATTCAAAGAAGGGGCGGACTTCATCAAGATCTACGAAACCGGCGCCGATTCGATCAAAGATGGCAAGCACTCGACGCCCTACCAATACACCGAACCGCAACTCGAAGCCGCGGTGAAAGAAGCCGCGCGCCTCGGCCGCCACGTCGCCGTCCACGCGACCGGGGAGCCCGGCACGCTCTATGCCGCGCAGGCCGGGGTCGCCTCGATTGATCACGCGGACCAACTGAGCGACGAAACCATGCGGATCATGAAAGAAAAACAGATTCCCGCCGTACCCACCTTCACGATCTTTGAATATTTCGCCGATCATGCCGCCACGCCTGAGCGCGCCGCGCATGAGCACGCCTTGCTTGATCTCAAAATCCAGGAATTCAAACGGCAGGTCGCCGCCGGAATCCCCTTCGCCGTTGGCTCCGACGTCGGCCCCTTCCCGCACGGCACGCAGGCTCGAGAATTCGTCCTCATGGCCAAGTTCGGCATGACGCCACAGGCAGTTTTGCAGGCCGATCTGCTGAATGGCGCAAAACTCTTAGGCTGGGAGGGGCAGATTGGCTCGCTGGAATCCGGCCACTTCGCCGATGTGATCGCCGTCCTGGGCGATCCGCTCAAAGATATCAGCGTCGTCGAAAACGTCAGCTTCGTAATGAAAGGCGGCGTTGTCTATAAGAAGCAATAGAGAAACCCCACGTTGGGAGGGTGTTTTCCGCAGATTTGGCCCAAGTGGTAAATGGCGCGCCGTATGCCTGCAAAACAATGCACAGTCGCCAATTTCACCCAACATTAGAAGATTAAACTGCCTGATTCTCCGGGACTTGCCGCCCTTCTAATCTGTGTTCCGTGGTGTCCCAATTGCGCTTGTGGAGTGTGCGCCGTCACGGGCGCGCCACCTATGCGCTGCGCCACTTTCGTCAAAGTCTATCCCCTGATCGTCACTCTTGCCGTTCTTTTGGGAAACTGTCCGGCCTCATTTGCACAGGGTCCGGCTCCTGATGCTCCGGCGCCTGCCGTCGAGCCTTCAGCGTCGACCTTCGTCCAGCCGGTTTTTGAGGGCCAGCACAAGTTCTTTGATAAATGGAATATCGCTCTCTTCAGCACCACTGGAGCTCTCGCCGCCGCCGATTTTGCCGCCACGCGGTCCAACCTGCAGAGCAACGGCAAAGAACTGAATCCGGTCGTGCGCATCTTTGGCCGCTCCACGGCGGGACTCGCTATGAATTTCGCCGGAGAGTTCACCGGCTCGATGGGCCTGAGCTACTTCTTCCACAAGACTGGACACCACAAGCTGGAACGGGCCGTCTCCGGATTCAACATAGGCGGCTCCGCCTTCGCAGTCGGATACAGCCTGTCCCACCGATAGTTCTGCTCTGACGCGGCGCGTTACCCCTACGCGAGGCTGCGGATCGGCGCTCGGATGACGAACGGCTCATGGCAGAGCGGGCCTGCGTGGAAAGCGGCGCTCGCCAGGAAGACCGAATCTCTTCCCTAAGAGCAGAGCGAGCCTCCGTGGAGTGGCGACCGGTAGAATCGGGCTTTAGTCGACGCGGGCCCTAAAGGACATAGGGCCGCTCTTTCACCCGCCCCGGCTCCGCATCAAAAACCTAAAAGGCCGCCCGTCGACGCGGACCTAACGCCGCCTTTCCGCAGACTCTTTTCCGCGTTCCTTCGAATGCCCGTCGGATGTTACTTTGTACGAGAGGGTGCAAGACACTTATGCGCATTGCGAAGGATGTCACGGAACTCATCGGCAAAACCCCGCTGGTCCGTCTAAACCGAGTCACTAAAGGCTGCGCCGCCGAAGTCGTCGCGAAACTTGAAAGCCAGAATCCGCTCGCCAGTGTGAAAGACCGCATCGGCGTCAGCATGATCGCGGAGGCGGAGAAAGCAGGCAAGATCCAGCCTGGCAAGACAGTCCTCATCGAGCCCACCAGTGGCAACACGGGCATCGGACTCGCCTTCGTGGCTGCCGTGAAGGGCTACAAGCTCATCCTTGTCATGCCGGAAACGATGAGCCTGGAACGCCGTGTTCTGCTGCTCGCACTCGGCGCCGAACTCGTCCTCACCCCCGGTCCGCGCGGGATGAAGGGCGCCATCTGGAAGGCGGAAGAGATTCTCTCCAACACCACCGGCGGCTACATCCTGCAGCAGTTCGACAATCCCGCGAATCCCAAAATTCACTTCGAGACCACCGGCCCTGAGATCTGGGACGACACCGAAGGCAAGGTGGACATCCTGGTTTCCGGAGTTGGCACCGGTGGCACAATTACGGGCGTTTGCCAGTACATCAAGCCGAAGAAAGCCTCGTTCCGAGCAGTTGCCGTCGAGCCCGCCGATAGTGCCGTGCTCTCCGGCGGCAAGCCGTCGCCGCACAAGATTCAAGGTATCGGGGCCGGATTCGTGCCGAGCATCCTGCGGACCGAGTTCATCGACGAGGTCGTCACCGTGACCAACGACGAAGCCATCACCATGGCCCGCCGCCTGCCTCTCGAAGAGGGCTTGCTCGTCGGCATCTCTTCGGGCGCGGCCGTCCACGCAGCGGTGAAGGTAGCGCAGCGCCCTGAAAATGCAGGGAGGCTGATCGTCGTGATCATCCCCTCTTTTGGCGAGCGCTACCTGAGCAGTATCCTGTTTCAGGAACTTCGGGAAAAAGCACTGCAGATTCCTACGGTGACTCTTCCCGCCTGATGCATGCCGCACCTGCTGGCGCTAATTCGCGAAGACATCACCAACGTGATGGAGCACGACCCGGCGGCTAAGTCCCGCCTGGAGGTGTTCACCTGTTACGCCGGGCTGCATGCCGTCTGGTTCTACCGGGTCAACCACTGGCTGTGGAACCATCGATTCTTCCTGCTCGCCCGTTGGTTGTCGCAGGTCGCGCGGTTTCTCACAGGAATTGAAATCCATCCGGGCGCCAAGATCGGCCGCCGCCTCTTTATCGACCACGGCATGGGCGCGGTTATCGGCGAAACCACAACCGTGGGGAACGACGTCACACTCTACCAGGGCGTCACGCTGGGTGGCACCGGCAAAGAGCACGGAAAGCGCCATCCGACGCTGGAAGACAATGTGGTGGTGGGCGGCGGCGCGAAAATTCTCGGCAATATTGTAGTCGGCAAGAACTGCCGCATTGGCGCCGGCTCCGTCGTACTCCGCAGCGTGCCGGACGACTCCACCGTCGTGGGTGTCCCCGGCCACATCATCTTTCGGGAAGGCAAGCGCGTGGTCATTACCGATCCCAAGCAGATCAACGATCCGCTCTCCGAAGCGCTGGCCGCGGTGGTCAACGAAGTGAATCGCCTTCGCGAGCGGATCAAAACGCTGGAGGGCGAAAGCCACGTCGCCGAGCCGCTTTCAGTGCGTCTGCAGCAGATCATGGAAGACATCGACTACCAGATTTGAATGTCGCGTAGCGCCGGCCTGCCGGGCCATCGCAGGTGGCGTCAGTCCCGCTCCACATTCGGTTCCGACGGTAATCGCCGCAATTCCTTCTACGGACATTTCCCCTTGACATTTCCACAGCAGGTTCTAAGATTAACCAATAAATATTCATTTGGTTGAATATTTATTCATCATGAATAAATCGCTACGGCAACGGGCAATCTTGGACGCGCTGAAGCATGGCTCCTTCGCCAGTCAGGAGGATCTTCAGCGGGCCATGCGCAAACGTGGATTCCGCGTAGGCCAGGCGACTCTCTCGCGCGATATTCGCGACCTTAATCTCTCGAAAACTCCTCAGGGATACTCGATGCCCCACGGTGACAACGGCATCGGAATCGCCTTGCCCCCTGTTTCGCGCCTGGTGCGCGAATTTGTGCTCGGCATCCGTTCGGCGCAGAACCAGTTGGTGGTCAAAACCATCGTCGGCAGCGCGCAGCCGGTCGCGGCTGCGCTCGACGAATCCGACTGGCCGGAAATTGTGGGAACCATCGCCGGCGATGACACCATCCTGATCGTTTGTCCGGACAAGGACGAGGCGCGCAAGCTCGCCGGCCGGATCGAGGAAATGCTGGGCTGATGGGGGGAAAGCTGAAAACTGCGGTGTTGGGTGCGACCGGCTATTCCGGTTTGGAATTGACGCGCATCCTTCTGCGCCATCCCCGGGTCGAAAAACCTGCGCTGCTCCAACGGTCCAGCGGCAATGGCAGTGCCTCCGACCTCGCAGAAGTTTTCCCGAGCCTGTCCGGCAACGGAGGCTATCCCCTGCGCCCGCTTTCGTGGAATGAAGTCAAGCAGCAGGGGATTGAGCTGCTTTTTCTCGCAACGCCGCACGAGGTTTCGCGTGCGCTGGTTCCGGAAGCGATTGCGCAAGGTCTGCGGGTTATCGATCTGAGCGGAGCATGGCGGCTCAAGAACGGTCAGCACCGCGCCATTTACGGCTTCGAGGATGCAAATCCTGTAACCGCCGAAGAATTGACGTCCAAGGCGATCTACGGATTGCCGGAACTGCACGCCGATCGCGTAGCCAAAGCGCAGCTCGTGGCCAATCCAGGCTGCTACGCCACCTCGGTGATTCTGGCTGTCGCCCCGCTGGTCAAAGCGGACATCATCGACCGGAGCCGCGGCGTTATCTCCGATTCGAAGTCCGGAGTCTCGGGGGCCGGGAAAGAACCCACATCGAAGACGCACTTCGTCTCTGTCGCCGACAACCTCTCAGCTTATTCGGTCTTCAACCATCGGCACGTGGGAGAAATTGTTGAGCAACTCGGACTGTCTGCTGGGGAACTGACGTTCACGCCGCATCTGCTTCCGATTCCGCGCGGAATTCTGTCGACGATTTATGTGCATCTGAACAAGACGATGACCGCCGGCGAAGTCGAAGACTGCTTTAAGAACTTCTACGCCGGGAAGCGCTGGGTCCGAGTGTTTCAAACGCCCAGGCTGCCGCAGGTGCAATTTTCGCAGCACACGAATTATTGCGATCTGGGGTTCTGCCTTGCGGAAGACGGCAGGCGGCTGATCGTGATTTCCTGCATCGATAACCTGATGAAAGGCGCGGCCGGACAGGCCGTGCAGAACATGAATCTGATGTACGGATGGCCGGAAGACGAGGGATTGCAATGATTATCGTGGTCAAAATCGGCGGAGCCGCGCTGGAAGACGTTGCCATGCTACGCAAGTGCGCCAAAGCGGTCGCAGAACTGGCGCAGGATGGACACCGCGTCGCCGTGGTTCATGGCGGCGGCAGTGCTCTCACGCGCGTGCTCAAGCAACTGGGAAAGCAGAGCGAGTTTGTCGGCGGACTCCGCGTTACCGACGCCGAGACTCGCGACGTAGCCCTGATGGTCCTGGGTGGCATGGTCAACAAGAAGCTCGTCGCTGCAATTCAAGCTGCCGGCATGCCCGCCGTCGGTTTCAGCGGCGGCGATGGGATGACGTTCCGCGCCCGCAAGAAGGTGACGCGGGAGAATGATCTCGGCTACGTTGGCGAAATCTGTTTTGCCGAGCCTTGCTGGATCGAAGCTCTCTGGCAGCAGGGAGGCATCCCGGTGATCGCCTCGCTCGCACTTGGCGCCGACGGCGAGTACTACAACGTTAATGCCGATGAGATGGCGGCGGCCTGCGCTTCGGCCTGCCATGCCAACGCTCTGATTTTTCTGACCGACGTTCCCGGCGTGAAAGACGCGGAAGGATCCGTCATCCCCTGGCTGAATACAAAGCAGGCAGAGGATCTGGTCGCTCACTCTGTCATCAGCGGAGGCATGCTGCCCAAGCTGCAGGCATGCAAGAAAGCGCTGAAGCAAGGAGTGGGACGCGTCCGCATTCTTCCTGCGTCCGAAGCCGATGCCTTGCCGCAGTTTTATTTGACCAAGTTGCACGGCGGCACGGAGGTTACCTGCGCATGACCTTCCGCCGCCCAGAACACAGGCTTCAGAAAGAGGAACCGACGTTGAATAGTCCGTTACAAAACAACGCACCAGTCGTGCCGGGAACTTTTCCCGGAGTCTTCTGGTGTCCAGACCTCGTCTCGACCCGCGATCTCGGACCGCAGGGCGTCGAGGCCATCCTGCATCTCACCGATCTCATGAAGTCTCGCCCTTCGGTTTTCCAGCGGTCACTCGCCGGAAAGCAGATGGTGCTGTTCTTTGAAAAGCCTTCATTACGTACCCGGTTAACCTTCGAAGCCGGAATGACCAGTCTGGGTGGCACGGCGATGTTCGTCGATCAGTCCAAGAACCGTCTGGATGCCCGTGAGAAGCTGAGCGACATCGCTCACAATCTCGAACGCTGGGTCGACGTTATTGTGCTGCGCACGTTTTCTCACGAGATGATCGAAAACATGGCCCGCCATGCCTCAATCCCCGTCATCAACGCTTTGAGCGATCTCGAGCATCCCTGCCAGGCCCTGGCTGACTACTTCACGCTGCAGGAACGATTCGGCGACCTGAAGAAAATCCGGCTGGCCTATGTCGGCGACGGCAACAACGTGGCTCACTCGCTGCTTCTGACCTGTGCATGCCTCGGATCGTCGATCCGCATCGCCACACCGAAGGGCTACGAGTGCAATTCGCAGATTGTCGCCGAGGCCAAGAAGCTGGCGAAGCAGACGGGCGCGGTCCTTGAATTCACGACCGATCCGCATGCCGCCGTCGCTGGTGTCGACGCGATCTATACGGACGCCTGGGCCAGCATGGGTCAGGAAGACGAAGCCGACTCGCGCTCCCAAATTTTCAAGCCCTACCAAGTGAATCGTGAATTGATGTCGGACGCTGCGCCGCATGCGGCTTTCATGCACTGCCTGCCGGCACATCGCGGCCAGGAAGTTACCGACGAAATCATGGATTCGGAAAGTTCGCTGATCTTCGAGCAGGCCGAAAATCGCCTGCACGTTCAAAAATCTATTCTTTATATCTTGTTGGGAGGCGCCGTTCGCCTGCCCGTGAGGAGTGCTCATGCCTGAAAAAGTTGTCCTTGCCTATTCCGGGGGACTCGATACCTCCATCATCATTCCGTGGTTGAAGGAAAACTACTCCTACGACGTGATCGCGATGGTCGGCGACGTCGGGCAGGGGGACGACATTGAAGCCGTGGTCAAGAAGGCCTACGCGACTGGCGCCAGCAAGGTCATCGTTGAAGACCTGCGCGAAGAGTTCCTGACCGGATACGTTTTTCCCGCGCTGAAGGCTGGGGCAGTTTATGAACATAAGTATCTACTCGGAACCTCGCTCGCCCGGCCTGTGATCGCGAAGCATCAGGTGGAGGTGGCATTGCGCGAAGGTGCGACTGCCGTCGCTCACGGCTGCACCGGCAAGGGAAACGATCAGGTGCGCTTCGAACTTACGTATCAGGCGCTCGCTCCGGAGCTGAAGATTATCGCTCCTTGGCGAGAGTGGACATTGAAGTCCCGCGAAGATTGCCTCGATTACGCCGAGGCCCACGGCATCCCTGTCGCCGCCAGCCGCGAGAAGATTCACAGCCGGGACCGCAACCTCTGGCACATCAGCCACGAGGGCGGAGAGCTCGAAGATGCCGGCAATGCGCCTCTGCCCACGACCTGGCAGTTGACCCGTTCTCCGCAGGAGGCACCAGACAAGGAAGAAAAAGTCAGCATCGGCTTCGCCCAGGGCGTTCCTGTCTCGGTCAATGGCCTCGAGATGGATCCGGTTTCGCTTGTTGAGTTGCTCAATGAAATCGGCTGCCGCAACGCAATCGGCCGCATCGATCTGGTCGAGAACCGCTTTGTCGGTATGAAGTCCCGCGGATGCTACGAAACTCCCGGTGGCACGCTGCTGATCGCTGCTCATCGCGAACTCGAAGCGCTATGCCTCGAGCGTGACGTCGCCCATTTCAAGCAGCACATCGGCCTCAAGTACGCTGAACTCGTCTACTTCGGCCTCTGGTTCACGCCGCTACGCGAAGCTCTCGACGCTTTCGTCGAAAGCACGCAGAAGCACATGACCGGTAAAGTCACCCTGGCGCTCTACAAAGGAAACGTCTCAGTCGTTAGCCGTGAATCCGAACACTCGCTCTATCGCACGGACCTTTCCTCGTTCACCATGGGCGACAACTACGACCAGAAAGATGCGGAGGGTTTCATCCGCATTCTAGGATTGCCCTCGCGTTCGCGCGCCCGCACCCGAATCGAGGTCACGCGATGAAGATGTGGTCGGGCAGGTTCCGGCAACCGCTGGACCCTGAATTCGAGCGCTGGCAAAGATCTTTCGACTTCGACGGCCGCCTGCTTCGCTATGAACTGGCGGCGAGCGGAGCGCACGCTCGCGCCCTGAAGAACGCTGGTATCCTCACGGCCGACGAATTGATCCAGATTCTCGAAGGCCTCGAGCAGATCGGGCAGCGTGCTACCGCATCTCCAGCGTTCCTCGACGATCCCGACGCGGAAGACGTGCATCACTTCGTCGAGAAGCAGCTTGTAGCGATCATTGGAGAAATCGGCTACAAGCTGCACAGCGGACGCAGCCGCAACGAGCAGATTGCGACCGACCTGCGCCTCTACGTTCGCGCCTCGATCGACCAGTTGCGCCAGGAACTCGCCGATCTCTGCGGCGCAGTCGTTGAGCGTGCGGAGCAGTCTGGCGAGTCCGCCATGCCTGCTTACACGCATTTGCAGAAGGCGGAACCGGTGCTGGTAGCGCACTGGCTGCTCGCCTACGTGGAGATGTTTCTGCGCGACGCCGACCGCCTGGCGGACTGCCGCAAGCGCCTGAACATTTGCCCACTGGGATCCGGCGCGGTCGCTGGTGCGACGGTGCCTCTCGATCGCCAATTCATGGCCGAGACTCTAAGCTTCGATGCACCGACCGGCAACAGCATCGACGCCACCAGCGATCGCGACTTTGCCATCGAGTTCGCCGGCGCATTGTCGCTTCTTGCTGCGCACTTGAGCCGATGGGCGGAGGAAATGATTCTTTTCTCCAGCCAGGAATATGGATTCATCGGCTTACCTGAACCGTATTCGACCGGAAGCAGCGCCATGCCGCAAAAGAAAAATCCCGACCTGCTGGAGCTCGTTCGGGGAAAGGCGGGACGCGTTCTGGGCAATGCCACCGCACTTATAGTCGCAATTAAGGGCCTGCCGCTTGCGTACAACAAGGATCTGCAGGAAACGCAGCAGCCCGTCTTCGAGGCCTCGGATTCGCTTCTCCAAATGCTGCCTCTGATGACCGGATTTCTGAAGTCCGTCGACCTTCATTTCGACCGGATGCAGGAAGCAGCGCAGTCCGGATTCATGAACGCGTGGGCGGGAGCGACTTACCTCGTCAATCGTGGGGTTCCATCGCGTCTCTCCCACGAGCGCATCGGCAAAGCCGTCCGGCTGTGTCTTGAGCGGGGATGCGAGCTACAGGATCTGCCGCTGTCGGACTTGCGGGCCATCAGCCCGGAGTTCGATGAAGGATTTTATAAAGCGATAACGCTGTCGTCCGTGTTAGCGATTCACGATGTTCCCGGCGGCACCGCTCCCGAACGGGTGCGGAAAGCCGTCAATACCACGAGGAAGAGAATCGATTCTCTTCGCGAGGAGGTCCATGCGCACGCGTAAAGCTATCTTGCCCGATGCTGAGCAGATTCATGATTTGATCGCCGGATACTCTGGCGACGGAACGCTTCTGCCACGAACGCTCGCCGAAATCTGCGAGAACGTCCGTGACTTCGTCGTCCTTGAAGACTGCGAACGCATCATCGGCTGCGGTGCGCTGCACCTGTACGGAACGCACCTCGCCGAGATCCGCTCCATCACTGTCGCGCCGTGGGCCCAGGGAAAGGGCGGAGGCGCGCTACTCGTGAAGGCGCTCTTTGCCGAGGCTCGCCGTCATCGGGTCGCCTGCATCTGTCTATTCACGCGAAAGCCGGATTTCTTCGCCCGCCAGGGATTCAGCGTCGCCCAGCGCGAGGATCTTCCCGACAAGATCTACAAGGACTGCCACGCTTGCCCGCGTTATCACTGTTGCGACGAAGTTGCCATGGTCCGCGGCCGGTTGCCCAAGTTCGCCATTCTGCCCGAACCTGCAAATTGGCTGGTGAAGTTACAGACTTGGGCCCCGAACGTAGGCGAACCAACCAGCTCGAGATAGACAACTCTTTCGCTGGAGATCCCTGATTCTCCGGGCGCCCATTCCTGGCTGCTCCTGCCAGAAATGGGCACTTCTTTCTATACGACCAACTACGAGGGTACGCGCGTCGCTCCTTCCGCCGGGGCGGAGTGGGCAAAATTCTGGACGGGTTTACGCGCGATCTCGTTCGTCGTTCATGAACGCAACAAAGAGGACAATTCCCAAGCCCGCCTGGAGCCTTACGTGTTACCCTTGCGGTTTAAATTTTTCATCCTCGAGATCACTCGCGCTTGAAGATCAAACCGAAATCTGAATGCCTTTGGGATCTCGTCAGCCTCGGCGAGGTCATGCTGCGGCTCGATCCTGACGATCAACGCGTTTCGACCACACGTCACTTCCGCGTCTGGGAAGGTGGTGGCGAATATAACGTGGCTCGCGGCTTGCGCCGATGCTTCGGACTCAATACCTCGATCGTCACCGCTCTCGCCGACAACCCCGTCGGCCGCCTTGTCGAAGATCTTATGCTCCAGGGCGGCGTCAGTCAGAAGTACGTTCGCTGGGTTCCTTATGATGGCGTCGGCCGCACTGTGCGCAACGGCCTGAATTTCACCGAACGAGGGTTCGGTTTGCGCGCTGCCGTCGGTTGCTCTGACCGAGGCCACACTGCCGCGTCGCAATTGAAGCCTGGCGACATCGACTGGAACCAGATCTTCGCCAAGGATGGCGCCCGCTGGTTTCATACCGGTGGAATTTTCTGCGCGTTGTCGGAGACGACTCCTTTGGTGGCACAGGAGGCGATGGAAGCCGCAAAGCGTGCCGGCACCATCATTTCCTACGACCTGAACTATCGCGCTTCACTCTGGAAATCAATTGGCGGTAAGGCGAAGGCCCAGGAAGTGAACCGGCGCCTCGCGCCTCTGGTCGATATGATGCTGGGCAATGAAGAAGACTTCACGGCTGCGCTCGGGTTTTCCGTCCCCGGTCTGGACGAACAACACTCCCAGGTCGAATCGGCGAACTTCCGGCGCATGATTGAAGCGGTAGTGAAGGAATATCCGTCAATGTCGGTAATCGCAACCACGCTGCGCAATGCAAAAACCGCGTCCGTGAATGACTGGGGAGCATTGTGTTACGCCGACGGAAAGTTTTACGAAGCTCCTAAGCGCGAGAACCTGGAAATCTACGATCGCGTCGGGGGCGGCGACTCGTTCGCGTCCGGCCTGATCTATGGATTCCTCTCGGGCGAGAATCCGCAGTGGTCCGTTGAATGCGGCGCAGCGCACGGAGCGTTGGCCATGACGACTCCAGGCGACACAACCATGGCGACGAAATCTGAAGTGCTGCAAGCGATGACCTCGCGGACAGCCCGAATCGAGCGTTGAGATCTTAGGAGCGAGAGTGTAACGCTGACTGTCATGGGGGCATCTTGCTCTCACTTGAATCGAAAATATGACCATTGACGAAGTCATCAGCAGAATCGCAGAAATCGGCATAGTGCCTGTAGTCCGTGCCGCCTCCGTCACAGAAGCTAATCGGGCTGTCGAAGCGATCTCCGCCGGCGGCATTCCCGTCGTCGAGATCACGATGACGGTTCCGGGCGCGATCTCGGTGATCCGCGAAGTGTCCAAACAATATGCCGGAAAGGTTCTCGTCGGCGCGGGCACGGTCACCAACGCCGAGCAGGCAGAATCCTGCTTGCGTGCTGGCGCCGAATTCCTGGTCAGCCCCGGACTCTCGCTTCCTGCGCTTTCCGTCGCTCGCGCAGCAGAAAAACTTGCGATCCCGGGAGCGCTTACCCCTACGGAATTGATGACCGCTCAGGACCATGGTGCGAAGCTGGTCAAGATCTTTCCCTGCGGAAATGTGGGCGGCCCGAAGTATCTCAAGTCCCTGAAAGCCCCTTTTCCGGGTGCAAACCTCATTCCCACCGGAGGCGTGAATGCCGCGAACGCCGCGGAATTCATCGCTGCGGGAGCTTTTGCTCTGGGTGTGGGCGCGGATCTGGTCGATGCCACAGCGCTACGGGAAGGCAATCTCGATAAAATTATTAATGCAGCGAAAGAACTGGTAAGCGCGGTAGCCGCGGCCCGCACCGCCATCGCAGGAAAGAAATAACATCGTCAGCGACGTGCCGCGGTAGCGTCCCCCGGGTGTCGCGAGGGCGTCTTGCCCTCGCCCCCGAAAAAGTCCTACTGATTCACCCCGCTCGCGAGCACACCGCCGTCGACCGGCAAAATAATTCCGGTCACAAAGCTCGCTGCATCCGACGCCAGAAAAACCGCGGCTCCCACTAACTCTTCGAGCTTTCCAAACCGTCCCATCGGGGTCCGCAACAAAAATTCCTGCCCCCGCCCGGTCCCATCGAGAAGTTTCTGATTCATCGCGGTGCGGAAGTATCCCGGCGCGATCGCGTTTACGCAGATTCCATGCCGCGCCCACTCTACCGCCAAGGACTGCGTCAGCGATCCTAATCCCGCCTTGCTCGCGTTATAGGCCGTCACTTCGAAATGTCCGCGGAAAGTTCCCATCGAGGCGATGCTGATGATCCGCCCATATTGCCGCTCGATCATGTGCTGCCCGAAAATCTGGCTCGCCCGGAATGCGCCGGTCAGATTGGTATCCATGATCCGGTCCCAATCCTCCTCGGGAAAATCCACGGTCGGAGCGCGCTTGGTGATGCCTGCCGCATTCACCAGGATGTCGACCTTGCCAAAACTGTTCAGGCACGCATCGCGCAGCTTCTCGAGTGATCCACGGTCGCCGACATCGCTGGTCACGCGCAACGAACGGCGGCCGAGCTGTTCGATCTCATCCGCGGCCGAATTTACAAAATCGATCCGTCGCGCACTTGCCACGACGTCAGCTCCGCCCTGCGCCAAACCCAGTGCGACGGCTTTCCCGATTCCTGAACTCCCGCCTACAACGACCGCAACTTTTCCATCCAGCTCTAGAGGTTTGTAGCCCATATCTCCTTGGAAACAGCGTCCTCCTGAAAACGGTATCGGTTGCTACCAATTGAACATCGTTCCGTCCAACTTGCGGTTGACAGGCAAATAGGCTCGCTCGTACCGAAATTTCTCGCCCGCCTTCTCGTCGTAATCAACCCCCAAGCCTGGCGCCTCTCCCGGATACATGTATCCCGCGTCAAACGAGTAGGCATGCGGAAACACTTCGTCTGTTTCCGCCGTATGCCGCATGTACTCCTGGATCCCGAAATTGTTTACCGCAATATCGAAGTGCAGCGCCGCTGCCATTGCGACGGGGGAAAGATCGGTCGCCCCGTGACATCCGGTTCGCACGTGATAAATCTCCGCCAACGCCGCAATCTTTTTCATATGCGTGATGCCGCCGCCGTGCACCACCGTCATCCGAAGATAATCGATCAACTGCTCGGTGATCAGAAGGTGAGTGTCCCACACGGAATTGAAAACCTCACCCACCGCGAGCGGCGTCGTCGTATGCTGCCGGATCAGCCGGAATCCTTCTTGCAATTCTGCCGTCACCGCATCCTCGAGCCAGAACAGGTGGTATGGCTCCAGACTCTTCCCGAGCCGCGCCGCCTCAATCGGCGTCAACCGGTGGTGGACGTCGTGCAGCAAATGAAGATCGTCTCCGAACTTCAGGCGGAGCGCTTCAAACAATTTCGGGACATGAAGCAGATACTTCTCGGTCGACCACAAATTCTCATGAGGCAGTCCCTTCTCCGCCGGTTCATAAAACATCTTGTCGCGCGCGACGCCGTAAGTTGACGCCAGCCCCGGAATGCCGCTTTGGGCACGGACTGCGACATATCCCATATCGCGGTACTTCGCGACCTCATCCGATGTCTCCTCAATGTCGTTCCCGTTCGCGTGCCCGTAAACCATCACGCCCGTTCGGCTCTTGCCACCGAGAAGGTTGTACAGCGGCGTTTTTAGCGCCTTGCCCTTGATATCCCAAAGCGCCATGTCAACCGCAGCAATCGCGGTCATCGTCACCGGGCCGCGCCGCCAGTACGCGCCACGATACAGGTACTGCCACACATCTTCGGTCTGAAACGGATCGCGCCCGATCAGGCAGGGCACGAGATGATCGGCAAGATAGGAAGCTACGGCCAATTCGCGTCCGTTGAGCGTGGCGTCGCCGAGCCCGTAAATGCCCTCATCGGTCGAGATTTTCAGCGTGACGAAATTCCGCCCCGGACAACACACAAACACTTTGGCATCGGTGATCTTCACCCGTGTCTCCGCTGAATTGAATTACCGAGTGTACCCGAAGCGGCTGACTCTCTGCAGAGCGCTGTTCATGAACAGAACGAGGATCTTCAGTCGGTGCCGAGCTGAAGGAAGTAGCGGGCATATTTCTCGCGCGGTGTTGGCGCGAGAGGTGGGGATTTTCCGACAATCTCTCCTGACCGATGAAAGCTCGAATCTGATCGGGAACGCGCGTTGCGCGCCGTTCCGACCCAGTGCTCTATTGGTCATTCCCCTCCGATGCGAAATCTCACCCCAGCCCGGAAATTCACCGGCAGCGCCGGATAACCGACTACCTCGTTGTACCGCCGGTCGAGTGCATTCTCTACATTCGCATATAACGTCACTCGCGGATGCACCGCATACCACCCGCCGAGATCCGCGCGCACATATCCCGCGGCATGATCGATTCCGAACCCGGCAAAATCCGAATCTGCCCGCCGCCCCACAAAACTTCCGCTCAAATTTCCTCCCCATCTCCTTCCCAGATAGCTGAGCAGCAGCGAAGCCGAGTGTTTCGGGCGATGGATCAACGGATATCCCGGAGAATTAATCTGGCTGCACGGACTCGCTACGGTACACAGAGGATTTTCCAAGACCTGGCTGGACGTGTAGGTGTAAGCAGTCGTCAGAAACACTCGCGGCCGAATCTGCCCTTGCACTTCGATCTCTGCCCCGTGCGCGAACGACTGTTCCAGATTGAAGAACTGATATTCGCCCGTAGGCGTGGGCTGGGCCTCAATCTGATCATGAAAGAGATTGTTGAAGTAAGTGCCATTCAGATTCCAGCGGCCTGCGAAGAATCGCTGCTGTAATCCCGCCTCGAACGATCGCGTGCGCACTGGCAGCAATCCCGGATTCGAAGCATACCCGTAAGCAAGCGCTCCAAATGTCTGGTAGAGTGCCGGCTCCATAAATCCTGTGGCATACGAAAACCGCAGCCGCGTACCGGAGAAAATTTCTCCCCCCCGCAGCGCTTGCAGCGTCAATGCCACGCGCGGAATGCCCGTGTTACCAAATGCACTGCTGTGAACGAAACGGCCGCCGGCAATCGCCGTCAACGTTCCGCACGTAACCTGCTGCTGCACATAGACGTCCTGCTCCAGTCGCTGCCCGGGCGCCGGAGGAGGAAAATCCATGTCGTTGATGAAACCGTTCTCGTTTTCAACCCGGTATCCGAATGTGGTGTGAGTCCAGCTGCGCTCCGAGTAATCACCCTGATATTCAAAGCCGACGCGGTTGTCGTGGTTGATGTAGGTGTCGGGAAAACTGTCATAGCTCGCAAAATTGCTGTTCAGGTTTATATCGGAATAGCGATAAAGGGAATCGAAGGCAGTGAAGCGGTGCTGCCATCCCGAGGGCGCCGCAACCGTAAGCTCGACGCTCCCCAGCAGATTGTTCACGTGCGACGACTCACTGGGATTGGGCGCAAATAATGGATCGCCATTGAAGTTCCACTCTCCCGGAACCCCACTATTACTGTTCGAGTGACGAAATCGCACACGTAGCGCCGTTCGATCGTTGATCGCCACACCCACATTCGCGCCCTCCAGGGAATTCGAGTACGCGTCGTTCACCCCGAATCCCTCGGTGTTGAACTGGTTGCCGAACAGGTTGTAGTCGTACCTTCCGCGAGCGCCGGAAAGCGAGGCATATCCGCTCGCCGTTCCGAAGTTTCCTCCGTCCGCGCCGAAACGCAACTCGGGCACGCGCGTGCTTCCTGTGCGGCTCCAGACCTGAAACACGCTCGTCATGGCATCCGATCCATACAACGTGCTCTGTGCGCCGCGCACGAACTCCATTCGATCCGCTTCAGTGAGCGGCAAAGTTCCAAAATCAAACGAGAGCCCCGGATTCTCCAGGGCGACACCGTCCACGATCACCTTGTTGTAGGTTGACTCGCCTCCGCGCACGAACAACGACGCCAATCCTCCATGCTGCCCGGCAGTATCGATCACCGCTCCCGGCAAAAAACGGACTGCGTCATTCGCCGCAATCGGCTGCATGGTCGTGAGCTGTGCTCCACTCAGGGTGTCCACATCCGCGCCGGCTGCTTCCCCCAGCACTGGCGTTCGCGTCGCGCTCACCACGACCGTCTCCGATGCCGTAGCGAGCTGCAAGTGCACCGTCACCAGCTCACGCGATGGACTTGGATCGATCTCCGTGTAAGGTGCAAAGCCTGCCGCCAGCACTTGCACATGCATTTGGAACGAAGAAGAGGGAAGGCCCGTGAACGTCGCAACACCTTCCGCAGAGGTCGTGGCGAGCTTTCTTACTGATAGCCCCGTCCCGGGGACGCTCAATGAAACCTGGGCACCAGCAACGGCGGCCGATTGCGGATCCACTACTTTGATTTTGATATCTGCGGCCGAAGCAGCCGCCACCTGAAAGAAAATAACGAGTGCCACACACGCGAAGCGCATACCATCCTCCTTTGCACGCGAAAGAGGTTGAAGGTTGACGGAGCGCGCCGGTCTCCTGGCTTTGCGAGTAAGGACGACCACCTCCGTCCATTTGCGCCCTCGGCCTTCCCGGATCTCTCCAGTGGCCGCAGGCTATGTCCTCGCTTACAGTTGCGCGGCAGCGCGGGATTCCCACCCGCTTCCCTGTCTTCGCCTAGCGGCAAAGACGCGCGTTCCAAAACACCATCCCGGTCGAGGATGGACTTAAGACACTAAACCCGAGACGGACCCAAGTCAAATGTGGATTATGGAGAACGAGTTCCGCAGCGACGGCACAACTACCGCCTCCATCGCCCCAACAAGTACAAGACAATCGAAAGCACTACACTCAGCAAAATCGACGTCACCAGCGGGAAATACACAGTCGTATTCTTCCCGCGATACACGATATCGCCAGGCAACTTTCCCAACGGAATACCAGTCCGGCCGAGCAGAACCATGACGAGTCCCACGACAACAACAATTGCACCCACGACCATCAACATCTTGCCCGCTTCCGCCATACTCTTATGATATCCGCACTGGCCCAAGCACTTCGGCAATCGAGCCGCACAGTCCTCGGGTCTCCCATGTGTACCACCGAGTTTGTAGCCGCTTTCGAGTTCTGCAACACTAGCTCCTAAGATTTACCTGCTCGATCCCCCAAAGATGTGAGTAGTCCGGTGCGCCCTTGTCTGTGTGGTTGACTACCGGTCGCGGCTAGCCCGCACCGTGTCCAAGTGGGAGGCCTCCCGTGATCGCGTTTTGCCGCTCTGGATTGCTACTGATCTCCGCTTTGATCTCCTTCCTGACCGTAGCAGCTTCGTCTCTTGGGCAGGATGTTCTGACCTACCACAACAACAACTACCGCAACGGTCTGAACAACGCGGAAACCACTCTCACTCCGACGAACGTCAACATGGCGAGCTTCGGGAAGCTGTTTACGATTCCCGTCGATGGCCGCGTCGATGCGCAGCCTCTCTATCTCTCCGCGGTTACCATCGCGGGCGTTTCCCACAACGTGCTGATTGTTGCCTCCGAGCACGGCTCCGTCTATGCCTTTAATGCCGATACCGGCGCCACACTCTGGAAGGTCAGTACGATGAAGCCCGGCGAAGGGCCCTCTGACAATCGCGGTTGCGGACAAGTGTCTCCGGAAATCGGCATCACGTCGACGCCGGTCATAAGCCGCGCAGCAAACGCCAGGCCGGTGATCTATCTCGTCACCATGTCGAAGGACAAGGGAAACACATATCACCAGCGGCTCCATGCACTCGATGCCACCACCGGGGCCGAACTCTTCCACGGCCCGGTCGATATCCAGGCTACGTACCCCGGCCACGGCGATAACAGTTCGAACGGCTCTGTCATCTTTGATCCCAGCCAGTACAAGGAGCGCGCCGGATTGCTACTGCTTAACGGCACCATCTATCTCGCGTTCGCCTCCCACTGCGACATCCGTCCCTACACCGGATGGATTATGGGGTACAACGCCAGTACCTTGGCGAAAACGACGGTCTTGAACGTTACTCCTAACGGCAACGAGGGCGCGATCTGGAATGCCGGCGCGGGCATGGCGGCGGACGGAAGCAACATCTTCCTGCTCGACGCCAATGGAGATTTTGATACAACGCTCAATGCATCCGGATTTCCCGCTGACGGCGATTACGGCAACGCAATTCTGAAGCTGCGCACATCCGGAGGGCTCGGCGTGGCTGACTACTTCGAGATGGACAATCAAGCATCGGAGAATTCCAGCGATACCGATCTCGGCTCCGGTGGCGCCCTGCTCGTCAACCAGACTGATTCGACGGGGAAGACCTGGCAACTCCTGGTTGGAGCGGGTAAGGATGGCAATCTTTATCTTGTGGATCGCACCAACCTGGGCAAGTTTCATCCCGGGCAGAATCAGATCCACCAGGAACTCAGCGGCGCGCTTCCCGGAGGCGTCTGGTCCATGCCGGCTTTCCTGAACGGCAAAATCTACTATGGGCCGGTCGGCTCCCCGATCCTCGCCTTCCAATTCAAGAACGCAAAGCTAACCACCGCCCCGGTCTCTCGGACTCCAAATTCCTTCATCTATCCCGGTGCGACACCGTCCATCTCCGCCAACGCGGGAAAGAACGGAATCGTCTGGGCCGTGGAGAATACAAGCCCCGCTGTTCTGCACGCCTATAACGCTACGAATCTGAATTTACTCTACAACTCGAATCAGGCCGCGAACGCTCGCGACCACTTCGGCAACGGCAACAAGTTCATCACTCCAACCATCGCTCACGGCAAAGTCTACGTCGGCACGACAAACGGAGTAGGAGTCTTTGGCCTGCTGAAATAACGACGCCCTCTAGGAAGCAAAACCCGAAGGGGCGTCACACGCGCGGGATTACTTTGCGTCGAAAAGTACTTGACCACCGCCGCGAACCGCACTATGCTCAATGAATGTTCGATCCGCGGCCGCATCGCATCCGGCGTTTTCACCGGTCCATCGCCTCGCCGCGGACCGCCCCGAATCTCGCCGACGATCTCCGCTTCATTCGCGACACGATGGAGCGCTCCGCTGCTTTCACCGCGGTTTCCGGTTGGGGATACATGCTCCTCGGCTTCACCGCATGGGCTGCGGCGTGGCTGGCTGCGCGCCAAGCATCGCCCTTCGGATGGCTCCGCGTCTGGCTCGCGGAAGGCATCCTTGCCGTCGCTATCGGACTCCTCTCCTGCACCTGGAAAGCGAATCGCCGCGGACTCCCGCTGTTTTCCGGTCCCGCCCGCAAAGTAGCCCTCAGCCTTTCGCCGCCGCTTGTGGCCGGCGCGTTTCTCACGTTCCTGATCTTCCGCGCCGGGCTTGACTCTGCTTTGCCTCCGGTGTGGTTGCTGCTCTATGGCGCCGGCATCATCACCGGCGGCGCATTCTCGGTCGCCATTCTTCCCGTCATGGGCGTTTGTTTCATGCTCCTTGGCGGCCTTGCGGTCCTCGCTCCTGCCGCCTGGGGGAACACATTCCTCGCTGTTGGATTCGGCGGGCTGCACATCATTTTCGGATTCCTGATCGCAAGGAGGCACGGTGGTTAAGCCGGTCGCTCACCACAAACGCGCCGACTTCAAGCCTCAACCCCGCGAAGCCCGCGAGCGCCCGGTGGCGCGTCCGCTCGAATTACCCGAACTCGATCGCCTGATTCACGAACGGATTCGTCTCGGTATCGTGAGCGCCCTTGCTACGAACGACACTCTCAGCTTCAATGATCTGAAGCGCGTTCTGAAAACGACAGATGGCAACCTCAGCGTCCATGCCCGCAAGCTCGAGGAAGCTCAGTACATCTCCTGCGTAAAATTCTTTGAAGGCCGCGTGCCCCGCACTGAATATCGTCTAACCCCTACAGGCCGCCGCGCGCTGGCTGAATACCTGGACCAGATGGAAGAGTGGATCCGCGTAACCCGCGAAGAGCAGTCCTAGCAGCTTCTGCGATCCGTGATAATCGTTATTCGACGCAGTCGTGTCTGGGTTCACACACTGTGTTCCGGGATCACTCGCCCAGCCCTCCCAGGGCCCGCTAACCCGCGCTGAATCAACACATCCTCATTTGGCCGCCGCCCTGCATTTCTCATCGTGCCGCTACGCCGGCAGGAGGTGACCAACCATGACCCGCATCAACGCAATTCGCAACATTCAAGGAAACCGCGACTTTGTCGCCTGGGGAAAGAACATTCACGACAAGCTCGTGCCAACCACAATCCGGGGCAACATCAACGCGCTGGTTTTCGCAGCCGTGCTGATTGTTTGCTCCTTAGCCGTCGGCTGCTCCAGTGACAAGCCGAAACCCGTTGGCTCTAACAGCCAGATCTCGATGCCGCAGACCCCGAGTCCGGTTCTTTCCACGCCAGCACCCGTGATGCGGGCCGAGAACAAACCCGCGCCCAAGAAACCCGTGCAGCACAAGAAACCCGCAACGGTGAACTACACCGACAAGACCTACGGAGTCGCGTTCGAATATCCGCGCCGCTATGCCATCGAAACTGGCAATGCCGCCGCGGATCTTCTGACGTCGAGCCCGCTTCCCATGAACTTCGTGGCTCCCGGCGGAGTTGCGCTGGCTGCGGTTGAGTTGCCCGAGACTGGATACGTCAACACCGATTTCTCGTATGCCTATTTCAACGTCAGCGTGAACAAGAATCTCACCACCGACCAGTGCAACGAGTTCGCCGTACCCGCTCCGAAGGTAATGCCCGCTGCGGAAACGAAGTCGAGCACCGCAGTCGCGGCCACATCAAATGAGCCTGCGAAGACGGAGACCAAGCCGGATGCGGCTGTTTCCATGACTGTATCAGCCGATGCGAAGCCAGCTGAAGTGAAGCAGGAAGCGGCGCCATCGAGCCCGACAGAAGCCGCGCCAAAGACCGAGACAATCTCGACGGACTCCAAAGTTGAGACCAAGCCCGCGCAGCCACAGTCTGAGCCGCAAGGTTCGAAGCTGCTGCTCGGAGACATGGAACTCCGCGGCACCGAAGCCGTTTCCGGAGAGGGAACTCGCCAGAGCGACGCCAAGTACTTCCACGTCTACCAGAACGGAGCCTGCTACGAGTTCGGGCTTAACGTAACCACGGTCGCGCAAGACGGATTGACCAAGCATGTTGATCGCGACAAAGTCTTCAGCCGCCTTGAGCAGATTCTCAACACGGTGAAGATCAATCAAGCCGCTACTCCGGAAGTCACAGCCGAAACGCCAGCGACTTCCTCAGTTGCCCAATCGCCAGCTCAGTAGGTTCTCGAAGGACGCCCCATCCTGACATCACGAAGTTTGTGATGTTGGGATGGGGATTTAACGCTGAAGCCGCGAATCGCCCAAAGCGCGGCCAGCCTGCGCGCAGTTTGCACGGCGGAATCTCGGAAGCAGAAATTGATAAGCGGCCCGGCTACGCCTTCTGCATCACGAAATGCGTTGCATTCTCTCCTGCGTTAGTCTGCACTGTAGTAAATCCCAATGCATGCAAATTTATTCCCGCAAACAGATGCTCGCCTTGACCGAGAAAAACAGGCGACATGGCAAGATGCACCTCTTCGATGGCACCGGCCAAAAGATACTGCCGAATCGTCGCCACTCCTCCGCCAATGCGCACATCTTTCCCCTGCGCTGCTTGCTTCGCCTGGTGCAGAGCTGACTCCGGCCCATCGGTGACGAAGTAAAACGTGGTCCCGCCTTTCATCTCGATCGGCGCCCTGGCGTAATGCGTCAGAACGAATACTGGCGTGTGGTACGGAGGCGTCTCGCCCCACCAACCCTTCCAGGAATCATCGGGCCATGGCCCGCGCACAGGGCCGAACATGTTGCGGCCCAGGATCCATGCTCCAACATTCTCAAATCCACGCAGGGCAAATTCGTTATCGATGCCCGTCGTCCCGCCGCCCTGCCCGGTGATCTTCTTGAAGACTTCGGTGTGGAAGAGCCAGTTGTGAACTTCGGTCCCCCGAACTCCCAGGGGATTCTGCAAATCCTGATGTGGCCCAGCTCCGAATCCATCGATCGACACTGAGAACGCTGCAACCCTGGTTTTCGCCATGGGAATATTTTATTCGCGATTTGTGAAGGCCAGCCTCATAACTCCAGCTCATACTTCCTGAAGCCCGCTTGCACAGCCAGGCATCCAAAACCTTATTGGAGGTCAGTATGTTTGTCGTTCTTGGAGCAAGCGGCCACACCGGTCAGGTTGTGGCTAAAACTCTTCTCGAGCGCGGCCAGAAAGTGCGCGCGGTCGGAAGAAGCGCAGAACACTTGCAGCCGCTCGCGACATCTGCGGAAATTGCTATCGCCGATGCCACCAACGCCACCGCTCTGACTAACGCATTCCAGGGTGCGGAGGCCGCCTACGTGCTTATTCCGCCAAATGTCGGTGCGAACGATGTAAGTGCTTATCAAGAGAAGGTTAGCGACGCAATTGCGGCGGCCGTCCGGTCAGCCCGGTTGAAATACGTCGTCGCACTCAGCAGCATTGGCGCCGACAAATCATCGGGAACCGGTCCGGTGGTCGGACTCCACAACCTTGAAAAGAAGCTCAGTTCCATTGAAGGGCTCAACGCGCTTTTTCTGCGCGCCGGATACTTCATGGAGAACACGCTTCCCCAGATCGCTGCAATCCATGCCATGGGCAGCGTTGTGGGACCACTCAAACCTACGCTCAAGCTTCCCATGATTGCGACGCGTGACATCGGAATCGCTGCGGCGGATGCCCTTCTGCGCCGCGATGTCCGCGGCAAGCAGACTCGCGAACTGCAGGGCCAGCGCGACATCGACTACACCGAAGTCGCAGCGATCCTTGGCAAAGCGATAAACAAGCCATCGCTCGCCTATGTGCACGCGCCGGATGATCAAATCCGTCCTGCGATGACGCGGTCGGGGATGTCGCAGAACTTCATCGACATGCTCCTCGAGATGGCGCACGCCCTAAACTCGGGAGAGATGAAAGCCCTCGAACCACGCACCGCAGAGAACACAACTCCAACGCCGTACGAAAACTTTGTCCAGGAAGAATTCGTACCAGCTTACCGCCAGCAAATGGCCGCGTAATGATGGATAACCTAAACTCACCAGACCGCACATGATTCGTTTCCATCCGAGCACCCCCACTTCTGGCAGAGTTCGTCAGACGTGGGGCGGCTGGATGCTGGCCAGGCTTCCTTCACAGAACGTTTCGAACCACGCCGAACTCACGATGAAAGGGTTAGTGTATGAGGATTAGCCCTTTGCCGAATGCTCCGTAGACATTTCCTTTCTTAACTCCGAAAAATCCTTGTCGCTGTAGTACCTTACCTGCTTGCAGCGCAGCGCTTTCCCCTCCATGAGAAGGAATTGCTCATCAGGCGACATTCCCAGGATCTCATCCGGCGAAAGATTCCCCACAATGTCTGACAAGTCCTTCGCCATGCGTTTATTCCTTGCGCCGAAAATCTGGATCACGCCGGCGTTATCCAGGATCGTGTTCGCCTGGCTTCCGTAGATTCGCAGCTGATCAACGTTTTGCCAGAAAGTCCACAGCGTCAAACCCCACGAACGCAGCAGAGTCGCCGCTGTGAGGAGGGCATCCATACGCCCAAGAGTTGCAATCTCATCGCAGAGCACAAGCGTGCGTTCTTTCGGTGGCGTCTTCCTGTGAGTCATCGCCAAAATGAGGCCAGAAAGCCACATTCTCAGCAGGCCACGAAATCCCAACAGCCGAACTGGAGGAACGATGATGTACAGACTCATCGGAGCACCAGCAATGAGTGCATCGACATCCATTGAGCTGTTGTCCGTGAGCCGGCGCGCCAAGTCACTGTCAAACAAACGTAAGTGGCTTTGCACGGTGCCGAGCACGCTCGGGCGCGTCTCTTTTTCAGGGAGGTTGAGCAGCGATATAAAAGCCGCCCTCGCAGCTCTGTTTCTTACTTTGTCTTTTGCGTCGAGCATAACCGCAAGCTTGTATGCAACGTCATCGTTGTTGAAGAGGTCGAAAAGTGTACTCATGCGCCGTTCTTCTCGTTCGGCGTCAGCCAGCAGGAAGGCACACGCTCCCGTGATGCAGGTCTCGGCCCAATCGTTCCAGAACCGGTCGATGTCATTCCCGCGCTCGACAATCTCAGCGGCAAAGCTCCTCGCGATCGCGGCAGGATCTGAGCCGCAACGCGCCGCCAGGTCCAACGGATTCAACGAACCTGGAATCGGATTCTCATCGCGCAGGTCGAGAACGTGAATCTCCTGTCCCATCGCGCGCCGAGCTTCGGCGGTCGCGGCATAGATTTCGCCCTTTACGTCGACTGCAATGAGTTGGCCCGGATGCTTCAAAGCATTGCAAATGACCGGACCAACTGTCTTACCGGCGCCTGTTGGAGCGAAGGTGATGACGTGCCCGTCGCCGGAGTAAGTGACAAGATCGCTACTTGCATCTTGTGTGCTGCGCGCGAAGCCCATGCTGCGAGGAGGGGCTGTCCGGCGACCGAGAATGTATCCAGGCATTCGGATTCCTTGAGCGTAAATGTCGCATTCATCCCTGCTACCAACAGGAATAGCGATCCCGCCAGGTCGTCCCTGGGGGCCGATCCCCGATTGTCTTAGACTTTCTTCGGTTGAGGTTTCCCGGTCGGTAAATGCGTAGTGAGACTGTAAATCGGTTTCTTCATGAAATCGAGATTTTTCCGCCCTCCTTCTAATTCTTCCCTCGATATGTACATGTTGTGTACGATAAGACTTTCTGATCGTACGTGCTGCGACAGGAGGGCTGTGGAGTCAGACCTGGATGTTCGCGAGTTTGAGCAGTGGTGCCGCCGAGTGCTTCCCGAAATGGCCACTTTTCAGGCAGCCTGCGAATTCAAGACGCGCAGGCGTGCCGGGGACAAACTGGGAAAGGAGGGACAGAACGTTGGAAAGTCCATCGTCCGCCTGGAGGCCTTCCTCAAAGATTATCTCGCAGGCGGTACCTTCATCGATCACAACGAGCCTCGGCTCGTAAGCCCTACAGAGGCGGGTGAGGCTCTGCTGACGAGCTGCCATGAGCTCGCGGCCATTCGTGCGCGGCTTCTTGAAACCCTCACGCGCCTTCAACGCGGTTCTGAAGTGCGGCTCGCCATGACGCATTATGCCTGGCTGGCCTATGGCAGCTCTCTCGAAGCCGCCTACAAAAAGCGGCGTCCTAATGGGACCGTGAATTTCGGCAATGAATTTTATGGGCAGGACCGGGTCTGGGAGGACATAGAGCGAGTGGTGCAGGATGGGCGAGCCGACCTGGGCGTCTACAGCTTCCCTCCCACAAGGAGCAAACTCGTCCCCCGCGACCTGATCGTGCGGAACTGGATCGAGGAAGAAATCGTTCTGGTAATGCCTCCGGGGCTTGTGCGAACATCGAAAGCCTCAATTGCGCTTTCCAGCTTGCCCCACCTGCCGAGAGTAGTTCATTACAGCCGCTCCTTGAACTTCGACCGCACCGATACCATTCAGCAATACCTGAAATCCCAGAAGGTGCTCCACCGTTACAAGGGCGACTGGTTATTGGGTGTGAACACCATCGCAGAGATGAAGGACACCCTGCGGCACAAGGGAGGCATGAGCTTTCTGCCCTGGCCAACCGTTGAGCACGAATACCGGCAGGGGATATTGCAGGTGTTCCGCTTGAATCCTCCCATGAGGCCGCGTGTGATCAAGATCATCTGCCGCCTGCATACTTCGAGAGGCGCAATCCGCGACTTCTTAAAGGCAGCCGCGACCCTCGAAGGAAGAAGAAACTTTAAGAGATAAGCAAAGTTCCAGAAAGAACCACGCCGGGTCCTGCAAAAGCCCGGCATGCACAGTTTAAGCCATGGGTCGTCCAGCATTCTTCAGCGCGCTGGTGGCCACTTCTCGTTGTTCAGCGATCATCGGACGTCTTCCCAGCGGTCAAGAACGGTAAGGGCCGCCATGAGGGTGCAACAGACTAGCATCCGTATCATCCAGACGTCCTGGTCGGTGATTCTCCATGCAATCAGGCAGAACATGGAGGGGATTCCCGTGAGAACACACAGCCGGGAGCCCAGACTGTGCGTCCGCTTGGGATCGAAGATATCGATCTCCACGACGATCCAGCTGGCGAAACCGAAAATCACCGCCACGGCCGTGGGCGTGTAGATGAAGACAACATAGAGGACCGCGCCGAGCACGAGCTCGCCGGCGGCAAGTTGGAGAAATCTTGGCCAGTCGAACGCGCCTTCGGCACGAGGGGGCTTTGCCAATTTTTTCGTCGTGTCGATGAAGAAGGCCCAGCAGGCGAAGAGGGCAGCGAGGATCAGCGAGTCGTCGGTACCATGCATACGCCTCGTGCGGAAGAGGGGAAAGTCGAATCGCCAAATCACAAAGCCCAAGACGAAAAGAGCGCTATAGGCAGCGAAATTGGCGCCCGTGAAACGCGGACGCAGGCGATGCCACCACGGTTGCGGATGAGTCACGCGATCGTATCCTGCATGGAAACACTGCTCACAGAGCGTTTCCATGCCGGGAAGTTCGCGGCGACAGTAAGAGCAACGGGACATTTGGCGCGTGAGGTTCTCGAAGAATGCTAAGCCGCGATGGGGGCGTGTGGGAGTGCCGAAGGTAACTGCATCGACACGGTGTCGTCGCGGACGGTGGTGCTCGCGAAGAGATCCCCTGGCCAATTGCGCCGCCTCGGCGGTCTGCCACGAAGAATTCTGCTGTGATTCACCTATCGACCTGCTGCCATGCGGTACACTACCGAATTCAAATTCGCAAAAAGGAGAATCACTCATGCCTGATCCCGCTCTCAGCGGATCTGAATTCAAGAAACAGCTTCGCGCAGGGTCTCCCAAGATGGGACTCTTTCTGAACGCCCACAGCCCGACGGTCGCGGAGCAACTGGCCTACAGCGGCTACGACTGGCTCCTCGTCGATACGCAGCACGGCCCCATGGGCTACGAGAAACTTTCTGCCATGCTGAGCGGGATTTCGAACGGCGGCGCCAAGTCGCTGGTTCGCGTGGGCGGATACGACGACCGTCCCGGCATTCAGCAGGCCCTTGACATGGGCGCCGACGGCGTCCTCGTTCCCTACATCAACACCGCCGAAGAAGCGCGCCAGGCCGTCAGTTGCACAAAGTATCCGACGGTCGGGACGCGGTCAGTGTACTTCCCTCAGCGCAGCATGAACAAAGCCGGACTGCTCGGCTATGCGGGGAACTGGAACAATGAAGGCATCGTGGCGCTGCAGGTCGAAACTGCATTGTGCATCGAGAACATCGCCGAGATCGCGGCGGTGCCGGGCGTCGATATTCTTTTCCTCGGCCAGAATGATCTCTGCATGTCGATGGGCCTCTACAACAAGTACGAATTCCCCCACATGTACACTTCGCCGGAACTCGACGCCGCCACGAAGAAGTTGATCGAGCACGCACGCAAGAACAATGTAATCCTCGGCCTCTTTCTCTTCGGTACCTCGCGCGTCGGGGAGTTTCTGGAGAAGGGATTCACCTTCATCAGCATCGGCAACGACCTGCACCATGTCTTGACGCAAGCGGGAGCCTATGTCGCCGACATGGAAAAGATCGCCGCAGAAAAAGGCAAGTCATGGAAGCGGAGGTCGACAGCGCTGTTCTAGATCGCTGAGCGAATTTCTGAGACCACTCCTCGGCCGGGTCGGGTGCCCCATTTCGCCCGCGTTCTGTGCGCGAGCAGTGGGGATTCTGATTTTGACCCGTCGGTCCAGCTGGTTGCCCCATGCTTACCCCTGCGCATTTTGCAGGGATAGGGTGGGCGTTCCCCGGGATTCCGTGACAACGAAAAGGAATGATCATCCACCCCGTCACAAAGGACGCGACAAGGCTGAGACAACGGTTCTTGACGAAGGTTTGGGAGCCCCAGGCCTGACCCATAAATATGGTAATATGGGTAGAGATGAAAACGACACTCGAGATTCCCGATGTATTGTTCCGCCGGGCAAAGTCGGCCGCTGCCGAACGGGGAATCCCGTTGCGCCAGTTGGTGACCGAGGCGGTTCAGGAGAAGCTGAAAACCACTTCTCAGGAAAAGCCCTGGATGCGGCACTTCGGAAATCCGAAACGCCTGCCCAGCGAGAGAAAGCAAATAGACAAGCGCGTCGAGGAAGCCTTCGAACAGATCGATCGCGATCTATGGGAATAGTTCGCTGAAGAATGATCGTCGACACGAACGCCTTATCCGCCGCGGCTGACGGCGATTCCGCAGTGACTTCCATCCTCGCTCGCGCCGAGCAGATGGCGATTCCAACGATTGTCCTCGGTGAGTATCGTTATGGAATCTTCCAGTCCCGTCACCGCGCCACCCGTGAAGAGTGGCTTCGAGGCTTGCTGCGCGACTGCTTCGTGCTGGACGTGTCGGAGCCAACCACGCACTATTATGCCGAGATCACGCTGGAACTGAGGCGAAGGGGCAAGCCCATCCCCACTAACGATATCTGGATCGCCGCCCTGTGCCGCCAGCATTCGCTCCCCGTGCTAAGCCGCGATCGGCACTTCGATTTGATACCAGGAACCAAACGCATCGGGTGGTAACCAAAGGAAGATGCCTGCGTTTGAATGGTCCACACTCCGATTTGATCCTTGGGCTGCAGTCAGTGGAAAAATCTGGCGGGTATGAGAGGAGTTTCTGTCGTATGGGCTTTTCCGTTGGACTCAAGTTCAGTCTGGAGAGCGAGCAGCTTCGTGCACACCGGGACAGAATGGATGGTTGGGATCGAGTCGCTGTGGACCGCGCGTGAGGCGAGAACAGATTGGGTGTCGGGCTCGTGGCCAGGGCCCACCCTCCCGCAAAGAACGCGGGAAGGGTGGGGCAACCGCAGCTTTAGAACTTATGAAAGGATGGGCCAGCCCCGAATAGCCCGTGGTTTCGCTTCTTGCGGACACCGCCACAACTGCGGTTGCCCCATCCTTTCGCGCCTTTTGCGAAAGGGTGGGAATCACGGACGCAAAGATTGGAAGGGATGGGCCAACCCGCCTGTAGCTACGGTTCTTGACGCTCGTTCGGAAGTAGGGTTTTTGTGTGCGATTTCCTGATGGCAGCAGTTATCATTTTCCCGTCACCATGACAGAGAATTGGAAACCCTATCTCTGCAAAGTCAATGACAAGCTCGCTTCAATTTTTGTCAATCTCGGCCTGCGAGGCGAAGTACCGATAGCAGCGAAGCCATGGCTGCTCTGGACGTGGGTGTATTTTCAAACGCCGCGAGCCGATGGCCTTTCTGATAGCAAGGAAGCTCCAATACTCTACAAAATCGAGGATGCTCTAAACGCGTTTGTGTCACACGCCTGCCGTGCAGTCCCCTGTGGAAGAATCACCACCGATGGACGGCGTGAGTTCTACTTTTATGGGGAGACTAAGGATGGCTTTCGTCAAGCGGTAAGCGCAGGAATGATGGGCTTCGACGAGTACAGGTTTGACATCGGCAGCCAGGAAGATTCTGAATGGGAACAGTATCTCAACGTTTTGTATCCATCACCGGAAAACCTCCAGCGCATAGCCAACATGGATTTGCTCGACGTACTAGTGGGCAGAGGAGACGTTCTGACCGCGGCGAGGGAAGTCCAACATTGGATGTACTTTCCTTCTGAGTCCTCTCGCGTCCTGTTTCGAGATGCGGCAGCCGCAGCGGGTTATAGGATTGTGTCTGAACCAAGCTCGAAGGGAGACTTACCTTTCGGCATCGTCGTTTCTCGCACCCAATCTATTGAGCAAGCATCCATCGACCGCACAGTCATTGAACTGCTACACCTGTCTCAGCGTTTCGATGGTGAATACGATGGTTGGGAAACGCCAGTGGTGACGCAGTAACGCTAACCTGGTGATAAATCACCACGGTGTGACGCAACGATGTACGCCGTTGACCTAGCCAAGGCGGCCAGCGGCACGATTGAAGCCGTGCCCTTTTACAATGCTCTTCTGCGGGAAAAGTTTTCCGGGTGCCCAGTTGTTTTCTTGGCCCTTACGCTTCGCGGCAGGAAGAAAGGCTCATCACAATAAGCACCCAGCGTACAATGCTGTCGCATGGACGATGCGACTCGGAACCAGATTGCCGAGTGTTTGGAGAGTCTCGCAAACCAGCAAACGTGGAGTCCTGACGTTTGGCAGCGATGTTATGACCTAGTGTGTGCAAACTCGAATAGCGACGAACTGCTGGCGTATGTCCACGACGACATCATCCATTACAGCGGGGAGTTTCATTCGCGTAACATCCTTGGATTCAGAGTGAAGCCTGACCGCTACCAGCTAGAACACTACCGTCAAGAATTTCGAGGCATCGCAGCTTCCCTCCGGGCACGCCGGTCCCTAGCCGATGCCAAGAAGTTGTACGATTTGTGAAAGACGCACCGCAACCACGCGGTGAAAGCTCCTTTGCATGACGGCACAAGAGTTTTTCCGCAACCTGCGAGAACAGAGCTAGCTTGAACTCCAAGCCACCTCAAAAAGGAAAAGGCCACATTCATTTCTGAACGTGGCCTTTATTTATGCCGGCAACGACCTACTCTCCCACACACTTTCGCGTGCAGTAACATCGGCCCAGCGGGGCTTAACTTCCGTGTTCGGGATGGGAACGGGTGGACCCCCGCGGTATGATCACCGACAACTTGGAGCTGTCATCTATCGGACGTCAGCTCTCAGCGAGGCGACGTTGCTTCCCGATAGGCAGCAAACTTGTAAAAGAGCATGAGGACGATGTCCTCAGACGATCTCTCACAACTGAATAGATTGGATTTTGTGAATTACAAAGACCTTCGGCGCTACAGTCATCAGTTATTGCACTCAGTCATTCAGGTTCTAACGACTTCGGAACAACTTGCTAATTCCAGTTCAGGTTCTAACTGAGAACTGGCAACTGAGAACTGACAACTGTATCTGCACCGAGTAAATTTTATGGTCAAGCCGAACGGGCGATTAGTACGGGTAAGCTACATGCATTACTGCACTTCCACTTCCCGCCTATCAACCAGGTAGTCTTCCTGGGCCCTTCTTATCCCTTACGGGTTGGGAGATCTCATCTCGAGGAGTGCTTCCCGCTTATATGCATTCAGCGGTTATCACAACC
>Ga0070734_10000195_pt1 | contig 164089 bp, 135 predicted proteins | sample Coa_R1_8_FD_66444 | JGI IMG/M metagenome (GOLD analysis project Ga0070734, IMG submission 66444) | Surface soil microbial communities from Centralia Pennsylvania, which are recovering from an underground coalmine fire - Coalmine... | ecosystem: Environmental > Terrestrial > Soil >... | reverse complement strand
CATCCGCTCCTGGCCTGGAATATTCGCTCCAACGTCCGCCAGCATCACGCCAAGCTGTTTGTCGTAAACTCGCAACCGATCAAGCTGCGCCGCCAGGCAAGCGCCTTCCTGCAGATTCCCGAGGGGCGTGAAGGCAAACTCGTAGCCTTCTTGAATGGAGACGACAGCGCCGCCGCTGCGTTGACTGGCCCGGGCATCTCCGATCAAGCCTTGAAGCAGGTCCGGCAAGATCTGCAAGCCCAGAAAGACCTGATCATTATCTTTGGTTCGGAGCTTAACGGATCCGACATCAAGGCTCTGGCAAAGTTCGGCACAGGCATCGGCGCCAGATTCATCTGCCTGGGAGACTATGCCAATTCTCGTGGCGCGGCGGACATGGGTTTGTTGCCCGATTCACTTCCCGGATATACACCCCTCTCTTCGCCCGGCAAATTTGCCGAGGAATGGGGATCGCTGCCCTCTGAAAAAGGCCTCAATCTCACGGAGATGATGCAGGCGGCGAAAGACAAGCGGCTATCCGCGCTCTACATCGTAGGATGCAATCCCGTCGCAGACTATAACTTCGATCCGGCGGCCCTGCAGAATGCCTTCGTCGTAGTTCAGGATCTGTTCCTCACGGAGACGGCGATTTTCGCCGAAGTGGTGCTTCCCGCAGCCTCCGCTTATGAAAAATCGGGTACGTTCACCAACACATGCGGCGACCTGCAAATGGTGCAGAAGGCCGGTGATTTGGCGGGCGTACGCAGCGACTTTGAGATCATCGTCCACATCGCCGGGCGCATGGGTGCGGATGTGCCCAAACTCGTTCCGTTCGGCGGCGGTCTGTACGCCGACATGGGGCAGGCGCGAGGAGTGCAATCGGGTGAAGCCGATCGGCATGGAGTATGGCTTGCCGCCAACAATCTCGAGCCGCGTCTCAGTCCTCTTGATCCCATGGCCATCTTGGACGAGATTCAGCGCCTGGTTCCTGGATATGCTTTCTCGCGGTTGAACCTGATCTCCGGCAACGATGAGCATGTGACCTCTCCTGAAGCGAGCAGCGCAGGCTCGGAAAACGGCTTGGTTCAGATCGCTCCCGCGCACGATACCCTGTTTACCTCTGGAACGCTGGGACGTTATTCAAAGACGCTGAGCTCCCTGCTGGAAAACCGGCGCGAGCGCCCGGCTGAAGAAGAGGTTGTGAAGACATTAGCAAATGGCAAATAGCCGCGATTGCTTCCACCGCCGGCTTGGGGACAAGAGTTTTCGTTACAGTTCAGGCTGCTGGAGAGTTTTGCCGTTAAAACGCCGCAAGGGCCAAGCGGCAGTGTGTAAATAACGTGAACAATACAACAATATTCATTATCGTCGCCGTTGTTAAGATTGCGTTGGTCGCGTTCATCCTGCTGACCGGCGTGGCCTACATGACCTGGCTCGAGCGCAAAGTAGTGGGCCACATTCAGAACCGCTGGGGACCCACTCGTGTCGGACCATTCGGTCTTCTTCAGCCTCTCGCCGATGGCGTCAAGTTCATCCTGAAAGAAGATCTCGTGCCCGACCGGGTCCACAAGGGACTCTACATCCTGGCGCCGGGACTGGCGCTTACGATGTCGCTGGTTGCCATTGCCGTCATTCCGTTTGGAAATGCGGTTCACGGAATCCCCGGTGAGGGAGCGGCTGGATCTGCCCTGCAGATTACCGGCATGGTGCAGGATGGCTCGATTGGCGATATCAACATCGGCCTTCTCATTATCTTGGGCGCAACATCGATCGGCGTCTACGGCGTGGCCTTGGCGGGTTGGTCTTCCAACAGCAAATACGCCCTGCTGGGCTCTTTGCGCGCCAGCGCGCAGATGATCAGCTATGAATTGGCGCTTGGGCTTTCGCTCGTTGGCGTTTTGATCCTTTCCGGAACCTTGAGCCTTCGCGGTATCGTCGATGGGCAGATTAGCGGGCATCCATGGCTGGGCTTCCTGCCTCATTGGTATATATTTCCGCAGCTTATTGCCTTCTTTATCTACTTGATGTCGGCCTATGCGGAAACGAATCGCATTCCTTTTGACTTGCCGGAAGCGGAAACCGAATTGGTGGCGGGCTATCACACGGAGTACAGCGCGATGAAATTCGCCATGTTTTTCATGGCGGAATACATCAACATGATTACGGTCGGCTGCATCGCCACTCTGCTCTTCTTTGGCGGATGGCACGGTCCCGCGCTTCCCTTCTTGCCGCCGCTCCTGCAATCGCTGCTGCCGATCTTCTGGTTCTCGGTCAAAATCTTCGTTTTCATGTTCGTCTATATCTGGATTCGCGGCACGCTGCCGCGCTTCCGCTATGACCAGCTCATGGCCTTTGGCTGGAAATTTCTCCTGCCGCTGGCCATTGCCAACATCATCATCACAGGCTTGATCGTAGCCTTGCGGGGATAACAAGATGCTTCACCATGTGCTGTTCATCATTTTCGGCATGATCTGCGTTGCGGGCGCAATCAACTTGGTCGCGCAGCGGCATCCGATCAACAGCGCCCTTTCGCTGGTAGTGGTGATGGGTTCGCTGGCGATGATCTATCTCCTGCTGGGCGCGGAGTTTCTGGCTGCAATTCAAGTCATCGTGTACGCCGGTGCGATCATGGTGCTCTTCGTCTTTGTCATCATGCTTCTAAATGCCGGAGAGGAAGAACGAACGCAAGGGAACCACTTTGCTCTCTGGCTGGGCGCACCCGCGGTAGCTACGCTGGCCGGAATGCTCATGTGGATTGTCTTCCGCAACGATCCCCATAAGACCGTGGCTCTCGGCAACATGCTCGGCAGCCCCGACAATACGCATGGCTTGGCCAATCTGCTGTTCACAAAATATCTGCTTCCCTTCGAGATAACCTCGGTCCTGATCCTCATTGCCATCATGGGCGCCGTGGTTCTCTCCAAAAAGGAGGGCTGAATGGATTCAGTCGCGCTTTCCGAGTATCTGGTGCTGAGCGCAATCCTGTTTGCGCTGGGAGTCTATGGGTTCATTCTCAAACGCAACATCATCACCATCTTCATGTCGATCGAGCTCATGCTCAACGCGGTGAATTTGAGCTTCGTGGCATTTGCCAACTATTGGAATCTGCTGGAAGGCCAGGTCCTTGTGTTTTTCGTGATGGTGGTCGCCGCAGCTGAAGCCGCGGTGGGCCTGGCCATCATTATCGCCGTGTTCCGCACGCGGCAAACCCTCAACGTGGATCGAGTGAATCTGCTGAAATTATGAGCCCGGATATCAATCTGAACCTCTGGATCATTCCGATCCTGCCTCTGATCGGCGCTGCCATCAATGGCTTTTTCGGACGCCGTTTCAAGAACGGGATGGTGTCGTTTGTCACCCTCCTGTTTACCGCCGCATCCTTCGGCTACGCGCTGTGGGCCGCTACGCAGGTTTGGCACGGATGGTCGGTGAATCCCTCGGCGGTCTACGACAAGGCCCTGCCCTTCAACTGGATCGTGGCCGGCGATTTCACCGCGCCGTTTGGGTTTTATCTGGATCAGCTTTCCATGGTCATGATGCTCGTCGTGACCGGAGTAGGCTTCCTGATTCACATCTACTCCGTGGGATACATGGCGCATGAGGGCGGCTACTATCGTTTCTTCGCCTACCTCAATCTCTTCATGTTCTTCATGCTCACGCTGGTCCTGGCGAACAATTATCTTCTGATGTTCGTCGGCTGGGAAGGTGTGGGACTTGCGTCCTATTTGCTGATCGGCTTTTATTTCAATAAAGACTCGGCGGCCAATGCTGGAAAGAAAGCTTTCATCGTCAACCGCATTGGTGACTTTGCTTTCCTGCTCGGGATGTTCCTGCTGATCCAGCACTTCCATTCGCTGAACTTTTCTGCGGTTTTCGATCAGGTCTCCAAGTTGGGAATCGACAATGGCTGGGGCCTCCTCACCGCCATTGCCCTGCTCTTGATGATCGGCGCCACCGGTAAATCCGCGCAGATTCCCCTCTATGTCTGGCTGCCGGACGCCATGGAAGGTCCTACCCCGGTCTCGGCACTCATTCACGCCGCAACCATGGTCACAGCGGGCATCTATATGATCACCCGCTCCAGCGCGATCTTTAGCCGTTCTCCTCATGCTCTGATGATCGTGGCGATTATTGGCGCTGTTACCGCGCTCTTCGCCGCAACCATGGGCTTGGCCCAAACCGACATCAAGCGCGTCCTGGCCTATTCGACGGTCTCGCAGCTTGGCTACATGTTCATGGCCTGCGGAGTAGCGGCGTTTTCCGCCGGAATCTTCCACCTGATGACTCACGCCTTCTTCAAGGCTCTGCTCTTCCTGGGCGCGGGCTCGGTGATCCACGCGGTCGGCGGTGAACAGGACATGCGCCGTATGGGCGGCCTACGCAAGCTGACACCTTGGACATTTGGCGTCATGGGAATAGCCACGTTGGCGATCTCCGGCATCTTCCCCCTGAGCGGATTCTTCAGCAAAGACGAGATTCTCTGGCAGGCATTCTCCAGCAAACATGGACACCCGATTTTGTGGCTGATTGGCCTGATCACCGCGGGGATGACCTCGTTCTACATGTTCCGGCTTTTCTTCATGACCTTTTTCGGCGATCTGCGGCTTGGCAATTCCACAGGAGAGCACGCCCATGCCGCAGCCGTATCGTCGCACCATAGCTCCACCGGTTCCCACTCCCACGATCACGCAGACGATCATGGACATGGTCACGGCGGAGTGCATGAATCGCCCTGGGTAATGCTCGCTCCCCTGGTGGTGCTTGCCGTGTTGTCTGTGGTAGGTGGATGGGTTGGCATTCCCAAAGCCATGCATGGCGGTGACAACTTCAAAGAGTTCCTGTCTCCGGCCATTAAGATTGCTCAGGAAATTCCGGGTACGACCGTTGCAGGTGCGGAGTCGTCCGAATCCGGCGGGCAGGAACTGCTCTTTGCCGCGATATCGATTGTCGTAGCCCTTACAGGAATCTTCCTGGCTTGGCTCCTGTATCTCAAGCGCCCCGAACTCCCGGGCAGGATCACGGCGCGCGTTCGCGGGCTCTATACGCTGGTTCTCAACAAATATTACGTAGACGAGAGCTATGGCGCGCTGTTCGTGAAGCCCCTGTTGGCCATCTCGACCTACGTGCTCTGGAAAGGCGTGGATCAGGGCGTGATCGATGGCACGGTGAACGGCGCCGGTTCGATCTCGAAAGGGATCGGCGGTGGAATGCGCAAGATGCAGTCGGGCAACATCCGCTCCTACGCCGCCTGGATAGCCATCGGCGGGACCTTCGCGGTTGCCTACATGCTCTGGAAGGCGGTGCAGTAGTGGATGGCATAATTCTGAGTCTTATCACCTTTATTCCCGCTGCGGGCGCCGTGTTGTTGATGCTCACGCCTCGCAACGACAAGGTGATTCGCTGGCTGGCTCTCGGTATCTCCCTGATTGCGTTCGTGGTTTCCTTGCACCTTCCGGCACATCTTGAGAGCAGCCAGGCGGCTGCCGACGGGTTCAAGTTCTCCGTGGATGCTCCATGGATCGGAGCCATTCATTACCACATGGGGGCCGACGGCATCTCGATGTGGCTGGTATTGCTGACGACTCTCCTGGTTCCTCTCGGAGTGATGATCTCCTGGAATTCCATCCATGGCCAGGTAAAGGAGTTCTTTGTCCTCCTTCTGCTGTTGGAAACTGCCATGATTGGCGTCTTCCTGGCGCTGGACATGTTCCTTTTCTATGTGTTCTGGGAAGCGACGCTGATCCCCATGGCCCTGCTGATCGGCATGTACGGGCACGAGCGCAGGATCTACGCATCGGTCAAGTTCTTTCTGTATACGATGGTGGCCTCGGTCTTCATGCTGGCGGCGATCATCTACCTTTATGCCCATACTGGCAGCTTTGACTACGCCACAATTCAGGCGGCCGTCGCCTCAGGCAAGATTGGGGGCGAAGCGCTGCAATGGCTCTTCCTGGGCTTCTTTGTTGCCTTTGCCGTAAAAGTTCCGCTGTTCCCTCTCCATACCTGGCTTCCGGACGCCCACGTGGAAGCTCCCACAGCCGGGTCGGTTTTGCTGGCGGGCGTGCTGCTCAAGATGGGCACCTATGGCTTGCTGCGCTTCAACGTTGGTCTGTTTCCCCAGCAGGCGGCGCATAATGCCTCCTGGATCAACGTGCTGGCCATCATCGGCATCATCTACGGTGCGCTCGTGGCTCTGGTTCAGCCCAATCTTAAGAAACTCATTGCTTACTCCTCGGTCAGCCACCTTGGATTCGTCGTGCTGGGCATCTTTACGTTTACTCAGGCAGGCACGGATGGCGCTGTATACCAGATGCTCAACCACGGTATTTCCACCGGCGCCCTGTTTATGCTGGCGGGCATGATCTATGAGCGAAAGCATACCTATGAACTGGAAGAGTACGGCGGGCTGGCAACGCCCATGCCCGTGTACGCAACCTTCTTCCTGCTTGCGCTTCTTTCTTCCGTGGGGCTGCCGCTGCTCAACGGCTTCGTAGGTGAATTTCTGGTCCTAAGCGGCGCCTTCCAATACAAAGCCATTTACGGAGTTCTGGCGGCAAGCGGCGTTGTCTGGAGCGCGGCCTATCTTCTCTGGATGTACCAGCGCGTATTTTATGGACCGATTCATCACAATGAAAACCGGAGCTTGGCCGATATCGGCGGCAGAGAACGGGTTTCGCTGGTTCCGCTCGTTGTCCTCTCCCTCATCATGGGTTTAGCTTCGCCCTACTGGATGAACTCGATCGATCCCGCGGTAAAGACCATTGTGGGCCGCATACAAGGTGCATCGCCGGCGACGGCGGCTGCTTTGCAAAATAAATGAATACACCAATTTCATCTTCCGACTATATTGCGCTCCTGCCGGAGCTGGTCCTTACAGTATTCGGCATTGCGGTCATGATGCTCGACGCGGTCATGGGTAAGAGCAGCCGAAAGTCCCTTGGTCTCGTTTCTCTGGTGGGAACCCTCGCAGCCATCGGGGCTGCGGTCTACCAGATCCAGTTTCAGGGACGGGATGCCTGGTTTGGTCTTGTGCGGGTGGATAGCTTCAGCATCTTCTTCCACATCCTTATTCCGGCCATCGCCGCCGTCTGCATCCTTGCCTCGACCGAATATCTTGGCAAACAGGAGATCAATAGCGGCGAATACTATGCGCTTATCCTGTTCGGCACCGTCGGCATGGTGCTTATGTCGTGCGCGGTGGAATTGGTGCTGATCTTTATCGCGCTGGAAATCTCCTCGATTTCCACCTATATTTTGGCGGGCTACCGCCGCCGCACCGCTTCCAGTACTGAGTCGGCGGTGAAATACTTCCTGTTAGGCTCATTTGCCACAGCCTTTTTCCTCTATGGGGTCGCATTGCTCTTTGGCGCCACCGGCTCTACGGAAATCGGCCGAATTGCGCACCAGATTGCCGACAAGATTGCCACGCACCAGCCCATGACGCTCGTTTATGCGGCCACGGCCCTTATGCTGATCGGCCTCGGCTTCAAAATTGCCTCCGCTCCCTTCCATGTCTGGACACCGGACGTTTATGAAGGTGCGCCTGCTCCTGTGGTTGCGCTGATGTCCACCGGGCCCAAGGCAGCGGCTTTTGCGGTGTTGCTCCGTATCCTCTTTTCCACCTTCACCGTCGAGACTCCCGGCTGGTTCTGGCTGGTCTGGGTCTCCGCTGCTCTCTCCATGACCATCGGCAATTTCGGAGCTCTGATGCAGAGCAACGTCAAGCGCATGCTTGCCTACTCCTCCATCGCGCATGCGGGATATTTGCTGGTTGCGTTTGCCGCTAGCAATGAAATTGGGTTGACCGCCGCCATCTTTTACACCGCCGCGTACGCCACAATGAACGTAGGGGCCTTTGCCGTTGTCAGCCACTTTGCTGGGAAAGGCGAGCAATTCACGACTGTCGACGACTATGCCGGCCTGGGTAAGCGCTCTCCTCTGCTTGCTTTTACCCTTACGGTTTTCATGCTCTCGCTGATCGGCATCCCTGTAACCGGCGGATTCTTCGCGAAATACTATGTGTTTAATGCCGCTCTTCACTCAACGGCACCAAAAATGGTTGCGTTGACCGTGATTGGACTCATCAACAGCGCGGTGGCCTCGTACTACTACTTGCGTCTTATCGTGGTGATGTATATGCGCGAGCAGACCACGGACAGGGTTCCGGAGCCGGTTTCTCCTGCGATGGGGTTTGCGTTGGTGGTTGCGGCGATTGCTACTATTTATCTGGGAATTGCTCCCGGGCCGGTGCTCGACTATGCGGGTAAAGGCGCACAGAACATTCTGCCCTCTACCCCTCAGGCATCGATGCAATCTACTCCAGGGCAGTAGTGATGTCCCGCCTCGTGAACGCGACGGCGGAGCAAATCAAAAAGAGCACCGCCTGGATCAACGAAGCTACTGCCATCCGGCCCAGGCCATGGGTATGGATTGGATGACGGAAATCGGAGCCTAAGCTCCATTCCAGAACAGCCCGCGCAATCGAGGCCACTGGAAAGAGCGCCCGCGTTACGTGCCAACCGTGAGCCTCAATCGCAAGCGGCAGCAGGAGCACGATGCTTGCTCCCCCGAGGGCGATGAGCGGGTGCAAAAGGATGGAGCAAAACAGCGCCACAGACGCCGTGGCCATGCACCCAAAGAACAGCGCAGCCATAAAGCTCGGCAGCCCTTCCATCGGCATCGCTACCTGCCGTGCAAGAAAGAGCGTAGCCGCTCCAACCGCCAGGCAAAATAGAGCGGAGATCATCGCGCACCCGGAAAGCAGCCCGGCAAGATACTGCCAGCGATAAATCCCCTTCGACAACACAGCGAGAATGCGCCGTGATTTACGCTCATTCTGAATGGCCGGAACCGCAATCAAGGCGCTTAAGATGATTGCGTAATAGGTATGCAACTGAAGGAAGAAGAGCACTTCGGAGGGCTGGCTATGGATTCCGAACACGATGGCAATACCCGTCACATAGGTAAGCATGATCGTGAGCACGATCCATTGGCTGCGGACAAAATTGGCGCCGATAAGCAGGATCGCGCGCATTCAATCGTCCGTCCGTGCGCTAAGTAGGTTGGACCTGCCGGATTTCGTCCCCTGCACATTCAGGGAATAGAGCTTTAATTCTTCGCCTTCCAGCACCGCAAGATCCCCCTTGCTGGACACATCGTAGTAAGCGTTATTGCCTTGGGTTGGTATGGCAAGCAGCGGGGCTCTACCCGAAGGGCTCTTCTTTGAATCTCCGCCATTTTGAGCATCCCCCGATTCCGAAGCGGTATTCGCGGCGAGATCATAGACGTCGATTCCCAACGCCGCCGTACGGAATCCCAGATAGTCGGATTGAAATCGCAGTGAGTTGGCTGCCAGGAAATCTCCCGATGCCGCCACCGAAGCCACATACACTCCGGTGGGTACAGATTTTGAGAGAACGGTTTTTCCCGAAGTTGTGAGCGCAAGCAAACCATGGCACCCAATAGCCGCCACAAGCTGGTCGTTGAGCGCACGCATCGAATAAGGGCAGGCAAAGGGATTGTCGCTCTCCAAAAACGTCTGCACTCTGCGCCACTTACCGCTCAAATCCATCAAACCTAAATTCCTTCCGTAACGGCCGCCCTTGGGGTTTTCCGCGACCACGAAGTCCTCGCCCGCCGACCATCGCTCCAGACGCGGGACTCGAAACGTGCTCTGAACCACAAGGGTATCGGCATTTAGCACCTCGACCTCAACTCTTGAATCAACTTCTTCGCCGGCGCCGTTGCGAACGGACTCTCGATGCGCCAGAAAGATCTTGGCTCCCGAAGGAGAGACCGCGATTTGCCAGTCCTCGGAGGACGCTTTACCGCCTAGAGGCAAATCTTTGGAAGCCAACTCTTTGAAGCTGTCTGAATAGAGAAAAAATACATCTCCAGTGCGAACGATAAATTTTCCACCGTTCGTTGGGAAGACTCCTGACAAACTTGCGTTGGTAGGGAGCCGAAATCGTCCAAGTTCGTGTCCATCGCGGGCATCGAGGATCGCGCCCACAAGAAAGAAGTTGCCGGCGCCGCCGGTGCGTCCCTTCGAAGCAAGTGGAGCATAGGCGCGAGTCTCATTGACCTGGTAGGCAACAATTTCGCTGGAGGTGATAAAACGAACTCCTTGCTGCCGGCTCCACTGCCTCTCATCCATGACGTTGGCGTTGCGATGTCCGTAGCTTTGAGCGAGGTTTACGGTCCATCGCGGCTGAGGAGCCGACTGCTGCAATGCGGCATCTTGGCCGTAAACATTGTGCCCGCAGAAAAAAATCAATGCTCCGAGAATGATCTTCACGAGGATGTCTCTCCTTCGCTTTCGGGCCACTTCCCGTTTTTCGAGCTGCCATATCCTGGTTTCGGCCTTCCCGTGTCGCTTTTCTCTTGAACGGGAATCGGGGACGGAAAAACCGGCGCGATTCAATTCCATGGATACAACTGGATACAGCCAGATCGAAACGAGCTAATGGCTACCGCCATTTTGGCGTGCAAGTTCTACGAACAAGTCTTCCAACGTGCGCTTGATCGGGTTGACCGCGATCACCTCACCGCCTTCCAGCCATATCCTCTCAATCGTTCTACGCTGCTGCAAGGCTGGCACCGTGATCTTGATAAAGCCGTTCTGCTGCGATCCTTCAAAGAGCAGTGCATCAATACCGCGAGCGGTGATCACGAATTTGTCTTGGGACTCCAGCAACTCCGCCACTGTGCCCACCCGCCCTACCCGCCCCCCGATCACAATCGCGATGCGGTCGCAGATTTGCTCGACTTCGGATAGCAAATGAGAACTCAGGAAAATGGTCTTGCCTTGCTTACGGGCTTCGATCAGAATTTCGCGCACGGTGATGCGTCCCAGGGGATCCAACGCCGACGCTGGCTCATCGAGAATCAATAACTCGGGATCGTTAACGAGCGCTTGAGCCAGGCCAACCCGCTGTAACATGCCGCGGGAAAATCTTGCGGCGTTTCGCCCCGCCGCGTTCTCCAGCCCCAGTTGCCTGAGCAGTTCCAAGGCTCGCCGCTGAAGCTGCCCGGAGGGTACTCCGTTCAAAGCCCCATAGAAGCGCACCAGCCGTGCAGCCGGCCGATGATAGAGAGCCACGTTCTCAGCCAGAAACCCAACCCGACGGCGTGTAGGCGCATGGCCGAATGACCGCCCAAGCATTCTGCCCTGCCCGCGTGTCGGAAAGGTGAAACCCAAAGCTACATGGATGGCCGTGGTCTTCCCTGCTCCGTTTGGCCCTAGAAAACCAAAAATCTCTCCTCGCTCCACGCGCAAAGAAAAGGCATCAAGCGCCTTAACGGACTCGCCCCGAAAAAAGCTGCGATATTCCTTATCAATGTCGTTAAACTCGAGCGCAGGAGCGTTCATATCGCAGATATGCTACCGCAGAAGAGGGATTTTGGGCCGTAACAGAACTCGCGCCGTGGCTACAGCGTTTTCAGCGTAAGTGTAGACCAGAAATCGAGGCCACTGCGCGGCTTTTCCATCTGGTTTTCAAATTGGTTTTCGATTAAAGAAAAGCCACACGGCGAGCACGTAAACAGGACTCTGCGACGCTGAAAACGCGATTCCATCCCGATGCCTTCTGGATTGGACCGGCAAATCGCCTTTAAGGGATGCCCCTGCTAGACTGGTTTTATGTCTGAGCCGCCTCCTGACAAAAACGATCGCAAGGAGAGCGTCTGGTTGCAAATAGGCCGTTATAGCCACCTCGGCCTGGTGCTCCCCGCTTCCGTCGTGGTCGGTCTCCTGATCGGTTCGGCTCTCGACCATTGGCTCAAGACTACCTGGATCTCTCTGGCCGGTCTCGTGTTTGGCGCTATCGCAGGCTTCACCGAACTGATACGCATCATTGTTCGGGCCAGTAAAGAGTCCTGATATGCCGCTCCCCTTACCAGATGCCGAACGGACGGAGATTTTCCTATCGGGAGCCTATGAAAGAATCAGGCGCACTACCATGGCGTTAAGTGTCGGAAGCGCGCTGGTCGTGACAGTTCTTATGGGCTGGCACAACGGACTAGGGCTGGCGATCGGCGCAATCGTTGCTTACGTCAACATGATCTGGCTCCATCGCGCTTCGAAAACGATGGTAGAGCGGGCTGTTGCTTCCATCGCCTTGTCCTCGACGGGTACCTCTCTTGCCGCTGCCCATCGAAGCGACGCCGGCTCATCGAAGGATGCACCTGATATTGGCACGGAATCTACCCTTACAGGCTCCCCTGCGACGCCCTCTTCGTCGCCAGCGAAGTTACCTTCTATTCTTGCCTTCACTGGTCGCTACGCTTTCTTGATCGCAATTTCTTCTGTTATACTGACGAGTTTGCCCAGCATGCGTTTTGGCTTTGTAATGGCCCTCTTTGCGCCGATTCTGGCGGCTATGGGCGAGGGAGTTTACGAAGCATGCGCAAGTGGTCGCGCAAATGAAATCTCGCGGGAATAAAGCGGTTTTAAAAAATCCTGAGAAATCGATACACCTGATCTGCCATCAATATGCCTGAACAACTCTGGTTTACTGAGCTACTGAATCGTCTCTTCGGCCCCATGGCGGCATCGCTGCTGAGTCATATTGGAATTAAGGTCGCTAATCCAGCCGCTCCCATCAATAACATAGTCGCAATGGAACTGCTCGTCACGGTGCTGCTGATTGCATTCTTTTTTCTGGTTCGGATGCGCCTGTCGCCTGACAACCCAGGCGCGCTCCAGCACATTGCGGAAATGGCGGAAGAGTTCATCTCCGGACAGGCCCACGAGATCATTGGCCATGATTATCGCCCCCATGTGGCTTATCTGATGACCGTCGGCTTCTTCATTCTCTTTTGCAATCTTCTTGGATTGGTTCCCGGATTTGAATCGCCGACAGCCAGTCCGGCAGTTCCCCTGGGTTGCGCGATTACCACCTTCGTGTATTACAACTTTTATGGAATCCGCCGCCACGGTGCGCATTACATTAAGCAATTTATGGGACCTGTCCTCGGGCTGTCCCCGGTGATGTTTGCCATCGAAGTCATCAGCCACCTTGCCCGCATTCTTTCGCTCACCGTCCGTCTTTATGCGAACATGTTCGCCGGTGACATGGTGACGATCGCCTTCTTTTCACTGGTTCCGATTTTGGTTCCGGTGGCGTTTTTAGGTTTGCACCTATTCGTTTCCCTGGTTCAGACATTCATCTTTGTTGTGCTCACCATGGTTTACGTCGGCTTAGCCGTCAGCGAAGAGCACTAACGGATTTCGGCTTGATTTGCACGGGCTGTCAGCGTGAGGGCGCCGCTTCCCAAAAGCGGAGGTCAACCACCCACTGGCGGCAAACTTCATAAGGAGAGAAACATGCGGAAAATTTTGTTCGTTCTAATGGTCGTGGCGTTGCTGATGCTGGCGGCTCCTGCTTACGCGCAGGAGTCCGGCGGAGCGGCCCACTCCGTAAATTTGAATGTCATCGGAATCGGCATCGGTATGGGTCTTGCGGCAGGTTTGGCAGGACTAGCCCAGGGTAAAGTTGCCGGCTCGGTGGCTGAGGCGCTTGCGCGCAATCCTGGAGCGCGCGCCGGCATTCAGCTTGCGCTCTTCATCGGCTTGGCCTTTATCGAGTCGCTGGTTCTGTTTACGTTTGTGTTGCTCTTTATCCGCACCACCTAAAAACCAACCGAATTCTTTCGATCAAAGCCCTCGCGCAAAGCGGGGGCTTTGTTGTTGCGTATAATCAGATGTTCGGTCTCTATATGACGCAGACTTTGCTTTATTCCCAGCTAGAACCCGCTGCTTCCCGCATAGGACCGTATAACGGCGTGGAGACCTCTCTGGTTTTCCGCGATGCGGCCTCTGAACTTCATGCCCTGCAAGCGTCTTGCGGCATCTTCGATCTTGGCTGGCGCGCAAAAATCTCCGTAGCCGGCAAAGACCGCGTGCGCTGGCTTCACAACATGGTGAGCAACAATGTTCGCGATTTGCCGCTGAATCGCGGGAACTACAATTTTGTCCTCAATGCCCAGGGTCGCATCCTTGCGGATATGTTCATCTTCAACCGGGGCGAATCGCTGTTGATCGATACCGATCGCAGCCAGGTTGAAACCGTGATCAATACCCTGAAGCGGTTCATCATCATGGACAAAGTAGAGCTTGCCGATTGTGGCGAGAGCCTTTCCGCCATTGGGATTTGCGGCCCGCGGGCGCAACAGATACTCGTGGAAGCAGGCTTCAACGCCTCGGGAATGGGACCAATGGAACCGATGGAATCATTGGAGTTGCGCGAGCAAGCCGGGGGAGACGCTCCCATACTGCTTGTTTCCGGCCCATCACAGCAGCCTGGCTGGTATGAACTATGGGCAAACAGCTCCTCGTTGGCCGAAACCTGGAAGAAGCTGGCAAGCGCCGGGGCGCAGCCGGTAGGAGCGGAAGCCGTAGAGATGTGGCGCGTGCTCCACGGAGTGCCCAAGTATGGCCAGGACATCCGCGACCGCGATCTTCCCCAGGAGACCGAGCAGGTTCAGGCGCTGAATTTTACCAAGGGCTGCTACATTGGCCAGGAAATTGTGGAGCGTATCCGCTCCCGTGGCCAGGTGCATCGAAAATTTACCGGCTTTGAATTTCATGGATCCGCCTCAACCCCAACCGGCAGCTTAACAAAAGATTTGCCGCAGCCCGGAAAGTTTGAAGAAAACGGACGTACTGTGGCTGAGATCACGAGCGTTGCCGTCGTTCCAACAGAGTCGGGCGAGAGGCACATTGCCTTGGGCTATGTCCGCCGGGAAGCAGGCTCTCCAGGTTCCCAGATCACCCTCAATGGCAGGGTCGCGACAGTTGTAGATTTACCTTTCGATTTCAAATAACCACCGAGGAAGTATGGCTGAGAATAAATCCGATTTCGTCGTGCATGACCGCAGAAGATTCGCGCCTGAAGGCGAACTTCGTCCGGAAGCACAACAAGAAGAGGCGCAACCAGAAGAAGAAAAGATCCTCGCTCCCCCGCAGGTCGTAAAAACGGCTGCGTCTTCCGATCCTATGGTGATGAGTCCGGCAGGGATAGCAGAAGAGGAAGAAGGCATGATGGTGGAGGAGGAGGAAGACGAAGCCTTGCCTCCGCCGCCCAGCGACGCCGAGCAAAAAGAGCAGCACGAAGCTTACAAGGCTTCCGGCAAGAAGATCGACGACCTGGTCAACAAATCCAGCGGCGCGCGTGGTCTTCCCCCGGAGATGAACTTTGCCCGTCTGGTGGAGTCTTTTTATATGACTGCCCTGATGCAGCTTGGAGCGTATCGGCAAGAGGGTGAACAGCCCCGCGTCGACATTCTAGGTGCAAGGCAGACCATCGACTCCCTCACCGTTCTTCAGGAGAAAACCAAGGGCAATCTCACCGACGAGGAACAAACCCTGCTTCAGAACGTGCTATTCGAACTGCGCATGGCCTGGATAGAAATCACAAACGCCATTGCCAATGCGCCGCCTCCCGGGCAGGGTCCACGGATCGGCGGACCGGGCATCAGCAAACGATGAATGCAGTCCTGACTGTGTTGGGCAGCGGCACATCCATGGGTGTTCCGACCATCGGCTGCCAGTGCCTCGTCTGCACTTCCAGCGATCCGCATGACCGGCGCACACGGCCCTCGATCATGCTGGAATACGGGGGGCGCTGCGTACTGATCGACACAACCCCCGACTTTCGCGCACAGGCCATCCGGGAGCGGATTACCAGGCTGGATGCCGTTCTCTATACGCACGCCCATGCCGACCATATTCTCGGTTTGGATGATGTGCGTCCGTTAAGCTTTAAGAGCGCGGAGAAGATTCCGCTCTACGCGCACCCCGCTACAGCGAGCGCGGTCGAGCGGATTTTCAAGTACATTTTTGACGCCGAATACAAGTATGGTGGAATTGCGCGTGTACAGATGAATCACATCAACGGCGCGCTTGATTTGTTCGGCGCGCACTTTGAGTCGATCCCGATTCTTCATGGCGATGCCGAGATCCATGGCTTTCGCTTCGGAAAGGCAGCGTACCTCACCGACTTCAGCGAGATACCTGCGAGTTCCATGGAACGCCTGCGCGATCTTGATGTCTTATTTCTCGATGCGCTCCGCCATAAGCCGCATCCCACCCACTCCACCGTAGCTAACTCTCTGCGCGTTGTCGCGGAACTTCAGCCCAAGCGGGCCTTCTTCACGCATATTTCCCACGATCTTCCCCACGAAGAAACGAATAACGGCTTTCCGGAAAATGTGAGGCTGGCGCACGACGGATTGAAGCTGGAGTTCGAAATCGCATGAAGATCTTTCGCTCGTTGGAAGAGGTTCCACAGGATTTCGGACCAAGTTTGGTCACGGTCGGCAACTTCGATGGCGTTCACTGCGGCCACCGGGAAGTCCTGCGCGAAGTTGCCGAACGCGCTCGTTCGGTAGGATGCAAGACCATTGCCGTGACCTTCGATCCTCATCCAATTCGGCTTCTACGGCCGGATCTCGCGCCCAAGCTCATTACTCCGCAGCCGATCAAAGAAGCTTTGTTGCAGGAGGCCGGGCTGGATGCGCTTTTGGTGATTCCATTCACGCGTGAGTTTTCCATGATGCCCGCCGTTGATTTCGCCCGAAATATTCTGGCCGGAAAGCTGCGCGCGAAAGAAGTCCACGAAGGCGAGAACTTTCAATTCGGATATAAAGCGGAAGGCAACGTCGAGCGCCTCATTGAATTTGGCCGGGAGATGGGATTCAGCGTCAAGACATGCCATGTGCGGATGGTTCGCGGAGAGACGGTATCGAGCAGCCAGATTCGCAAGCTGATCGCGGCTGGAAAGGTTGCGCGCGCGCGGCGACTGTTGGGCCGCACCTTCAGTCTTACGGCAACTTCCGACCGAGGACGGGGATACGGGAGCAAATACACGGTCCCCACGATCAACCTTGGTCGCTACGATGAACTGGTTCCGGGAAACGGGGTTTATCTAACGCGGACCAGGGTTGGAGCCGAGGTTTTCAACTCGATCACGAATGTTGGCACGCGGCCCACGTTTGGAGACAACCTGTACGCCATCGAAACCCATCTGCTGGACTTTCATCCAATCGAACTCACGCCCGAAACAGAAGTGGAAGTCTCCTTTCTTCTCTTCCGCCGTCCGGAGATCAAGTTCCCCTCCGTGGATGCGTTGCGCGAGCAAATTGGCAAAGATGTGCTCCGGGCGAAACGATACTTTCAGTTAGAACGAGCGGCAGCTGGGGCCTCTTAAGGCTATGGGACTTGAGCCGCGCCCTCTTGCACATTGAACGGGCGGCTTTCTTGCAGTGAGTCTGCGCCAGATTGAGCCTTCGCCTCCTTCTTCAGTACATCGTGCCAGCGCTGCAACCCCTTAAGAGATCCATCTTTCTGCGGCGACGCCGGCTGAACCATGAATATCTTCTCAATTTCATCCACTTTTGATAGTGCAGCTTGGTAATCGCCTTCGGCTTGGAGGATGGCAGCATCGATTCGCAACCGCACCCCAGGAACTGGCGGCATCGCTGAAATGCTACTAAGCCACTCCCGAGCCAAGCGGGCATTCTTCCTTCTCGATCCCTGAAAGACGGCGGCATCCGCAAACAGAGCCTGTCTCATTACCGCCGGAGCGTAACCCGAATATTGAAGAGCAGTCTCAATGTACTTGGCAGTCTCCTCTGTTTCACCGCGCGCCCAACTCGATGCGTAGGCGATTGCGTGGGAAACGATTGTATCCAATGACTCATCGCAAACAGAGATCGCCTGCTCCATCAAATCGCGGCTCAGATCTTCTATTGGCACGCCATTCCTAATGTCGGCGTTCAAACGCATCAATGTCAACCAACGATGCCCATGGGCATCGTTGCGTAGAAGGATGAGCATCCGTTTGCCGTCCGACATGAAGCCGACGTTGATAAACGGAATGAGATTACAGAAACCGATGATCGCTGAGTACAAAGCCAGCATTCCTACAAGGGCAGACTGTGGAGCGGAAACCACAACGACCAGCGTCAGGAGGATATTCGCCAATGGCCCGCCAAAGACAAAAATCAATGCTCTCCATCGAAGGTTATCCATGGTCGAGGGTCTCATCAGAGCCATCGCTGTTGGCCGTCCCCATCGCCACAGAAAAGAAACTTGAAATTGTGGACTGATAACGACCGGACCAATCCTCAAACTTATCAGGCGAAACCCAGCCGCGAATCCTGCCAAGACGTGCCCAAGCTCGTGGATGAAGATTGCTAACACAATAGGCAGGAAAGTCCCCGCGAGCAGTTTCAAAACAAAGGCAATAAATGAGTTCCCTGGAGAACTAAAAAGAAAAACGTCAAAACTCTTAAATGTCCGATTAACCGGGCTGAATAGGAACTCAATCACTCTGTCGAACCCGGGGATCCAGATAATGAGCGCCAGCCATAGGCATACAAAGAAGACGAGCCCGAAACTAATAAGAACTTTTGTCCGGGTTGAGAGCGCCTCCAGAAACGGTTTTGCCACTGGTGGCACGGGTGCCTCCCGATCTAAAATAGGGGTCGAAGCTCGTGGTGTAGCGGAACCAGACGACGTGTTCACGCGGCGCAGTGTAGCATAGACTTTTTGTAAGCCACTGAAAAACAAACTCTTTGCCGTTACTTCGCCGACAAGCTGCACCTTGGTTTTTCTCTCGGACTCCTTAAGTACCAGGCGACGGAATCTGATAGCATTTTCAGCGTTGCTCTTGGGGCGTGCGGCGTTCCCGCGATTCCCATAGAGCTCCAGACATCGGGCAACAAGCATCTATAGCATAATTTACTGATAATAAATAACTTATGCTTTCACTTCATTATTTGGATATTTCAAAGTAGCTTCTTAAATCAAGTAAAAATCAATTAGTTATCAATCAGATCGGCAGGGCGGTTTGCATCAGCTGTTTGCTTCAAAGACAAGTCCGATCTCTGCCATAACCCAACTGCGGTACAAGTCCATCTGGCCCTCCCCGATGCGTACATTTCGGGGCAGATTTCATGTTGGAGGTCTGTTAAACTAGGGTCATGAAACGGCTGCTCTTCAGCGCACTTCTTTGGGGGGCTGCAACTCTGCCCCTTGTCGTCCAGGCCCAATCTCGTGGCGGCATGATGGGTGGCCGTGTTGGTATGGCGCCTCCAGCGCACATAAGTTCCGGAACCATGTCCGCTCGCCCTGCGCCAGCGATGCACTCCATGCCGGTTTCGCGTCCCATGCAGGGAGCCCGTCCTGGTGCAATGCCGTTCACGCCCTCGCAACGCGCTTTCATGAACAGAGGCATGAATAGAGGGGTGACGTCTTCGAGCAGATTCACCTCGAATAACTTCCGCCGGTTTCGCAACGGGCGTTTCTTCCGCTCTCCGTTCTTCTTCAACGGCCAGTGCTTCAACGGTGCCTTTACCGTAACTCCTGGCTTCTGCAACGGATTCTCGAGCACGCTCTTCCCCTTTGGCGGATTTGGTGGCTTCGGTGGCTTTGGATATCCGTACTATGGCTACGGATTCGACTCTCCCTATGACTACTCTTCACAGCAGCAACAGCCACAACAATCCGCGGTAGCCACGGACGACAGTGTCAACCGCGAGCTATCGATGCAGGTGCAGCACCTTTCCGATGAAGTCGAGTTCATGCGGGAAGAAGGCCAGCGCGCAGAAGCGCGGACCGCCCCGGCGCAGCCAACCACCGAGCGCGAGGCCAATACCATCCTGATCTTCCGCGATGGCCAGAGATTCTCCACTCCCAGCTATGCGATCTCCGGCAAGACGATTTGGGTCATGTTCGAGCACACGTCAAGAAAGTTTTCCATCGACGATCTCGACGTGGATGCCACCGTGCAGGCCAACGCAAAGAACGGGGTTGAATTCCACGCCCCTCATACCGAAAATCAGTAGTTCGTTCGCCTCGAATTTACCTCGAATTTAGAAGGATCGAGTTTAGAAAAACTGAGTAAATCGCGACAACGGGTATGCCTTTTTATGAAGGCATACTCAATGTTCGGGCAGTTCGAGGATCGGCTTGCCTTGTTCGTTGACTGAAAAATCCCCTCTCTGTTTTTAACTCCTTGCCCTTCCCTTCACCCAGGGTGCATACTGTTTGGCCTTTACCAATCCCTCTAAAGAAGCGTACTCAATGCCAAAATCGAGGAAGTTCCTGGCCGCTCTCACTGCCGCCATTTTCGTCTTTGCCGTTCTTCCCACAAATTTAGCCGCTCAGAAAAAGAGCGGACACGTCCCCACTCCATCCGAGTTCCTCAAATTTGAAGTAGGAGCAGACCGCCAGCTTGCCGATTACAGCCAAATTTCCTCGTACTTTAAAGCGCTGGCAGCATCTTCAGATCGGGTTGAAGTGCAGGTGCTAGGCAAGACCACGTTGGGCGCAGACATGTTCATGGCCGTAATCTCCAGCGAGGAAAACTTGCGCAACAAGGCGAAGTACAAGGAGATTGCGCACAAATTGGCGGACCCACGTGGGCTTTCGAAGGAGCAGATAGATGCCTTGGCGGCGGAAGGCAAAGCCATCTTCTTGCTGACCTGCAATATCCACTCCGACGAAATTGCGTCGAGCCAGATGGCCATGGAATGGGCTTTCAAGCTCGCCACGACAAAAGATCCTGATATCGTGCGGAGGCTCAACGATGTCATTGTGCTGCTGGTGCCTTCCCTGAATCCGGATGGCGAAACCATGGTGACCGAGTGGTACCGCAAATATGTCGGCACACGGTATGAAGGCGGCCGCATGCCGTATCTTTACCATCACTATGTAGGCCACGATGACAATCGCGACTGGTACATGCTCACTCAGGTCGAAACAAAAAATGTGAATAATGCCGTGTACCACGAGTGGTTTCCTCAGTTCTGGCTCGATGAGCACCAGATGGGCTCCTATGGCCCTCGCATCTACATTCCACCCAATGCCGATCCGGTAGCCAAGCTCGTCAATCCTCTCGTCCACCGGGGTAACAATCTCGTAGGAGCCGCCATGGGCTGGCGTCTGGAAGAGGCAGGCAAGGCCGGGGTGATCTACAACTACGAATACGACGCATACTGGCCGGGAGGAACGCGCAATACAGGATGGTGGAAGAACATGTATGGCGTTCTCACGGAAGCAGCCTCCGCGCGTATTGCATCGCCCCTGCAGATCTCTCCGGGCGAACTGCGGGGCGGAGTGAAGGGCCTGATCCAGTACGAGCAGCAGATCAACTTTCCCAATCCCTGGATGGGCGGAACCTGGCGTCTGCGGGACATTATGGACTATGAGCTTCTGGTCTCCGATGCCGCGCTCGAAACCATGAGCAAGTATCGCCAGGATATGCTGCGCGGGGTTGCCACCATGGCCGACCAGGCCGTCCGTTCGGCCGATCCGAATGAATTTTGGCGCATCCCGATTGAGGGCCAGCGCGATCCTATAACGGCCACGCGCCTCGCCGCGCTTATGATGGAACATGGAGCCGAAGTACGTATTTCAGGCGACAAGAAAGCATTCCTGATTCCCACGGCACAGCCCTATGGGCGATTTGTCGAAGAAATGCTCGGATTGCAGCGCTATCCGGAAGTGCGGCCCGCGCCCAACAGCGGCATTTTGGAACCCTACGACGTTGCCGCATGGAGCCTGCCGCTGATGATGGGCGTCCATGCCGAAAAGGCCCATTTAAGCACCCAGGAGAGACAAGGTTCGTCGGCGCTTACGAGCGTCCCATGGCCCCGCGGGGTAACCGAAGGCAAGGGCGCCTATTATGCGGTTTCTTATCGGCAGAACAATGTTGCGGCCCTGGCCAATGCCATGCAAAAAGCCGGCAGCGAGGTCTTTTTGGCTAAATCTCGGGATCGTGAGCCGGTCATGGTTTTTGCCGCGAATCCGGCGCTCGCGGCCCAGGCTGAAAAGCTTCACCTGCATCTGGAAGGATCGGAGCTGCCGCAGGGCGCCGTGCCGCTGAAATCCATGCGCGTGGCCATCTACAAGCCCTACGTGGCCGCCATCGACGAGGGCTGGACACGTTTCGTACTCGAACAGTATGGCTTCAATGTGCGCAGTATCGAGAATAAAGAGTTGAAGGCTGGAAACCTGAATTCGGCTACCGACGTAATCATCCTTCCGGATACCACCAGAGAAGTGATTGTGGATGGACGCGCGAGCCGTGAAGGATATTTCGAGGATTTCCCTCCCGAATATAGCGGCGGCATTGGGCGTGAGGGTGTACGCGCACTCAAAGATTTCGTGGAAAAAGGCGGCACGCTCATTGCGCTCGCCCACTCGACCGAACTGCTCTCCGACACAGAGTTCAATCTTCCGGTGCGTAATGTCTTAGCCGGCAGAGGCGGACCTGAGGGACGAAATGCAACCTTGGGTGGAGATTTCAATGTACCGGGATCGCTGCTCCGGGTTTACCTCGATACCAATCATCCCGTGGGATACGGAATGCCTGCGGAGATTCCTGCGTTCGTGGACGCTCCCATCGCTTTCCAAACCTCAGCCCCTACTCCGGACATCCAACGTTCGGTTATTGCGTGGTATCCCGATGACGCCAAAGACATCTTGATATCCGGATATGCACATGGCGCTGACCGATTGGAGCGTCAGGCTGCGGCCGTCTCGTTCACCAAAGGCAAAGGAAAGATCGTGATGTTCGGATTCAGGGTGCAACACAGGGCGCAAACGGAGGGGACTTTCCAGATGCTGTTCAATGCGATTTATTGGTGCGGGCTTCAATAGCCCGCACCTGGCTTGCGTGAAAAATGCCGTAGGAACGTAGCCTGCGGGATATCAGAGGGATACGGCTATGCCGGTAAGAATGACGGTTTCGTGGCTTTTATAGAAAATGATGAAAGCGCTTTCTGCGGCGCTGCCGGACACCGCCTCCACGTCTCGATGTCCCGCAGCGTTTACAGCAGACGAACAAGACCTCAGTCTTAGTCGTACAAACTTGCGCTAGAATCCAAGGCCAAAATGGGTTGCGAACGTGACCGGGTTTGTGGCTTGTCCGCCGGTTGGCCGGCTGAATTTGACGGGCAGGTCCGCTTCAACGAAATATGCCTTGAAGAAACCGCTCTGGTCCTTAAACTTCCAGCTCTTGTTGATTAGTGGGATGAACCCAACCTGCGAAGAGTTCACATCAAAGGCAGCTCGCAAGCCCACTCCAACACCGTGCGACAGACTCCATACGATTCCGGGATCGACGGTGAGGGTAACTTCTCTGGGGCTGTCCGAGAAACTGGGGATCATTTCGAGATCCAGGTTCATGTGGCCAGATCCCTTGAAGGTGACTCCAATGGGGAAACCAATGTTAAAGTTGTCTGCAATGCTGGTGGTTTGGCCGCCGGCACGCGTGACCCAGGGGATAACAAAACCAATATGACCGCCCACGTTATCTTGTGCGCTTGCTGATGGTACTGCGGCAGCCAGCGACAAAAGGCCCACAACTACTACCAAAAGAATCCGTGCTGACACTGTTTGTCGTATATTTACTTTCATTGCTGTTTTTGCAATTCTCCTGTTTCGTTGAAAATCAAAGCGCCCGAAAACAGGCGATTCTGCGCGCTGAATCGGGCGACTAAGTGTAATCGACCGCTTGCCTCGGTTACAAATGGGTTCTCGGCTCGTGACGAACTAAGCCCGGCTCGGCATGAACCGGACCAATCGCTAAATCGGCCAAAATAGCCGGATGGATCGGTTCAAAGCCTTTAAATGCAAGCCTTGTGCTGGGCAATTGTCTGCTTGACTCTTCAAAAGGCACCCTCTCTGCAGCGTTTCCAGCGAGGACGTATCCAGGCATCCGTATCGAGGACTCCGTATCTAGGAACTCAAAGATCGGCTGCGCGGCTTTTCTACCGAAGAAAAGCCGCACCCAATACCGCCAACTGGACATAGCAGCGTTGGAAACGCTATAAATTGCATCTTCCGGTAGGCCCGCGAGGCAGCCTGGAAATCTGGAGAACTCATGAAAATCCTATATACAGCCTCTGTAACGTCCGTCGGTGGGCGAAACGGTCACGTACAAAGCTCCGACGGCAAACTTAACCTCGATCTGGCGATGCCTCCGGAGATGGGCGGCAAAGGCGGCGCGTCAAACCCTGAGCAACTCTTTGCAGCGGGTTATGCGGCTTGCTTCACCGGTGCAATGGAATTCATCGCACGCCAAAAGCAGATTTCCGTTGGTGAAATTACAATCGGAGCCAAGGTTGGCATCGGTCCGAATGACGGCGGCGCGGGTTTTGGCTTGGCGGTTGAACTCGATGTTACCGTTCCGGCCCTCGCACAGGCTGACGCCGAAGCCCTGGTGAAGGAAGCCCACCAAGTGTGTCCATATTCAAACGCCACCCGCAACAATATTGACGTGAAACTGACCGCGCACGGCGGCCACCAGCAAGCAGCGGGAAACTAGGGCAACGAGAACGTAGAAAAATCCGGGCGGCGACTGCGCGAATCCGTGACGGTCGTAACCCTGGTGCTGATAACTTCAAAAAAACGGAGACTGCCCATTGTCATCCTCCAGCGGTCTCCGTCTTGCCCTTGTAAATATCGCCGGCTCGTTTTGAAACATCTCGGGAAAATGGGCCTTAACCCCGAATAGCCCTGCGGAGGAAGCGGGTCGTATTGACATCCGCACGCTACACTTCTTACCATTGGTTCGTTAATCTTCAGATTGAGTTCGAATCATGGTGCTGCCCACCAATGGACAGCCCCTTCGCACTGCAATAACAACCCTATGATTACAGTAAAAGAGCTCACCAAGCGCTATGCACGCAATCACGCCGCTGTTGACAGAATTTCATTCGAGGTAGGAAAAGGGCAAATCGTTGGTTTTCTCGGGCCCAATGGCGCCGGAAAAACCACGACCATGCGAATGCTGACCTGCTTCCTCTCGCCCACTTCTGGAACCGCCATTGTTGCGGGCCTGGACATTCTTGAGCAGCCGCTGGAGGTGAAGAAGCGCATCGGATATCTGCCCGAAACTCCGCCGCTCTACCTGGAGATGAATACCGGCGAGTATCTGGATTTTGTAGGCCGCCTCAAGGGGCTCTCCGGAGCGGAACTGACCAGGCGCATCGATTACGTTTGCGAGCGCTGCTCGATTGCCGATGTCAGAAACAAGATCATGGGCAAGCTATCGAAAGGATATCGCCAACGCGTGGGCCTCGCCCAGGCCATCATTCACAATCCCGATGTTCTCATTCTGGATGAGCCCACTTCCGGCCTGGACCCGAAGCAGATCAACGAGACACGCGACCTCATCAAGAGCCTGGCCGGCGACCATACCATCATCCTCAGCACCCACATTCTTCCCGAAGTAGAGCAGACGTGCGAGCAGGTCGTCATCATTAGCAAGGGAAAACTCGTCGCCACAGGATCGGTGCACGAACTGCAGGAACGCGCCCGCAGCGGCGAGTCGGTGCTGGTAGAGGTGGCTGGCCGCAATGGAGAGATTGATGTAGCAGCGGTGCTGCAGAAATTTGAAAAAGTGCCGGGCGTGGCCAAGGCAGTTCTTAAAGAGCAACGGGACTCTGGATCCGTATTTGAGGTCGCAAGTCTTCAGGGCCATTTTTTGCGGGGCGACCTGGCGCGGGCCGTAGTGGAATCGGGCTGGGACCTGAATGAACTTCGGGCCGCTGCGATGAGCCTGGAAGACGTGTTCTTGCACCTGACCGGTGACGATGCCGCCACCGAGGCACAAACAATCGGGGCCGGAGAACCGCAGGTGCCGGTGGAAGATGACCAAGAAGTGGTTGCGAAGGGAGTGCAGCAATGAGAAATGTTTGGATCATGATGCGGAAAGAGATCCGCAGCTATTTCGTGTCGCCGGTAGCCTATCTTCTGCTCACCATGTTCGCTCTGCTTTTCGGCTGGTTTTTCTGGGTTACTTTGCGAGCGTTCGTAGAACACGGTATGGAGATGCAGATGCGCGGACAGGCCATCCCCATGAACATCAACGAAGAGATCATCCGTCCAATGCTCTTCAACGTGGGCATAATCGGTCTGTTCTTTATTCCTTTAATTACCATGCGCCTCTTTGCCGAGGAAAAGCGCACCGGCACCATTGAGTTGCTCGCGACCTCTCCCGTTCACGATATCGAGATCATCCTGGGCAAATGGCTTGCCGCCATGACCCTGTATGCCTGCATGCTGCTGTTTACAGCGCTGAACTTCGCCTTTCTGTTTCGTTATGGCAATCCCGATTGGAAGCCGCTGGCCATCGGATACCTTGGTCTCCTCCTGCTAGCCGGCGGGTTGCTCTCTATTGGCACATTTATCTCGGCCCTTACGAGAAACCAGATCATTGCGGGGGCGGCAACATTTGGAGTCTGCCTTCTGCTGTGGGTGCTCGATTGGGTGGGTGGCTTTGAAACCGCCACCTGGGCGCAGGTGCTCTCGTATATCTGCGTGATTCCCCACTTTGAGTCGTTCTCCAAAGGCGTGCTCGATTCCAAGGATGCGATCTTCTACCTTTCTCTCACATTCCTGGGACTGTTCTTAACCGCGCGTTCCATGGAATCGCTGCGCTGGAGGTCCTAATGAACGCGGACTGGATAAAAGCACGACAGACGAAATATGCAGGCTACGCAACCATGTACGTGCTTGTGGTCCTGGCAGTGCTGGTGATCGCAAATATCCTCGCCAATCGTTACAACAAGTCCTTCGATGCAACCGCGAACAAGCGCTACAGCCTCTCCGACCAAACGGCCAAGATCGTCCAAGGTCTGAAGCAGGAAGCAATCATTACTTATTTCGATCAGACCACCCACTTTCCGCAAGCGAAAGATCTGCTGGACCGATACACAAATCTCACGCCGAAGGTTCGTGTCGAATATGTCGATCCGGACAAAAAGCCCCAGGTGGCCCGTGAAGCCGGCATCAAGGCGTATGGCACGACAATCGTTCAGGTTGGCATGAAGAAGGAAGAAGCCAAGAGTATGACGGAAGAAGGCATCACTGGAGCCCTCATCCGCGACTTGAAGGATTCAACTCGTACAGTGTGCTTTGTTACCGGGAGCGGCGAGCACAGAATCGACGATGGGGATAAAACCGGGTACTCGCGATTCAAAGACCTGCTTGGTAAGGACAGCTACGATGCAAAAGCGATCAACCTGCTGCAGAACGCCGAGGTTCCATCGGATTGCACGGTGGTGACGATTGCCGGCCCAACCGGCGATTACCAGCAACCACAGGTCGATGCCATCAAGAAGTACGTAGAAGGGGGAGGGAGGGCGTTCTTTCTCCTCGATCCACCGCTGAAATTCGGCAAAACGGAAATTGGCGATAATGAGAGTCTGTTAGGCTTGCTTCAATCGTGGGGCGTAACGGTTGATAAAGATCTCATTCTGGACCAGCTTAGCCAGATTATCGGAGCGGGCCCCGAAGTGGCTCTGGTCTCCACCTACGAGTTCCATCCCATCGTCAATGAGATGAAGGGGAATGCGACCGGCTTTCCGCTTTCACGCTCTCTTGAGTTAAAGAACGTGAACAAGTCTACGGTTCAAAAGCTGTTTTCCTCCTCCGAGAGCAGCGTGGCAACCGCAGCACTTGGCTCGCCCTCAGTCGATCCCAGCGACCCAAGGAATAAGAAAGGCCCATTGGTTATCGGCGCCGCGGGAACCTATGAGACCGGCAAGCAAAATTCGCAAGGCCGCTTTGTGGTAATTGGAAGCTCGTTGTGGGCGGCCAATTCCTTTATTCCATTCAACGGGAATCGCAATTTGGCCCTCAATGCCGTGAACTGGCTCGCCTCGGACGAAGATTTGATTTCCATTCGTCCGAAAGAGCAAGAGGATCGCCGCGTGAACATGACCCTCTCGCAATTCGCCATGGTGCGGGCCACCAGCCAGTTTCTTCTGCCGCTCGCCGTGATAATCGCTGGGTTCTCGGTATGGTGGCGGAGAAGATAGCTATGAGAAGCCCGGAAAAAATGAGAGCAACGGGAGGGATGCGATGAAAGGCAACGGGTTGGTCATTGCCGTGTTCCTTCTCGCGGCTTTGGGAGGCGTGCTTTATTGGTCGAGTCGGCATCCGCACGAAGAGAGTCCAAGAGCGTCCGCCGAGTTACCGCCCAAGATCCTTGCCCTGGATGAATCTTCCATCTCCGGACTTGGCATCAAGGCAAAGGGCAATGATGAATTGACCCTTGTTCGAAACGACGCCGGCAAATGGACGATGACAGCGCCTCAGCGGCTCCCAGTGGATCAGACAGCGATGTCCAGCGTGATCTCCACGCTCTCCTCACTTACCTCTGAGCGCCTCGTGGACGATAAAGCGACGGACCTCGGCCAATATGGCTTGGCCCAGCCGAATCTCCAAGTGGCTGTGATCGAAAAAGACGGCAAAACCCGGAAATTGCTGATAGGCGATGAGACTCCCACAGGCAGCAGCGCCTTTGCTGCATTAGAAGGCGATCCAAGGATCTTTACTATTCCGGATTTCCTCAAGACGTCGATTGACAAGACGCCCAACGACCTTCGCGACAAGCGGCTACTGCGATTCGATCTCGATAAGGTAAGTCGCGCAGAACTCCTTACTCCCAAGAACGACATCGAATTGAGTCGCAACAAGGACGCTTGGCAGATTCTCAAGCCACATCCGATGAGAGCCGACGGATTTCAGATCCAGGATTTTCTACGGAAGCTTGGCGATGCCAAAATGGAGCGGTCTGCTTTGAGTGCAGGCGCCAACAGCGCCGAAGCAAAAGCGACGGCTGGCCCGTTTGCGTCAGGCTCTCCGATAGCAACCGTCAGGATTACCGACGAGACCGGCTCGCAGGAATTGCAGGTGCGTAAGAACAAGAACGACTTTTACGCCAAATCCAGCGTCAATGAAGGCATTTTCAAGATCCCCGCAGAGGTCGGCCAATCCCTGTCCAAGGACTTGGACGATTTTCGCAATAAGAAGCTGTTCGATTTCGGGTTGAGCGATCCGAACAGAATCGATCTTCGCGATGGAGACAAAACAATCTCTCTCACGCGAGCCGGGAACGACTGGATACTCGATGGCAAGAAGATGGATAACAGCGGCATGGAGTCGTTCATCGGCCAGGTTCGCGATCTCACGGCAACGAAATTTTCCGATTCGGGTTTTAGCTCTCCCTCTCTCAATCTCACCGTGGTTTCCGATGACGGCAAACGGACGGAAAAAGTGCTGATCGCGAGCAGTGGAGCAAACTATATCGCTCAAAGGGACAATGAACCAGCTCTGTACGAACTGACTTCGAGTATGATTGAAGGGCTGAAGAAGTCCGCGGCTGGCTTGAAAGCCGCTGCCACGCCAAAGAAGTAAATAGCGGACGTAATTTTCAATTTCGAGAGCCGGGCGATGGTCCCAATCTACGGGCTGCCGTCGCATTCTTGCGAAACTCACAGCAGACTTTTACAATACGGGGTTTGTGCAAATCCCTTTAAATTGAAGGAGCTATGATGGAGAGCCGGGTTTTGGAAACAGCCGCGCCCGTAGCGCGGAAATTGCTCCGCGAGGTGCCACCGCAATCGAAATTCGACCCAGTCAAAGGCGCTATTGAGCGGGCAACTCAGCTCGGCGAGAATTCCATCGCAAGTGTGCTCAAGCAGTTTTCGGCGATGCCCCCATCCACCAACATCATCGCCAATCCAGTGCAACACCAGACCAAGGTGGACTGCGACGGCACGGAGATCCTGCTTGAAATACGCGCCTTCACCATTCGCGGGATCGTGGCCGAGTCGGAGATTGTGGCGCAAAAGGTCAGCCCGATCGGCGTCATCTTTGCTGGGCTATTCGGCCGCCAACCGCGCAAATTCGGCGCAATCGACGAAGAAAATCTTCTCGCCGGACTCATCAACCGCAGGTTCTTTCAGTTTTTTGGACTAGCCAGGAAGACACGCCATAAGCCGCATCGCTTCCTGCAGTCACTCGCCGAGTTTTTGCGCGAGTTCCCCACCGTGGAGCCGGAGCTGGTGATCCAGCATTTCTCGGCTCTCCGCAAAGCGTGGAACAAACGCACCCCTTGGAAAACCAGCGTCGTCAACAACCGCCGTCGCGCCGACTTCCTGCTTCTCGAAATGGTCAATACCCATCTCGAGAATGTTGCCTTGGCTGGAGCCAGCGCCTACATGCGCCGCGTGATTCAGAATTCGCCGGGCATCTCTGCCGCCGAGCTTGCGGATCGCACCGTGCGCTTTGTTGAGCAGGAAAAAGAGCAGCTTAAGGATGCCTTCCAGATCTGCTTCAGCTTCCTATTGGGGCGCTCCGCTACCCCTGATGAATGCGCCATTTTGGAGCGCATGGGCGCTATTCAGACTCACCATGGCTCGGCGGGCTCCAATATGGTGGCCCGTTATTTGGCTGCCTTGCATACGCTTTACGTTTCCGATCTATTTGTTGGCTCGCAGTTGGCGCTTGAGAGCGCCCGCCATTTCGGCGCGATTCACGACATGACGATCTTCCTGCATGAGCTTCAGCAGGTGCCTGCCGGCCAGCAAGACGATTTCATCCGCAAGCGCATCCTCACCGGTAGCTTGCCGACGTTTGGCCATCCCGAGATCGCCGCCGCCGGACGCCATCGTGAGATTCAGATGGACCCGCGCCCCGCCGTATATCTTGCCCCTCTCTTCAGCGCCATTGACGCCAATCGGGTCTCCCTTAGCAAGTCCCAGGTGCAACGACTCTCGGTAGTGCAGCGAATTTACCAGCTTGCTTTCGTGGAAGGTGTCAAAAAGCCCGGAAGAGAAAATGAAGATCCCCTTCGCCTCACTCCCAACACCGATTTCGGCGCTTGGTGCGTGCAGGAAGCCATGGGCATCGAAGAGGCCGATCGTACCTTCATCACCTATATCTACCGGGGCTTTGGATGGATGATGGATATTCGCGAGCAGCTGCAGCAGCCGATCATTAGGCCGGTCATTCCGCCAGATCCCGCGATTGTGCCCAAAACAGGGGATCACGATCCGACCATACCGGAGCTGATCCAGAAGGTTCACAAGCGGCTTAGCGTGATGGGAGCCTTCGAGAAGTCAACCGCCAGCGGCGCATAAGGGACTGCGGAAGAACGACGCTGGGATTAGAGCAATAGGTCGCGTAAAGCACGATCTAGAAACCTTAGTCGTTGAAGAATATCTGAAATTCCCGAACAATCCGGGAGGGTAAGTCTTCAACAGCCCTCTCGGTATCCACCTTCTTGATATCTGCCTTCTTGGGTTTCGCCGCTTTGGCAAGAAGATCGTGCCCGCCTCGCTCAACTTCCATCAGGAGATTTCTTCCCGGAATAAGCTTTAGAGCGGCCTTCATTTCCTCCGGCGAGCCAAAGGGATCGCGCGTGCCATGCACGAACAAGGCGGGCGCGTTTAACGAAGCAAAGTGTCCGGTACGAAGCTCCATCGGCTTCTTGGGAGGATGCAAAGGATAGGAAAGCAGCAAGAGTCCGTCCACCAGCGAAGGATTCTCCGCCACAAGCATGGTCGCCTGGCGCCCGCCGTAAGAGTGTCCTCCGAGAAAGACCTTCCCTGCCGCTTTTTTTCGCACAACACTCACGGCCTGCCGCAAGCCTTCACGGTCTTTCGCCGCGCCGGTCGGAAAAGGCGGGCCAAAAGGCCGCGTCTGCCGAAACGGCAAATCGCAGCGCAGAACGAAAAAGCCTGCATCGGCAAATGCGTTGGCAACGGATACCAGTAAATTGGCCTGAGAATTGGCTCCTGCGCCGTGCGTGAGCACCAGCGCATTTCCATTTTCTGTCTCAGGCAGGTGCAGAAAGCCTTTGACTGGCGGATCGAGCGTAGCATCGGTAAAGCTCTGGAACGGCACAGGCCGATTGTAGTGAGGCTCGTACGAATCGCGCAATGCAATGCCGGCGAAACGCTTTAGAATGGACTGCATTCAAATGGAACCAATTTCACACTTCTTCTATTCAGATCGGCTCAAGCTTCAGTTCTGGGATTACGGACAGAATGGCAAACCGTCGCTCGTGCTCGTGCATGGCGGCCTCGACCATGCCCGCAATTGGGATTGGGTGGCTCGCTCCCTGCGCCAGCACTATCACGTCTATGCGCTCGACCTTCGCGGCCATGGAAACAGCGCATGGGCTCCCGGCGCCATGTACAGCATCCCGGAGCACGTCCTCGACTTGTCGGCGCTCCTCGATATCGTCAACGATTTCCCCATCCGTCTTGTGGGACACTCGCTGGGCGGGATTATCGTTCTGCACTATTCAGGCGTCTATCCCGACCGGGTTCGTAAGGCCGTCTCTATCGAAGGTCTGGGCTTTCCCCAAAACCACCGCCTGCATGGTCCGCCATCGCAGCGCATGCGCAATTGGATTGAGGCGGTCCGCGGCCTGGAAAAGCGAACGCCCAAGAACTATCCCAACCTCGAGACTGCGATGGCGCGCATGAAGGAAAAGAACCCACGCCTCTCCGATGAAGTGGCGCAGCACCTCACGCTCCACGGGACCAATTGGGACTCCGATGGATCGTTAATGTGGAAGTTTGATAACTATCTGCGCGCTTTCGCGCCGTATGGACACCGCATCGACGATGCCGCCGAGGTCTACGGCCAGATTACCTGCCCCACGCTGCTGTTCTGGGGACTTGAAAGCTTTGCGCCCGTCCCGGACACCGATCCAAGAGTATTGGCGATGAAAAACTGCCGCCTGATCCGCGTTCCCAAGGCAGGTCACTGGGTGCATCACGACCAGTTGGATCTCTTTTTGGAGGAGACAACTTCGTTCTTAGCTGGCGGCTAACTGTAAATCAGCGAAAGCCAGCCATTCCTCTCCAGGAGCTTTGACCGAACGCATAGGTGCAGAAAACAAGGGGATCGACTGTTCAAAACAAAGAACTTGTTTCGCGATTTACCGCCGATTGAGGTAGAGGTGAGGCCGATTTTATCTCCGGAGTATTGGCAACAGAAGCCCGGTCGGCAATGCTTGGTGCACAAAGGAGAACAAATCTTATGTGCTTCAAAACCAAGCAGTCTCAGTGGTCGTTTTGCCCCTTCGTCGGATCTTTCCTTCTGGCCCTCCTCATTCTTGTCGCACCCAGTTATGGCCAACAGCAGACGGGGATGCCTCTTCAAAAAGGCGAACAGGCGCCTAATCCCAATGCTCCCCCTCAATCCGAAGTGCTGAAGGACGCCAAAGACCAAGACTCGCTCGTGCGCACCTTTAAGACGATGTATGTTGAAACCCACGACGTCTCGGTTTTCGGGCCCGACCAAATTGTAGCCTCGCTGGTCAAAAATCCGGATTTCGCAACACTCAATATTCAGATCGTGAATGATCGCCGGCTTGCTGACACGGTGCTTTCTGTGGGCTATACCTTCGCCTGGGACTTCCCTTTTGTGCTACGCCATCAAAATACGTCGCTGGTGCTGACGGCTGGTAAGGGACAAGGCCCGTTTTCGGGGCCGGCGGGAGCACGCGACGTTGCCAACAAGTTCGTGAGCCTCATGAAGAAATCGAGGACGTCCCTTGGTCCCGCAAGCAAAGATAACGACAAGAACAAAAAAGAGGGATGAATCGATCCAAGACGCGGCCTAGACGATTGGACTCGTGATGCAAGGAACTCTGTCCCGAAATGAAAAAGATCGATTCTCGAAACCCTCCGGTGCGCCAACGGCTCTTGGCCGTTGGCCGCTGTATAGGTCGTCTCGCGCAACTCCTTCGCGTCGGCGAATGCGTGTGGCTATTTATTTCGACGTAAGATCCCGCAACGCAGGATAATTTGGAATCCCTTCCGCACTTGCCACAGCCCTGACTACCGCTTGGGCGAGGACCTCGGCGGCTATCGCGCCGATGTTTCCATGATTTGCCTTCACGGTCAGTGTTCCGGTGGAGAGAGCAAAGATCGTATCTCCATCGGAAGGGGTATGGACGGGATTGATCGTGCGCGCAAGCCCATCGTGGGCCATCTGTGCGATTTTGGTCATTTGAACTTTTTCCAGAGCAACATTGGTCGCTACCACGCCGATGGTGGTGTTTGCTCCTCCTAACGGGGATATCTGGTACCCACGCATGATCTCGGCCATGGTGTCGCGGAATCCGTGCCCTTCCGTCGAGCGAGCACCAGCCACGATCTTTCCTGTTCTTGGATTGAGCACATCGCCAACGGCGTTCACCGCTACCACAGCGCCGACAACGATCCCTGTATTCCCTATCTTTGCGGAAGCGCTCCCGAGACCAGACTTCATCGCGAATTGCGGACCAAATGCCTTGCCGATCGTTGCTCCGGCGCCCGCGCCTACATTCCCTTGCGCCACCGGTTCCGCTGTGGCGGCGACGCACGCCTGATAGCCGAATTCGGCAGTTGGACGGATCTTCGGATCGCCCACCCCAAGATCGAATAGGATGGCCGCCGGCACAATAGGCACTACCCCCAGCGAACCGATCTTGAATCCGAGCCCATGCTCCTCAAGGTACCGCGTAACGCCGGTTGCTGTATCCAGGCCAAAGGCACTGCCGCCCGCAAGGACAATCGCCTGGACCTGCTGCACCGTATTGGTTGGACTCAATAAATCGGTCTCCCGGCTACCCGGAGCCGAGCCGCGCACATCCACCCCGGCGACAGCCCCGGAGCCGCACAGAACCACGGTACAGCCTGTGGGCCGCTGCTTCGATGTGGCGTGGCCGACTTTGATTCCCGGAACGTCGGTCAGCGTTCCTGGGCCAAGCCAATCCAACTCATGATGCACGTTGCGATCCGCACCCTGCTCCAGCCTGTCGTTCGGCATGCTTACTGTCGGCACGCTTGCTGAATCTTGCCCCGTCGGATTTTTTGCGATCGCATCTCTATCCCTGCGCCCCGCAGCCAAGGCCGTCATACCGGCCAGGAGCGAACGGGTAAAGTCTCTGCGGATCATTGAATTGAACCTCCTTGAATGGAACCTCCTTGAATGGAACCTCCTTGAATGGAACCTCCTAGAATCGAGCCTCCTGGAATCGGCCTCGTGCGAATTTGCGCGTCAAGATCTCCCGGCTCTCGCCTTTGCGCTAGCGGGAACCAGCCATGTGACCACAACAACCACGATGGCGGCGGTAGCAATGCCGATTGCTTGTGGAGAAAGTATCCACCAGCCTCCCTTCGTGAAACGGGTCGCCAGCAGCGCGGCCACAATCGCTGCGCCAATAGCGGCCAAAGCCGCCGTTGAACTTGCTTTTCGCCAGAATAGCCCGGCAATCACGGGAACAAACAACGATACCGCCAGTAAGCCGTAAAAGATTGTGACAGCGGCAATGATCGACGGCAGAAATCCCGCCAGCAAAATTCCCGCAACGCCCGCAAAGATCGCCGTCATACGGCTGATCGAGAGCAGCCGCCGATCGGAAACTTTCGGGTTCAGGAAAGTCTTGTAGAGGTCGACAACCAGCGACGTCGAGAGCATAAACAGAATTGCATCGGTCGCACTAAGCTCCGCCGAGAAAATCGACGCCAGCGCCCAAACGCCGAGCCATGTCGGCAAGAGCTTCAACATCACCATGGGAAGCGCCAGTTCCGGATTGCTCAAGCGCGGGAACGCCGCCAGGGCGCACAGGCCAAGAATCGCAGGTACGATGGCAAAGGCCGCCTGCGCGAGAGAATTGAGTCCAACTCCAACCTTCACCGCACGGCTGCTTTTCGCGCCATAGAGCTTTTGCGCGAGCCCCGGAGAAACGATGAACGACGGCGTCAGAATCGCTACATACGCAAGGATTCTCTTCAATCCGATTCCGGTCAAACTAAAGAGCACGGCGGAATCCGCATGAGCCGCTGACACTTGCTGCACGATCTGCTGCCATCCGCCCACGGCATGCAACGCCCAGGGCACGGCCAGCAACAGGCCCGACATGGTGATGGCGAGCTCAATCATGTTGACGTAAGCTGCGGCCAAAAGGCCGCCCGCCGCGCAATATGCGATCGCCACGGCCCCGCCCAGAGCGCAACCGATCCATTTCGGCAGGCCGATCACCACGTTGAGGATCCAGGAGATGGCGATCAACTGTCCGGCAAGGATCGCCAGCGTGCCCATCCACAGAAGGACTGCGATCAAGGCTCGCACAGCCTTGTTGTAACGCCATTGGAGGAAGTCCCCCATCGTGTTCAATCGATGCTTACGGGCGATTTCCCATAGCTTTGGTCCCACGAACGCCGCTAAAACAAAGGTTCCGATAGCAGCGGAGCCAACCCACCACCAGGCGGACAATCCAAAGCGGTAGCCAAGGCCCGTCGCTCCCACGGTTGAGCCTGCGCCGATGTTGGCTGCCAGAAAGGTAGTGAAGATCAACCCTGGACCAAGGCTGCGGCCTGCGACAAAGAAGTCAGAGGAAGCCTTGATCCGACGGCCCATATAGAGGCCCACCAGGATCAGGGAGATGGAATAGGCGAGAAGCCCCGCAAGGTAAAGATTCATTCGGGTGAAGGCGGCAAGTCCACCCTCAATTCGCAGCCAAGCTTTATGACTTTTTCAGTCTTAAAATCTTAATCTTCACTTTAGGTGACAATTTTCGAAACATGAAAATAGTGAAGTGTAATCATTTTTCTCTGCCCTTACGCGCGGCGAATTGAGGGCAGCGTCAGGTTCACAAAAACTCTAGCGGCCTTATTTTACCAGTTTAGCTTTTGTGGTTCGCTGAAAAAAGAAACGCCGTGCCGTGCCTCAGCACTCGATCTTTCGCCCAAAAGCCTTCTTGCCGCTAGATGCGAATCGCCTCTAGAATGTACGCTCGTTTGCCCGATCCGCTAAAAGATCTACATTCCCGAAAACGAAAAAGAGAGGCTTATGGCATTCATCGAGAACCAAGGAGCAAAGATCTACTGGGATGAGCAAGGCAGTGGAGATCCTCTCTTGCTGATTATGGGCTTAGGCTATCCGTCAGAGGCCTGGTACCGCACCCGGCCTGTCTTGGCCGAAAGATACCGGACCATTGCTTTGGATAACCGCGGCGTGGGCCGCAGCGACATGCCCCCTGGCCCGTATCCGATCCCCCTCATGGCCTCGGACGCGGCCTGTGTATTGGACGCCGCCGGGGTGCAGAGCGCCCATGTTTTTGGCATCTCCATGGGAGGAATGATTGCCCAAGAATTTGCCCTGCAATATCCAAACCGGGGGCGCTCCCTGATCCTTGGCTGCACCGCCTGTGGAGGACCCCATGCGGTACGGGCGGAAGCGGCCGCAAATGAGATGCTCCTCGCCCGGGGGAATATGACCGGAGAGGAGGCGGCCCAGGCCGCGATTCCCTTCATCTACGATCCGGGAACTCCAAAGAGTCGCATCGAAGAAGATCTCACCGTGCGTCGGCCATGGTATCCACGCTCCGAAGCCTACAAAGCGCAACTGGCGGGAATCTTAGCGTGGGAGTCCTATAGCCGACTCTCGCAGATTTCCGCGCCCACGCTGGTGATTCATGGCGACTCTGACCGATTGGTTCCTTCAGGAAATGGAAAACTCATTGCCGATCATATTCCGGGGGCAAAGTGGGTACTGCTGTCCCACGCTAGCCATATCTTTCCCACGGATCAACCGGAAGCGACGAAGCAAGCGCTCTATCAATTTCTGGGCCAAGGAATTTCTAAAGCAGGAATTCCTCAGCCTGCATAGCTCCAACTCCGGTTCTAAAACACATTCGGCTTCCATTCAAATGAATGGAAGCCGATATAAGAATTCAAAAAGCTGGGATACGGTTTCGCCTAGTCGTGACCGCCTGCAGAGATGGTTTTTGCCGGTTCCTGCTTCAGCGTTCCCGTCGTGCCTTCGGGCAGGGGTGCCAACAAATCCTCTTTGCGATAGACAAGCGTGCTGGCATTGAAGGTGGCCAGTTTGAAGCCGTGGCCGTGGGTAATGGCGTCGGTGGGGCAGGCTTCTACGCAGTAGCCGCAAAAGATGCAGCGGTTGTAGTCGATGTTATAAACCTTGGCGTAACGCTCCGCACCGCTGATGCGGTTCTCTTCTGTATTCTCGGCGGCCTCAATGTAGATACAATTCGAGGGACAGGCGGCGGCACAAAGGAAGCAGGCGACGCACTTCTCCAGGCCGTTCTCGTCGCGCTGCAAAACGTGCAATCCGCGAAAACGCTCCTGAAATACCGCGCCTTCGTTGGGCAAGGACTTATTGGGATAGTCCTCCACCACCGTCTCGGCAAACATCTCCCGAAACGTAACTGACATACCTTTGGCAATGCCTGCCACATCGCGAATGATCGACATGCGGACAGTATAGCATCCGGCCAGAGCGGGTTCACACCTTATAGGCGGTCTCGAAATGCTTTCCTACGACCTGGTTCAAGTGATGCTTCAGGTGATCCACATAGTCCTGCGCGATCCACTCCAGGGTGGCGGGCTTGTGATCGCCAATCGTGCAGGAAACCTTGGCGGCGTCAGCCGGCATCACCGAGAGCACGTGCGCGATCAGGCGGTTATAACTGGCCCATAGATCCACCAGAAACCCCCAGTCCATCTCCCGAAACGTTTGCAGCTCCACCAAGCCTTCCTGATCATAGCCTGGAAAAACCAGACTTCCCTGCAGCGTCGCTCGTACGAAGCGCTGATGATTGTTGGACGCGGAATCCATCAGGTGTCCCAGAATCTCTTTCTTCGCCCATTTCTTGGGGCTGGGGCGCGTTGACGAATCGGCATTGGTCAACTTCGATAAAAGCGGCTTGGCTTCGGCGACTGTCCTTCCCAGATCGGCGGCAATGCCTTTAAACGGATTACTCAATTCCCAACTCCTTCCATTTCTTATCGACGAGCGCCTTGGTTGTTTCGTCCATCAGGATTTCGTCCGGCCACGGCCGCGTGAATCCCTCGGCGGCCCACTTGCGAGTGGCATCAATGCCCATCTTCGAGCCGAAATTCGGCAGGCGCGAGGCGTGATCCAGCGAATCCACCGGCCCCAGCGTGAACTGAATATCACGCTCCGGATCGATATTGTTGAACACCTTCAGCACCACTTCGCCGATGTTCTGCACATCCACATCTTCATCTACCACCACAATGCATTTGGTAAACATGGCCTGACCCAGCGCCCAGATGCCGTTCATCACCTTGCGGGCGTGGCCGGGATAGGACTTGCGGATGGAAACCAGCATCAGGTTGTGAAAAACGCCTTCCACTGGAAGATTCACGTCCACAATCTCCGGCAAGGTCAGCCTCATCAGCGGAAGGAAGATACGCTCCACGGCCTTCCCCATCCAGGCGTCCTCCATCGGAGGCTTGCCTACGATGGTTGTCGCATAGATAGGATTTTTGCGATGGGTAATGCAGGTAACGTGAAAGACCGGGTATTCGTCTTCGAGCGAATAGAAACCGGTATGGTCGCCGAACGGGCCTTCCGTGCGTAGCTCCTCCAGCTTCACATATCCTTCCAATACGATCTCGGCATGTGCCGGAACTTCAAGATCGACCGTCTCGCACTTCACCAACTCCACCGGCTTCTCCCGCAGGAAGCCTGCGATGATGAACTCCTCCACTTCAGGCGGCGCGGGCACAATTGCCGAGAAGGTTAGCGTCGGGTCAGTCCCAATCGCCACCGCCACCTCCAACTTGCCTTTGAGCGGCTCCCCCTCAGCCAAGACGGAGCCTCCTCCGGAGCGCGCCATAATCGATACTCCGGCCTTGATGGCGTCGGGGGTCTTGACTCCGGCAACTTTGGCCCCGGCAGTTACAGACTGCGGTGAAGCGCTGGAGCCTTGTGCGGCGGCCATACGCAGCATGTCCCGGTAGTGTTCGGCTGCCACTTTCTGCCGCTGCCAGTGCATGCCGGCCGTGGTCGCGTCGTAGACCTGCATGCGATACATACCCACATTGCGCTTCCCGGTTTTCGGGTCGCGCGTGATCACGCATGGCAGCGTGATGAATCGTCCCGCGTCCTGGGGCCAGCATTGCAGTACCGGAAAGTCCAGGAGTGAAAAATCGGTCTTCTTGATTACCTCTTTACATGGTCCGGTATTGACCGTCTTCGGAAAAAATTTGCCCATATCGGCAAGCATGGGCAGCATCTTTAGCTTCTCCAGAAAGCCTTCGGGCGACTTCATATTCAGTAACTGGCGGATGCGTTCGGCGATCTCATCGAGCCGCTCCACTCCAAGGGCCAGTTGCATCCGCTTTTCCGAGCCAAACTGGTTGATCAGTACGGGAGTACCATTGGAGCCCTTTACATTCTCAAAGAGCAGCGCCGGGCCGCCAGGCCTTCCATATTTCCTGGCTGCCCCTTTGGAAACACGATCTGCAATTTCGGTAATTTCCAGAATCGGGTCGACTTCCGCGCGAACCCGCTTTAATTCGCCCGCCCGCTCCAGGGCGGCGATCCATTCCCTAAGGTCGTTGTAAGCCAAATAGGCTCTCCTTACATCGCATGGAGTGAAGAATGAAGAACTGGCGATTATAGGCGGAAAGCCGCTCGTGAAGAAAATCTGGCCGCCCGACGCCAGGGCAATCGCATGGAAACTTGGAAATAGCCTCTATAAGGTCAGGAAGAAGGTTAGTTGGAGGCAAGCCTCGTTGGAAAACGCCCGAGGGAGATGCCTTGGCCATGCACGCCACCCGATTCGCCTCTCCATACTTAAGTAACGAGTGGGCAGAGGCATGTACTTACGCCAACCCGAGCACCGCCGGTTCTCATCTAAAAACGGCGAGGAAAAGACTGGAGCCTTTCGTCTCATGGCAACAATCATTGAAGGGGAGCAGCAATACATCGATACATTTCTTAAATTGGCGCTCAAGCCAAACTCGGCTTCTGACGTATTCCCACTTCTGGCTTCCCTGACCCAGCGGCAGCGCGAGGATTTTGTCGAACTTGCCGACTCCAATCACGTCATGGTCCGGGCCTTTGAGGTCATCAATCGCGTCGCCGGCAATCGGGGCGATAACGGCATTCAGGCATGGGCCGTTTCCGTTCTGGCAGGCGAACGTGCACGCATTGCCAATGCGCTGAGCTGCCTGGAAAAAGTATGCAATGCCCTGGAAGAAGCAGACTGCCCAGTCGTGGTGATGAAGTCCCTCGATCACTGGCCCGATTTGGGCAACGATCTTGACTTGGTCTCTACCGGAGACCAAAGAAAGATTGTGCAGGTTCTGACCGAACAATTCCATGGACAGGTCGAGCCTCGAAGCTGGGGTGACCGTCTTGCCAACAAGTGGAACTTTTCCTTGCCCGGGTTGGGGGAGTTCATTGAAGCCCATATTGGGCGTCTAGGCCAGACGGGAGAGCATACGAGGCTTCCGCAGCGATTCATCGACAGGCGCGTCAACGTGGCGATCTGCGGCCATGAGTTCTTCATTCCCGCTCCGGAAGAACGGATCTTTGCGGCAACGCTGCAGCGAATGTATCGCCATTTCTATTTCCGCGTTTGCGACATTCTGAATACAGCCGCGATGATCGATATCGGCAAGCTCAATTTTACGGAGTTGCGGGAGGCCGCCGTACACAATGGCATCTGGACGGGCGTCGCCAGCTTCCTGAATATCGTCTCCCAGTATGTAAAGAGGTTTCGCGGAGAGGGCCTCGCTTTGCCGCCTGACATCGTAGCGGATGCGACCATTGGGGCTGACAGCATGGAAACAAAAGGGAGGTTTCTCCGCCTTCCGCTCATGCCTTGCGCCGCCAGGCTTTACACCCGCCAGCTTGCGGCAACCGCATTCCGTGGCGACGTTACCGCCACCCTTCGCTTGAGCCTGCTGCCGCCATTGGCCTCTGCCGCAGCCGTGGCCTTCAAGATCACGGGGAGCGACAAGGGCGTCTGGTAGAAGGCCTGTCTTCCGAAAAAACCCGAAAAAAGAAAAGGCGGCGAAAACCCCTCAGTTCCGCCGCCCGGTCCCGGTTCTTCGCTGCCATTCGCGAACCGGAATATTGTGACTTTCCCTGCTTGCCTTCCGCCTTCCTATTCTTACTATTTCTTATCTTCCGTGACCCGATGAATGGGAGCCGCCGCCATGGCTGCCGCCACCGCCGGATGAATGCCCTCCGCCGGAAGAACCTCCACGACTGCCACCACCGTACGATCCTCCGCGGCTACCACCCCCACTGTAGGGTCCACCACGGCTGCCGCCATAGGGTCCAGCGCTCGGACCTGACTGACCCCGGCTTGCGCCTGAATCACGCCAGCCACCGTCGGAACCACGAGAAGGTCCCGACGGGGCCGACGTGCTACGAGGAGCCACGATGGGCCGGTTCAGATCGAGCGGAGGCTTTTGCGACACCTGTGAGGACTGCGCAGACCGTGCGCTAGGCGGACGGTCGGACTGCTGCGCGCCAGACGGGAAGCCGCGGCCTCCGGACATACCGTTGTTCTGCCCGCTCATGCTTCCATTTCCAGGACGAGCGGAGCTGCCCTGCTGCCCGGACGACGCCCGCATTGAGCCTTGTCCCGCAGGGGATGAGAATTTCTGCCAACCATCGCGGCTGCTGCCTTCGTGTCCGCTGCTGTTATTTCCCTGGCTAGCCGCATTCGGATTATTCGCCGAACGGCCCGCTTGCGCTGTGTTTGCCGCAGCCGTTGTCGTTGTAGTTGCTCTGGCGCCACCGTTGGCCCACTGCGGACGATCCGCAGCCGCTCCCTGCGTGCCGTTCGCTCTGCTTGCAGCCACGGGAGAGGCATTGCTCCTCGTACTGTTGGCATTGGCTCCGCCGTTCTGCGTCTGCGCCTGGCGCTGTTGCTGCTGAACTACCTGCTGCATCCGCGCAGCCTGCTCGTGGAATGCGGGAGGTCCCGCGGGCGGTTGCGTCTTGCTGAAAAAGTGCTGGTTCGTGCTTGGCTGTATCCCATGGCTGGCAGCGTTGTTTACGCGCAAGCTCTCTCGCGTAGGCACTACCGGAACATTGCCAGTGACCATCTTCGCCTGCCGGAAGCTTGCGGCATCCACCGCGCCCCGGCTTGCACCAACTCCCTTCCCAAAGTCCTGGGATGACACGGTGCTGATCGCCTGCCGGATACGAGGATTGGTCGCCGCCATATTGACGTTTGAAAACGCCGCTCCCCCATGTACGCCGAGTGGTGGCACAGCGCCGCCATGGAAGTTGTTCACATTGATATTCGTGACATTGACGACATTGATCCGGTTAAAGCCCCGTCCATACCACGGATAGAAAAAGTCGCGGGGGCCACAAGGCAGCCAGCCAATGCGGCCAAAACCAAAGCCGAAGCCAAACCCTACGCCAAATCCTCCACCGCCGAAGCCAAAGAAGGAGACATACGCTGGAGCATAGATCGGTCGATACGTTGCGAAAACCGGTCCAGGCCACCAGCCCCAGGAACCGCCATAAAGGAACCAGCGTCCATAGTGATAAGGAGCCCAGCCCCAAGGCTCGTAGGACACCCAGGTCCAACCGTAGTAAGGCTCCCAAACCCAGCGACCGGACTGATAAGGCGCCCAGTTCGCGTTTTGCTCATAGGGCTGCCACACGTTGCCGTAACCGGGCACGTCGACCCAACGGCCATAGGAATCGAGATCCTGAACTCCGGTGTAATACGGATTGGTTCTGCGAGCGCCTTCCGAATCGCTGATGATGCGATCACGGTCTTTGTTCCAGTGGTCCCAATCGTCCCTGTCGGGCGCTTCGGCAACTTTGTATTCGGGATTATCCGCTCCCCGAACGGTAATGACTTCGCCCTTCCGGACCTTAGTACTCCCTTGAGGTGTGGTGACTTCCGCTTCGCCATCGCGCACAATCACCTGCGTCTCCGAATCTGAATTGACCTGGACGCGGTAAACGCCGTTCTTCGAAGGATGGATCGATACATTGGGCGTATCGATTTCCACATCGGCTTCGCCGCCTTTGAACATGCTGTAACTGACGTAGCCCTGCGATACCTGAACCTGGATGTGGGTCCGCGTCAAATCTGCAATTTTCGCTTGGGCACGCGAAGATAGCCGGAGAACATCCGCGTAGTCCAATTGCACCTCGGTTCGCGACTTATCGCCTGTGGCAATCTGGTCGCCGCGTACGAGGGGCGCATTCAGCGCGGTTGACGCCCAATCGCCGGAATCGCCTCGCAACGTCGATACCTCTCCGTGGATCAGGCTGATGTGCGCCACGGTCGCTTTCGGTTCAACGGCGGGTCCCGGCGCTTGTTGATCAGACTGCTGATCCTGCTGCGACTGATCCGGCTGCGTCTGGTCTTGCTGCGGCGGACCTTGCCGTTGCTGGTCTTCCTGCGTTTGACCCTGCTGCGTTTGACCCTGTTGCGTTTGAACCTGCTGTTGCGTCTGATCCTGAGGCGGCTGTTGCGGTGCCTGTGGCACCTGATCTTGGGCTTGGGCCACCGCCAGAGCCGCCATCACCACTACCGACAAAACCAATGAGTAAGTCTTTTTCATACCCAACCTCTTCATACCCGCCCTCTTAACTTCCACCTGCATCACCATTGCCCTTATCCATAGCACGTGCCGTGCCAACTCGAAGCGAATGGACTATCATCATTATTTTCAATTAGTTGAATACATGAAACCGCGAACAACTCACGCAGTGGTGGTGCTTTTCAACCAGCCAATCCGGTGGATATCGGCCAAAGACGCAGAACCGAAAAAGGCTTCTTTACGAATGGGCTTTTCGTCTTCTTATCACTTTATAAAGGGAGACATGAAGATTTGCGGGCGCCGGACAGAGGCAATCAGCGCATGAATCGACCTCAGGATAAGCTTTGTAGCTCAGTTCGACAATCGGGTACCGCTCCCAGCCTTACTACCGCGAAACGTTCACGCTGCGAGCGCATCATGAACCGGTCTTACGAATCTCACTACGGTCGGCTCCACCAGCCGGTCAAAATCCTTGAAGGCAATGCGAACGAGTTCGTTGTGAGAGCCTGCGTTAAAGGTAATCTCCTTGTCCTTGGTCAAGCTTTCATCCACAAATACCTCCATTCCATAGAGGTTTCCAAAAGGGGGCATCGCTCCGGTCGCGCACTCTGGAAATCGCTCTCGAAAATCCTGTTCGGAGGCGAGCTCCACGCTCTCCGCCCCAGTGGCGTCAGTCAGAAGGCGCAGATCCGCCATGTGTGAGGCTGGCAATACAGCCATGGCCAGGTCGCCGTCGATATTAACGATCACAGTCTTCGCCAAGTCTCGTCCCGGTGTGTGGCTCAACGCGGCAATCTCCTGCGCGGTGTAGGCAGTCGAGTGGGAAATGGATTCATATTGGACGTTGTTGCTATTGAGAAACTCCGTCAACTTTTTTGCCGGCATGGAAAGCCTCCTTGATGGTTCTTGATTCCATCTTACGGCGAAGCAGAGCTGCGGGTTTATTACATTGACCGGGGAATTGCTTTGGTCCAACGATCCCAAGGGCCAACCTACGAGCTTTTTTTCGTTCCCTTGAAAGGAAAAACAAACGAAAGATCCTGGAGCTGGTAAAACTGAATCAATCGTCATAACATCGCAAAATTCCGGCGGCACGTTCTATCGGAACTTGTCAGCGTTCGCTGCACATGAGGGATCCGCGAGCTTTGATGAAGGAGAAATGACGTCAACCCTATCCCTTGAGCTGAGGAGCGAACACGGCATAGAGAATGACTGCACCGAACGCGAAGCTGCCGATTGCATACAGCCTCATGTGTTGAATCAAGACAGGTAATACCTTCTTTCCAAACCGATGATGCCATTGCCACGGGATGAGCATCAATCCCACAGAAGAAGCGACGATCGCCCAACCGATGAACCGGAAGGCATCGGTTTGCCACATGTCCGTTGAGTCAATGACAAGCGATCCGCCAAAGAGTACGCGAAGGATCTGTTCCACAAAGTGTGCGCGTGCGGAAGTCGCAAAACCCATAAGGAAGCGCTCAGCCACGGCAGGCTTTGCGAACACAAGCACCGTGAGCGAGATAAAAAATACACCGCCAGCAACCAAGACTAGGCCTGATAAAAGGTGCATGATCCATTCCGGGTGATTGCCTTGATCCGCAGTATAACAACTGATCGACATACACATCTGTCCGAGACGGTTTCGCTGCTTTCCGCCGAAGAAAAGCCGCACGGAAACACATTCAGCCGGGAAATCACAACACTGAAAGGCCTATCCGTGACCGGCAGTTTTCGATTTTGAACACGCGCTAGGTAAATTCGGACCTCTCTCACTCATGTATACTTTCAGCACTGGCCGGAAATCACTAGGAGACTGAATATGCAATTGAATAAGCGGCCATGTGTGCGGGCTGCCCTTGCCATTGTGATGTGCGCGATCTTCTTGGTTCCTGCCGACCTCGTTGCCCAAAGCCACGTGGTCAGCTCTGCCGAGTTGCATCAGAATCTTATGTCGGCGTCACAGGAGCGCCAACATAACATCGATACCGTCCGGCAATTTCTTTCAACGCCCTTGGCGGAAAAAGAGATGAAGTCCGCACAGATGGATCCCCAGCAGGTGAAAACCGCTGTTTCAACGCTTGACGATCATGATTTGGCACAGCTCGCAGCCAAAGCCGACAAGGCCCAGGCTGATTTCTCCGCCGGCAAGCTCAGCGACCGCGATCTGATCCTGATTATTCTCGGCGTTGCCGTATTGGTCCTGATTATTGTTGCGGTTCGTTAAAACAAAGCACATACGCCTTCACCTGCCGCAGAGACTTGGGATGACCCTATTTCTCTGCGGCATGATTTGCTTTGCCCAAAACTCCGGCGTTTGGCTGGATGTTCCCTTCATCAAGCAGGAAAAGGACGGCTGTGGAGCCGCCAGCATCGCCATGGTCATGCAATACTGGCAAGCCCAGCGAGGCGCCCCGCTCGATTCCGCTTCCGATCCATCCGCAATCCAGAGCGCGCTCTACTCTTCGGACGCCCATGGCATCTACGCATCGGCGATGCAGAGTTACTTCCAGCTTCATGGCTTCCGCACTTTTGCGTTTGAGGGTAATTGGCAGGATTTCGACCGCCATCTCAAACAGGGCCGCCCGCTCATTGTGGCGCTCAACCCATCGGTACGCGGCGCGGCGCTGCATTATGTGGTCGTGGTAGGCATCGATGCCGGGCAAAACGTCGTGATTGTGAACGATGCGGCACAGCGCAAATTGCTAAAGGAAGACCGCGGCCGGTTTGAAAAGGAATGGAGAGCTGTGGGTAACTGGACGTTGCTTGCGGTGCCCACCCCGCAGCCATGAGGCGTATCTTCTTACTTGCCTTTGCCGTCATCCTGCGCCCTTGCCCTATGCGCTCTGGCCTTAAAAGACCTTCCCTGGGCGTGGTCCTCTTTGTTCTGTTTTGTCTTATCTCCGTCGCGCATGCGCAGGAAAACTCAGAAAGCAGCTGGCAGCAGCTCTTCGCAATGGAGCGTTGGGAGGAACTCGTACGCGTAGCGGCGACCGCAGCTCCACGCACTGCCGAGTTTGACTACGAATACGGGGTAGCCCTGGCCCACCTTCAACGTTGGAACGAAGCCCGTGAATCGCTACAGACAGGACGCCGGCTGGCGCCGCGAGATAAGCGATTCCCCCTCGAATTAGCAGGTGTGGCCTTCAAGCAAAACAACGAAAATCAAGCAATTTCTCTTTTGCACGACGCATTGCGTCTCGATCCCACCGACGAATACGCCAACGAGTTTCTTGCCACGCTCTATTTCTTATACGGCAATCTTGAAGCAGCCCTCAAATACTGGGGCCATATCGAAAAGCCACAGATTCGACTGGTCAGCAGCGACCCACCCCTGCGTCTTCGTGCCGCGTTGTTCGATCACGCGCTGGCCTTTGCTCCAGCGAGCACTCTGAAACTCGATGAATTGCAGGCCAGCAACGCCCGCCTGCAGGCATTGGAAATATTTCCGAGCTATCGATTCGATCTTGTCGCCAGGCCCGACGGCGCATTTGATACCGTCTTTCGTGGACAGGAAATCAACGGCTGTGGCAACACCACCATCGCGTGCCTGCTCCGGACATTTCGTGGGCTTCCATTCCAGGAGATCCGGCCGGAATATTTTAATTTTCGCCACTCTGCAATGAATGTGGCCTCATTGTTCCGTTGGGACCCGGACAAGCGGCGCGTGTCCCTTGGCATCGCGAGCCCACTCGGTATGGACCCGCGCTGGCGATTCCGTATCGGCATCGACGGACGCAATGAGAACTGGAACGTCGTCCCTTCATTTACAGGCCCTGCGCCATCCTTACTGGCCATGAACTTGCGCCGTGAAGCGATTGCCGCGGAAATCAGCCGGTTGGTGGGTGCTCGCTGGAAATGGTCGTTGGGCGCCGAACTTTCGCACCGCGATTTCAGAAACGTTGTATCACCCATCATCCTCGGCGCAGAGGTTCTCCGTAACGGTTATCAACTCAAGCAAACGGCAGGGCTTCGCTACGAATTATGGCAATCGCCCGAGAAACGAATTGACATCTTCTCGGAAGGCGTCTCTCAAATTGGACGCCAATGGCCACAAACGTCGTCCTTTGAAAAACTGCAAGGGACGATGGGAGCGCATTGGCTTCCCCGTTCCCGTGGAGACGATTTCGCTACCGAATGGCGCCTCCGCGGCGGTAAAACCTTTGGCCCGCTGCCATTCGATGAGTTCTACATGCTCGGGCTCGAACGCGACAACGATCTCTGGATGCGGGCTCACATCGGCGACCGCGACGGCCGTAAAGGCAGCGCCCCTCTCGGGCGTAACTATTTTCTTTCGAATTGGGAAACAGACAAGAACCTGTTTACCAATGGCTTTTTGACGCTCAAGCTTGGAATGTTTTTCGACGCAGGAAAAATCTCCAGTCTCTCGCCAGGGCCTCGCTCGCAATTTGGCCCTCAACAATGGCTGGCCGATACCGGCCTCCAATTGCGGGTGCGTGTGCTAGGTGTGGGAGCCGGTTTTTCCTATGGCAAGGACCTACGGACAGGCAACAACGCTTTCTATGTTACGGCGCTTCGGTAAAAATTGGCGCAACGGGAAGGCAGCTTCCTACGCGCGCAACCTGCATCGCACCCAGCCATCACGATCTACCCACCCATCACGATCCATGAGGGCGCACTGCAAACCGGCATAAGCCGATTGCGTAAGGCCAGTATCTTCCCCTTATCTCCTCAGACCCTTATCTCCTCAAAGAATTTTGCCTGCAACTCTTGAGTCTCTTGCACGACCGAACATAGACTCTCGTTATACTTCCGGCGACACTTTTGTCGTGGTATAGGGTTCAACAGATTCGAAAGCATTTGCCTTAGCGGCAAAAAAATCGGAGATAAACGGTACATGCTGAAATTCGCAAAATATCTTGTACTGGGAGTCCTTCTTGGACTCGCAGTTATGCCCGCCACCTCGCAAGTCCTGCCCGGTAAGCATCCAGGCTACCTGCATGCCCTCACCGATCTGCGCACTGCGCGTTGGTTGTTGTACCACCAAGCCGGCGACCAGAAGGTTTATTCAGATGAAGATGTCGCCATTCAAGAGATCGATGCCGCCATCGGCGAAATCAAGCGCGCCTCGATCGACGATCACAAGGATCTCAACGATCATCCTCAGGTCGACGTAAAAGAGCATGGCAGCCGCCTGCTACGAGCGATCGAAACTTTGAAAAAGGCCCACGCCGATATCGATCATGAAGAAGACAATCCGGAAGCCCGCGAGCTTCGCCACCGCGCCTCAGAGCACATTGAACGTGCGACGAAAGCCGCTGAGCGCGCTCACTCCGAGTGGTTGAAGGACAACAAGAAGTAAACCCCTGATATTCACTGGAGGGGGGTGATTTTACCCCCCTCCAGTCATGTCAATCGCATCAAAATCTTTGATACCTCTTTGTGTAAGGGTGAGGTTAGAGGCAAGACCAGGTGGAAAACGCCGAGCGAAATGCCTTGGAGTACAAATAAGAACTTTGTTCTCATTTGTACTCCAAGGCATGAAATTTATTGTGCGCGCTTGACGTGGCCCTGAAGGGCCACTCTTCCACAGTTGCGCCAGCTTCATCGCGAGCCTAATTGTCGAGGAGTCGAAGGAGCACGCGAGCCGTGAGACAAATTTTTGAGACGGCACAACCGATCAACATCTCTTTCATGCGATTGCCCTGCCCCTCCAGTGACTGCGTAAGGTACGTTTCCCACTGCGTACCCGTTTTTGAATTTTCCCTTCCCTTGTTTCGCGGCTTTTTTTCTAGCGATTCTTTTTTTTAGCGACTCATGTTGAGCACATGAAGCGGCGATTTCGCGCTGACATCCGGCGCAGGCTGGCCGGCCTTGAGCATCATCCAGAGAATCTGATTAAACTTGGCGTCGTTCACGCGATCCGGCGCGCTGAGATCGATGTCTTGGGACAAAGCGGCTGCCGGACCGACATCTGGATTTAACTCTTTCCTATCTGCCGATGGCGTAATCGCCGTGTAGGGGGTTAAGTCGGGCGTTGCGGCAAACACGTCGGCGAGTGAACGGCTGAAGTAGTCAAATTTGGAGAGGCGTCCGAGGCGGAGAATATCTTCGATGGCAGCAACGACGTCCGTGGTATTCGCAAAGCGATGGATCGTGCCAGGGCGGCTATAGGCGGAGATTGCAAAAAAAGGTGAACGATGCGAGTCGACGTGGTCGGGCCCAGCCTGGGAGTCGTCCTCCAACACAAAAACAACCGTATCGCGCCAGAAGGGCGAACGGGATAGAGCCTCAACGATCCGGCCCAAGGCAAGATCGTTGTCCGCCATGCACGCACGAGGAGTAGGGAGTCCTGCCCTTCCTCCAGCAGTATGGTCGGCAGGAAGGTGCATGATCTCGAGTTCGGGCATCGCCCCTGCTTTCACAAACTCGTCCAACTCGGCGATCCAAGCATCCGCGCGTTTCTGATCGGGAATCTTGAAATCAAACGGAGGATACGACTCGCTAACATCGGCGGCCAACTCACGCTGGGTCACCGGCCATCCATCGGTCTTCGTCATTTCACCATAGTCGCGAAACCAAATGCCTTTTTTGGCGGCGAGGGTCCAAAGGAAGCCATCTTCAGGCTCATCGGCTTCTTCACCATCCACTCCCTCTCGCCGAAAGGAGTACAACGACGGCACTACCTTTTCTCCATAATCGGTGACGTAGCCGGCGGTGGACCAGATATGCCCTTGAGAGCTCACTTCGGCGTTGGTAAAGAAGCGATCAAACAACCCAAACCGTAGAGCAAGAGCGCGATGGTTGGGGGCTACATCCTTTCCGAAGAACACCAACTTTGCGTCGCCATCGCCTCCAGGCACATCGCCAAGCACCTGATCGTAGGTGCGGTTCTCCTTAATGATGTAGACGACGTGCTTAAACTGAGGATAGTTCCTGCCGGGCCGCGGACGATTCCATCCGTTCGCGGCGGTAACGCGACGGGAGTATCCCGCAAGCAAAGGCGCCGTAAGAGTGGAGGGTGTGACCCGCAGCGTTCCATTGAGTTGTCCAAGGTCATACCCAAGCGGACGCGCCATCACACTTTGGCCGGGAACAGGCCCGTCCGGATTGGCATGGCTACCGTGCCCCTTGCCGCTCAGAACCAAGATGTGGCCGCTATTCTCTAAAACGCCGGTGGGATACCAGTCCGTAGGGACGCGGCCAGCAAGGTGTCCGCCCAATGGAAGAGCATGGTGGTTTGGCTCTTGACCCGCGGTAGGCGATTTCTGGGCAACAAGATCAAAGACTGCAATCGCATTGTTATCGCCCTCAGCGACCATTAGCCTGGACTCATCGGTGGAGAGCGCCAAGGCATTCGGGGTGCTGCCTTCAGAAGGTCCGCCGGGAGCAGCATCCTTAAGATAGCTTAATACTTTCTTGCGGCGAGTATCGATCAAGGCGATCCGATCACTGCCGCCGAGGGCAACGAATAGGCGCGAGCCAGTGGAGTTCAGCAACAAGGCGGATGGATGCCGGCCTACGCGAAGCCTTCCGGCGTAGCTCAGAAGTCCATCGCTACGAGAGCGAAACATTGAGATGGTTTCCCCTCCCCAAGCGGAAACATACACACCACCGTCTGGCCCACTGACCACCGCATAAGGGAAGTGATCCACAGAAAAGCGGGCAATGACTACTCCCCGAGAGGGATCGACCACGGCCAGACTGTCGCCAACATTTTCGGCCACATAGAGCAGATTTCCCGTGCGTGAAACAGCCAACCCAGCGGGATAGCTTGTTCCAGGTTCGTCAGGCTTTTTCTCCCTTAAGACAATCTTGCGCTGGAAGGTGGCCGCTCCTTCGCTCCATGAATAACAAAAAATCGCGTCTTCATTCCCTCCGGAGACGTAAAGCTCATGTCCATCGGCGGAAAAAGCAGCACCGTAAAATGCCGCCGGTTGTGGGAGAGTCTGGGTCACCCGCATGGACTTCAGGTCAACAACCTGAAGCCCCTGCTCCCGCCATCCGCTCAAGACAACAACAAGCTTACCGCCCTCCGGAGCCATGGCCATGCCTAACGGCATGCTGCCCAAATCCACAGAACTGCCAACAGGATCCAGGCTCACTCCAGTCGCAAGGGGCGTGGTGTACTGGATTCCAGCTTGCGTGTGAGCCACCCGAACCAATGACAACACAACTACTAACGACAATCCCCAGGTGACAGACCGGGAGGCTTGAAGGAATTTATTCGAAGGGGGAGGCATGGTACTCCTTTGTTCTTTGTTCTCCGTTCTCTGAGCGCAATGAGAACACCCAACCTAACAATCCATTGATTCCTCACAGACTCCGCTGGGAATGGAAGGTCACCAATTCGGAAAACATTTATCGTGATTCTGGACTTCCGAACCTAATGGAATTGGCCAGCATGTCCGATGAATCCTGAAACCGCCAGGCTCTTGCGGAATCTAATCAAGGCACGATAATCCTGAGCGAGTTTAGAATGGAAGGGACTTATGGCCGATCGTCTTTACTTGAATGTGTGGTTTCCCAGTTTTCGCGAAGCGGAGATGACGCCGCGGCTGCTTTCCATTTTGCGGCAATTCCCTTTTTCAGCCAAGCGCGAGGGAATCGGCTATCTTGCGGTCCACAGTGTCTCGTACAGCGAACCGGTCCTTTTTCATCAAACTTTCGATTATCGGGTCGATCCCGAAAAGGCCCTGGTGCTGGCTGGTGAGTTCCCGCATGAAGACAACGCTTACGAACTGGAGGCTCTCTGGGACCTATGGGTTCCCGTTCAGGAGGGCGATTTGGATGCGAAGTGGGAGATCAATCCGGAGTTGGTGAAGTTTACCGCCTTTGGCGCTAAATTCGAGGATGCCGTCTATCAGCAGAACGGCCATATCCAAATCGATTTCGGGTTGGATGCGCCCTTTCTTTATGAAGACGTTGAGCTTACGACTTCGGTGGAGCAGCGCATCAAATTGAATGTTCAAAAGCTGGTAGGCTTCACCACAGCCATTGAGAAGAACTGCGGCATCAGTGGAAGGGTCCTGTGGTCGGAGTCTGAAGATAACTTGGCACAAAAGCTCATTGAGCGCCTGCAAAAAGTACAGTGATCAGGACGCCCGATCGCGGGCGAGGTTGTAAACAATGCTGCAAGCGTTATCAGGCAAGCAACTATTGCCAACCATCCACTCATTTCTGGTTTACTAGACGCAACCCGGATCTCCCATCCGAGAATAGAGTTTTCTGCGTTTCTGGCTTTCGGCCGTTCGACTTTCGGCTTTCTCACTTTCTTCATGGATTGCACGAGCTTTTTCCTATTTCGCGCAGACCGCTCTCGCACTCCGGCACTCTTCATTCGGGGGGAATGGCATCCTTATCTCAAGAAGTTGCCAACATCGAATTCCCGGGTTTTGAGCTATGAACTGCCCGCGTCCACAGCATTCTGCGCTATACTGCGTTTTCGCAAGCATTCATCGGTAAAGGAACATTGCTCATGTCGGTCAAGACAGTTCAAGAACTGGAACGCGAAACCGAAAAGGTGGTTGGAGGGGAAGATTTTCCCGCTCTGGAACAGAAGATCTATAAGACCATCGAGCTTCTAAAAGCCGCACGCGAGGGCAAGGCTTCGGCGGAACGGGATGCAAACCGGCTGCGGGAACAACTGGAGCAGCGTGAAGAAGAGCTAGAGGTGCTTCGCGCAGAGACCATCACGCTGCGCAAAGAGCGTGAAGAAGTCCGGGGGCGCATTGAGAAATTGCTCAAGCAGATCGACCAGATCGTAGTCGAAGCCTAAGCTTTCGAAACCGGCCTCTCTGCTGCAAGCGCGGACGGGCCGCTCTGGAACTGTCTTCGTTTTGCAGATGGTTTTCAGCAGCTATTGTGGAGTGAGGGCAACGGGGTAAAACACCCCTAAATCCCGGTTATTTCCTGTTAACTCCATGGGAACCCCTCTCGATTTCTCTTGACCATCTTGCGAACAACAGCATAATGAGAAATGCAGGAGTTTACTGCTTAGGAGACCCATATTGGCCGCACCGGCAACAACCGCACCGCCCGTTCGAGTAGAAATTTACGACCAAGCCTATAATCTGCGCGGCGTGGATGCCGATTACATTATGAAGTTGGCGGAATTTGTCGACGGCAAGATGCGGAGCGTCGCCGAGCAAACGTCAACTGTGGACTCATTACGTCTTGCCGTTCTCGCAGCTCTGAACATCGCCGACGAATATCACTTGCTCAAAAAGAAGTATGAGGCATTGCACAATGCCTATCGACAGCGCACCGATCTGCTTGCGGGTGCACTGGACGAGGTGCTGGAAGAGACCCGCCGCGTCAGTTAGCGAGCATTTGTGCGATAGGAAATCCGCATCACAATTTTTGAATCGCTCATAAGTTGCAAAGAATAGTTGCAAAGAATTTTCGAACCGCTTGCAGGATCAATTCTCTCCAGAGAACTTCTTCAGAGAATCTGAAAATTTTGGCCCTTCCACTTGCTATCTACTCAGCTTTTCTTTAGCATCGTTGCGAGATAGCCGACCTGCAAAGCAGGTGACGGCGGTAACCGTTTATTGAACCAACATTCAATGAACCGGGGACCTGACTCGTAGATACGGCTCGGTGTGCGAGGTTCCGCCAGTACGGAAATGCCTAAAGAGCCGCGGCGGGTTCCCAAACGTCCTAGGACGGGTTCAAAACGGCCCACCGCACGGCCACGTGGGTCGGTTTTTCTCTTCTTTCTTAGATCTTCTGCCTTTCGACTGCTTCCTATTCGCTAGCCAACGGCGCGCCTGAAACTAATTTGCAATAGAGCGGCAAGATTCGTTTACAGACAGATCAATGCCCTGCGCATCTTTGCACAGGGCATAATTCTTGCCATTTCCCAACCAATGTCAAAGGCTTATTTGTGATCCAACGTCTATTTATGGGTCCATCGTTTATTTGTGATCCATCGTCTATTTGTGGTCCATCGTTTATTTGTGATCCATCAGTGGAGCAATTCCTCCGAAGTCGCGAGGCTTAACCAAGCTACGGGGTGCGCGGGCCGCGGCTGAATTGTTGTTGGCCAGGTCTCCATATTTCTCGAGAAGCACCGGCACCAGGGCGCCCTCTGCTTCTTTGGTGAAAGTCATCTGCGTGTCTTTCATGTCGATTCGCACGAAGTCGCCGAGACGGATCTGAGCAGTAGCGACCAGATTCGCCAGAGGAAACACAATGTTCTTCTCGATCGCGCGTTTCAGATGGCGCGCGCCGTACTTCGGATCGGTGCCTTCATCGAGCAGAAAGCGCTTCACCTTCGGCGTGCAGCTAAAGACAAACTGATTGTTGCCGGTCGCCTGCAAGATGCGCTGCTGCACCATGCCAAGTTCGATCTCAAGAATCTGTTCCAGGTGCTCGGGCTTCAAGGTCTTGAAGACGACGATCTTATCAATTCGATTCATGAATTCGGGCGAGAATTTGCGGCGAGCGGCCTCCTGGGCGGCTCGCGTGATCTTGTCGTCCAATCTGGTATCGATAATCTCGAGTTTCTTGGACTGACCAAAGCCTAGCCCACCGTTCATGAGATCGCTCATCTCTCCGGCTCCCAAGTTGGAGGTCATCACGATCAGACATTGGGAGAGGTCGACACGCCGGTTATCTCCAAGCGTGAGGGTGGCTTTGTCGAGAATACCCAACAAAAGCTGCCACACCGCATCGCTGGCCTTTTCAATCTCGTCGAAGAGCAAGAGGCTCAACTTGAGTTTGTCGGTATGCCATTGATTCAGGGCTTCCTGGGTAAGAAGCGGGTGCGTCTCACGATGACCGAGATAGCCCGGCGGCGATCCGATCAGTTTGGCAATCTCGTGGCTGTGCTGAAACTCCGCACAATCGATCTTGATGATCGCGCGAGGCTCACCAAACAAAGCTTCGGCCATGGCTTCAACGACCCGGGTTTTGCCGGAGCCGGTTGGCCCGAGGAACAGAAGGTTCCCTACCGGGCGGCCGGGGGCGTTAAGGCCTGCCAGAAACATCTGGTAGATCTCAACGACTTTTTCTACGGCTGGCTCCTGGCCAACGATTTTGCGACGAAGTGCGCCCTCGAAATCCTGCGCGTCTGAACTGCGCTTGCTTGGATCGAGAGCGGTATTAAGACCGGTCCTCATAGTTGCTCGCCCCTCTTTCGACTTTAAGGCTCCCACTTTAGGGGAAGGGGTAAATGCTGAGATGGAACACCTTGTTTTCGAGTTGTGTTAATCCACCGATTAACACCTGTTCTCGTCTTCATCAAAGTTAGATGCCGTTTGATGACGAAAGGCCATTCACCAGCAAGCTATTGCCGAGAGTAGATGCCTCTCATGCTAAGATGCCCAAAATAGCTTCGGGAGAGGGTTTTCTGCAGAAACAACATGACCCACCCCAAGCCAGCCGGGAAATTTTTCAGGCGAAAACCTGCTAAAGCCCACATGGAAAAGAGCCGATAAGGGAATGCTGTTCAAAAAGCTGAGTGTTGTTTCCAGCGCTACGCTGGTCGTTGTTTTCTTAGGATTGACATCGTTTTTCTTCACCCGCCATACTCGACTGGTTTCGCAGACACGATCTCCTCAAGCTGCCCCGTCCGGAGCTTCGGCGGCGACTGGCACGTCCGCGCCACCTTCATCCACACCACCTTTATCTACACTTCATGAACTTCCACCCGGCGCTATTTCCTACAAGAGCGGCACAGTAACCACCGCATTGTTGGTCTCCCGCAAGTACCTAACGCAGTCTTCTTTTATGACGGTTGCCGAGTTTGAATCGGCGATCCGCAAGGCCAACAACGGCAGGGCGGCTTTCAAGAAGGATGAAGAAATCGTGGTACCCAACATTGAACCGCAGCCGGTCGTTGAGAAGAGCCGCCCCTTTCCCAAAGATGGAGAGGTGCGCGCCATCTATTTAACTGGAGCAACGGCGGGAAGCGTGCATGGCATCGAGTTGATTCGCCGCTGGCAGGAAGCCGGCGGGAACGCCGTGGTGTTTGACATCAAGGACAGCGACGGAAGCCTGAGCATTCCATTCGAACACCCTCTCGCGCCGAAGAGCAGGAACCACCCGCTTAGCAACCTGCCGAAGTTTGTCCGCTATGTCCACTCGCTCAACCTGCATGCCATTGCACGCATGGCCCTTTTCAGGGACGAGAACATTGCGAAAAACCACAGCGCTCTGGCAGTCCAGTCGCGCAGCACGCACCAGGCATGGCTGGAAAACGGAAAGCTCGTATGGACCGATCCTTCGCGCCCCGAGGTGCAGGACTACGATTTGGCGATTGCCAAGCAGGTCGCGCAATCGGGCGCCGATGAAATTCAATTCGATTACGTACGCTTCCCCGCCGAAGGCAATCAACAGGATGCTCAATTCGTTTTTCAATCCGATCCCAAGCTGCATAGGGACGACGTAATTGCAGGATTCCTGCAAAGAGCCTACAGCGAACTCCACCCAATGGGCGTGCTGCTTTCGCTCGATGTATTTGGGATCATGGCGTGGCAACGTTCCGTGGATCTGAGCCATACTGGGCAAGACGTGGCGAAAATGGCGAAGTATTGCGATGTGCTCTCACCCATGATCTATCCCTCGCACTTCTTCGGCATGGATGGATACACCCTTCCGGGTGATGCTCCAGAACACTTTATTGGAGCCTCCATGGACAGATTTCAGAAGGCGACTTCCAGTACCGGAGTGGTGCTTCGCCCCTGGCTTCAAGCCTTCCATTGGCGCACCAAGACTTATTCTCCGGAATACATCTTGAAGCAGGTCAGCACTTCGAAGGAGCACGGAGGAATCGGCTTCCTGTTCTGGAACGCGGCCAACGATTATTCCAAGCCATTCACCGCCATGCCGGTCATGCTCGCAAATCCCAAGGCGTATTTGCAGATTCGCCCCGCTCCGGCCGCGGCGGAGAATACTACACCACTACCATCTAAGGGCGGCTCAGAAACCCGTGGGACACATCCATAACCTCATTCTTTGCGGAGCTTCCATGTTCGAGTTTTTGAATTCGATCATCCGATTAAGCGATCATGCGATCCTTTCGATCCTTCGACGCTCCGACGCTTCGATGCTTCGATCAATGGCGGAGCGCCGAAAGGATTAAGCGCTCCGATTGAAGATGCCTGCCTTGAACGGGAGGCACTTTATAAACCGATTCTTGAAAGCGGCGAAAACCAAATTTTTTTCGACAAAATAGCGAAAAGAAGCCATAATTCATGGCTCAAACGCGCTCTTTCTAAGTTGATCCCGATCCTTTCGGTTATATAATTCACTGAGAATATTCCTCGGAGGTGATCTAGTGGATATGTTGACGGGACCGCTGCCGTCCGTTGATCGCATTGAATTCGGCAAGCTGTTCGCTCCAACCCTAGTTTCAGCAGAATTCAAGGCGGGAAAATGGTCGGATTTGCGCTACGAGCCTTTGCATGCTTTTGAAATGCACCCGGCGGCAATCGTCTTCCACTATGGTCAAGCTATCTTCGAAGGCCAGAAAGCCTTCACTCGCCCAGGCGGAGAAGCTGCGCTGTTTCGTCCTGAATTAAACGCGCGCCGGTTCCGCGATTCCGCCGAACGCATGCTTCTACCTGTTCTTCCCGAAGAGACATTCCTCCAGGCAGTTACGGAAGCAACTGCGAACAACCTTTCTTATGTTCCTCCGAAGCCGGGAAGCCTCTACCTGCGGCCCACGATGATCGGCCATGAACCGTGCATTGGAGTTCGCGGTAGCAACGAAGCGCTCTTTTTCGTCCTCTCCGTTCCCGCAGGAGCCTATTTCACGAATATGCGCGATGGAAAAGGCGCGATCCGCGTATGGGTCGATAAGAAAGTTGCGCGCGCCGCGCCAGGCGGCACCGGAGGCATTAAGACCTCGGCCAACTACGCTGGAACGCTCAAGTCCATCCACGATGCCAAACAAAAAGGCTGCGCCCAGGTGCTCTATCTCGACGCACAGGGAACGGGACATCTGGAAGAGATGGGCGGCATGAATATCTTTGTCGTGATCGGCGGCAAGCTCGTTACCCCGCCGCTCGGAGGCACCATTCTTCCGGGCATCACACGGCTCTCCGCGATTGAGGCCGCTCACACTTTGGGTATCCCGGTTGAAGAGCGCCCGATCAGCATCAAGGAAATCGTAGCGGCAGGCAAGGCGGGCAATTTGCAAGAGGCATTTGCTTGCGGCACTGCGGCAACCATTGTGGGGATCAGCGAGTTTGTTTTTGAAGACGAACCAAGCTGCGTGCTACCCAAGCCCACTGGTCCGATTGCGGATCAGTTGCTTGATTACGTGCAAGGCGTGCAGTATGGCACGCGGCCCGATACCCACGGATGGATGCGCCAGGTTACGAGCGCGGTAACCGTCTAGCCCACATTTCTATCAACGGGTCTGCTCTATTTGGCTGCCATGCGAATTGCGCCATCGAGCCGGATGACAGACCCGTTGAGCATGTCATTCTCAATGATGTGCCGCGCCAGGGATGCGTATTCCAAAGGCTGCCCAAGACGTTTGGGAAAAGGCACCTGCTCACTTAAAGCATCGACAATTTCTTTCGATAGCGTTCCAAGCAGCGGCGTCTCGAAAATGCCAGGCGCAATTGTAACCATGCGAATGCCATGACGGGAGAGCTCACGCGCCAAAGGCAGGGTCATACTTACGATACCGCCTTTGGACGCGCAGTAGGCTAGTTGGCCTACTTGTCCCTCGAAAGCAGCAACCGAAGCCGTGGCGACGATTACGCCTCTTCCGCCGCCTTCATCCGGTTGGTTTGCAGTCATGGCCTGAGCGGCTCGCCGGATCACATCAAACGTACCAATCAGATTGACCTGAAGAACGCGGTTGAAATTCTGAAGATCGTGAATCCCATTCTTGCCGATCAGCTTCTCGGCAATTCCGATACCGGCGGCGGCAACGGCAATATGGAGTCCGCCGTGAATCTTGACTGCTTCATCAACGGCAGCTCGTACCTCTTCCTCTTTGGTGACATCCGTTTTTATAAAGGACACCGAATTGCCAGACTCGCCGGCCAACTGACGCCCTAGCGCCTCATTGATATCGGCGATTACTACCTTGGCGCCGGCAGCAGCCAGAGTGCGGACGGTAGCCGCCCCCAAGCCCGATGCTCCTCCGGTGACCAGCGCACTCTTACCTTGAATCTTCATCAGTTAACCCCCATAACTTAACCCCAATGACTCGCCCCAAAATGGCTCAAATTCACAAGATCACCGTGATTCTTCTACCGGTCGCTTTTGGTCTTTTTTTAACGTTCAATCATGAACGATCCATGATTAATAAATCAATGACTTAAGGATGAAACATGAAGAGTTACTCGAAGAATGCGTGCAGGATCACTAAAGCCGCTCAATGATGGTCGCGTTGGCCATGCCCCCACCTTCACACATGGTCTGCAGTCCATAGCGTCCGCCGCTGCGCTGCAGTTCATGCACAAGGGTCGTCATCAATCTCGCTCCGCTTGCGCCCAAAGGATGGCCCAAAGCGACCGCGCCGCCATTCACGTTCACCTTAGCGAGATTGGCTTTCGTTTCACGCTGCCATGCGAGAACGACGCTGGCAAAGGCCTCATTGATTTCGATGCAATCGATATCTTCCAGCTTGAGCTTGGCGCGATCAAGCACGCGGCGGGTTGCCGGAATCGGGGCTCCTAACATGAGAACAGGATCTTCGGCGGCAAGAGCAAACTCTACAAAACGAGCCAGGGGCCGATGGCCAAGACGTTCGGCAGTAGAGCGCTCCATGATGAGGACGGCAGCGGCTCCATCGGTGATTTGGGATGAATTGCCCGCCGTGACCACACCATCGGACTTAAACGGCGCCTTCAGGCCCGCCATCTTCTCCAGCGTGCTCCCAACCCGAATGCCTTCGTCTTTCTCCATGACAACCGCGCCCTGTTCGGTTTCCACGGGAGTGGGCAGGATTTCGTTACGAAAGCGGCCTTGTTCTGTGGCTTGTGCTGCCCTGCGATGACTCTCAAGGCTATATTCGTCGAGTTCCGTCCGGCTCAACTTCCACCGCTCCGCGAGCATCTCTGCACTGATGCCCTGATTGAAATGGACATCGTGATAGCGCTGCATCATACGGGGGCCAAACGGCTTGCCCGGACCGGAAGCCGCAGACGACCCCATGGGCACACGGGTCATGCTTTCTACGCCACAACCAATCGCAATATCGTAGCTACCGGCGATCACTCCCTGCGCTGCAAAATGAATCGCTTGCTGGCTGGAGCCACACTGCCGGTCCACAGTCGTTCCAGGTACGGATTCAGGAAGGCCTGCTGCCAAGACGGCATTGCGGGCGACGTTCACGGATTGCTCGCCAACCTGCATGACACAGCCAGCGATCACGTCGTCAATCAGTTCAGGTTTGAGATTGGTTCGCTGAATCAGGCCACATAGAGTGTGGCCCAACAGATCCACCGGATGCCATGTCTTCAACATGCCATCGCGGCGACCCAGTGGCGTCCGGATGGCGTCTACAATGACCGCCTCACGCTTCATGGGTCGGAATCATATCAGGCCAGGAGGTCTTGGAGGGTGGTTTTTCCAAAACCGAGTGCTGAGCGGATGGTTTCAGCACCAGGAATCGCGCATCGTCCACATTGGCGGCGTTCTGCACTTCATCAAAGAGCCCAAGCAGCCGAATATTCCGATGCATGCCGGCTTGTTCAATGAGTTTGCTTTCGAGTTGTAGCGCGGACCACAATCGCGGAACTTGCAGGCATACCAAACGCACGGCTCCGCCCTGCTCGCTAACTTGAAAAACGGCAGTTTTCACTTCGGACTTCTCCTCGAGGTTAATTCGGCCAGATGAGTAAGTAGAGTGTGCTGAAGGTCGATTTGATAGGCCTTCGAAGAAATACTTTGCTTACCGAGGAGATAACCGCGCCGGATCCTTAGCAAGATGGAAACTGTTGATTTCTATGGGGCTTAGTGGACGACAAGCACAACCGCGCTTTGATTCTCGGAAAATTCGGACGCTCTGATCGTGCTTTTATTGGCGAGACTTCGCCTGATGCCGCAACGCCCGGCCAGCTTTTACTCCAGTAAGACGCCCGTCTTCATATTCGAGACGCCCATTCACCAAGACGTATTTCACCCCTTGCGATATTTGCGCGGGCTCGGTGTAGGTGGCTTTGTCGACAATGGTGGCCGGATCAAAGATAGCGATATCGGCATAAGCCCCTTCTTTCAAGAGCCCCCGTCCGGAAAGCCGCTCCCGCTCCGCTGGCAGGGACGTGATCTTGCGAACCGCCTCCTCTAACGGGAGCAGATGGAGTTCACGAACATAGTGACCGAGAAAACGCGGCATCGAGCCAAATGCGCGTGGATGGGTGTGCGGCTCAAACAATGGGCCGTCCATCGACAATTCTCCGGCATCAAGGCCGATGCTCGTCCAGGGCTGCTTCAGGCCATATTGGAGATCGTCTTCGCTAGCCATGAAGTACAGCGCGCCCGATTGCCCGTTATCGGCGAGAATGAAATCGAATAAGGCATCCAGCGGATCTTTATTTTGCTCAACGGCAATCTGGGCGACGGTCTTTCCGGTGAACTGCTTCAAGTCCTTATTTACCACGGAAGAGACCATGACTCCCGCCGCTCCGCCGCTATCAAAGTACAGATTCTCCCAATCGGAGTGATCGCCAGCAAGTTCGTCTTTGATCTTGGCGCGCACAGCGGGGTCATGCAGCCGTCCAAGCAGCGGATTCAATCCTCCGTCCGCAACCCAGGGCGGCAGGCTGGAGACCAGGGCAGTAGCTCCAGCCACGTAGGGATACATGTCCGCGGCAACATCTTGACCTGAGTCGCGCGCCGCCTGAATCATTCCAACAATCTTGGCCATACCTCCCCAACGGGTTTTGCCGCTTACCTTTAGATGGAATATCTCAACCGGAACATGAGCTTCGCGGCCGATCCGCAGGGCTTCTTCCACTGCTTTTATCTCGCTCTGTCCTTCACTCCGCATGTGCGAGGAATAGATGCCGCCGTAGCGCGAAGCCACCTTCGCCAAAGCGATTAACTCCTCGGTTTTCGCGTAGTGCCCCGGTGGATAAATCAACGCGCTGGAAACCCCAAGCGCTCCCTGCTGCATGGCCTGAGCCACGAGCGCCTCCATCTTCTCGAGTTCTTGTTTGGTGGGCGCCCGATCCACATCTCCTAAAACGGCCTCGCGAACCTGAGCCGCTCCCACGTAAGTGCCGAGATTGAGTGGGGTTCCGTTGTTCTCAAGCCGGCTGAAATATCCAGCCAGGTCCTTCCAGTCTATTTTCAGGTGGTAGGGGTCGATGGCTGGCTGAAGGGCGGCAAGGGTAAGTTCGTTCTGCGGAGCAATGGAACCGCCTTCGCCGGTGATCTCGCTGGTGATTCCCTGGGAGAGCTTACTAAGGGCGCGGTTGTCGATGAGCAGCGCGGTCTCCGACTGGCCCAGCATGTCGATGAAGCCCGGGGAAACAACCAACCCCGAAGCATCGATCGTTTGTTGGGAGGTCGCGCCTTCCAACTTGCCGATGGCTACGATGCGATCGCTGCGAATGCCGACGTTGCCGGAAAATGCAGGGCGTCCGGACCCATCGATGATTCGACCATTCCTGATGATGACATCGTAGACGTTGGCATTGGCCTTGGTATTTGAAGCGGCGAGACTTCCGCCGAAACCAACAGCGCCCAACAATCCAAGACTGCAACACACGATGATCGGAAGAACTGTTCGTTTGACGATTCGCCTCACACTGCCCCCGCTATTTATTACTTCATTCGTCGTTCATTGTTGATCAGTCATTATTCATTATTCGTTGGCTTTCATCACGGACGCCGATCCTTCTGTGTCGTCGTATTCGGGCTTGCTCACGCCCTGCAAATACTTATCGAACCAGCCCACGATGTGCTCCAGGCGTTCGATACGGTGCCACGGCTGACCGGAGCGGGAAAGCTCATGGGACTCGCCAGGAAAACGCACCATGACTACCGGCTTTTTCAGAAACTTGAGCGCGCGGAACATCTCTTCGCCGCCAGCTTCTGGTGGGGTGCGGAAATCGGCTTCGCCCAGGATCAACATCAACGGCGTTTTTACGTTCTGCACATAGGTAATAGGAGAGCGGTTCACATAGTCCTGCGGATCCTGGAAAGGCGGAGCCTTGAACCAGGTGGGTTGAAAAAGAGTGAAATCGGCGCTGTACCACCATGCGGCCCAACTAGCGATGTCGCGCTGCGAAACTGCGGCGGCAAAACGATCGGTGTGCCCAATCACCCAGTTGGTCAGCAGGCCGCCACCACTCCCGCCGGTCACGCCCATCTTCTTGGCATCGATGTAACCTTTCTTCACGATCTCATCTACGCCCACCATCAGGTCGCGGAAATCGTCGCCAGGATAGTGGTACTGAATGATGTTGCCGAACTCCTGCCCGTAGGTGGTGCTGCCCCGCGGGTTCGGATAGAGCACCACGTAGCCCTTGGCCGCCATCCACTGAAACTCATGATCAAAAACGTAGCCGTAGGCCGTGTGAGGCCCACCGTGAATATCCAGAATGAGGGGATACTTCTTGGAAGGATCGAAGTCCGGTGGCTTCTGAATCCAGGCCTCAATGCGCTTGCCGTCAAAGCTGGTGTACCAGAACTCCTCGGGAGCCGTGAGATTCAGCTGAGCAAAAAGCTTCTCATTAATATGCGTCAATTGTTTGGGGCTTCCGCCGGAACGCTCCACCAGAAACAAGTCGCCGATATTGGTGGGGGTTGAAATGAGAACCACCAACTTGGACGCATCGGCGCTCGCACGATACCTCTCGATTGCCTGGTTGCCACGGGTGATCTCCGTCATCTTTCCGGAAGAAGCATCCACCTCTACCAGGTTGGATTTGCCTTCACGCCCCGTAACGACGATCAAGCGATTGCTATCGGGTGTCCAAATGACCGGGTCGCCACCGGCGGCTCGGGGCGTGCCCTGATCTCCACCGACTCCAGCGCACATATCGAAATCGTAGTCGGCGGTCAGGTTGTGAGGTTTCGCTCCCGAGGTCAAATCCATCACCCAAAGATCGGGTTCGGTGTAGGAGTAAACCGGCTCATTCACCGAGGCACAAAACGCCACTCGCTTGCCATCGGGACTCAGGGAGAGGCCGTTTACACCTAAATCAATCGAGGAGATCTTCGTTGGCTCTCCGCCCGTGGCAGGCGCCGAATAGAGGTCTGTGTGCGGCAGCTCATACGAGGCATCCAGGACGCGCTGTGTAGTGAAATAGACCTGAGATCCGTCTTTCGACCAAAAAATCTGACCTTCGGCATAGGGGCCGCTGGTTAGCTGCTTGGGTTTGGCCATGTCCTCGGAGCTTTGCGGGGCGGTCATTACCCAGATGTGCGGAGGATGCTTTGGATCGAGATAACCGCCACCATTCATGCGATATACGGAGCGGGTAATTACATGAATGTCGCTCTCGTGCTCGGGCGTGCCCGGAGCGTTGGAGCCGCTACCCTCTGCCGCGCTGCTCTTCTCGCCATCCGCTTTTTCGCCGTCTTTCTTTTCTCCCTTGTCCTTTTCGCCCTTGTCGCCTTTGCGTTGCTTAGCCAGATCATCCGGAGAGGCGCTATTGATGAATGCGATCATCTTGCCGTCGGGCGACCACACGGGATTGCCTGCGCCCCTGGGCAGATCTGTGATCCGCCAGGACTCGCCCCCATTCATCGGCAACATATACAGCTGCGGCCCGGAAGGCCGCACGGCTCCACTACTACTGGTGCCACCCGCCGGCGACTCAGGGGTGCGAACAAAGACAATCCACTTACCGTCCGGAGACCAACGCGGCGAGGAATCATGACTGCCATCGGTAATGCGCCGCGGGGCTTCATCTCCGCGAGTCGAAACGCTCCAGATGGAAGTGTCATAGCCATCCTTCTTCTCGTTGACGGTGACCTTCACGAAGACCGTGCGAGAGCCATCGGGAGATACTTGCGGATCGCCGATCCAGTTGAACTGGAACAAATCTTTTTCAGTGATGGAACGCTTCTGCGCAAAGACGAGAAGCGAAGCACAAAGGCAAAGCGACAAGACTAAAAGGCGCCGGCGGCGTAGCATATTCAGCTCCTTGGGAGTGAGACTGTTTGTTATATAGCATTTTCAGCGTTTTGTATCCGGTCGTCGGCTGAAAACGCTTTAGCAGCTTCCGAATCGGGATCTCCAGAAGAAAGACGGCCCGCAAGCGATTGTGTCATCGAAACAAAATCGAAATAAAAAAGGGGACGCAGCCTCCACGCCGCGCCCCCTCTTTTCCCAGCCTTACGTCAGTTGTTGGGCTTGCTATCTTTTGATCCTTCGGTCTTTGATCCTTCCGTCGGCCCGGCATTTGCCGGCAAATCGGGCGGCGCATAGTAAACCTTGCTGCCACCAGATTTCTGAACCTCTTCGGCAAAAGTGGTGCCGTAGTCCTTCTTGGCGTCGGAAAGGGCGTAGGCCTGCCGCTTATAGTTCCAGCTCTTCGGATTCAATCGCTGGGCCTCTTTGAAATGCGGTATGGCTTCCGGAAGATGCCCGGCCTTATAAAGCTGTTCCCCCAGGCCAAATTCAGCCGAGGCAAGCAGGATATTCGGATCGTTCACCGCTACTTTATCGCGAAGCTTATCCTCGCTCATCACGAACGTGCTCTTCTCGCCCTTTTCCGCCCAGTCTTTCAGGGCACTGAGGTACGGAGCCGAATCCATGCCGGTGAAGTTCTTAAAACGATCGTCGACAAAGGCTACTTCATTCGGACGGACAATTCGCCCTTGTTCGTTGATCCAGACGCCGGTCGGGACATTGACCATGTTGTAGAGCTTGGAAACCAGATGCTTTTCGTCGATTAATACGGTGTAGCCGGCCTTGGCGTCGGTGATCCATTTGCCGGCATCTTTCACGCCGTTGGTGTCCTGAGCCACGGAAACGATTTCAAAATTCTTATCTTTGAGCTGCTGATAGATCACTTGCCAACCTGGCAAGTCGTAGCGGCACCCTCACCAGGAGGCCCAGGTAACCAAGAAAACCTTCTTGCCTTTGAAATCGGAAAGCGAATGCATCTTGCCATTCATATCCGGCAAGCTGAAATCGGGAGCAATCAGCGAAGCGAGCCCTTGCCGCTGGTCTCCACGAGGACCAAAATACCAGGTGGAAAGAGCCTCATCGTGCGCGACCGGCTGGTGCACCAGTTGGGCGAAGGCGGTCAGATTGAACCACTTGGCCCCAGCGTTTTCGTGTACGAACTCCTGCTTCCTCGACTTGGGCAGCGGGAAACATAACTCATCGCGGCAAACGCCTTGCGGCTTCACTTCAAAGCGCGTGGCCCGCTTGAGATCGGTGGAGGTGATCCAGAGCTGTCCCGCATCTTCATTGGCGGAATCGATCTGAGTGGATACATCCTCGTAGATGACGGTGGAGCGGGTTTCTTTCGCCTGCACGCAAGCCGCAAGAACACCGCACATCAGGAAAAACAAAATACTACGGATGAATCTGGGTCTCGTCATTCCCCTCTCCCTCAAAAGATTAAACTCAGTCCCCTGTGAATGCTTCTCCAGGCAAGTCGCGCGGAGCGTAGTAGGGCTTGCCTGCCAGCTTGGCCACTTCCTTGCCAAAGCTCGTGCCGTAGTCGCGCTTGGCGTCCGAAAGCAGATATGCCTGCCGCTTATAGTTCCAGCTTTCAGGATTGAGGCGCTGCGCCTCTTTAAAGTGGGCAATCGACTCGGCAAGATATCCAGCCTTGTGAAGATGCTCGGCCAGACCAAACTCCGCCGCAGCCAGAGCCCAATCGGGATTCGGCATCGCCATCGTCTTTCGCGTTCGCTCTTCGCTAAAAACGTAGGAGCTGCGATCGCCTTTCTCTACCCAGTCGCGTAGAGCCGCCAGATAGGGAGCAGCTTCAAGCCGATGAATATGGGTATAGCGGTTATCCACATAGGCCGCCTCATTCGGACGAACGATTCTTCCCTGCTCGTCGATCCATACTCCCGTTGGAACATTCACCATGTTGTAGAGCTTGGAAACCAGATGCTGCTCGTCGATCAAGACCGCGTAGGTGGGTTGGGGCTCTGCCTGTTGAATCCAGATGCCCGCGTCCTGCATGCCACGAGTATCCTCCGCAACCGAGACAATTTCAAAATTACGATCTTGCAGCTCTTCGTAGATTGCCTGCCAGCCTGGCAGATCGTAGCAACAACCTCACCAGGAGGCCCAGGTAACCAGCAAGACCTTCTTTCCACGAAAATCGGAGAGCGAGCGCTGAACGCCGGTGGCATCCGGCAAGGTAAAGTCGGGAGCTTCGAGCGAAGCGATTTGTTCACGCTCATCGGAGCGCTGGCCAAAGCACCAGGTGGCCCGCAAAGGCTCGAAGGCCACGGGCTGCGAGAGGTGCTGGGCAAAAGCGATCAGGTTGAACCATGTGGCGTCCTCGAAAGTTCTTACAAACTCATCCGAGCTCGTCCCCGGTAGAGGGAAACAAAGACTATCGCGACAAACGCCATTCGCCTTCAACTCGAAACGCGTGGTACGCGCCAGGTCGCTGGTGGTCATCCAGAGAGAGCCATTGTCGGTGATAGAGCTCACCTCGGTGGCTACATCGTCATAGATAACCGTGGCTCGAATTGGCTGACCTTGCACGAGGCTCCTCGCTTATGCTGAAAACGCTCTGGCGGCGAGCATTATACATTTTTGGCCGCCAGGTGATCGCTTTCGGAAAGCTCCCAAAGGTGAGTGCCCTCTTCCAACGCATCCTCAATCACGCTGTAAACATAGTCGAGATCGGCGGGACTTATTACATAGGGAGGCAAGACATAGAGCACATTCCCCAGCGGGCGCAGCAGCACTCCCCGATCAAGAAAGTATCGATAGAGCTTGGGCTTGAGGCTTGAAAAATATCCGGGATCGCTTGCTCGCAGCTCAATGGCCGCCACCGTGCCGAGCTGCCGGGTCTGCTCGACTCGCGGATGAGAAGCCAAATGCAGCAGACGCTTTTCATGATTAGCTGCAATGGCTTCGATACGGGTAAAAACATCCTCTGTTTCGAAAATTTCCATATTGGCAACGGCTGCGGCGCACGCCAACGGGTTTCCCGTATAGGAGTGCCCGTGAAAGAAACTCTGTCCGGCTCCAGCGAATGCCGCTTGAATTTCCCGGGTACATAGAGTTGCCCCCATCGCCATAAACCCGCCGGTAATACCTTTGGACAGGCACATCAGGTCAGGAACAACCTGCGCCAGATCGCAGGCAAACATTTTTCCGCAGCGGCCAAACCCGGTCAGCACCTCATCGGCAATCAGAAAGACATTATGCCGGGTACAAAGCGCCCGAACCTTCTGAAGAAATTCCACGGGATGCACGATCATTCCACCTGCACCCTGAAGCAGAGGCTCCACGATCACGGCGGCTATCTCGTCGTCCTTGTGTTCCAGCAATTCGGCTAGCGACTGTACGCAATCGATATCGCACGTCGAGCGCTGCTTCCCCACCGGACACCGCAGGCAATAGGCGGAATGCACGCGGTGTACGGGAAAGAGCATGGATGCAAAGGGACTGGTGAAGGCCGACTCGGCGCCCACAGACATCGCGCCAGCCGTATCTCCGTGATAGGCGTGTTCAAGGGCGACAATTCCCTGTTTCTGGGGACGGCCTTGATTTCTCCAATACTGCAGCGCGAGTTTGAGCGCAACTTCCACGGCCGTGGAGCCGTCATCCGAGAAAAAGATATGCTCCAGCGCGGCGGGAACTACATTTCGAAGCTGCTTGGTAAGCGCCTCTACTTTTGGATGCGAGAATCCAGCGAGCAAGACGTGATCGAGCGAGCCGGCTTGGGAGGCAATGGCCGCGGCAATCTTGGGATGGCAATGTCCATGGAGGTTGACCCACCAGGAGGAAATTGCATCGATGATTCGCCGGCCATCCTCAGTGTAAAGGTGCACTCCCTTGGCGCGCACCACCTTCAAGGGTTGAGGATCGATATGCTGCTGTGTAAATGGGTGCCAGATCTTTAGCATCTGGCATTCACGGTAACAGCCGCAATACCAGACTGCAACCCTGCGAGGACCAAAGCTCTTACTGGATCCAAGCGATATAGCTTGTGGGGTTATACCGCAAACGCCGATTGCCGAAAATGCTGCTGGAAGGCCGACCTCAAACTCTCGCGATTGATTTCTTTGAGGATTGGAATCCTCCCTATCAGTTCAACATTTCCGTAGCGTTCAATCGCGTTCTCATTCTCAGCATCAGGCGGGCCAATCGCAACCACTCCTTTGACTTCCACGTGAGCGGAGCGAAGGCTCTGCAAGGTCAGGAGAGTGTGATTGATGGTCCCGAGCGTGCTGCGGCTCGCAATGATCACAGGCAAGGCAAGATGCCGCATCAGATCTATCATCGATTGCGCATCGTTGATCGGCACAAGCACCCCACCGGCTCCTTCAACAATCAGCGTGGTTCCAGAGGGATTGTTCGGGAGCTTGATCGGTTCCAATGATATTGAGGCCCCGGCTCGCCGCGCAGCCAAGTGGGGCGATACAGGATCATCGAAAACGTAAACCTCGGGAATCGTCTGGCTTTCATCGAGGGCCGCCCACTCCCTTACCTGCCTGCAATCCGTTCCTTCGATCGATCCGGTCTGAATGGGCTTCCAATAGCGAGCAGGCAGAGAGGCGCACAGGAGCGCTGAAAGCACCGTCTTGCCTACATTGGTATCGGTGCCTGTGATGAAAAATCCATTTTGCATGCTTGGTTCGTCAGGGGATACTCAAAAGAAAAATTGCCGCGTAAGGATCATAGCGCAATTTACAAAACGGGAGGAAAATGCTCTTGCTTGTTACTCTTTACTTCTTGGGATCTTGTGGATTCCATACTCCAACTGGATGCTATTCGGAAGTTCGCATCAATGTTGAAGGAGCACAGACATGCTGTGCTCCCTCATTTGAATCGTGGACGAGTGAAAGTTAGCTACGAAAACTAGCGGCAGGGCTGCCGTTCGTTGCGGGACTCGGCATCTACAAAGCATGCTTCATCAAGGTATTTGTGTTCACCAACCTGTTGGAACACGAGGACGGTGCTGCGATCTGAAGATGCCTCGGGCGATACAAGGACACGCCGGTCCACATCCACATCATCGGAATCTCCACCGTGGCGGAGTGCCTCCCGTATAACGCGGCCTCTGAGATGTCCAGTGCCTTCAAACGAGAAGCCCAAGATGTGAGCCAGAGTAACCGGAAGGTCGGCGTTGCTGACTGGGGCTTGGTCTACGAAGCCATGCTTGAAGTCCGGTCCGAATACGGCCATGTTGTTGAAGGTATTATCGCGTGCGAGCGAGCCATGCATTCCCTGGCCCTCTTGCAACGTGCTATCGGCAATCTGCACTGCGCTTTGAAGCGGATTCTTAGAATCGAGCGAGAAGGTCTTGAAACTCACGACAATCGACGGGCGCGGAACCGAGCTCGAACCTACCAGGTTGACGGCACTCATCGGCAGCGTGCCAGGGAAACCACCAAAATCGTCGTTGACAAAGATTCCGCCCACATAATCCTGCTTGCTCAGGAAGGATACGATCTTGCCTACCGCTGGGCGTCCTCCATCCAGGACATAAATCAGATCGGATCCGCCGTTGGCTCCAACAATGACTTTGGCATCGGTCTTCGTCAGCACCGCTCCGGTTCCACCTAGTAAGCCATTGCCCGCGGAGGGGTGCTGGCGGACGTTTGCCGTCTGCTGCGGGATCGTCGGATCTACCGGTTGGTAGATCAGATTCCCATGATTGTCATGAATCTGGGAATCGGGATCGAAGATCGGCAAGTTTAGAAAATGCGCGATATCGATGGCGAGGAAGCCAGCCGGCAAGAATCCAGTATTGACCTCCTGGCGGCCAGTTGCGTCCTTATAAGTAAAAGTAGATGCGTAGCTGCTGGTAAAGCTCTTACCCGAAGCATCGATCTCATGTTTGCTGATGGTGGCAAAGCCATGGTCGGCAGTCACGACGATGTCCGTGTTCTCTCTCAGAGCCTCGTCGCTGTTGATGAAATCCAGAATCTGCTTCAGGTTGTTGTCGGCATTCTTGACGGCAGCCTTGGATGTGGTGCCGTTGATGCCCGGTGCAAGCTGGTTCAAGCTGTCACCCTGATTGTGCTGCGTGCCATCGGGATCGCGAGACCAGAAAACCACGATGAAGGGCTTGCTGGAGGCTTTGAACGTCGGCAGGATAGCCTTCGTCATGGCATCGGCAAAAAATTGCTGCTGTCCGATGTTGGCTTGCAGTGTTCCCGGCGTCGCATTGTTGCCGGCAGGCTGCACGCGCGGGGTGGCAACCGTCGGCAGTCCGGCGGCCAACAGAGCGTTATTGATGCTCGGTGGAACCGGCACTCCGGCGGCTGTTCCGGTTGCATCGTCGATGATGACGGTTTGCGTCAGGGCAAATCCTCCGGCCGAAGGCTGCAGCTCCGCCAAGTCCTGAATGCCTACCGGGCCAACCTTACCCACAACGGCAGTGTTGTATCCATGAAGGCGGGCGACCTGGAGGAGGGTCTCTTCATTCATGAAATTGCCGCCATTCTGGCTATTGATGTCCGCCAACACCTGATCGTTCTCGATAAATGGAACCTGTGTCCCAGCCGTTTTTCCGAAATTGCCGGAATTGAAGATCGGGAATCCAACAAAGATGGAGTTGGTTGTTACGCCGGTATCTCCCTGCGTATGACCAGTCGCAATGGCCGATCCATTTGGCATGGTGAAGGTGGGAAAAATGGAATGGCTGTTGCGGAAAAATACGCCAGCTTCGCGAATTTTCAACATCGTTGGAGCGTCGGTCGCGTTGACGCTCCCCGCTCTGAGACCATCGGCCACAAAAATGACGACGTTGCGATGCTTGGCGCGGTCGTCTCTGTCGTGTTCCTTTTCTTTGCCTGTTGCGGGAATCACCAGCAACAAAATCCCCATGAAAAATAGGGCAGAAAAGCGCTTCATAAGAGTCCTCCGGGAGTGTTGGCAGAGTTTGGGTGGAGGGCAAGTCTGGTGCTTGCAAAAAAAACCATGGGAGCATACAAACCCACCCCCGAAAAGCTTCGAGGGGAATATTAAAGAGCTATCATGAATCCAATGGTTAAAGCCGCGTTAAAAAAAGCATGGGGCATATCTGCACTCTTTTGCAGACATGCCCCACCGACGCGCCTAACCGTTTTCATTCAAACTGATTGGTCGGCACATGGTCCTCGACCGATTATGAGTTTGCCAGTTCCGCTTCCCTCTCCTTTTCGGATTCCGTCCTTCTCCTCGGGTCGACAAAATCAGTCGCTTTCGCTGGATTTTCCAGACCGACGCTAGAATCGGGACGTACCGTGATCAAGCGGGCGCTACGGTTGAAGCTGAAGTAAGACCATATCCACTCCATCAGGACCATGAACCGGTTCTGGAAGCCGATCAGGGCTACAAGATGAATGAAGGCCCAGGCCATCCATGCAAAATGCCCAGAGAAGCGAAGGCTCCCCATCTCGGCAACCGCCCGCGATACTCCGATCGTTGCCATGTTGCCCCGGTTCTTATAGTTGAACTTTTCCCGAGGCTTGCCTTCCAGCGAATGCTTGATCTGGCGGGCTACAAACTGTCCCATTTGAATGGCCGCCGGAGCAACTGCCGGAACCATCCCTCCTTCGATTTTTGCAGCGGCAAGATCTCCAACTACAAATACATCTTCATGTCCAGGCACGCTGAGATCCGGATTCACAAGTACGCGACCGGCCCGGTCGACTTGGGCGCCTAGCATCTTCGCCAGGGGCGATGCCGCTACACCTGCACACCAAAGAACCACTGCTGAATGAATCTTTTCATTGCCTACCACAACGGCATCAGACTCAATACCGCTGACGAGAGAGTTGACATGCACCTCCACCCCCATTTCTCGCAACTGTTTTTCCGCGCTGGCGGAAAGATCTTCGGGGTAGTTCGGCAGAACACGCGGACCGCCTTCCAGGAGAATCACGCGGGCCTGGTCGGTTTTGATCCCTCGAAAGTCGTGGACGATGGACCTTTTTGCCATATCGGAGATGGCCCCGGCGAGTTCCACTCCCGTTGGTCCAGCCCCAATCACAACAAAATTCAGCGGAGCGCGATTTCCAGTTGTAAGGGCTTCCAGTTCGGCAATCTCAAACGCGAGCAGGATGCGGCGGCGTATCTCCAGTGCATCTTCAAGCGTCTTAAGGCCAGGAGCGTTTTGTTCCCACTGCGGATTGCCAAAATACGAGTGGCGGGCACCGGCGGCAACAATAAGGAAGTCGTAACTGATCTGTCTTTCCCCGATGACTACAACCCGATTTGATAGCTGTATATCGGTTACCTCTTCCAGCAATACTTCTACATTTCTTGTACTGCGCAGAATCCCCCGGATAGGTACCGCAATCTGAGCCGGAGAAAGACCGGCCAGCGCTACCTGATAGAGAAGCGGTTGAAACAAATGATGGTTCTTTTTATCAATCAGCGTTACCTGCACCGAGGCACTCGCTAATTCCCGTGCCGCGTTGATGCCGGCAAAACCGGCACCGATGATTACTACACGGACGCGTTTTTCTTGATGTCTCATCTTCAAACTCTACATGCTATTCGTGTGCCTGTGGGTTAAAGCGCCAAAAAACGTACATTAAAAAATGTTCTCATCGAGCTATGGAACTTCAGTAACGATAATATTTATGCACTCAGCGGAATATTCACGTAATCGCGCTTATAACAGATGAAATACTTCAGTTTGTAACATCAAGCTCAAAGATTGATAAAGGCAGCTCGAATCTCAAACGTACAGCTTTTGTACATCTTTCGCGCTGCCTCATGGCTATGGATTGGTCTTCGTGCTTTACGGCAGCGGGACGACAAACGCCCAATGACACGCTGACGGAATCGACAAGAGCGCAGCTAACCTGGTTGCTCAATGATATTGAGCGAAATACAGCTAGGAGCGCTGTGAATCGTACCGCCATTTGGTGGAGTAAAACGTTTGATGGCTAAAGATTGGCGCGGCGGTCGTGCGTAGATCGACAAGACGCCAAAGGTCTGGCTGGCTCTTGTTGTGCCGGCGCAGAGAATCCGATTGGTTGGTCTCGCGGCGGCTTCGTTTGAAGAAGATTGAAGAGAAGCAAGAAGCAGACGCTCACTATCGCTTTGGCTCGGGTCGATGCGAGAAACGGAAGGGCTGAAGCTGGAAGTTGGACAATAAAGTATCTTCGCAGATGAGAAATGGATGCGTAAGCCGTGATGTGTATCTCCCACGCCTACGCATCCCTGGTTGAATAGAAATAGTTACGTCAAATCGCTGATCGTTAGCGCCGCAAGCGCAATGAGTTTATTGATGTAGTCGCTTCATTCGCAGCCGGCGGACTATATGCCCTCAACCATGAGTTTCGTATCAGGCAACGCCCTCAAGAACGGCAACATCAAGTCAGGACTGACTAAACGGCTGATGGCGTTCAGTGCGGAGGAAATCGCGCCTTCCTGCCATCCAGGCAATGACGATACCTGGTCGCCAACGATGAAGAATCGTGGATTCTTCTCGCCATTGACCCCAGTACCCTGAATAATGTGGTTGTAGTGGCGGACGCTGTCCGTAACGTTGTTCCACTGAGCCCAGCCACCCTTAATGTGAGCGATGTTTTGCCACGCGATCGTGACCCCGCGTTCGAGACCCGCGGCAAACTCGGCATTGAATAGCGCCGCACCTTCCCGTGCTTCTTTGAGCCGATCTGAAACCGACATATGGCCAAAGCGGGCGGCGTTTTCAGAAAAGTTGTACGCGCCCGTCAGTATGCCTTTTCGGTCGTGATAGGCATTGGATGGGTACCAGATCTGCGTGATGGGATGTTGGGTCCATGAGATTCCACCGTAGATCGGCACCACACCAAGCTCGGAGTTATCGGCAGCGGTCACCGAAACGCCGGCCTTATTGGTGCGCCTTTGGAAAGGCTTGCCTTGCCAAAGATTACGGTCGGCTTGCCAGCCTACCTTTGTGGTGCACGCCAGGAAGCGCAGAGTCTCGTCCTGGTGTGCTTGCGTCGCATAGACGGCATGAAGCGCCTGCTTGAAATCATCGGAAAAGCCAGTCTTCGCGCCGGGCGCCTGCAGGTTCGGAGAGAGAACTCTTTCGAGAAAAGGAATCGCGAGATTGCAGAAGCAATAGTCCGCGCGAAACGGCGCTTCGTGCCCCTCAGCCTTGATCACAAACTGGTTTGCCTTCGCGTCGTAATCGATGCTGGTTACCGCACTGTTCAGGTGCACCACGCCGCCAAGCGTTGCCACTTGCTGGCTGAACGCGCGTTCGACCTGATCCATGCCTCCAACCGGCTGGAACAACGTTGGCTGCCAGAGGAAATCGACGGGTTGGTAGAAGCGCGTCTTCTTCCAGTACTCGGATGCCAGCAGACGATCCAGGCCGATCGCTTCCGCGATCTCACCGGGCCCGACTCCAGGCAACACGGCGAAGCCTGCGCGGTCGGAAGCGTCCTCGTTGTCGTCTTCGCCAGGTTTGCTCGTACCCACGACGTAGTGCCCCTCAGGGGTTAGATCGCCGAATGTGACCATCAGCGAGCGCAATTGTTCTACTTGGTTTGCATCCTTTTTCCCGAGCAGTTCCGCCGCGTGTTTGTAGACCATCTCGGCGATCCAACCGCGCGTGTTGTGTGTGAGGCGGCGGTTGACCACAGGACCGTCCCCTTCAGGGCCGCCCTGCATCTGAGTCAAATTCGACTCGCTGGCCATCACATATATCTCGACCGCGACTCCGAATCGCCGCAGGTAATCGAGAAGACGTTTATGGCTCGACGGAATACGGCCGGGACCGGCGTTCAGATATGGCTCACTGTCGCCCACAGGACGCTCGAACCGCACCACTTGGGTATCGCCAGGGGTGCTGTAAAGATCGCTGTTCTTGTCTTCGGTAAGGGTATCGCCAGTCCGTAAGCTCAAGCAGCGGCCGCCGGTGCGGTCCCGAGCTTCCAGGACGGTTACCTGAATGTTGCTGTTATTGGCAAGCAACTCATACGCGGTCGTTAATCCGCCGACGCCTGACCCGACGATCACGACGTGTTTTCCATTGAAACTGTCTTTTACGATCGCACTCGGATCGTAAGCAACCTTCATCTGCTCGTTCGTAGCTCGATCGAGCGCAGCCCATGCGCGCGCAGACCGGTGGTGAGAGAGATATTCGCGACGACTTTCGGACATTGAGTCTTCCTATTTTCTATGTGGAAAATACAGAGTTTTGGGATATTCCTTCACGCTAACCTTACGGGAGCAGGAAGGAACAAGCTGAAATATTGAAGTTAACAACCTGTATGTGGAGTAAGAGAGTCTCGTGAAATGCAGAAATGGGGGCTGCATCCCAATCTAAGCGACTCAAAAAACAAGGCTGTTCTGAGATGATCCTATAACAGGAGTCTGCATTGCACAACCAGCCAAGCCCGACAACGGAAACTTGGGACGCATCGGCAATCCACCCTCGCCTGAGGGATCGATTGCCGTGAAGATTGGGTTACGGAGAGAAGAAAAAGATTAGGCGCCCTCGAGAGGGCGTCGCCGCATCCTTTATTCAATGCCTCATCATTTTGAGAACCTTGTGGGCCGCAAGACCGCCGACCAACTGGTCAGGCAGGGCGTCAGTGAAAATTGGACGCATTCGGATGTCGAGGCGGAAACTCGAATAACAATCCGGTTTCGATTTCGACTGCCTGCCCATTCTGCATATAAGGTTTAAAGGTCCATTGGGCCAGCGCCTCCTCGATGTTCCTGGCTTGAGCAGGAAAAGCACTGATCACGTGAATGTGCTTCACCTTGCCAGCCTCATCAATCACGATTCGTACGGGAACGCTGGTGAACTTGGGAGCGGCCTCCTCGGGATCAACGAAATGAATCACGTTTGATCCAGTGGCATAGTCTTTGACGCAAATGGGATACTTTCCGCCTCCGGAAGCGGCATTGACCGGGAAGGTTATCTGGCTCAGAGTTTGGACCAGGCGCTCGATCACCTTGGGATTGCGGCTGGTGATGTTGAAATTCAGGGTATGGCAACGGACATCGATCGCCAGATTGGCATGAATGAGTCCTGCGCCGGAGTAGTCGAGGCGAGCGAACTGCGAAGAGCCGATTTTCTGCGCAACCGCAACTCTCTCGACTTGAAACATCTCTCCAAGGTCGTGCTGTTGCTGTCGCAGTGATTTCAGAGCGCCACCAAGGGACCTGGAATCAAAAAACCAGTCTTGTGCGGAGATGACCAGCGTTCCATTCAAATCATCCTGCGGTCGAAGGGATAACAACGAATAAATTCCGGATGAAGACGGAATAGGCCCTTTGTAGTCTTCGCGCCAACCATCGAGCAGAGGATAGGAGAGCCCAAAGTAATCGTTGCGGTACAAGCCACTTTCCACCGAGCCAGCCTCGGGCTCGGGAGCCGCGGCTCCACTCGATCCGGGCACTGCGCCCTGCGGCCCAGGGCGCGAAGGCGGGACTGGAAAATCGCTCGTTCTATGGGCGTTCTGTGCCCACGTCAGGAAGTTCGATGCAAGATAGAACACAACAACGTACACGACGAAAAACGAGAATCTGGAACGCAAGGCCTTCTCCTTTGAAACCGCGATTTAAAAGGAGCCGCAGATGGACAGACGCCATCTGCGGCAAGAGAAATACAAATCGTGCGGGTCTTACTTCGTGTCATTTTTACAAAGAGCGCCTTACTAAAGATCGAGGCTTACAAAGAACGCAAGAACACGAGCAAGTTTTGCTGCTGGGTAGCGTTGAGCTGGAAGAAGTTATTGACGACCGTGTTGGCTTCGGAGCCGTTGCTCTGGTGGTCGGCAATTACGTTGATCAGGTTTCCTTCACGACCGTCATGAAGAAAGAACAGCCGGGACGCCGAACCCCACAACGGCGCGGTACGGAACTGATCCGCGCCCGCGACGCCCTGCATCACACCATCGGAAAGCCCGCTGCCCATGTGATGGAGTTGAAGGTCGGAATACATTTGCACCGGCCGGTTGCCCTGCATGGAGGGGAAGTTGGTGGTATTGGCGGTCGTGCCATTCGTTCTCAGGGGCTTGCCGGAGGCAAAGAGATCGGAATGGCAGGCATTGCAGCCGATCTGGTCGAAAACCGTATGACCGGCCGAGATGGTTGCACTTGAGCCTTGATTGGGCGGCTGCGAGAGACGCATCGCCTCAGTGAAGTTAATCAGATCGGACGACAGATCCGACTGTGCCACATTGGTGGCATTCGCTCCCGCTCCGACAGGATTCTTGAACGTGCCCATTACATCTTCAGGCAAGGCATTAAACCCGCAGCTAACATCCGTGCCGGTCTCGCCCAACTGGTTGTTATCGAGCGTGCGTTCGTTGGGGAACAGCTCGTTCGTGACACCCTGCTCCACGTTGTACGCCTCGCCCGTAAATAGCATCAGCGATTTGTTCTGTGCCTTCCATCCGAAGCGGCTGATGGTGCCATCATTGGGGCTGGTATTGAAAACGCCGCCAATAATGCCTCCGCCCGGGCCAGATCTCTGCGATGCAAGAGCCGAAACGTCCGCCACCAGACTGTCGTCAGTAATCAGCTCAATCAAACCGTCTCCGCGCACCTGAATGGGAATACGGAAGCTCACGTTCTTGTTGGCAACGGCAGCGGCAAAGTTCGGCTGCTTGATGTTACAAGTAGTGCCGGTGGTACCGTTGACGTTGGTGGCATTGGTGGCATCGACGCGCCCGGTAATCGTGAAAAGTTCGTGAACCCCGCCATCAAGGACGCTGGTCGGAACACCGCTACTATTCGGAACATTGATGAAACGAGCTTCGCGGATGGGGCCGTGAAGGCTGATGAACGAGGGCACCGTGTTGGTAGCTCCATCGAGAGTTGCCATTGCAATTTGCGGGTTGGTGGCGGGACTCGCACCCAAGACGGTCGGGAAGGAGTGGCACTGGGCACAACTATTGCCGTTGAAGCGAGGACCAAGCCCGCCGCCGTCTTCCGAGCAAGGAATGGTGCTGCCGGAACCGTTGCTGCCGCCGTTGGCGGGCACGCAATTGGAGGAATTTGCACTGGTTGCGGCGCCTACACCGGAAACCGAATCGACTTCCTGAAAGCGATAAAGAGCGGCGCAAAAGAACTCCGCCTCATCCTCCGGCATACCCGAAAGCCCGGTGGGAAGTACGTTGCCGCCCTGAGAAGGAACAGCCGCGCGCACTGCGCCATTAGGAAACAACGTGGTCGCTCCGTTGGAAAATTCTCCAGTGTTTGGCAGCGGATAGCCTTTCAACGCCGAGGCAGCACAGCTTACTGCCGCCGCAGCCGATGGTTTTGTGCCGCCACCAACTGTTTGCACAATAGGACCATTCGTTATAGGAGCGGGTGTTGGGGTAGGTTCAGCCTGTGGTCCGGGATCGGTGACTCCCGAAGCCACTTGGGCCGAGGCGACTGCGGATGACAACATGAGGAAGAACGCGAGCAATAGGACGATCGAACACGATGAAGTGAAGCGATTGACTCTGTTTGAATGGGTACTGCCAAAAACACACATTGGGATAAAACCCTCCTGAGGAGCTTGGGGGCTCCTTCTGTTCACTTTGTTCAGTGGATAAAAGAATCTTTCAGAAGCTTACAAGAGTTGGTCTAACTATTAGAGAATTTATATTTAGTAATAGGCAGTGTCAATATATTCATTAATATTTATTAACTATAAACAAAATAGACGCGCTCTATAAGCCTATTTATTCCCCCAATGTACGTTAAATTCAGATAACTTTATCCATAATCTATGGATATTCAAATAATCAAGGCGCGGCTTTAATTTTCCATTCCTGTTTTTCCGCTCTTCATCATTTGGACAAAATGATCTACAGATTTTGATATGTCATTCACCAAACGTTAACTATCGAGGAATCCTGATGGAGGGACTTTATAAATTTTCGTTGCTGTGGCATGGGTAATCCAGTAGGAGTCCTGAAATTTCCATGTTCGAGGCGAAAACGATGGGAGGGTGCGGTTATGATGGCAAGGAGTCGGCCGAAGTGGTCCAACAATTGGGTGCACCACCAGCCGGTGAGCCGATGGCCCAGCGGTTGCACTACTGGAGACCGCCCGGATTGAAGCAAGGAGGCTGTGCCAGTCGCAGGCCGAAATATCTCCAGGGAGAGCTGCGCCAGACCGAACACAAGTTCGCCACATTAGCGGCAAGACCTGGGGTGCAAGACCCATTGTGGACGAGCGCGCGTGTGACCCCAAGTGATCGAAGAAGACTATGGAATTTTACGACCACCCAGGAGGTAAATGGTGGCTGATATCACGGTGTATGGAAAGCTGTGACTTCCCTTTCAGGCGGACCAAATCGCAGATACCCTCACACCGCATCCAGCGTTACAGATTCCTCCATCCTGCTTACTTTATCGCGGGGTAACCTGGAAGATCGCCAACTGAAAAGGCGATGGTCTCAAACTATGCGCGAGAAACTTAAGTGCGCTCCACTTCAGAGACATGCCTCTGTCGCGCCACATATATAGATGGCCTAGCTCTAATTCTTTATTTGCTTTACTAAAAGACAAATCGGATATATTCTTTCGCAAATAAGTCTAGCTGTCTATTTCTTGTTCTTTTGTAAGAAAGTTAGAATCGAGGAGATAGACCGGTAATGAGGACAGAAACAAACTTCGCCGCAAGAACGCACCGGCTCCAATGCGATTTCTATTCTTGCGGAAGCCAATCACAATTCATCATTTTCCTTCTCTAACTTTGAAGAGAAGGGCGGGGCTGCGTGAAAGCTCCAAAAATCGGGACTGAGTGCGAACAAGTCGTCCGCCTTTACCCGTTGGATCGGCGCATCCCCATGGCGACACCACGAGCGCAGCCAGCCCCCATGACCACAAACGCTGCGATGAGGTTTTGCGTTGTTTTTCTCAATTGCATCCTCGCCAAGACTTGAATGTCCGAATTTGAAAGGAAAAGTCGTCCGTATGACCATCGTACCTTCTGCCATTCAGCCTCCGCATTCCAACTTTCCCGATTCCACCAACCGGAAAACGCTCCGATCTTCGTTCCTGTCACTGGCGCTGGCCGTGGCCTCTTTGCTGCTATGGGTCACCCCCGAAACGTCGGCGCAAACCGTTCCCTTCGTGAATCCTCCGAATATCGACTACCGCGGCGGCGTCGTTGAATTGCGCGCAGCGCTGGCGAACATCACTTGGGCGGGCCAGCCTGCTCGTAGCAATGTCTATAGCGCCCGTTATGGCTCCACGAGCTTCGCGCCTTCTTTCGCACCGCCGACTATCCGCACCCACCCGGATGCATTTCGGGAGTTAAGACTCAGGCTCACGAACAACATTGATTTCGCACACCTTGGAAGTGCTTGCCTTGAGGGCCACGAGTTTACGAATCTTCATTATCACGGATTTGAGGTATCGCCGGTTCAGCCGTCGGATGACGTAGTGAACATCAAGATACATGAGGGTAAGTCCTTCGACTACGTGGTCCCATTCCCGCAGATTACCGGCAAGGAACACCCAGAAGGAATGTTCTGGTATCACCCACATCCGCACGGATGCAGCTTTGCACAGGTGAGCAACGGAATGTCCGGGGCACTCATTGTCGGAGACATTTTGAGGACGCGATATCCCGCGTTTGTCGGCATCAAGGAGAACATTCTTTTGTTAAAAGATAGCCAACCGGATCTGACGGCGGCCGCCACAATGGAGCGAGCCCTCCGGTCTTTCTTTGCGAATCCCAAGGCTAAGGCTGAAGACCGATTTAATCCTCCAGCCACAGTGAACGCCCTTCATGAGCCTACGATCACAATCCGTCCTGGCGAGTTCCAGTTCTTCAGGATTGGAAACGTGGGGTCGGACGCTTACTTCAACATTGCCCTGCCAAACGTTGAGGCCTTCATCATTGCCGTCGACGGCTTTCCGACGCAAGGACCGATCCCGCTTGACTCAAGCAAGGGATGGCTCCTGCCTCCAGGCTCGCGCGTGGAAATGTTAGTCCGCGGGCCGCAGAATCCCGGCCCATTCGTCATGACATCGCTCGATGCGCCAGAGACTGCGTTTCGATTCGTGGGCACATTGATGCACTTGCAGGTTGCGGCAACCAAGGCGTTGAAAGAAGACGCCAAGAGCGGCGCGCGGTTAGCGGCGTTGCAACAGGCTCCGGCCACCCCGGCAAAGTACTACCCTCTGCCCAGCGATTTTGCCCAGGCTAAAGCCGCCGAGCTCCAATGTCAGATCCTGACGCCGAGCAACGATCCTCGCGGCACCTTTGTATTCACGCAGGACGCGAACGGTAATTTCTTTATGAACGGCCTACAATATCGTGAGGACGTCCTGAATGTAACCTGCCCCATCCCCAGCCATCCGACCTGGACCATCTACAACAACACGGATATCAATCACACGTTCCACATCCACCAGATCCACTTCCGGGTGAATAAAATCGGCGACCACATCGTTACGGACAACGAGGCGCCTTTCCGAGACAATGTTGACGTGCCTCCCCACACGGGGGTCGAGTTGACCTTACCCTTCGACGAGACGTATCTTGCCGGAAAATTCGTGCTGCACTGCCACATCTTGTTTCACGAAGACCACGGGATGATGATGAACATCGAGCTTCATCTTCTGACTGCCCAGAACTGACGAGCAAGCTCGACTGCGGGGGATTTCCTGGAAGGGCAATATTTCCGAAATCCTCCGCATTCCTCTTGCTATTTCAGGCTTTCTTTTCGGTGCAGGATGAATGCAAGACGGGCCGGGGGAACACAACGACTTTCAGCGATGGAAATTTCCTGAGGAATTACTTTTCCTCTTCGTGGACCTCAAGAGGCCGGCCTTGACGCAATAAGTATTGTTGAAAAAACCGGCTGGTAAAGCATATCTGCGTGCCGGATGTGAAACTCTCTTGATGTGCCAACGAGGTCACCAGCACCATGTGGTCGTCCAGCGCAAATTGCTCGACCAACTTCAACTCCATCACGTGATGCGCGTCGTGCGGTATGGGAATGCCATAAAACGATGAGCTTTTTTGAACGACGGGAATGCTGGACCAATCGAAGATGGCTTTCCCGTGATTACTTCCCAGCCGGTTCAGCAGCTTCCGGTAGGACACCGGCACCGAGCTGAGGGCCATCCTCCCGGCTTTGGCAACCAGAGACAGTCCGGGGTCGGACTTACGGATCGATAGCAGATAGTACTGACCGATGAATCCGATCAGGTCCATGGGATAGAGATTCGATCCTTCTTCGCAACAATACGACATTAGATAAACCGGGCGGAGCCGCATGTAGAGCACCCACACGTAAAACAGCTCATTCATCTTCATCTTCTTGTTGCGGGGGTTGCGGTCGAAAAATAACCGGCAGCGATGATAGAGCTGGTTCACTTGCATCCTCACCGGCGGAAGTGAATAGTCACGGCCTCCGACGGTGCGGAAGATACAGAGCTGGCAGCCGGGAAGCGCAACGGCATGCTCGAAGGCGATCTTCACCCGTCCGATGATCTTGCCCGCCTCTCGAAAAGTCATCCATAGCTTTGCCGATTGGATCTTGGGCAGATCGTCAATCTGGAATCCGATTGCTACCAGCAGGGGGAGCAATTCCACAATGACGTGGTTGCTAGTAATGTCCAGGGCGGCCCCTATTCCTTCCAGCGTTACCTGCACATGGTCTTCAGGGTTGTTTACCGAGACAACGGCCCATCCAGGGCGTTTCTCATTGCCAAGAAGCAATTTCCGCAGCGTCAAACCAAGAGGAGGCACGGATCACCTTTCGATACCGCCGAACAAACCATACCACAAGCACATACCAGAAAGGCGTCCGGAAAACCATGAATGATCATGAACGAAATGGGTGCAGTGGTTTTGCCTTTTCTGATCGGTCCCTCCAAAGAGTGAGCGAGCCATGTCAATTGTGCTATTTTGAAACACTGTGGAAAGCAACGCGCATCTCGTCGTGCTCAAGGCCGGCGAGTTCCATCACCGGAAGTCGTTTGGCCCGAATACGATCAGCCGCGGCGCAGTCCTATTGGAGTGCGAATGGACCGGCGGAATCTTTGAATCCGGAGTTTTTCTTGGGGGCCGATTTTGCGGCGGGCAGTTTCTTGGCGGCACTTTCTGGGGCGGGGTCTTTTGGGATGGCGCCTGGATCGGCGGAACCTGGGAGAGCGGATTTGATCGCAACGGGCTTTATCATCCCAGATCGAATCATCCGCCCTATCTCTGAAACTTGTCGAATGGATTTGCGGTCGCGAACGGCCTAACGCCTGCGTCATTGAAAATCTATGTGAAGGACGACGGTAATTGAATGCAAGAGACAGATCTTCCTCACCAAAACTTTCCTCAGCAAGACAAGGATGTAGCCCCTGCGGCACCCACCCTGCTTATCGCCAGCCCACATCGCTATCCCGATCTTGCCCAGCTTTGGTATCGCTTTGTGCGGCGCGAACTCATGCCAGCTTTTACCCAGCGAGGATTAGCAGTCACCGTAACGATTTTTTGCGACGGAGAGCCGAATGATTTTAATCCCGATGATTTTCTCGGAGCCTCCCTGTGCCTCCCAGGACCAGAAGCGCGCGATTTCATGGAGTTTTACGATTTTGCCCTGAACGAAAAATGCGATTTCCTGCTCATTCTCGATGCCGACGCCTTTGTCCTGGATGGGGAATGGGTGGCAGGCTACCTTCAAAGGTTTAGCGACCAAGACGTCTCGGCGGTTTCTTTTGTTCCACGCAAAGGGAAAGAGGGACCCGCGATTTACGCGCTGCTATGCCGTTGTGCCCACTACCGGGCGCTGCCCGCGCCCGTGTTTCCCTCCCACTATGAGTCACTCGAGGAATGGCCCAAGGTGGTGAACCTTCAACCAGGAGATTTTGCAGCCCAACGCTTGCTTGCTGCGGGGCGAAAAATCATCAGTGTAGGTGCGGAGGAGTCTGCGCTGCATGTCACAAATTTCCACGGCACCACAGTCGTGCGAATCTGCCGCAGCCTTTTTGGCAGCCTCATTGGCGATAGCCAGTTCGAAGACCTGATTCAACGGGAACGCTACTATGCAGTGGGCGTCTACGACAACATTCTGCTAGCAAGTCTCTATGAGCGACTCTTTGACTCGGCGTTCGCGCCCGATTCGCTCGGGCATTCACTGGCGGGGAGCATGACCATTTCAGCATTCCGGCGTGTATTGGGAAACATTCACGATCCGAAAAGGCAAAGCGCGCTACGGGATTGGTTTGAGCATTCCAACCTAGGATTTATGAAAATGGCCGCATGTGAGGGCTTGGATCTGGCCCTGCCCGCGATCGTGCCCGAGAACTGGGCTAAAGAGTCTGCGTAAAGAACGCGGTTTCTTGCTACAAACGCGGTTTCTTGCTACAGATGATGTGATTTGAGGGCTCTCACGCACACTCATGCTGAGTCCTCCTTTGGCTGGTTTTGCGTTTTGCAAAGCAAAACGTTTCAGAAGCTCGGTTCCTTCCTTGGCTTCCATTTTCAAACCGGGAGGGCCAATTTGGACAAGAGTGAGGCGGCACGCCATAATGCACCCGCGAACAGTCGTTTCTCCCGAAGTCACGTCTACATCCGGCACGAGGACAAATATTTTTTCCCGAATCATGCGCTCCTATCTCGATCCATTCATCTCCCCCACAAAGCAGCGCATGTTGGTTCGAAAGTGGGCTCATCATGCAGACAGGAGATCATTCGATTGGGAGTGGGAGAAAATAAACTATAACCGCATCGCCGTCGTCAATCTCTTGCTGAACGGTTTTAATGACCCGGCATATTTAGAAATCGGCTGTGGCCCGGATCTCGTTTTCAATTCAATACCCGCTCAAAACAAGAAGGGAGTGGATCCATATCTGGGTGGAAATATAAGAAAGACATCGGATGATTTTTTTAAAGAAAACAAATCCCGATTTGATGTGATCTTCATCGATGGGATGCACACCTATGAACAGGTGCGAAAAGATGTGATTAACTCTATCAATTCATTAAATCATGGCGGCTGGATCGCACTTCACGATATGCTGCCACGCAACTGGATAGAACATCATATACCCATTATCTCGCAAGGTGCCTGGACGGGCGACGTCTGGAAGGTGGCCTTTGAACTGGCCCAAACGGAAGGAATCGAGTTTAAGATACTCAAAATCGACCACGGCGTTGGCGTAATAAAAGCTCTACGAAAAAACGTAAAGTTAAAAGATTTGACCGCAGAACTTTTTGATCAAGAGTTTTCCTATTATTACGACAACCTCAATAGACTTCCCATCGTCGAGTGGCATGAGGCTCAGGATTGGCTGCATTCAGGCAAAAGCGAGCTCACGACGCGTTGATTTCTCGGTGCTGTCCGGTTAGCTTAGCGGGTGCCTTCTATGGGATGACTTAAGGCGGTGAAAGCGTAAATCTGGACGGCTGTTTCGGTTTACGCGCTAGTGGCTATCGTGCGGAGGCATTGCGATTGAAGGCCGACTGTAACAAATTCCATCAATTCTCCATCTCGCAATTTGAGAGAAAATGCCTCCATTTCGCGCGCTTTGAGACCATCGAAGCGTCTATTATTAAAATATCTTAACTGTACTAACAGGCAGCCTCTTGCAGCCCGAGAAATTGCTTTTAGTATTCCATGGATTCAACTATTAGCAAGAGCCTGCCGCTACAAGACCCCATAAGGAGATACTTTCCCTTAGAAACGCCGTTGCGCGACTTATTTTGCTGCTATCCTCTAAACCTATGCAAGATGGTTCCGTGGCCCTGAAGCAGCCAGTTGTGAATCCATTGCAGCGATTCTGCACGCGAGCCCTCCTGTGGTTGCGGCGTCCCTTCCTCTTGCATCGCGTTCGCCGACCGGTCATTGAAAGACTGGATGGAGCGTCTTTCGTGCTCGTACCCGAAGTCCAGAACCCTGTGGTATTCCGTAGCGGTGCTTTCTTCGCCAGGATGATAGCTGGCATCGAGCCCGCTGTGGAAGGCGCTTCGGCTCTCGACATGGGGACCGGTTCGGGAATCTGTGGCGTATTCGCGGCGCGACGCGGGCATCGAGTGGTTGCGATCGACATCAATCCCGAGGCTGTGCGTTGTGCTCGCGTCAATGTGCTGCTGAACCGGCTGGAGGGCCGGGTCGAGGTGCGCCAAGGCGACCTATTTTCACCGGTGCAAGGTGAACAATTCGACCTGGTTTTCTTCAATCCTCCTTTTTTTCGCGGCGAACCTAAGCCGGACGATCTTTTCGACATTTCATGGCGAAGCATTAATGTCTTTGAGCGTTTTGCCAACGGTCTGCGGGCCGTCCTCAAACCTGGCGGCCGCGCACTCGTCTTGCTTTCAACAGATGGAGATCCCCAGGGAATGCTGACGGCTCTGAGGCACCAGGGCTTTGACATTCAAAAGCTCATCGACCGCGACTTTGGCAATGAAATCATGACCATCTATTCCGCGAGGCCGGCCCAATGAAATCCGGATTGGTATTGCTGGTGAATCCGAAGATGTGCAAGCCACGGGCAGTGCGCTTGCCACTCTCGCTCCTGGCCCTGGCGGCAGCGCTTGAAGGCCGATACGACTACAGGATCATCGATGGCAATGTCGATCCGAACGCTCTTGAGAATGCTCTGGCTGCCATCCAAGAAAAGCCTTGCGCTCTGGTTGCCGTAACGGTCATGCCAGGTCCGCAGGTGGCGACAGCCATCGAGATCTCCTCTGCTATTCGCGCGGCTCATCCCTACGTGCCGATTGCCTGGGGAGGATATTTCCCTACGCTCTATCCTGAGTCGGCAATTAGCGCGCCCTATGTAGACTATGTGGTCCGCGGGCAAGGCGAGCAAACGATCCTGGACCTGTTAGCACGGCTTCCGGGGGGCGACGGCCTCTCCGAGGTTCGCGGAATAACATGGAAGGAGCAGACCCACGGACGCATTGTCCACAACCCAGATCGGAGCTTTAGCTCTCCTGACGAATTTGCCCGGCTGCCCTACCATCGGCTGCGCGATGTAACTCCTTATCTTCGACCTAGCTTCATGGGCACGCGGACCGCCGTGCACCAGGCAGCGATCGGTTGCCGATATCACTGTTCCTTTTGCGGCGTAGTGTCAATGTTCAATGGCCATACGCGACTCCAGGCAGCCGAAAATATTGAGGCTGCGTTAACTCTGTTGCGAACCGACTACGGGGCCAATGCGGTCCAGTTTTATGACCACAATTTCTTCGACAACGAGGAGTCGAGCTTACCTGCGATTGAAGTCATGGCGCGGATGCAGATGCCGTGGTGGTGCTATGCACGCGCCGACACCTTGGCGAAATTCAGCGCCGGCACATGGGAACTGTTGCGACGAGGCCGGTTTACCATGGCGTACATCGGCGCCGAATCGGCAAGCCAAGAAGTCTTGAAACGCATGCGCAAAGGCTCGCGAATCGAGCACACCTTCGAGGTGGCCCGGCGCTGCCTGGAGTACGGAGTGATTCCGGAGTTCTCCTTTGTGCTGGGCGGACCAGAAGACCCCGAGGGCGAAATCGAGAATACCTTGAGCTTCATCAAAAAGATCAAGCAGATTCATCCGCGCTGTGAAGCAATTCTCTATTTCTACAGCCCGACCCCGCAACGCGATCCGGCCTTGCGGCGGCAGTCGATGGAAGCGCAATTACCGGTGCTGAATAACTATGGACCTAGAGGTCCGGAGCTGCCAGTCACACCCGAAGAATGGACACAGCCGCAGTGGATCAACTATGTGTGCCACCTCGACGCGCCATGGCTGACGCCGAAAATTCGGCAGCGAGTGCGCGATTTCGCCAAGGTGTTGCAATGCCGCTATCCCACAGTGCAGGATTATTCCACCCCGACCTGGGGAAAGGCGCTGCTGAAGAGTCTGGCCACGTGGCGCTATAACAGCGGCCGGTATGGAAATCCGTGGGAACTGGATTTGGCGCGCAAGTTCATACCATTGCGGCAGCCACAGAAAGAAAGCCTGTAACAATACAGCGCCGCAGGTGGGAGCAAGGCTCTTGTGAAGACAGGAAAGGGATCTTGTAGCCCCCGGTTACGGGGCTGCTCCCGCAGCGATTCAAGGAGGCTATTTCTGCTGGTGCACCCAGCAAAGGCCTCCATCAATTCTTGCCCATTTCCAGCACAAAAAATCTTCCCCAACTTGAAAATGGCGGATATCCACCGATAAGGGGCTCCATCCGACCGCCTAAAGCTGCCAGGCTGTGCGGTATATATTTATCCCAGTGGTAGGGCCAGAGGAATCCGAGAGAGTATAGACGCCGCAAGCGAAAGTACGGCTGAAAGAATTGCGTGTATGTGTCTCTCGCCGGTAGCAGGAGGTGCCGTAAGGGCCTTCCACATACCACGATGATCTTTTCCCTGCATCGCCGGGCGGCAGCCTCCTCTCTCCATCGTCCTCGGCGTATCAGACTCAGCCGTTCCCAAATGCCCGGAGGGGCCAGCATATGAAGGACCAGCTTGCCTTGCGGGCGCAATAAACGGTGGGCATTCGCGGCAAAGTTACCCAAGTCCGAAACGGTATTCAGACCAGCAAAAGCCGACACGAGCCCATCATAGGCGTTCGCGGGCAAGCTACTGAAATCGTCTGCCGAGACGACCCGAGCGTCAATGTTTGTGGCGTTCGCGTGGAACTGCATCTTTTTGAGAAGCTGGCCGATCATTCCGGACGATGCGTCAAGGGCCGTAACATGAATTTGGCGGCCGGCCAGAAATAATGTATCGATGCCCGTCCCGCAACCCATGTCGATCACACGATCGCCTGGGTGGAAGAGGTGAGAATAATGGCGCCAAAGCACAATTCGCATCCACTGATCGCGTTCGAGCAAGCGGTCGTAGTCGGCTGCGACGGAATCGTAGGCTTCCCCCACACCTGAGTTCATTTTCGCTCGAACTCCAGCAAATAGTGGTCCGCCAGCCATGCCAGAGGCGCACGTTCTTCGAGCCGCCTCTCCCATGTATTCAGCAATGCCAGCAGGCGCGGGTGGCGCTTCGCCCAAGCCTCAGTATAAGGCGGCGGCAGCAGCGCTCCAATTGCGGTCGCATGAAGCAAGCGAAAATCCGGACGAAAGGCTTTCTCCACAGTTCCTATTTGAGGATAACGAATTCTGATTCCCGACCAATCCACGCCGCCACGCCGCAGCCGTCGAAAGGCTTTCGCAGGCCGACCCTGGGCAAGAAACCACATCCATTCCCACAGGCATACCGGCCCCATGATACACAGAAACACTTTGCCACCTGGCCGCACGAGCTGCCGCAGTTCCAAGGCAACCGCCTGAAGATGTTCAATGCAATTGAGCCCGCCGAAATTGGACAACACACCGTCAAAATGCTTCTCGCTGACCTGGCCCAGATCGAGAATCCCAAGTTGCCTTACCGTAACCATTTCCGCAAAGCCCGCATCGAGTAACTTTGCCTGAGCTATGTGAACCATCTTGGGAGAAATATCGGTCGCGATGACGCGAACCGCCCGGCGCGCGAGCCACAACGCGTCTTCACCTGTGCCGCAATTCAGTTCAAGAAACCGCGAGCCAGGGATGGCCGCCGGCTGGATTCTGCGCCACACTGCCTGGCGCATCAGCGATCCAACGGTGCTCAGGGTAAAGTCGCGGTCGTAGTCTTGAGCAATCGAGTCGAAGGCTAACGCGGCGTTGTGGCTGGCAGTCATTTCGGTCGAATCGCAACGGCGATCGCGTGTTAAGGAAAGAGAAAAATCTTCAGGCTTCGACCTCGGTGGAGACGGCTTCCATCATCGCGCGGGCTTTCGAGGCTGCCGCACGTTTCTCCTGCGCCGCTTCCTTCTCATTTCCCGGTGCGGCTTCAACGCCGTTGTTATTTTCAAGCCGATAGGCGGCGACTTCATTCTTTAGCCACTGATCGGCATAGCGATAGTATTGGCGCGAGTGGCGTCCACGCACCCGGTGCTCCCGATCGGTGGCCTGTGCCCATTCTTTCTCTAGAACCACGCGGCCAACGGTCTTGTGAAAGTAACCCGTATTCTTGATGGGATAGGCAACGGTTGTAAAAAAGATGTTTGGATTGCACTTCTTTACATGATCCACAGTGGCTTCGATGTCCTGTATTTCTTCCCCATCGTAACCCCACATAAGGAACATGCCGACTTCAATGCCGTGTCTCTGAGCAGCCTTGGTGGCCCACTGCACCTGTTCCACGGTGACACCCCGCTGCATCGCGTCCAGAATACGCTGGCTACCGCTCTCCGATCCTATCCAAATGCGATAACAGCCCATCTCCGCCAGGGTTTTCAGGACATCATCCTTCATCATCCGGTCAGCCCGCGAAATGGTCTCAAAAGGAAGCACGAGGTTGCGACTTTTGAGTTCGCGAGCATAGTCGAACAGCCATCCATGATTCATGGTAAAGACATCATCGGCATACCACACCTGGTCAGGATTGAACGCTTCCTTTATATGAGCGACTTCGTTCACACAATCCATATAACTTCGCCGCCGATGGGAATAGCCAAACACCGCATGAGAGCACCAATTGCACTTGTAAGGACACCCGCGCGCGGTGATGAGATTCACGCTGCCCATACCATGGTGTTCCCGCCATACATCCACATATCGCTTTTGATCGATCTGGCCGCGATCCGGCCAGGGAATGCCGTCCAGGTCCGGCAGCATCGGGCGTTCGGGATTGGTTACGATCCGCCCAGCTTCATCCCTAAAGACTGTTCCTAAGACTCCCTCAAGCCGATGAGGGCCGCATTTCGCCAGCACGGGTAGCAGTTGCGACATTGTATCTTCCCCTTCGCCAACCACTACTACGTCAGCTCCAAGGTTGAGATACTCCGTGGGATAGTTTGCAGATTCGGGGCCGCCAACAATTACTGTCCATCCATGGCTCTTAGCCTTCTTGATGACGTCCAGCACCGGGCCGCGAGTCATCAGATTGGTGTAAATACCGACTACACCAGGCGAGGACTCAAGCCGGAGGAACAACGCGGCCCTGGGTTCAAACGTCGTATCGAACACTTCAACGCTGAAACCCGCTCGCCGCAAGTAGGCAGAAATGTAAAGGAGCCCAAGGGTGGGATAGGGCTTCATGATCTCCAGCTCTTTCTCATCCTCGTAGAGAAAGTAGGCGTGGGTAAGGAGGATATCAGGCACGGTTCAATTCCAGCGCTTGCTCAGGTCGGGCGCAGCGACGGCTTTCCGCTGCGGCAAGACTGTTGGCGAGGCGCTCCGCTGCTCGCGTTCCATCTGGGTCAATTCCTCCCATTCGGCCCGCACTGTTTCGCGTTCCGAGTTCGGGACCACTTCACAATTCCTCTCTCGATGCAGAAGCTGCAGCTCACTGTGCAGCAAGCGATGAAGCTTGCGGTAGAACGGGGTCTGGTAGTTTCCTTCGAATAGCATCGCCAGATCGTTACTGTGCTCCCAATGGTCTTTGTCTTCCACCTGATCCTTTACCATCTGGTGGAACTTGGTCCCCGGCAGTGGATTGCTAACGCTAATGCCTATATCATCGGGCATCGTTTCGCGGACCAGTTTGACCGTTGCCATGATGTCGGCGAAGTCCTCTCCAGGGTAACCGAACTGGATAAAATAACAGGCGCGGATGCCGGCCGCGCGCAGCCTCTGGCGGGCAATCGCTATATTCTCGACCTTGAGGCCCTTGTCCATAGCATCCAGTACCTTCTGGCTCCCGCTTTCAGCACCCAACCAGACTTCGGCGCAACCTGCGCGGGCCAGTCCCTCTACCGCCTCCTTGGTCATGAGATCGACTCGCGACTGAATCATAAACGGGATGCTGGCTTCACGAGCTTGCACTTCGCGGGCAAATTCGCTCACCCACTGCGGCTGAAGCCCGAAAATATCATCCGCAAACCAGATGTGGTCAGGGCGAATCGTGCGCTTCAGCATGGCCATCTCTTCCGCAACTTTGTCGGCCGATCGCATCGCATAGCGCTGGCCCCAGATCGGCTTCGCACACCAGTTGCAATGAAAAGGGCAACCGCGGGTTGAAACCATGTTCAGGCTGAAATACCCATGGGCTTTGAGCCAGGCGTCACGGTAGCGTTCCGCATCGAGCAAGTCCCAGGCTGGAAACGGGAATTTATCGAGATTGCGGCTCGGCTCGCGCGCCGGAGTGCGCCGGACGCACCCAGCTTGACCGGAATCCATTGTGGCTAACCCAGCAATCTGATCGGGAGAGGGTAGATGAGATCGCAGCACGGAGCCTGCCAGTTCTGCCACGGTGGCATCGCTCTCGCCCAGGAGTGCGTATTGTACCCCCCTGGAAAGATAAACTTCCGGATGGTCGGTCACGTCAGCGCCAGACGCGGCAACCGTGCCGCCTCGAGCCCGCACAATCTCCGCCATTTCACAAGCGGCATTACGGCTGTGCTGCAGGCACATCTTGTTCAAAAAGTTGAACTGATCTTCATAAAACACGACCAGGGGCGCTTTCAATTTTGCATCGAGTGCGCGAAACTCTTCGATGCCCTCTGAAAGCATGGCGTCAAATAGCCCTACGTTGAAGCCTTGTGTACGCAGCGTGGCCGCGGCATAGAGAGTCCCCAGCGGCGGATAGGGGCGCATCTTTGCTAGCTGCTTCGGGTCGTTTTTTATAAAGAATGAATGGGCAAACAGCACGTCAACCATGGGGTGCTCTCCCATCTTGCAGATCAATTCGAGTTGTAGAGCCGTCCAGCTCCGCCAGCCTCACTCGAAGCACGAACAGCCAATAGTATAGCATCCCTAGTTTTGAAATCATCAAGGAGTATAGAGGCAAAATAAATATCGCATTGAGATCATTAGATCTTGAGAAAATCAGCGCTAACAAAATCCTTAATTTTCTAGCAGGCATTTAGATTGTCTATCATTAGCAGACTCTAATTTGAAATGGAACATTAGGAGTATTCAACTTATTGCAATCAATAAAAAAGACATATGCTGTCTACTATTTGATTCCAATATTGTCTTTTACTATGATGGCTCTTCGGATATGCCTTTACAGACCAAGCAAGATCGGTTTGTTCTCCAATTGCTCGCGGGAATGCGTGAAGGCTTTTTCCTCGATTCAGGAGCGGCGGATGGAGTCACTGAAAGTAATACGTTCCTTTTGGAGGCATCGTTCGACTGGAAAGGAATCTGCGTTGAGCCGAACGAAGTTTTTTTTGCCTCACTGGTGCAGAATCGCCGTTCTCGCTGCGTGAACTGTTGCCTTTATGACCGGGAAGGCAGGGTCGATTTCCTGGAGGATGCGAATGTTATTGGGGGCATTCTGGATGAGTATCATCCCTCCCATTTGCGGCGCGCGCGAGTGGCGCCGGGGGTTTCCCTGGACGCTAACGGGATGCCGCAGACCGTATCCAAGGCCGCCCGCACCGTGCGCTCTATACTTCAGGAGTGCAACGCTCCATCCGTCATCGACTATTGGAGCCTGGACACCGAAGGTTCCGAGTTTTCAATCTTGAAAAGCTTTCCCTTCGACGAGTACTCATTTCGAGTACTTACGGTGGAGCACAATTGGCTGCCCGTGCGAAAGCAAATTAGAGAGTTCCTGGAAAACCGAGGATATAGGCGGATCAAGTCCCTTCGGAACGATGACTGTTATGTAAAGCAGGATTGTTAGACCAGAGTAGACTGCAGCTGAGGCGCTTATTTTCTAGCAATGCGATCAACTGCGGAGTAGCCTCACGACCGATGCCGTAGCTGGGCCATTCAAAGGACCGCAGGTGGAGAGATGTCGACTGGTGATTGTGGAAACGAAGTCCGCTTGACTACATTGGATCCAGTGAATTCCCAAAACACAATTCGTAAAGTCGCGGAGGCCGACTTCCCTACTCGCTTTGCGCATTTTCGCATCATGGGATTCGAGGGAAGATTTGGCGAGAATCACCGGATGGAATCCGCCGTGGCCCTGGTGCTCGGCGACATACATGGGACGCCTCCCCTGGTGCGTATCCACTCCCAATGCCTTACCGGCGATGTTTTCCTTTCCCTTCGCTGCGACTGCCGCCAGCAACTGGAACTGGCACTATCCATGATTGCAGAGAGTGGAGCGGGCATCATTGTCTATGAACAGCAGGAAGGCAGGGGCATAGGACTGATGGCCAAGTTGCAAGCCTACGAACTCCAGGACCACGGTATGGACACCGTTCAAGCGAACGAGCATCTGGGATTTAAAGCCGACCATCGCGAGTTTCAGCTTCCTGTCGAGGTACTGAAGCTACTCGGCTTGGGGGCTGTGCGTTTGCTCTCCAATAATCCGCAGAAGGTTGCCGCCCTGAAATCTGTGGGAATCAAAGTTGTGGAGCGTGTGCCCTGCGAGGTTGAAGCCAATGCCGCATCGGAAAGATATCTTAAAACTAAGAAAGAGAAGCTGGGGCATTTGTTTACCTTGCGATGATGCTAAACGAGTTTGTTACGCAAATTCTATTCCGGCTCTGCGGACGGCCATGCGTTTGAGATTTCAGCAGTAGATAACGAAGATCAGGGCAGCGCGGGATCGATGGATGGATATTTCCCCAAAGACAAAGATCAGCTACGTTTCTCGCGTAACCGACGAAATTGAAGCTCACCATCTGAATGTTGGTGAGCTTACTCAGAGACAAGAACATAGATCACAGTTGCTTGCCAACTACCGACAGCCGTCGCGCACTGCGATTGGAAGAAGACATCCAGAAACTCAAAGACCTAAAAATGCGGGCCTCAGCTCTGGGCAGTCGGAGCTTTGACGACTACGGTGCTCCGTTCGTCGTTGGCGATCACGCGATAAAACTTTCTCAGCTCCTCGACTTTTTCCGCGGGGACGCTAAGTTCTTTGATTTCAATAGATCGCGTGTAGCGGATAACACGTCCAATCACCTCTGTCTTGGCATGATAGCTGGCGAAGCTGTAGTCCATATCGACGGGGGCAGGCAGCTCGCCAGCCTGGTAACCGTCAGGGAGGGTGATTTCAAAGCTATCGGTGTCCCGTACCGGCCCATCGAACTCAACTGGAAAGGCGCGCGGCTCTTTGGTCTCCAGAAAGCTTAGAGCCTCTACACCCAGCACGCGAGGCCGCACGAGGAGCACGGTGCCTGCACTCTTTGCGTATTTCTCTGACGCAAACGAGTAACTCAAGCGCAACGGTTGGTCGTTGCGCTTTTCATCGACGGCGGCCGCCCGGATGACTTGGAAGTTCGTGAGAGACATCGCCAATAGGTTCTCAATCGGCTTGATCCGCTCTTTGTCGGAGGTTACGGAACGCAGAGCCCATCGTTGCGACGAGGCGCGGTCTCCGAGGCGAACCTCTTCAACGTCGCCCTTTAGAGCCCCTGTAGCATCCAGCGTAAGTCTCGCCGTGCGCTGAGTTCCATTCATTGAAGACGACTCCTGCGGCAATCGCACTAGTTCGCCCCCGTCGGGAGTCACTAGCAAACCATAGTTGAACTGCAGGTGCCCTCTAATCTGGCCAAACGGAGTGATGGTATCGGTCGGATCAAAAAAAAGAATTCTCCCCAACTTGGGATGCTGCATTGTTGCGACCAACGATGGGTCGGTTAGACCCTCAGGCAGCTTGACGGCCATAATCGCATGATTGAAAGCACGATGGGCCGGCGTCTCCGAACCGACCGATCCGCGCTGCGTATTAATTAAGACATGGTAAGACTCGATGCCGATATCACTCAACATCGCACGCATCAATGTGGCTTTGTCCTTGCAATCTCCATACCGATGCGTAAAAACGTCTGTAGCTGCATGAGGTTGCCAACCACCGATGCCCAGCTCGATGGCTACATACCGAATCTTGCGTTGAATGAATTCGGCAAGAGCCTGCATTTTTTCCAGCGACGATGATTTGCCCGCAATAAGATTGGCAACTTGCTCTTTAATCTGCGGCGAAGACTGGAGCCGGTCGCTCAACAAATTCCGGTACCAGGCTCCCATAGTCTCCCAGCTGGTATAGCCGCTTTTCGGCGATAGACCTCCCGGCGGTAAAAACGAAATCACCATTTGCCCGGCGATTCCAAACCATGGAGGCATCCTTGGCTCTTGGCGGATGCCCTTCACTTCCGTAGTTGCCCACTCCCATCGATTGCTTCCGCTCTCCATAGCCTTAATCTCCGGATGATTGACCCAGCTGGCTTTATATTCCCAACCTGCAGGAAGCTGAAGAGAAAAATGGCTCTCTCGGGTGGGCACGAGATCCTGGATGTCCCAACGATGCTCAAGGACAAGAGGACGTTCCTCTATCTCATATTCATATCCGATGATGTTGCCCGGATCGGCCGCTGGAATGCGGAGACTCTTTACTTTGACATCGTCCACTAGCTCTCCGCCTTCGACGCCAGGCGGGGACATGTCGGTCGCGTCTTTCTCTTTTACCTCGAAATCCTTTCCTTGAGCCGGAATGCACCAGCCGTGAAGATTCTCGACCTTCTGTCCAGGCGCGTTAAAGTAGACCCAGGCGGATCCGTATCCGCGGCCATCGGGCCGCAGGATCTTGTACACCTTGCGCACATGGGTCTTGATTCTATCTACGGACAACACCGTGAGATTCGTCTCGGAGTACAACAACACGGCATTTGTCTTCTCGTCGTAGGAGGGAATGGAGGCCGCCGCCACGGACTTCATCCACGCTGGAGCTTCGCCGTCGGCAGCGGCCCTGGGTACGTAAAAAAGTAAACCGACTACGCTCCAAAAGAAAACCAGGACAACCCGAAAGTCAATTGCCCGCACTGGCTGCGGCTGGCTGTAAGAGAATCTGTTCCTCATCTCCGGTTCTAACTCCCTCAAAAAAGTTCCGCAGAGCGGTATAGTATTTGGGCTCCAAAAGCAGAATATTGATGGCAAGCTTGCGCTTCAAGCGCAATCCCTCTTTCGCAGATTCGACTTTCAAATCATAGGCCACGAGCGGGCTATCTTTCGATTGTGGAGCCGGCAGGTTGGTGGCCTGCCAGCCGGCCGGCAGCTCAATGGTCACGTCCTCCCGCTTCTCTAAAGGATAGTTAAAATAGATTGGGTATACGCGTGTAGCGTGCTGAAAGAGGCGCTTCTCGTTTGCGGTAAAAAGCGCTGTGGGCAAGATTTCCCCCTTACCGGCGCTTGAAGCCCAACCAGGCACTTTCAGGTCGAATTCAGCCACTAAAGGCGTCTCGGAACTACTCCAGTCCGGCTTGTTCGTCAACTCCGCCTCAGCGGCCACCGGAATCTGCGCCCTCACCGCATCTTCCAGGAATTTCTTGCGTGCAATTTCATCTTCGTTTCGGAAACTCAACCGATGGTACATAGCTTCCAACCCGGTGTACGTAACGGTTAATTTGCCTTCCAGGTCGCCGTTATCCGAGAGTTTTAGCTTCGCGTCACGTTCAACTCGCGACTCCGACGCCTTTGGCAGGGAGGTTTCAATCCAACTTCCACCGTCTTTATCCAGACGCAGGCCTCTCACGCCCGTCTCCGACCAAGTCAACATCCCAAATGGTGTAAATTCCGCTCCGGGATCAAAATATAGATCCTTGCCGTTCAACTTGACTAACACAACATTGGCGTTTAACTTGCTACTTTCCATCGTGTTAGGAGTAAAGAAATATTCCCGCCGGTTCGATACCCAGCAGCCATAGGCTTCAAAACCGGCGGCCCTTACCAGGGCCAGATAAAGCCAGGTAAGTTGAGCCTTGTTGCCATAACCCCGCTTCCAGACATCCTCGACATTTTCCTCGGCTTTCTCTTTATTGCGCTTCTCTTCTTGCTCCGTCTTTCGAACCTCATAGCTCTTGTTCCGGATGGCCTGTACGCGATCATAGATTTTTCGCAGCTTTGCTTCCTGCGAATCATTCGGAGAGACAATCTCCGCTACAGCCTGTTCCATCACTTTTCGCTTGTCGATAAAGCTTTCCAGCTTGCCGTTCCAGCTCTTGCCGATCCTTTGCCAGAATTTTGCCAGGTCTTTGTCGGGCATTTCCAACTCGTAGATGAAGTCAACCCGCGCCTTTAGCTCGTTGGCCGGAGGCATGAAATCTTCCGGCTTGAATCCGTCAATATTGCTGGCTTCCATGCGAACAATTCCGTCAGGCCCCTCCTTCGCTTCAGCTCCGGGCGGCAGACTATGCCAACTCCACCGCATGGTCGGAACGTTGGCGCTTTTGTACGGTTTCAGGGAAAATTTGGCATTTCGCGTGAACAGCTCTGAGGTAAGGATCCAATGCGAATCGTAAAGGTGCTTCCAGTCAACGGTGTAAAAGTACTCGATAATGCTACCGACCTGGACATCGGGAAGCGTAAAGGTCTTAGCGCGAAGACCGATCCGCCGCCCTTTTGCCAGAGATTTATCGAAGATTTTTCCGTCAAAATCGACGACTGTGCCGTCCTGCTTGACGGTGCGGGCATGAATGTCCCGGATATCTTCGCTCTCAGTGTAGAACGGCAACTCCACGTCGCCATATTTGCGGCCTTCCTCCGTCAAGATCTTGATCCGCAGATAATTCGTCTCGTGAGCAGCTTCTCGCCTGCTGTCATCCCGGTCAACCTGGCGGAAAAGAAGAATCGCGGGTGCACCTGGCGCCTTCGGCTCGCTCGTCATTTTGAGTTCATCGGGCGAAACAGGTTGGAATCCATCCACGGCCCATGCTGTAACTGCAGTAGTGATTGCCAACCCAAGTAATACTATGCGCAGCAAAAGCGAAACACTCGACCAACGGTAAAGTGACATAGAAACCTCAATCTGCCAGCCTAAGGATTGCTAACGGAATAGTGACATTACAGGCAAAATCGTTGCAGATGAATCCGAAATTTCTTCGCAGATTCCGAACGCGCCAAATTGCCAGATTAGGATTCTATAACGATTCGCCCGCAAGTCGGTATATCAATAGTTCTAGGGAGATGCTTCATTTTATTTATCTATCCACAATGCAAGCTACAGGCGTGACCAACCGGCAAGTTTATTGATCGCTCTGCCCTTAAATCTCGCTTTACCAAATAGCAAGAGTTGCAAGCAGCTTCACAACCTGCACCTTTCGAGATCTACTGGCATTCGGCATCATGCGGACCGACCTTCGGAGTAATAAAGGCATATACTCCGCATCATTGGAAAGGCGCATAGAAGGGCGGCGTTACCACTATGAAATCATCCATTGACGAGCAAATTACCCTTTTGCTGGCTGAAATGAGGCAATCCCCGGACGCCGCCGAAGAGGTGGTTCCGCTTGTCTATAGCCATTTGCGCAGCATTGCCAGGCGCATGATGCTGAGCGAACGACCCGGCCATTCGCTTCAACCCACTGCCCTGGTGCACGAGGCCTGGATTAAGCTGAGCGCCGGCCGTGAGCAACACTTTCAGGACCGCAAACACTTCTTCGCGATTGCAGGATCCGCCATGCGCCAGATCCTCATCGACCATGCTCGTTCACGCTCTACCCGCCGCAGAAAGGCAGAAATCGAGCCAGATGCTGAACTCCTGGAGAACGTAGCAGACCCGGTCAGCTCACGCCTGGAGCTCGAGGAAATCATTGCCCTGGACGAAGCGCTGGCCCGCCTCCACCAAAGAGATCCCAACCTGGCCAAGATTGTCGAACTCAGATGTTTCTGTGATTTCAGCGTGGAGGAAACGGCTAACGCCCTTGGTCTTTCCACAGGGACGGTGAAACGGCAATGGCAGATCGCCAAAGCATGGCTGTTCCATGAATTGGCCAAGTAGTTCCTTCTCGTGAAACTGGCGCAACTCGGTAACATCCGATATTGCCGGCTGCGCCAGTTCCATTCGTCTAACTATTGCCCGTAGAGGGTGAAGGGCCCGACGGCTGATCGACAATAATGACAGGATCAGGGCCAAAGTACTTTAGCTCATAAGCATCGATGCAGTATCGGTATGGTCCTTGGTTCTCCGTAACAACCAACGGATAAGAAACGCTATTTGCCTCGACATTTATCAAAGGGGATCCGTTTGTAAATGGACTTCCGGAGACAAACTTGATTGTCACGTCAACCGGCAAATTGTTGCAAAACCAAACAACCGATCCCGGTTCAACCGTTCGGCGATTTGGATAAGTAAAGCATGCATTCTGACTATCCCTAGGCCCACCAGCCGGCCCGCTTGAATCACCCTGGAGATCCATCACAATTCCATATTCCTGGGTTCTTGTCGAAGTGGCAGATTGAGACATGTGTTTTCCTTTCTATGTAATGATTCGTCAGGGATGGATCCGGCGCAAGAATCCACAACCCTTTTGAGCCGACTCTTGCCGGAAGGCCCCGGCATGCGGTTGTGCGAAACGTGTTCGAGACATTCGTCGCCCACTAACTCCAGCGAGAATTCGAGCTCACAGGGACAAGAAATTCAGCATAAAACAATCACCATCAGAATTTTCCCGGATTTTCCGGTAAGCCTTTTCCGCTCACAGTTGGCAGATTCAGGTCCACTCGTCACGCGGAACTACTGTTGAGCACCCGGAAAATGGAAATCCCGCAGGAGGTTCTGGAACTCGTATGTACTGAGCGCTTCCCGCCAGGAAAGGCCGCTCTGGAACGCCGCCCGCAAAGTCTCTGCCGCGGCACGCCTTGCGTGGCACAACTCCAGGACAATGGCGGAATTCTCGAGCACCTGGGGATCTTTTGAGGAGCGGCCGAGGCGCCGTGCTTCCCGCGATGCCTCGTCACAGCGGCCGCATTTGGACAGATAAAGAGAGCGAAATACATCCAGAGAATGATCTGCTGGATTAGCGGCTGCCCGCTGGCCGACGAGATCCAGTGCCTTCTGATAGGAAGCCTTCGCTTCCCCCTTGATCTCCAACCGCTGGTAGCAGTCACCCCGGTTTCGCCAAGCGCGATGATCATTTGGCGCAAGCAGCGTCGCCTGGTCAAATGCCGCTTCGGCGCGCGCCAATTGGCCGTCATGAAACAGGGCCCATCCCAGATTGGAAAAAAGGCTCCAGTCCTGAGGCGAATAGTCCTTCCAGGATGCCCGGATGCTAGCCGCGTGCTCTAGCAATTCGCGCGCTTCCGTAAACTTTTCCTGGTAAAGCAACACGCCCCCCAGCGAGCCGGCAACATAGAGATTGTCCGGGGCCAGTCTGTACGCCTCCCTATAGCTGTCCGCCGCCTCAGCATACCGCGCCTGTGACAACAGAAACTGTCCCAGGGACGACTGGAGTCGCCAGTCATTGGGCCGCATCTCAACGGCGCGCCGAAAATCCGCTTCCGCCGCCTTGCTATTGCCGGCATCCCTGCTGGCTAGGGCCAGCGCCCGGAGCAGTTCCACAGTCTCCAATCCTGAACTTCTGCTTTGCGACAAGGTTTCGATTGCCTGCTGCCAATTGCCACGGAGCTGCTGTAGGTTGGCCCGAAGAAGAAGGATAGAAGCGGTGTCTCCCTGCTGCGCCCGCGCCACAGTCAGAGCCTCCTCTGCGCGGCCCAGGAATGAAAGATCTTGGGGAGAGTGATAGCAGGCTATCAGTGTTCGCGCCAGATCGATGTGAGCCGGAGCATAGGTTTTATCTGCCTCCGCCGCTTGCTGCAATAAGGGGAGCGCAATCGGGCATTGCAACTCCTGCCCCTCCAAATGAGCGGCCGCGCGCTGCCGGTAGAGCAGCGCCCTTCCCAATACACTCTGCCTGGGTGAGCTGGACCGCCCTAGCGGAGTCAGGCCCAAAGCGGCAGCCGTCTTGGCAGCCAGAGCGTCTCCGAGCTGCAATACCCCGTCTGAATCCGTCTTCAGGCGAATGCTGCGGAAAATCTGATGGGAAAGCGCATCGGCGATCTCACCGGTCACGGTGATGCGGCCATGATCTTCGCTGATGTATCCGGAGAAGATCAGATTTACACCCAGGCTGCGACTCGCCTTGGTTGCAGCCTCGGTACCCAGAGGCTTAGCATCCGTGGGTGGGAAAAAGTAAGTTGTTCTTGCCGTGCAACACTCTCTCAGGTCCCGGTACAGCATCTCCCCCAAGCCCGTAAGAACGTCAGCATCCAGCGGCTGGCCGGCGATCTGGCGAAAGGGCAGAATCGCTATGCGTTGCTCCGCAGGCAACGCCTTCTGTGAAATCCTAGGGATCAAAGATGCAACAGCCGCCAAACACGCAATCCCGCCCGCGAGCGCTACCGCAGCCCGTAGGGCGCGGCCCGTGCGGGAATGTATGACGAACGGTTGCCGCCAAGGAAGCGCATGGGAGGCCTCTACGGCAGAGGAAAACCGATTTGCAGGATCAAACTCCGTGCAGCGCTGGATCCACTCGATCCACCCGTGGCCGGCATGCTGCAGCAGAACCCGTGCATGCTCTGAGAGCGCCGGTCCGGATTCTCTTGTGGCCGTGAGCGAAGTCAGGTCTAGCCCGGTGATCATCTGGGCAACTACCAGACCCATCGCATAAACATCGGACCCGGGACAAATAGAATTGCCACAAGCCTGCTCCGGAGCCATATAGCCCGGAGTTCCCAGGAAGCGTCCCGTCTCCGTGATAGTTTCCTCTTTTGACCAACCAGGAGCAGGACGTGCCAAGCCAAAATCCATAATCACGGCGCGCGGGCCCTGCTCACTGGGCGTGAGCATAACGTTTGCGGGTTTGAAATCACGATGGGTAACGCCGGAGCGGTGCAAGGTTGCCAAGGCCTCGCAGAGTTGCCGCGCTAAGATGCCTGATTCTGCCGGTTCCAGCCGCGGCGGCCTTCCCAGGCGTTCCGCCAGAGTTTCCCCGTGCAAAAGTTCCATGGTGAGGAACAAAAGGCTGGTTCCGTTCAGGGAACACTCCTGAATGTCGTAGATGCGGCACACATTCGGATGGGTCACCATCCTGGCAATTTTGACTTCGCGAATCAGCCGCGTGCGGATTTCGGAATGATCCGCCAGGCCCATACGAATTACCTTGAGGGCAATGATGGTTTCCAAAAGGCCGTCTTCAGCAGCATAGACTTCCCCCATTCCTCCTCGGCCCAGGAAAGTGGAGATAGTAAAGCGGGCATTTAGAACGTCTCCGCTGTCAAGAACACGCGCTTCTTCCAACGGAGTGTCTGTCGGTGCTAGCGGCGGGGCATTGGAACCCCATGGCTCCGGCCGGTCTTGACGGGACGATTTCGTGAATAGGCTTTTGACGCGCATGCTCTTATGCAAATCCGCCAACCCGGTTGCCTTCTTCCGCAACGGGAATGCGCGAAGCTGCATTCTGACCGTTGAGTCATGTGCCTAGAAAGTAGGGGATTATATCGCAATTTCGGGGCTTCTTTCGGAGTTTCCAAAATGGGATTCAGCCAGGAAAGTTTTATTGAATTTCCCGTGCCCGGAGAGCCACAGATCTCGCTCTAGTTAGTGAAGAAGTTGCAAAATTCAAACTAAGATTTAAGGAGATCACACCATGTCCTCTAAAGCCACCGCTCCGAATGTGAATACAGCCGCAGTCACGAACATCGTACTGGCATGGATCGAATGCATCAATCCGTCCGAACTGGGCAAAGACGAAGTCTACATTCAATACAAAGTCGATGCAGAGAAGGATTTTCAGCGGTTCCCTGCTAACGGCTATCACTCGATGGGAAAGGGCGACAAATGGTATCTGGAACTGCCGCTTTCTTTCAGAGAATCAGTCGAGGTCGGGTTATATGACAACGATGGCATCAGCGACGACTTTCTTGGCAGCCATACTTATTTCTCGACGACTCCACAACCCGCAACTTTTCCCGTGAGCAATACAAACGGCGCCGAATATCTCTTGCATACCAACCCGACGCCGTAACCCAACTCACCCGCGATCAACAAACCGCGCACATCTCTCTTCGATGGAGAGGGCTATCTTTACCCTCGGCTTCGGCTCCTGATGGCGCAACACAGGCACGATGACACTTGGACCGCTGTCACACAGCTCGCCGACGGCGGTCCAATGCCGACGCACCCTGCCTGGCAGATGGCTATGACGCCGGCGCGTAGCAGCCCTAGTTCATACTGTAGGTGCGCCGCGGGATAGTTAAAATTACCCAGAAATTCCTGGCTTTCTATGTAGTGACTCGAAGCAATGGCGCCCGCATAAATCAAGAGGTCAATGCTTTCTCCATCAATTGCGTGGTGCTGACAAAGCATGGTTGCCGCCTGAAGCGCCAATGCTTCGGAAGGAAGATCGCTGATGTAACACCGGTCGAGCCGATGGCCTGGAGTTGCTCCGCGCTCGACGAGAGCCGGCGGTCTTTTTGCAGGTTTTGCAGCGAGACTGATCGGGAGGGCAAAGCATATTCAATACAGGAAATTCCTATTTTCATCTGCGACTCTCGGCCCGAGTGTGGCAGCTATGGAGTTTCCACGCACCAGGTTGTTGTGTCCTTTTCAAAAAGCGGACAACGGTTGGGTTTGGTCCTTCGGCTTCTCTTTATCTTACCGTTGGAGCGATTTTGACTTGTCGTTTCGCTTCCGCGTTTACGGCATCGCACGACAGAGAGCGGAATTTCATGACGCGGAGGCGTGTTCCGCCGACTCGGTCTCCTGTCCACTTGTCCGGGCGGACCGCCGAGAACTCATCTCGGCCAGAGTTTTGACTGCGCTGAGGTCTACCTTGCCGGTTCCCAGGACCGGTAAAGCAGCCACTCGATAGATGTTTTCCAATTTTGGCAACCACAACCTTGGCAGGTCTGTTTTTCCAAGGGCCCGCCAAAGTTCCTCAGGCGCCATGGTCGCGTGGGAATAGAGTGTGACCAGTCTCTCGCCCCGTACGTCGTCGGGAACGCCCGTAACCGCGCACTGGCAATCTGGTGCGATCGAATAGATAGCTTCTTCTAGCCGCAGGTGTGGGACCATTTCGCCGCCGATCTTGCTAAATCGCGACATGCGATCGGTGATGTGAATGAACCCTTCATCATCAATTCGCGCTATGTCTCCTGTGACGTACCAGCCATCTCGGACCACCTCGGCAGTCTTAGACGGCTGTCCCAGGTATCCCCGCATTTGATTGGGCCCTCTCACCAGCAACAGGCCTTCGTGATTTTCCGGAAGTGGCTGGAGAGTCGTGCGGTCAACCACCTTGACTGCGATCCCTGGGAGGGGCTGTCCGACAGTCCCTGGCTTCGTCCCGAGTTGCGTTTCGCGTGCCGCTCCAAAATCAGGAGAGTTGACCGCGACCACCGGAGACATCTCTGTGCATCCATAACCCTCATGAAGATCGAGGCCAAATGCCTCACGAAAAGCCGAAGCGACGGCGGGCCGCAACTTTTCCGCGCCCACTAACGCGAAGCGCAGGGTCGAGAACTGTTCGCGCGTACAGTGCCGCGAATAACTGGCGCAAAAGGTTGGCGTGGACAGCAAGAAAGTTCCCTGGTGTTTTTGGACCAGGCTACCGATTGTTTTCGCATCGGTAGGATTGGAATGATAGGCCGCGCTGCAACCTACCACGGCCGGAAGCCACAGAGTGACTGTGGAGCCGAATGAGTGGAAGAATGGGAGCACTCCAACAATACAGTCCCCGGGCCCGATCCGGTAAACCTGCGTCATTGACTGGATGTTCGAGATGATATTGAAGTGCGAGAGTACGACGCCTTTCGGCGCCCCCGTACTACCACTTGAAAAGACGATATGCGCGATGGAGTCCGGGCCAGGTCTGCGGCCATAGCGCCGCAGTAGCAGCCCCGCCGGGGCAAGGCGCGCGGTCAGCAGTGCCATGAACTTGGAGCCAGCAGTCGGTTGACCAAGAATGTCTTCCAGGAACACTGCGCCTTCAGGCCGGGTAAGTTTGGCCTTTGCAAGAAACTCCTTCGAAGTAATCACCGTTGTGATACCGCATTGCTCGCATGCAGATGCCATCGAGTCGCGGCCTGCCGTGAAGTTGAGGTTCACCGGCACTCTGTTTCCAATCATCGTTCCAAAGTTCGCGAGAGCGCCGCCCACCGATGACGGCAGCAATAGGCCAATATTTGCTTCCGCAGGTCGATTATTGCGCAGCCATTCGGCGACCAGGAGACTCCCCGCGAGTGACCGCCCATAGGTCAGAGTGCGTCCGCTCGAATCGGCCATCGCCTGTTTGCGCCAATGCTTGCGGGCGTTACGCAGGAGGCTCAGATGCAGCAGGTCATTGTCGTCCTTCCTGGCAATGCCAGCCGCGCTGGAAAGTTCAAGGACCGCACTCCGGACTTCATGCGAGGTGGAACACGACGGCATCGGCGCCCCAAACGACACATGGACGGGATAAGGAATCTTCTTCGGCATCTTCCAGAAAAACCGACCCCTCTCGAAGCTGAAGATGCTGCCCCAAACACCGTCGAGATGAACCGGGATCACCGGCACGTCCAGTCCGTCGAGTATTCTTTCCAGGCCCCGCTTGAACGGCAGCATGTTGCCAGTACGGGTGATGGCACCCTCGGCGAAGATGCAGACCACATGCCCGGCTTCCAGTTCGTGCCGCGCGCGGCGGATCGAATCGGCCCGATCTTGCGCGCCGCTGCCCACGGGTATCGCATGCGACAGGCGCATGAACCAGTGAAAGACCTTCATTTCGTAAATCGGACGCCAAACCATGAAGCGGATGAAACGCTGAACGCATGAGCCAATCAGAAAACCGTCGACGTGGGAGACGTGATTGGCAACCAGCAGAGCCGGCCCATGGAGCGGAATGTTCTTCTGGCCCGAGATGCGGACCCTAAAGAACGTGTGGGTGAGCAGCCACAAGATGAACCGGACCATATAGTCCGGCACCAGCGCGACAATATAGATCGTCACCAGCACGGTGAGCAGGCCGGAAAAGAAGATCAGTTTATCCGGTGGGACGTGCAGGCGATCATGGAACAGCCAAAGCGCCCCGGATGCCAGCAGGAGGCCAACGGTGTTGTAGAAGTTATTGGTAGCCATGATACGGCCCTTTTCACGTTCCGCGCTGCGCTGTTGCAGGTATGCATTCAGCGGGACAATAAAGAGTCCGCCGCTGAGCCCTAGGAGAGTCAGCGCCGACACAAAAGCGCCATAGGATCCTTTGAGTGCAGGCACCAACATGCACAAGAGGGATATGAAAATTGAGCCGAGCGGCACCAGGCCCAGTTCCACTTTGTCTCCGGAGAGTCGGCCGGCCAGCATGCTTCCGGTTCCGATTCCAATGGCTAGCGCGGTAACCATCAAGCCGACGTGAAGGGAGTCCACTCCCAGCACTTCTTTACCGAGAAGCAGCAGATCCAGTTGGAAGAATGCGCCAAGAAACCAGAAATAGGAAATTCCAACCACCGCCAGGAGCATCGGTCGGTCCTTCAAAAGACGGCTGGTTCCGGTGAGTACCTCACTGAATGGATTCCAGAGAAACGGGGCCGTCGTCCGAGGTGAAGATACATGCGTAATCTTCAAGCTGGTAAGGAAACCGGCAATGGCAACAAGAAGCGTGACTATACCCATCTTCCATGCCGCGCTCTTCCAAAACTCGAACATCAGTGTTCCCACAGCGGTGCCCAGGACAATCGCTACAAACGTGCTCATTTCTAACAGGGCGTTCGCACGCGACAGGTCGCGGTCTTCCACCATCTCCGGAACGATTCCGTATTTGGCCGGACTGAAAACCGTGGAATGCAGCGCCATGAGGAATAGCACGACGAGCATGATTTCAATTCGCGTGGTGAAGAACGCCGCCAGTCCCAGGCCCATGACGAAGATTTCGAAGATCTTTACGGCGATCAGGACGCTCCGTTTTTCGATAGAGTCCGCCAACCGTCCGGCGTATCCCGAGAACAGGAGAAATGGGGCAACAAATACTGCACCCGAAAGGGCCAGATAGCCTCCGTCGTTGGCCGCCGAAATCGCGTGTAGGGAGACGATGATCTTATAAAGGTTGTCGTTAAAGGCGCCAAGGAACTGCGTCCATAAGAAGGAATGAAACCCGCCGTTCCTTAGCAGATGTTTGAAGCCACCGTTTTCCATTTGTGTCCCTTTCGCTCGCTCTGGCGATACTTAATGCACCCCTTTGGCCGAAATTGGCCTCCACTGTAAGTGATTGATTTATATGAAATTCATGGTTATGACGCCGCGAATGAAGCGTTCCATATAGGCATCCTATGTACAAGGGTGTACAGTGAATGCACAATGAGCGTTTTACTGTCAGACCAGGAGCGGTCGTTTCTCGAAGCAGTCTCGGTTCTTGCTTTTTGCAATCCTTTCTTGCCTGAGCGGACCCAGCATGAGCGTTCTGCTTTGGGCACCGAGTTTCATGAAGGTGAACCGGTCTGGAGCATCGCCGTGGACAATCCAGACCAGCCCCGCATCAATGTCTGGAGAATCATTCAGCGTGTTGGTCCCGTTGTGGAGGATCTGAGAGCGCGGATCCTGGCTGGGGCGCAGGTCACGGAGCGCGAAATGTCGCTGTATGAGGATGCAGTCTTGCACCTGCTGTATCACCGCTACTATGAGCGCTTCTTTACCGCCAGCTTTGGCCCCGGAGTCGGCAAACAAGATCGGAAGCGTTGGCAGTTCTATGGCGAATTCTTAAAGGAGTGGGAATACTTGATGGCGCCAGGGAACCTCGCGAAGCACATCGATCCAGCCCATACGTTCGCGTTCTTTCGCCAGATTCAGCTCGCTTTCGAGCAGATATTCCAGAACATTATTGGTAGTTCCATGCCCGCCGCCAGACTAAGAGGATCGGTATGGCAGTCGGTCTTTACACATGACTTGCGAAGGTACCGACGTACTTTCTATGCGCGCATGGGCGACTTCGTAACCCTGATCACCGGGCCATCGGGGACGGGAAAAGAGATCGCCGCCAAGGCCATCGCCCAATCGCGCTTCGTTCCGTTCGACCCGTCTAACTTTAGTTTTGCCGACGATGGGACCGGATCCTTCTTCCCCATCAATATCTCCGCGTTGTCTCCCGCGCTGGTCGAGTCGGAACTATTTGGGCATCGTCGCGGGTCGTTCACCGGGGCCATCGGCGACCGCAAGGGCTGGCTCGAGACGTGTCCTTTACTGGGCTCGGTGTTCCTAGACGAGTTGGGCGACCTCGATCCTTCCATCCAGGTTAAGTTGTTGCGGGTGATCGAGACTAAGTCGTTTCATCCGGTGGGCGACACCAGCCGGAGGCAGTTTCAAGGCAAGCTGATCGCTGCGACTAACCGCGACCTTGAAGAGGGTATTCGCTCGGGCAGCTTTCGCGAAGACCTCTATTATCGGCTCTGTTCGGACCAGATTGCCACGCCCTCGCTTGCCGAGCAACTTGCAGACTCTCCTCGGGTCATGCGCGAGTTAGTGGTCTACATGGCTGGCCGAGTGGCCGGACCAGAAGCCCAGGACTTGGTACCGGAAGTGATGGTATGGATCGAGCAAAATCTCGGGTCCGATTATGGTTGGCCAGGAAACTATCGCGAACTCGAGCAGTGTGTGCGCAACGTTCTTATCAGGCGCAATTATCACCCGTCCCGCCAACCGAGCGCTGGCCCCATGGAGGAATGTTTCACGGCGTTTCGGGAAGGCCGGCTCACTGCCGACGATCTGCTTTCACGCTATTGTACGGTGGTGTATGCACGAACGGGAAGCTATGCGGAGACGTCCAAGTGTTTGGAAATAGATCGCAGGACCGTCAAGAGCAAAATAGACTTGAAGTTCCTCAACCGCTTAAGGCGTGGAAAGAGTTGATCACAGGAATTTGCCATCAAACATCAACAAGAGGTGTTCCATTGGGACACAGACAGCAAATAGGCTGCCCCCCCGCAAGGCAGTACGGGAGAACCATGCCGAACCCGCAGTAGCATCTTCCGATTTTTGGAAGGCGATGCCGGTGGTGAACCATTGAAAAAACCGGTAGGGGAAACTGACTGGAGATGAAAGAAAGGGTATGTCGCTAATGTACTGATTTAAAAGGAAATTATATGGCGCGCCCGGAGAGATTCGAACTCCCGGCCTATTGCTCCGGAGGCAATCGCTCTATCCAGCTGAGCTACGGGCGCGCAAGCAGGCAACACTCATAGGTTAACACTTTTGCCAAAGATGGAACAGCAGAATTGCAGCTGAAGTTGAGGACGATGCAGGGGATGGAGCTGATCACGCATTCGTCTTCGCTTCTTCCCTTCTCCTATATCTTGTTTCTCTCTTTCTCCTTCTCATCTTCTCTTGTAGTCGCGTCACATTTTTGGCCTTCGGGCTGAGACATGCAATATCCGCTTGGCCCCAAATCATTTGGGCTTGGAGGCAAGCAGCAGCAGCGCTCCAATGCGTTTGAAGTCGCGAAGCTCATCGGCGTTTCGAAACCATTTCCCCGAATACACTTCTGGGGTAGGACTGCGATCTGGTATACGCCGGGCCTCCACGTTTTCGAAACCGTGCTTGGTCAAGAGCGCCAAGTATTCCGCTTCAGAAAGCGCATGAACGGCCACCTTTAGTTCGCTCACCCAACGCAAAGAATAATGGTTATCGCGATACAGGTTGATCAGAATAAACAGCCTTGCACCAGGAGCCATTACGCGGCGCAACTCATCCAATGCCTTGCCTTGATCGGCGTAATAATAAAAGGATTCGACGGAAAGAACCTTTTCAAAAGAGCTGTCGGGCGCGGGAATGTTCTCTGCCGATCCCCACACATAGCGCACGTTAGGAAAGCTGCTGGATGCATTCGCGGCCCTGCGAAGCATTTCGTCTGCGACGTCCACTCCAACGACCTCGCCTCGGTTCGCAATGGCCGCGAGCCTACGCGAAGCCCAGCCAGTGCCGCATCCCAAGTCGAGGATGCGATCGCCGGACTGAATATCCATAAGCTCGATGGTCTGATTGGTGATATCGGAGTGGTGATCCTCCATATCGTCGCCGCGGCCCGCAGCGGCCCATTCATTAAATTCCGCCTGCAGCTTCTGGTCCGCCTGAGTTTGGATGACGTTGTCCTGAGTGGCCATGAATCTATATTACTATCTTCCCTCCTTACTTGACCGATACCCCGCGATCTTGACCGTAGGCGAGTTTCGGACGCCAGTTCGTTCCCCTTCCTTCCGGTGTGAAATCGAAGACATTCCATAGCGGCCACAAGAGGTCCACGTGGCGTCCATCCTGTCCGGGGTCTTTGGGAGCAAAGAGCAATTCAGTATTGTAAAAATGATGGATCTTGCCTTCGCGACGAACGAATACATTCAGCGAAGGCTGCTGATCCCCGTTGGAGTTTTCTCCCTGATAGTCGCGATTGTAGGTGTTGTTCTCCGAAGAAAGAAGCCGCAGATTGTTCCAGCCGCGTTCGGCGGCAGTGGCTCTGAGCCTCTGGATCGGCGATTTGGCCACCACCACAAAATTGATCCGGTCGTTCAAATGAGGCGATGTGCCGTTGAGGCCATCAAGAATTGACGTACAAGAGGTGCAAGGAGTTTTCATGTTCGGGCCGTGCATATAGCTGTACACAACCAGGGTGTCCTTGCCTGGAGCAAATAACTCCGACATACGGGTCTTTCTGTGATTTTGAACATCATTCAAATGAACCGGATCGGAAGAGCCTTCGTCAAACACATAATCCTCAGGCACCTCGCCACCCTGAGCCAGTTTCCGCCGAAGGGCTGCTACTTCCTCGATATTCCTTCTGAGCCTGATTTCGGCTTCGAGGAGTTCATTGCGCGCAGCGCGATAGGAATCTGTTTCACCTGGAAATCGAATGGAGTGCAGCGTTGTAGCCATCGCTTTGTTTCTCCTTGCATTTGGCCTTGCAGCGCGTTATTTCTGCAAACCTTAATCCCATATTTTGCCACAGCGACGTGGACGTTCACGTCAGCGGAGTTCTCGCCGAGGACGTTTGGCTGAACTGTTGCAAGCTCGAAATGAGTTGCTTATACTTACAAAGAATCATCCTGAAGCGTGGCGCTATCGTCTAGGGGTTAGGACGTGAGATTCTCAATCTTAAAACCCGGGTTCGATTCCCGGTAGCGCTACCAAACATCCCATTCACAACTTGTGGTTCTCAACCCTTGGTCTCCTTGCGATTGCTGGCCTGTAGGGATTCTCAGTTTGATCATCTAACTCCACGGTGTCAGGGAACAGTCTGGGAAAATGGGGCTACGCCCTCGACGCTGCAAATCGCTTTCAAGGGTAATTGCTATACCTATCCCTGACCTCCGCGTAAAGGCTATGAATCCGAGCAAGCATTTCTGAAAAGCTACCGTAAATGCTCTCGTCTGCACCAAACTCGGCTTGATGTCGTGCAACATGCTCAATGGCAGGCAGAAGATGGGGCATTACCGGAACGATATAACGGGGCTGCTTTTCAAGCTTATTCGCAACCAGACCTAAGAAACAACTGGCGGCATCCGCTCGATCAAGGTCTTCTAAATTACCAGACATTACAAGATCCCTATAACCAAGGACGTAATAGCGGAACGGGATTTCCGGCATGAAACGCAAATCAGAAGCAGCCTCGATTGGGCTATTACGTAGATAATCCTGCCTTTCCGCGTTCGACCGGCCGCAATATTGGTCGTGTGCCCACTTTTGGTCCAGATCCGCCTGGTAATCACCCCAATCTGATTCGGTTGGAATACCCGTACGGGCTTCCCGAGGGCGTCTATCAATTCTTTTGCTCCTCACCATTTACATCTCACCGGCTTCTTCAATCTGAGTCACTCTCTCTATAAAATTATTGAGTATTTCGCCTGGAGAACTCCCAAACTGATAGAAGATTTCTTATAATCTTTAATTGTTGTAAGGCGTCCTTTACGGAGAACGTGGAGATTTATCGCTCCCCGTTTCGCCGCAACACCTCCCTCGATTCTAGCGCTGGACGAGGTTCGTCCAGCCCCTAGCAGGCGCACAAGGCGGACAAATTGAAACAGGTTTTGCTTCTTGACGATAGTCCGACTCAACTCTCGATCCGGGAGATGGTGCTTCGACGCGCTCAAATTGAATGCCAGATCGTGGGCAACGCCCCGGATGCCATCAAGATTCTCCGAGATGAGCCTGGCAACACAGAGATTGGCGCGGTGGTGACCGACCACCTGATGCCTGACATGGACGGCGTTTCCTTCGTCCGCGAGGTGCGGGCTTTCAATCAGCAGGTTCCGATTATCGTGATTTCCGGCTTACCGGATGCCGATCAGGAATACGCCGATCTCAACGTAATTTTCCGTATGAAGCCCTGCGAACCTGAGGAACTTATCTCATTGATAAGAGAGCTCTTGGATGGTCCACGGCACCGGGCCTCGGCTTGAGAATGATCGATTTATTAAAGGTTATTAAGGCTGTTGCAATCCTGCAGAAAGGGTATTATGCTTTCGCACGCTTATGCCATTATTAGGTAGTTTTTGCCTTCTTTTTGCGTTAGTGCTGGCTGCCTACTGTTTCATTGCTGGGGTAGTCTCGCTAGTAAGCAGTCACCCTGCCGCCACTCGTTTAGGCGAGACCGCGCGACGCGCGGGAATGGCGAGCTTTGTGACCACAACGATCGCAGCGCTGGCTCTGGTTTGGGCGGCGCTCAACAACGATTTTTCCCTAGCCTACATCTTGCATCATACGAACCGCGCGCTGCCTGTGCCCTATAAGCTGGCAGCCTTGTGGTCGGGGCAGGAAGGTTCGCTCCTTTTCTGGGCCTGGCTGCTTTCGACTTATGGGTTCGTCCTGAGACTGCGGCACAAAGTCGACCAAAAACTGACTGCCTATGCCTCGGTGGTGCTTGCCGGCATCCAAATCTTCTTCCTCCTGCTGGTCAACTTTGCGGGTAACCCATTCGGCGTTATGGACAAGGTTGCAGTGGATGGCAATGGATTGAACCCACTTCTGCAGTATCCGGAAATGGTGATCCATCCGCCAATGTTGTACCTCGGATATGTGGGATTCTCTGTTCCTTTTGCTTTCGCACTGGGCGCTCTGATCATGCGTTATCCAGGCGAGAAGTGGATTCAGATTACCCGCCGCTGGACCATGGTTACGTGGCTGTTCCTGACCTGCGGCATCGTGCTCGGTTCTCATTGGGCGTACTCAGTATTAGGATGGGGTGGCTATTGGGGTTGGGATCCGGTGGAAAACGCTTCCCTACTTCCCTGGCTGACAGGCACAGCCTTCTTGCATTCGGTGATGATGCAAGAAAAGCGCGGCATGATGAAGATATGGAACGTCTGGCTGATCTTCACCACCTTCCTGCTCTCGATCCTGGGCACATTCTTGACGCGTAGCGGCGTCGTCAGCTCAGTTCATGCGTTTGCGCAATCCAGCATAGGCACGTGGTTTGTATGGTTCCTGGGCATCAGCTTCACGGTTTGCATGTTCTTCTTTATTAAGAACAGGTCCCATCTGAAAGCGGAAAATAAGCTTGAATCCCTGGTTTCACGGGAATCCAGTTTCCTCTTCAACAATCTAGTGCTGCTTGCGGCGTGCTTTGCAGTCCTCTGGGGCACATTGTTCCCGATCATTTCCGAGTGGGTACGGGGCTACAAGATCACCGTCGGCCCTCCGTTCTTTAATCGCGTCAACATACCCATTGGATTGTTCCTGTTATTTCTAACCGGCATAGGCCCGTTGCTTGCGTGGCGTAGCACGTCCTTCGCCAGCATACGGCGCAATTTTGCGCTACCTGCCGGTGCAGCCGCCCTGACTGCCATCATCTCGGCAGCCCTAATTCGTCCGGGACTCTGGGACACCGCCAAACTTTACTCGATCATCGCGTTTTCGCTGAGCGCCCTGGTGGTTACGGCAATATCAGCGGAGTTCATTCGTGGAGGCTTGGTTCTGCAAGACAAGCTTCATACCAACATCGCTGGCGCTATGTATCATCTGACGCGCCGGAATATGCGGCGTTATGGCGGTTACGTGATTCATTTTGGGGTAGTTGTCATGTTCATCGGCTTTGCCGGCGGAGCCTTCAATCTGGAACAAGAACAAACGGTGGGCAGGAATGAAAAGCTCCAGATCGGCAACTACACGCTCATCAACCGGGGAGACACGCAAGACGACAATGCCAATTACGAGTCGGGCGCAGCAATGCTCGATGCATACAAAGATGGCAAACTGATCACCACGCTCTATCCCGAGCACCGCTTCTACAAGGCCAGCCAGCAGCCCAGCACCATTGTGGCCAACCACTCCACACTTCAAGAAGACCTGTACGTGATTTATGCGGGTCTGGATCCGAGCACGCGGCAGCCGGTCATCAAGGCGTTTGTCAATCCCCTGATGGCTTGGATTTGGATTGGAGTATTTGTCATTATTGCTGGCACAGGAATCGCTCTCGTGCCCAACGCGCCGCCATTGAAGTCTCCAGTTACAGTTGCGGCCAAGGTTCCGGTTTTTGAAGGCGATGGGATGCAGCCGGCGGGGGTGGTGAAATGAAGCGGATTCTCCAAGCATTGGTTCTCTCATGTTCGTTGATTTTCCTGGTTGCCGCCGATACCGGCACCGATACAGTGAAAGATCGCTACAATACGCTCGGAAACAAGATGATGTGCGCCTGCGGTTGCGGGCAGATCTTGCTGAAATGCAACCACGTCGGCTGCCCGGACTCCGACCGGATGACGCGCGAGCTGAAATCATCGGTCACTGCTTACAATAACGACGAAGACGTGCTCAATTGGTTCCGCAGGACATACGGCGTAACCATTGTTGTGGATCCTGCGACCCATGGCTTTGAGCTATTGATCTGGCTGGTACCGCCAATTCTCGTTATCCTTGCCGTGCTGAGCTTGGTTCTGCTGTTGCGCAAGTGGCGCCGTACTCCCAATGTTGCGATCGCCGGAGCCCCCTCTGGCGTTCAATTGGAGTACTTTCAAGATCGGGTCCGCAAGGAGACGGAGCTGTGAATTTCTCTCCCGATTGGCTCGTCTATGTCTTTGCCAGCTTAGTCGCCACTTTTATTCTGGTCTATGTCTTTCTTCCTTCTAGCGTGCCGCTGGCAGGGGAGGAGACAAAGACCCGGCTGACATATCTGCAGGAGCGCAAAGAGACCATCTACGAAAACCTTCGGGATTTGAATTTCGAGCATAAGTCCGGTAAGTTCACCGAAGCGGATTTCGAATCCATGCACTCCAGCATGGAGGCGGAGGCAACTCGGGTGCTCGCGGAGATCGATGCGTTAGAATCCGTCCGAGCCTAAATTTGCCTCGTGCAGTTTTCATTACTGTTTTCCTATTGCATCGCTTTTATTGTTGAGGAGTTTTGACTTGTGAAGCGTCTTATTTTCCTTCTCCCGTTTTTTATCTTTGCCGCAGCGGCTTTCGGCCAGGTGCTCACCGGCACAATCAAAAATGGCACCACCGACAGGCCAGCCGCCGGAGACGAAGTAATTCTTCTGAAGCTGGACAAGACCATGGAGGAGGAAGCCAGAACGAAGTCTAACGCCAGAGGCGAATTCAGCTTTAAATTGGCGAATGCACAAGTGCCTCATGTGATCCGCGTCAGGCATCAACAGGTCAACTATCACGAACCGGCCTTCCCCGGAAGAACCTCCGTCAACATGACGGTTTACGATTCGTCGCCTGTGGTGGAAGGTGTCTCCAGGATCGATCACTCGGTGGTCTTTCAAGCTCAAGGCAACACTACGGAAATCGTTGAGCTTTTCACTGTAAAAAATGCCTCCACTCCTCCGCGAACGCAACCGACCTTTGAGTTTTACTTGCCGGAAGGGGCGACGGTTTCACAGGGGCAGGCGATGCCAGTGGGTGGCATGCCTCTAAAGAGTGCACCAGTACCGCAAGCTGAAAAAAACAAATATGCGTTCCTCTATCCAGTGCGACCTGGCGAGACTCATTTTGAGATTGTCTACACCCTCCCTTATTCCGGCCTTCTTAAATTTGAGCCCAAGCTTGCCGGTGTTGAAGACAAATTTTATGTAGTTACCCCTAAATCAATGACCTTTGCGGCGGATTCCGGCACGCAGTTTCAATCGACCGATAAATGGTCCGTTGATGCAACTATTAAGGATGTCGAGGTCCATGTGGTTGATAAGGCGGCTCCCGGCGTCCAATTAGGCTTCGCGGTCTCCGGAATGGGAGTCCTTCCCGACGACAATGCGCCCCAGCAGGCGCAAGGTGGGGCTGCCCGCGGCTCACAGGGAGAAGACATGCGCCCTGGCGGGGGTTTAGGCGTTCCCAATGAGAAGCCCAACCCTATCAGCTCCGGCCAGTGGGCTTTCCTGGGCGTGCTCACGATTTTCCTGGGAGGCGGAGCAGCCTTCACTTTTATGATGAGCAAGCCCGCAGCCGCAGCGCCCATACCTGTACCGCAACCCGCCGCAGCCGCGACCTCGGTTCTCGATGTGCTCAAAGAAGAGATGTTCCAACTTGAAACCGAGCGCATTCAAGGGAAGCTTTCCGATCAGGAGTACGAAATAGCAAAAGGCGCACTCGACAAGACCTTGCAGCGCTCCATGAGCCGCCAGGCCAACCAGCAAAAATAGGAACATTCTTCAGGGTCATGAATCCATCGGTCATTATCAGGTCTTCCCCATTGCATGGAGCCGGAGTTTATGCGACGGCTCCCATTAAGAAAGGCTCTCGCATTCTTGAATACACGGGCCGCCGCCTCACCCGAAAAGAGACGGAAGGCATGTACGATGAGACAGAGCTTACTTATCTCTTCAGCATGGACGGTGGGAAGATCGTCATTGATGGATTCGGTATGGCCGCATTTATCAACCATTGCTGCGAACCAAATTGCGAAACCGACCAGTTTGACGATCACATCTGGATTCTCTCGCTGCGAGATATCAAAGCTGGAGAAGAGCTTACCTACGACTACAACCTGCACGATGCCGAACCCGGCGATGAAGCCCCTTGTTACTGTGGAACGCCAAAATGCCGCAAAACCATGTACTGCGATGAAGAGGTGGAGAGGCAGAAGCGAATCCTGAAGCAGAGGGCAAAACGGAAGAAGGCAATCGCCGGTTCGTAGATTCAAGATGGCTGCTAAGGGTATTCAGAAAGAGCAGCCAATTTATGATTCTCTTGAGACTGCCTCCTAGAGGTAGCCTTCCGGTCAAACCGAGGTTCGCCAATCGTTGTGGATGAAGATGGGGCTCGCGGCGGTGAACGATCCCCCCATTTCCTGCGGGTTTGAACCTCCATGCGCTACATTACAATCTCCTCACCTATCTCAAACCTGACAGTAGTATTAGCGTTGTCCCTTTCTCCGTTTCTTTCTCTGTTCTTTTGTCTGCGAATAAAAGATTTCTTTTGTGCAAATTTCAGCATCTCTCATAGGGACGGAGATCGCATTGCATGTCCATCTTTCGCCCTTCGAACGATTCCCCTTCCCAAAATGGCCAAACATCCCGACGCAGAGTTCTTGTTGTTGACGACGAGCGCGTCATAGCCGATGCGTTAGCAATTATCCTGAACCAGAACGGCTTTGAGGCCTCGGCCGCCTATACTGGAAGCACAGCAGTGGAGAGCGCCCGCGAACAAAAGCCGGACTTGGTGATCAGCGATGTCATGATGCCGGACATGAACGGAATTGACGCAGCGATACGTATTCGGGAGATGCTGCCCGGCTGTAAGATTCTTCTGTTTTCAGGCAAGGCGGCGACTGCTGATCTGCTTGAAAAGGCGCGGACTCAGGGCCATGAATTTGAGATTCTGTCCAAGCCGGTACATCCACAAGATCTGCTTGCCAAGTTAAAAGGCTAATCGACAACTTGCTTGGGTGGTATTTCGTACCACCTTCAAAGAGACTCGGATACTCGAGATTGGCTTAACCCGGAATTGAGTGGTGACCGAACGCCGGGAGCTCAGGATCACAGGATAAGGTGGATTAATTCACCTTCAACTTACTTCTGCTTCGAGCCGCGCTTGCGTTCAAAGAACAAAGGACAGCCCCGAAAGGCTGTCCTTGAGTGCCGACTTGCGCCCGATCCGCTGCCTAGAAATCAAACCGCAACGACATCCGGACCAGGCGCGGACTCCCGAGCGTGTGCTGAATCTGCCCAAGGTTTCCCGAGGGGGTGGCCAGCAACTTTGGTGGTGAGCTGAAGTTAAAGAATGACACGTTATTGTTCGGAGTATCGAAGCTCGGCGTATTGGAAACGTTGAATACATCCAAGCTGTACTTTGCTTTGACTCGCTCCCCAATGGGAGTTTCTTTGAAGAGCGAAAGATCGGCGCGCTTCTGGAAGGGCCCACGGAATATATTCCTGCCACCGTTGCCAAAAACCGACTCGAGATTGTCGCACAGCGGGCCTCCGTTCGGTCCCCCAGTGGGATCGCATGCTGGAACACCACTCTGGCCGGGCTGCAGGAACTGAGGCTGAAACGCTGCCGGGTTCAATGACGACAGGGTGTGTCCGGTCTTGGCGGTGCCGGGAGTAAATCCAGGCGCCAGCGGCACAATGGGATTGGTGAGGAAGTCGTTATTCGAGAAGAACAGGCTGCCGATTGAACCGCTGAAATCGACGATACTGTAGGGCTGTCCGCTCTGGAATGTAGTTATGCCACTCATGCCCCAGCCGTTCAACGCTTTATCCATCACTCCCTTAAAGGAGACAATCTTGGGGATCTGATAGACATAGCTGAACGACAGTACATGAGTACGGTCGAAGTCCGAAGGACCGTAGGAGCCTTTGGGATTGAGAGGGTTATTTCCGTTGAAGAATAGGCCGAGCCCGCTGCCTTCATCCAGGGTTCGCGACCACGTATAAGAAGCGCCGCCTTGAAATCCATACCCGAAGCGCTTGTTAACTTGCGCTTGCAGCGCGTGATACCAGGAAACGCCTTCAGCCTCCCATAGAACCGAGTTGGGGCTGTATCCGATAAAGGGGACCCGAAGATCGACGTTGCCACCGGTTGAAGTGATGATATTTTCCGTAGAGGTTACGTTAAAGCCATACGACGATGTCTGGCCATTCACAGGGTTTTGTGCCGTCGCAATCTGAGGCATATTGAACGGAATCGGTAGTGTCTCATGCAGGCCATGGTTACCGATATAAGCGACGTTTACAACCGTTGTATTGGTCGCCTGCCACTGCACATCCAGATTCCAATTCTCGGAATAGGGCAGCTTGTTGCGCGTGTCATAGCCGCCAAATAAGAAAGGAGAGGCGGGAGAGCAATTGTTGATGTTGCTCGTAGTGCATTGGGACAAGGTAGTAAGCGTCGGCAATCCATTCTGAAATGCCTGAAGGCTGGTTGGAGGACCCGCTGGAGGAGCCGTGCCGAAGGGGTTACTGAGAGTGCCGCCATTGCCACCAACGACTTGCTGAACGAATGGGGGCTGCAAGGTCACTCCAAATGGGCCGTTGAATCCGCCTCCTGCGCTGGGTGAGAATTCCGCAAAGAATTCGCCTCGGTCAAAATAAACGCCAAAACCGCTGCGCACGACGACGCTAGGCAGGAACTTCGGACTCCAGGCAATGCCTACGCGGGGTGCGATGCCCCATTGCCGTCCGTTAAGAGTCGAATCGCTTGTTCCCGGTGTACCAAACTGGCGATTGTTACCAGCAACAACCAACCCGTCATTAACAATTTGGTTTGTTTGAAAATTATATTGATACTTGGCAGGATCAAAGTTGATCAGATTGCCGGTCTTCTCGGTGAGTCCGGCATCCCAGTCGTATCTGAGACCAAAGCTGAGATTCAACGTATCCGTAATGCGCCACTTGTCTTGGGCATAAAGGCCAACCTGCGGGGCGCGATAGTAGCGATTGGTCGGTCCCTGAAAAAGGTCGGTATTGCCAAAACCGGGACGAACATTGCCGGTCAGGAAGTCCGCAAAACTATTGAAATCGATTGCAGCGACCTGGCTCGCGCGATTGATGATATTCAATTGCGCATAGTCCCAATTTCCGCCAAATGATAGCGTGTGGCGTCCGACCTGCCAATGCAAGTTCGAGGTTAACTCCAATTGATTCTGGAAAGAGCCGGTATCGGAGAAATTGGACCCGCGTCCGAACGATAGCCCATTGCCGAATACCCCCGTTGCCGTGGGACTGGGATCTCCTACCTGATTGATATTGATCCCAGGAAACCGATTACTGCCAAAAAGATTAATGCCCACATCCGAAGGCTGTAGAGCTTGGCTCACCGTAGAAAAGACTCGCTGGCGTATGAATCCCAGCTTTTGATCCCAGGTGAGGTTTGAGGAGAGACTCACTACGTTTTGCAGCGACAGCACCTGGCTGCCGGCCTGCAATTGCTGCGGGAACCCAAGCAAATTGTCGTTCTGGGTGAACGGCGAGGTCGTTGGATCGTCCTGAAAATAGTACTTTGCGAAGATCTGGTCTTTGCTGTTCAGGATGTAATCGATATTGCCGTTGGCTTGGTGAGCTGTGAACGTCGGGGTCTGGCCAAACAGATTGTTGGTGAAACTTAGTCCGCCGCTGACTTGGTCGGGATTGGTGATTTGCGCCGAGGGAATCAGGAACTGCCCATTCGGCAGCTTGAACTGCAGCAGTTTGACCGCCGCCGGATCCAGCGCTGTAGTGATCGGCGCGCCGTTAAGAGTGTTGGCAAGATTGGTCAGAGCCGTGACGCTTCGGTCGTCGGTCAGTTCCGTCGGCACTGTAATCTGCTGAAGAGCGTTCAACTGATCATGCACGCTGGTCCACTGATACGAAGTAAAGAAGAACAGCTTGTCTTTGACGATCGGGCCGCCGAAGGTACCACCCACGGTCCCACGATGCAGAACCGGTGTCGCCAGCCCATCCTGCTTGAAGAAGAAAGAATCCGCGTTCAGCGCGTCGCTCTGGCGGCGTCCGTAGAGTTGCCCATGATACTGGTTGGTGCCCGAACGTGTCTGGACTTCGATGTGGGCGCCGCTATTGGCTCCCTGCGAAGCATCGTACATGGAAGTGTTGACTCGCAATTCTTGAATCGTTTCCTGCGGAGGCGAAGGCAAGGATTGTGCAATCGCGTCATAGACCGATGTGTTGGTCTGAATCACTCCACCACGCAGGAAGTTCTCTCCAGTATTCAGCACCACGCGGTTGGCGGCAACCTCGCTCGACGACTTTCCGTTGAACAAGTTTGTCGCTAAGATCGAATTGACCGTAAAGCTGTTGCTGGTATCGCGCTGGCCGTTGGCCCAGATGCTCTGATTACCCAATCCCGCATTGGTGTCCGTACCGCCTAGAAAATCGGCGCTGACGCCTGGGCTTAATACCGCCAGTTGGGTAAAGCTTCCGGTTCCCAGCGGAACTGCGTCGATCTGATCGCCGTTCATGATGTAACCATTGGTGGTATCCACTCGATTCAACAAGGGCGTTGCATTGACCTCAACGGAGGTATCTCCCCCGCCAGGCTGCAATTTCACCTGGAGCGTGGTGGTGCGGTTAGCTTGCACCAGCACCTGCTTATGGACCTCTTTTCTGAAGCCCTGGCTGGTGAATGTGAGCGTGTAAGTTCCAATCGGAAGATCGGGAAAATAGAACGAGCCATCATCCCTTGAGACTGCAGACTTGCTCAAGCCTGAATCGTTGTTCGCGACCTGTATCGACGCCTTCTGCAGCACCGCTCCAGTGGCGTCGGCAACCGTACCGGTGATTGCTCCAAGATTCTGCTGAGCCGTGGCAGTCAGGGAAGAAAGGGCCAAAATGCCCCATAACAAGCAGGGGAAAATACGCTTGCCATCCGTCATGATGTTAGCCTCCGTTTGGGAAACCTGTCACTCTGAAAAACTTAAGATTTTAAGTAGCGGTGAATCCCAGGGAGGTTAAAAGAGGATGAAAAATGGGCCTATCTTTTGATCGGTAAGGAGGAGCCCAAAAAGCTTAGAAACTTATCTCGCAATATGGATGCACGTTAAGAAGATGTAACTTCAGGAAAATTGATTTCGCCTTGAACCCATATCAAGGTAGTGCGTTCGCTTATCAAAGCTCCCTGCGGCCTTCGATGGCTTTCAGCATAGTCACCTCGTCGGCGTATTCTATGTCGCTTCCAGCAGGAATTCCCGTGGCGATGCGCGTCACCTTCACGTTAGGCCTTTTGATCAGCCGCGTCAGGTAAATGGCTGTCGCCTCGCCCTCCATTGTAGGATTGGTGGCAATAATGATTTCATCCGCGCTACCGCTGTCAATGCGTTTGATGAGCGAAGGTATCCGCAACTGCTCCGGACCAATTCCCTGCAAGGGAGCAATCGCTCCATGCAGCACGTGGTAGACCCCGTTGTAGGAGCGCGTCTTTTCCACCGAAGCAATATTGGTCGGCTCCTCCACAACGCAGATCAAGCGTTGGTTACGAGTGGCATTCGAGCAGTACGTGCAAGGATCCACGTCCGTGATGTTATTGCACACGGAGCAAAGGTGAAGCTTCTCCTTGAGGTTATGTATCGCGGACGCTAGAGCTTCGGCATCTTCCGCGCTGGAACGAAGAATGTGAAAGGCGAGCCGCTGGGCGGTTTTGCCGCCGATGCCCGGCAGTTTCTTGAGTTCGTCGATCAGGAGAGCCATCGGCTCGGCAAACTTTGACACGCTGGACCCCTATTTTCAGAAAACATAACAGGCAAGGACAGACAACGGAATCTGTCTTTCTCTTCAATCATCTCTTTCAATCAATCTCTTTCAATCAATGCGCGGCCTCAATCAATGAGCGGCTTTACAAACCAGGGATTCCCAGGCCACCCAACATTCCGCCGACGGTCGACTGCATCGCCGCGTCAACGCGGCGAACCGCTTCATTGACAGCGGCTGTAATCAAATCCTGAAGCATCTCGATATCCCCGCTCTCCAAAGCGTCCTTTGCGATTCTGGTCTCCAACACTTGCTTCTGGCCATTCATCTTGATGGTGACGCTGCCACCCCCAGAAGAAGCCTCGATCACGGTCTGCTTCATCTTCTGCTGTAGTTCCTGTGCCTGCTTCTGCGCCTGCTCAAGCATCTCTTGAATCTGGCGCGCATTAAAATCTCCCATGTCTGCTCCTAATCTTTATGACGCTGGTCGATCACTGTCCGGACCTCCGCCCCAAATAGTTCCTGCATACGCTGCACGACAGGCTCGTTCGCAGCGCGTCCGCGCGCGCTCCCTGAGTCGCGGACAGGACGCACAGCGGCTGAAGCACCTCCATTAGGAACGTTCCCACTCACAACTTTGATCTTCAGCGGGCGGCCAGCGGCTGCAGAGGCGGCGCGGTTTGCTACCTGCCGAGCCTCAGTGGAAAAGATCACGTCAATCTGTTTAGCGGTCTGAGCGACGGTGATCACCAACTCCGCTCCCTGCAGCGCGGCGCCTCCATTTTCTAACAAAGATGCCGGAGAGCGACTTCCGGAGTTTTCCAACTCGGTGATTACACTCCCCAGAATTGAGCTCGCATCCAGAGCCACATCTTGCGGCGCTTCCTTCACCACTGCAACTACAGGCTCAGGAACGCCGATCTGCCCCCCATTCCCCGCAACGTGATCCGTGGCCGGTTCAAGAGTCTGCATCTTACGTCCGCGGTCGGCCTCAAACGGGGATGATGAAGACGATGGCAACGGCGACGCCGGCGAGACGCCTTCAGTTCTTTTCGCAGAGCGGAGAGCTTGTGTTGCTCCAATTTCAGATGGGGGCAACGCTATAGAGGCAGCCACATCCTCAGCCGAGCTTCTTGCCACCGGCGCTGCTACAGGCGATGGTTGGCGGGCAGAAGACCGTCCTCCCGGCGTTGCACTTCCCGAGCCCGAAGACGCAGCTCCCGAAGCCGACTGGCTCAGGATTTGTTCCAGCGGCAGAATCCGCTGCGCGTGCACTAGTTTCAGAACCCCAAGTTCCAGATGGAATCGCTGCTCCTGCCTGTAGCCAAGCTCGTTGTGCGTATTGAGCATGATCTGCAAGAATCGCGCCAGATCCTCTTCAGAAAACTTTTCTGCAACACGGCCTGCTCGACTTCGCTCATCGCTTGAAACCTGAAGCAGCGCGGAATCGGTCCCGGATATCTTGGCAACCACGCAGTTGCGGAGGAACCGCACAAGCTGCTTGGCGAAATGAGCTGGATTCTGGCCCTCAATCATGATCCGATCAACCAGGTTCAACGCCTCTTCGCTGGAGCCGCGGCTGACGGCGTCCATCAACGTTTCCAGGATCTCCGACCCAACCGTTCCCACGAGGCTGCGCACCTGTTCAGCGCTCAATTGGACCCCACAGCAGGCGATGGCCTGATCCATAATCGAAAGAGCGTCACGCATGGAGCCATCGCCCGCTTCCGCAAGCACGGCCAACGCTTCGTCTTCTGCCGGAATACCTTCCTGCTGCGAGATGGAACGAAGCTGAGTTACGATTTCGTCAAACTTCACGGCCCGAAAACTGAAATGCTGGCACCGCGAACGGATGGTCTGAGGTATATCTTCCGGCTGCGTGGTCGCCATCATAAATACGATATGCGCCGGAGGCTCTTCCAATGTTTTCAACAAGGCGTTGAAGGCGGCATCGGTGATCTGATGAGCCTCGTCCAGAATATAGATCTTGTAGCGATCGCGGGCCGGACGATAGCGCGCGGCCTCCCGCAACTCGCGAATCTCGTCGATTCCACGATTCGTGGCGGCGTCAATTTCTATTACGTCAACGGAACTTCCGGCACGCACTTCGACACATGAATCGCATTCGCCGCACGGCTCAGCAGAAGGCCGGTCTTTGGAGCGACAGTTCAGGCACATTGCAAGGATGCGCGCAATCGTGGTCTTGCCAATCCCGCGGTGCCCGCTGAAGATATACCCGTGCGCGATCCGCTGCCGATCGATGGCGTTCCGCAGCGTACCGGTTACGTGGTCTTGCCCGATCACTTGAGAAAAGCGCTGCGGACGATATTTGCGCGCTAAAACCTGATAGCTCATTGTCAAAATCTGATGTCAAACTCGATGTGAGATTCGATTATAACTCCCGACTTGCCGCATCCATTTCCACAAGCCCCCCGGTGCAAAGGTAAAAGGGCGCTCCTTGGTGCGCCCTTTTTTGCCGAAATCATTTACCTGACCATTTACACGGAATCACTCCATCGTTCCATTATTCCGTCACTCCGCCGTTCCAGCTTTCCGTCTTCCAGCTTTCAAGGAGCTTCAATCAATTCCAGCTTTCCGTCTTTCTTGCGATGCAATACCTTCACACGGCCCTCCACATCGCGAAAGACAAAAACCTCACGATCTCGAAACTCCGCTTCCTTGACGGCTTCCTCGAGCGTAAGTGGGCGCAGAGACACCGAGTCGGAGCTTCGAACCACATGCGGTTCCGAGAATGTTACGGCAGCCGGAAACGAGTGGACGGTGATTGGAACGGCAGTCTCCAGCGAAGAACCCACCGCCACAGCCATTGCAACCTCTTCCTGGCCAGCATGGCCATTTTGCCTTTTGCGCGCCTGCCGCTTCTTGCTCTTCCATCGGGTTTTGTACTTGACCGCCTGCCTGTCAATGCGATGAAGCGCTCCGACAATGGCGGCGCTCATGTCCGGGGCTTCCGCCAGACCTACAATTGGACCTTGATTGGGGACGGTAATGGTAATTTCCGCGATATGCCGCCGCTTCTCGGTCGATAGGATTACGTGAGAATCAAAATTACTGCCTAAGATTTTTTGGATTTTTTCGAGCCCGGTCTCTACTTGCTTGCGGATGGTGGGATTGATTTCGAACTGCCGGCCAGTGTATTCCACGTTCATTGACTCTCCTCCTAGTTTTTTTTCTTGAGAGTCGTCTGACTGGCGCCTGGAAAAGAAAAGCGCCTACAGGCGGCTATAGGTCGTTCCTTTAACAAAATAACAGCGCAAGGCCTTCGGGGCCGCGCTTCGTACTAGTTCTTGATCCTCCTTTGATGAGTGCTCGGAATTTTCATATCTTCGCGATATTTGGCCACAGTCCGGCGCGTGACCTGAATGCCTTGCGACTGCAGGATGCGCGTAATCTGTTCATCCGTAAGCGGCCGAGTGCGATCCTCTTCCTCGATCAGCTTCTTTACCCTTCGCTTGAGAATGAGAAGCGATGTACCGCCGCCCTCGGGGCCCTGAACGCTTTCCGAGAAGAAATACCGAAGCTCGAAGACGCCTTGCGATGTATGCACGTATTTGCTCGAAACCGCTCGGCTGACCGTGGAGGGATGAACGCCGATCTCTTCGGCTACCTCCTTGATCATCATGGGTTTCAGCAAATCGATGCCATGATCGAGGAACTCGCGCTGCCTCCCGATGATCGCATGGCAAACTTTCAGGATTGTCTGTCTTCTTTGCTCAATATTCTTGATGAGCTGCACCGCCGACTTGTAGCGCTCCTTCACGTAAGAGCGAACATCTTTCTCCACGCCATCGCCCTGGTGCAACATACGCCGATAGGTAGGACTTACACGCAACTGCGGCAGATCTTCGTCGTTCATCAGTACGAGATATTCATCACCCTGCTTGACGAATGCAACATCCGGTTCGATCAGTTTTGGCTCGCTCTTGTTGTAGCGCAGGCCGGGTTTCGGATCGAGCGTCCGAATGAACTCATGGGCCTGAATCACGGACTCGATCGGCCGGGCAATGGCCTTGGCGATCTCCTTATACTGTTTGTTCTGCAACAGATAGATTTGCCCATCCACGATCTTGGCGGCGTCTTCGATCACCTGATCGTTTTCGGGATCGTCGGAACCTTCCATGTCGCGAGTCTTCTGCAGGTATTCAAGCTGCACGAGCAAGCACTCCCGCAAATCCCGCGCCGCTACACCCACAGGATCGAGGCGCTGAATCAGTTGAATCGCTTCCCTCAGATCCTCGGGTCCAAATTGCCGCGTCACCTCAACTAATGCGGCACGCGGTCCTGAGCGCCGTTCTGCCAAAGAGGCCTGCGCTCCTACCTGCGGCGCCTGGGAGATGACGATTTTGAGGTCGTGGGACTGCAAAAGCGCGCCTCCGCTTGGGCCGGATCCATTCCGCGAATCTGCTAGTAAGGCTGCTCCCGGCAGATCTTCTCCCGGTAAATCCTCTCCCAGCAAATCTTCTCCTCGCAAATCTTTGGCCTGTATGTCTTCGATCGCGCCATTCGAGATGGCCGGATCGGATTCGGCGACGTCTTCAACAATGCCCCTAGCGACACTCATCAGTTCGTCATCGGTGGCCGTCAAGTATCCATCTTCATTCAAATTGCCGACAACCAATTCAGCCGCGGCCACCACTTCAGGCCGCAATGTCAAGGAACCAAGCTGCCACATCAAATGATCGGTGAGCGTCGTGGGCCGCGAAAGGAAATTCTCGAACGAGGGTCTCTCGATTTCTTCTAAGTCGGCAGAGCTGCGATAGCCGGGATCAAGATAGTCCCGGAAGAACGAGCCGAAATCGATCTCATCGAAGGGATCTTTCTTCTCTTCTGCAGGAGAGGCTTCCTGCTGCGGCTCCTGCCGCACATCCTCTCGGCCGTCTCGCTCGCGGGCCTCTTCGCGTCCAGCAACTTCATCCAGAAGCGGTACGCTCGAATCCAACTCCTCCAGTACCGGATTCTCCACCATTTCCGTGTTGATCATCTCCTTGAGCTCGAGCTTGTTGAGCGCAAGCACGCTCACCATCTGCACCAACCCGGGCGTGAGGATCTGTTTTTGGGTAACCCGTAAATTCAGTTTGTTCTGGAGTAATACCATTCCAACTCTGCTTGAACGTTTTTTAACACCTTGGCCTACGAACCAAAAGAGTACGCTTGTAATCCGTAGGCAATACGGCTCCGGGCTTACGCAACGGAGCAAGGCTTACCCCTATTGTAGAATCAATTTGGCGACGGCAGCGCATGTTCCTGAATCTTTCAGCCGAAACTTTATATCCCCAATGTTTTCAGGATGTCACAGAACGCGCTAGACGAACGAGAAACTTTCACCTAAATAGACGCGCTTTACCTCAGGGTCGTTGCCGAGCTGCTCCGGCGTGCCCGCCCGAAAAATGCGGCCCTCGTTGATGATGTAGGCCCTGTCCGTAACGGAAAGTGTCTCGCGGACATTGTGGTCTGTAATCAGGACTCCGATTCCACTGGCCTTCAAATCGAAAATGATCTTTTGCAGGTCGAGAACCGCAATCGGATCAATACCTGAAAAAGGTTCGTCCAGAAGGATGAATTTTGGGGAGATGCACAACGCACGAGCGATCTCCACTCGCCGCCGCTCACCGCCTGACAATGCGTACCCCATGGTGTCGCGAATATGGCCGAGCCCTAGTTGATCGATCAACTGATCGCGCGTCCGGCGCCTCTCCTGCCAGCCAATAGGCTGCACCTCAAGAACAGCCATAATATTTTCTTGAGCTGAGAGCTTGCGGAAGACCGATGGTTCCTGCGGCAAATAGCTCACCCCGTAATTCCGCGCCCGGAGGTACATGGGCACGTCGGTGATCTCTTCGCCATCCAATAGTATGCGGCCACTATCCGGAGGAACCAAACCCACGATCGTATAAAAAGTCGTGGTCTTGCCGGCGCCGTTCGGGCCTAAAAGGCCTACCACTTCGGCTTGATTGATGTGCAGGCTAACGCCATTGACCACCCTGCGTCCCCGGTACGATTTTGCTATTTCGTCCGTCGCTAGGGTCTGCATTACTTCTGGCTCGCGTTCTGATTCTTAGGCTGCGTTTGACTTTGCGATGATTCGTTTCGATCTACGAGCACCCTACCATCGTGGGTATAGAAAGTCAACGAAACGCCGGTAACCTGGCCCCTCGCTGAATCCTGGCCCTGCCCTGAATCAAAGATACGCGGCTCGCGCCCGTTACCGCCGGTCATTACGAATTTTTCATCCTGCGGCGTGTAGACTAATTGATTGCCCACCGCTCTTCGGTCGTGCTGCCGCACTTCGATATTGCCGTGTGCAACAATATGATCGAGTTGGCTGCCTGGTTGTCCTCCGCGAGGCAGTAAAAAGATCTCGACCGTATCGCCGGTCATCGTAGTTTCCGCGCCGCGAACCAGTACGTTGCCGGTAAAAATCGCCTTCCGATCCCCATCCGCATAAACGAGCCTGTCTGCACTCACGTTGACAGGAGTTGCTTTGCCGCTCTGATTCTTCTCCGTAAAAGCCGCCGTAACCCGCCTTTGCGCCGTGCCTTGCGCATCGAGGCTGCTATGGGCCTTATCGAACGTCATCACAGGAGCTTCAATCACATCCGCAGCTTGCCAGAGCCTCGCATTGGTGTATTTTGCTACATCGCTATTGCGGCTGGCCTCCATGGTAGCGCCGGTCACGTGAATCGGATCGGAGGAGCCAAGCATCCCTCCGCCGCCTTGTTGTTTACCTTGGATGTATGTTGTCTTCACATCTCCCTGGGCGCTGACAACATTGGTCTTGCGATTCAGCAAAACGCTCTCGGCTGTCATCGCCATACCCGAATCCTGCATTCTGGGAGAGCCGCTTAAGAACAATGTTTCTTCCCCGGCAACATAACGAGCACGCTCTGCGGTCGCGGTGCGTTGTCCCTCCTGATAATGGAAATCGCCAGTCTGCTCGGCGGTTCGCAACTCTCCCTTGTCGTCATAAAGCGCAACCAGGTCGCGGCCGGTCGAGATTCGATCCGGCTTGCCCGGGGACGATGCAACGATCCTGGTATTCGAGCTGCCCACGACGGACTTAATTCGATTCTGGTCGTTGAACTTTGCCTGAAGCTGCCCGGCAGTGATCGTCGTTTTGTCTCCGGCGTTCTGGGTCTGAATGATTTGCGCGGAGCCCGACGAAATGCCCCGGTCCAGAACTTTGCCATTTTTCATGTAGAGATCGGCAGCGTCCGTTTGGAGCTGCATCGACTTGTTGCTGGTTCCTGCAGGCCCCTGACTCAATTGAACGGCATTCTCTCCATGAATCTTGACCACCTGGTTATTCGGGCCAAAATCCAGTTGCACCTTTCCGGCAACACCATGTGTGGAGGGTTCCCCACTGCTTTCAAACACCACACCATTGAAAAGAGAACCGGTGCGAACCTGATCGCGCTCTCCCATCACCACCTCAGCTTCAGGAGCGCTCAGATGAAATCCCTTGGGCCCGGGCTCAACAGCCCGAACGTTGCCAGAGGCGAGAATGTGATCCACCATATTGTCGTTGCGGAGCAGGAGGGTAATCTTGTCGGCTTCCACACTTCTCGCCAACTGATCGATCCGCGCAAACTGTAGAATCGCTTTCCTAGGCTCCTTGGTAATTGTTGCCTCACGCGCCGCGATCGATACTTTCTGTTTTTCCGTCGTGACCAGCCGAACGTCCGAATGCAGGGTCAGCATACCCACTCGCGAGTCGTAATCGGCGCCTATCGCCGAGCCACTCGCTTCCGGGATGCGGAATTCAATCCGCTCCTTGGTATGAGCCATGCCCGTATTCTTATTAAAGGTTAAACCGCTGGTCTTCACGTGGATCGGATTCTTCATCCCCGCGGGAGGCGCCTGATCGGGCCGGGAGGCGCCGCCGGAATCCGATTCCAGATCGATGTGGACCTCACCTTTGGCAACTACATCGCCACTGCTCTCGTCGTACTCGAAGTCCGATCCATAAATCTGATCGAAACGGTTCGCTTCCTGCCCGTAGACAATGATGTTTACATCATGAAGGATGCCACGCCCTCCATCCTTGAACTGCTCGTAACGCGAGGCATGAATGGTGAATAACGTTCGCCCGCCTTGAGACTTGGAAAAGGTAAAGCCCGTGGTGCTCTGTGAAAGCAGTTCGTCGATCTTGCCAGGAAGAGTTGCGAAATCCCTTTTGACCTTCAGAATTCCGCGCAGATAAAAACCAGATACGACCAGGACAGCAAGAACGGCTCCGCCTGCAAACAGCCTTCTAAGCAATTTAGGGTCGATTGGCATGTACCCTTATCTTACAGCCCTAAAGCGCTTTTCAGCGTGGTTGCAAGGAATCAAAACCGCACAGAAACGCATACAACCAGGGCATGGAACGCCATACAGTGAAGTTGTTCATGAAGCCGCCTTCATCATCCATCGTCCCTTCCCTGGCATCATCCCTTCCCTGGTTAATCCGCAAGATAGTTGATTTCCGTGTGCCGGATGCGGGTGCAGGCAAAGACCATGATCGCAGCGCTCAGAAGAATCAATCCGGGAACCGCGATCCAGGCTGACACCGGCGCAGCCACCACGGTAAACAGGGCCATCATGCCTTCTGGAGCAATGGCGACCGGGCACAGTTGCTTGAGGTAAAACATCACGCTCAATTTTTGAAGTAAGGAGGGAAATACAGGATGAAACGTTTCCCAAAGCAGGACGAAGGCTCCCGGAATGATGGGATTTCTGATGACAAGGCTGAATGCAATGAAAATCGCGCCATATCCAAGACACGCCAGCCCGGTAACACCGAGATAGGCGGCCAGATGGCCCAGGCCAGGTCCGCTGAATACAAATGCCCGCCCCGATTCGCCGTAGGGCAGGTACAGGAGAACGAACGATAGAAATACCGCCACCCCAAAAATGATGGTGGCGCTCACGGTTCCCGCCAGAAACTTGGCAAGAACCAGAAGCTCGCGCCTGACCGGAGCAAGGAAATAGTAGTGAAGGCTCTTCTCCACGACTTCTCCGCGAAAGAGCCAGGTAAAGAGTCCCATGCACCCAAAGAACATGCCGAGGCGAAGATAATAGAGCTGGAAGATTCCTGCCAGAATCTCGGTGTCTCTCCGCATCTGCTCGGCATCCCACCGGGTGTCGAGAAAGTCGTGGCCTCCAATCAGCACCAAAGGGCCGAGAGCAACGAGATAGATCCAGATGCTGCGACGGGTAAGGAAATTCTTCCTGACTTCAATCCCCATGATTGCCAGCAACTGGGCGGTCCACTGCTGCCAGGGAGCCTCACGGAAAAATTGGCGCGCCGAGGTAAGAGTCGTCATACGGAGGCTCCATCGCTGCCGATCAGATATTGATATAACGAGTTCACATCGTCATCGGCGGGGGCAACGGCCTCGAGCGCAAGATCTTCCTGCAACACAATCTGGTTGAGCAACAGGTAGAACTGATCGGCGTCCTGAGTCCGCACCAGAAGTCCCTTGCCGTCGTCGTTTAACTTGGCTTCCACTACATGGTCCTGAGAAAACAGCTTGGATGCCAAGACACTCGGCTTCGAGCACCGCACCAAGATCTGCATGGGATGCTCCTTCACTTCACTGCGAACACCGTGGATCTTGCCTTCCGCCACTACATAGCCATAGCTCATAAAGACAACGTGATCGGAAATCTTGTCCACTTCGTGCAGAACGTGGCTGGAAATGACAACATGCAAGCCTTCCTTTCCCAGGGCTTCGAACAAGGCGATGGATTCGGCGCGGGCCATGGGATCTAACCCGTTTAGAGGCTCATCCAGGACCAGGACCGTGGGATGATGGGCAATGGACTGAGCGAGGCGAATCCGCTGCCGCATTCCTTTGCTGTAGCCCGCAACCCTGCGCCCGGCGGCGTCGCCCAGGCTCACGCGCTCAATCGCCTCGCGGGTCAGCCGATGGCACTCTGGCGTATGAAGTCCACGAACCCTTAAGGACTGAAAAATGAACTCATAGCCAGTCACACCCTTGGGAAAGGAGTCGAACTGGGCGCAGTAGCCAACCCGGCGGAAGAACTCCTCGGGATCGTTGGGAGTCAGCCCCAGCACCGTGACGGAGCCTTGCGTGGGGCGCACCAAGCCGGTCAGAAGGTTCATGAGCGTGGTCTTTCCCGACCCGTTTGGACCAACGAGGCTGGTTACTCCTGGCGGCAGCACGAGGTTCACATGGTTGACGCCCAAGACCTCTCCATAAAACTTGGAGACGTTCTCAAAGACGATTTTGTTGTCTTGGGTCATCCGCGCTCCACTTCCTTGGCTCTAAGTCTGCGATTCAAGAGCAATAGCGAGATCAGGCAAACCCCAAGCAAAACAGTCCAGTCCGCCCACAGGGGAACGAGGTCGAGTTGAGCCATATGACGGAACTGGCGGTTGCCGCGAAAAAGATGAACCCAAATCACCGACATCAGGTAGGGCAGGTCGATCAACTTTCCCCAAGTGGTGCGCAGAATTGCGTTTGCCGCCACGCCAAAGCCGGGAAGCACAAAGAAGATCGCCAACATCAGGGCGGTAGCGGCGATTCTCCACTTAACCCACACGGAGATGGCCATGAACAGGAGCGAGATGAGAGCGATCCAGAGCAAGCCGGCAATTACGATCGAGCCGCTCAGCCAGAGATTCTCAAATCCCCATCCATGCCCTTCAAGCTCTGCCTGGAGAGAGAACAATACCAGCCCTGGAATCCAGGTAATCGCCGACAACAAGACCGCTAAAACAGAGATCTTGCCGAGCAAATATTCCGTTCGCGAAAGCGGGCGGCTCAAATAGAGCTGCAACGCCTGATTGGCGAAGTCGCGGGACATCATGCCTGGAACGGCCCAGGCCGCCAGGATGAACGCCATGATCGTTTCAATCTGAAAAAAATTGAGAAACCAGTTTCCGTCGACCAGAATATTTGGATTGCGAGAAGCATTCATACCAAGCAGGGCTTGCGCCGTTGTGCTGTGGATGAAGTAGATGAAAGCGATCCCGGCAAGAACGGGAATCATACAGGCCACGGAATACGCGGTAAACAGACGTGAGTCAAACAGCGTGGAAAACGTATATCGCGAAAGCACCGTGAAACGCGACCAATCCGGTGTGAGCGCGCCCGTATAGGTTTTGTAGGTCCTTTTATAAACGGCCACTTGCGTCCATCCTCATGGCAGGCGCCGCCGGAACTCCTTCCATGGCTTTCAGGAAGATATCCTCCAGAGAGTCGCGCCTGTAGTTCATACGCCTGATTTGCACGGTATGTTCCGCAGCCAAGCGATAAATCTGCCGTATCTCCACATTTTCGGGGAGCACGATCTTCAGCCGTCCGCCGGCAAAGGCCGCACACTCGCATCCAAGGCGCTCAACGGCATCGACAAAACCGTTCGCCTGGCTGATTTCAAGCTCCACGAATTTCAGATTGGCCTTGCGCTCGTCCTCAAGGTTGCTGAGCGCGGCGACGCGACCTTGCTTCAAAATCAGAACCTGGTCGCAACACTCCTCGATATCACGCAGCAGATGAGAAGAGATAACGATGTGGACATCGTGGGTATCGCGAATGTCACGCACCAATTGAAGCATCCGCTGGCGCGCCTGCGGATCGAGCCCGTTGGTCGGCTCATCGAGCAGCAGGAGCCTGGGACCATGAGCGAGCGCCTGGGCCAGCTTCACCAGTTGTTTCATTCCCAGCGAATAGGTTCCTACCTTGCGATAGCGCACCTCACCCAGGCCCACGTAAAAGAAGGCCTCGTGCGCCCTCTCCATGGCCTCTTCCTTCGGCAGCCCAGAGATTTCCGCCATATACCGGACAAAACGGACGCCGCTCATGTCCGCGATAAAAGCGTCGCTTTCCGGCATATATCCAATCAAGGCCCGCAGGCGGCGCGAGCTCTGTTGCACGCTCTCGCCAAAGATGCGGACTGAACCCGACGACGGCGGATAGAACCCCAGGAGGGTATTGATCAGAGTGGACTTCCCCGATCCGTTCGGCCCCAACAGACCAATACACCTTCCTGAGAGCGATCCCTGCAATCGATCGAGAATCGTGCGATTCCCAAGTTTTACTTCCAGATTATCGAGTTCAATGACAGCGGACATGTCGCCTTCTGTGTTTAAGTGATTCAGTTCGTGGCCCCAGGACTCGCTGGAGGATGCGCGATCTTCAGCAAGGTCGAAACCGCCAGCGTGTTCAAGTCAAGCCCAAAGAAGCGGCTATTGCTGGCCACGGTAACGGCACTCTCCTCGCCATAAGCACACACCACGCTCGGCTTGGTCTCGGCGGCAATCTGCCCCAGCGACTGCAACTGGGACGCGCTAAGCTTGCTGGCAATCGGCGCGATCACTGGAGCGATGTTCTGATAGAGGATCGCAGAGACATCCGTAAATTTGTCTTGCGGCATCAGGCTATGGAACGTGCTTGACTTTGCCAAGGAGTCGCCGTTCTGGTGCACTCGTAGCGCATCCATGACAATGGCCTCGCCCGGTCCAGCTACCAGAAAGCCGTCGGCAAAGGTATAGGTTACTTCAACCGTCTTTCCCTGCTCCACATAGCGCAGAACATGGAGAGTGGTCCCGTTTGTAATGGTCTGGTCCAGCTTTACCGACTCACCGTTGTGTGCGTGAGCGCCGGCATCGGTGACGAGTTGTTCGATAGTCTGCTGCAACCGCACAGGGTCGTTGACCTCTACAATCAACTTCCATGAGGGAGTTGGCAGAATCGGGCCATCCAGGGCCAACGTAAACTCACCACCAAGAGCATTGGCCAAATCTTCACGGAAACGGATCTTCAGTTCACTTTCCGCGCGCTGAAGCTCCTCTTCTCCCTTGCCTTTGGATTTGGCAATCTTGAGCACATCATCCAGCATGAGGCCCGGAGTCTTGGTTGCCACCGCCAGGACCGCTCCCGCATTGGCGGAGATAAAGTCCAGTCCCCCGATGGGCACGGGATTCGCCAGCCAAGAAGCCAGCCCATGGCGCGGTCCATTGAAGGTCAGCTCCGCATGATTCAGCGGTTCACCCGATACATCTTTGCGCTCCGCGATCAGGAACTTCAATCCCTCGAAGCCGGTGTTCTCCAACATATTTCCGCGACCTTCGTTGGCAATGTGCCCTTCCATCGCCTGCAAGTCCGCGCCAAAGAGAAGCCCGGTCCCTCCGCTGTATGCCTGGAGCAAGCGCTGTCCAAACGCGGTGGAGTCAAATCCGCCGCCTCCACGGTGAATTTGCAGGTCGAAGTTTTGCAGCGTCTCCAGTTCCGAGGACACCGCAACAAAGTCAGACCGCACCAGCACCAGAAGGCCCTTGCCGGAATCGCCCGGCCGCTGGCTCATCAACTCCTGCTCATCGAGCACATTGATTCCGCCGTGATGCGATCCATTTCCATTTTCCAGTTGCGACAACTGCTGCTTCAAGAAATCCTTGAGTCCCGGCTGCGTAACCTGGGCCACCAGCAAAATCCCTCCCTTGCGGTTTTGGGAATTGGCGGAAAACACGATCTCATCGCCCAGATACCGGCCCAACTGCTGAAGCTTTTGGACTGCATCTTCATAGTTGAAGTTATTGTGATTGTGACCGGACTTTAGTTGCTGGTCCCACCACTCGCGCAATACCGCGCTTTCCTGCAGCTCCTGCTGGAAAAGCTGATCGGCCTGATGAATGGCGTCGCCAAGGTTCGGGATGCCTGCATAAACCAGCGTCGATTGCGGCAGAAGCTTCAATAGATGACTCCCAAACCGCATCCCCGGCATGGCGACGGCCGCAAGCTTGTTCTGCAGATGGGCAAATTCGGCGAGCAGGGCCAGGTGCTTGTCGAGGTTTCCGCTCCAGGCGATCTCATCCTGTACCGGCACCGTACCAATGCTGGGATTGGTTGACACCTGGTCTCCAGGATGGAGGACCTTGGTGGCCGCCGCGGACGCCACCCGCACCTCACCCTCGATCACGGAGACGCGCGAACCTTTTAGGCCGCTGTTCACTGAAAACACGGTTCCGGTTACGGAGACCAGGCAGTCTTTGGCCGCCACGTAAAGATGGCCTGTTTTTCGCTTGGCCGCTTGCACAATGATGTTGCCGCGATCGAGATGAATCGTGGTATCGACGCGGCGCACCGCCACGGAGAACTCCGCATGCTCGCTCATTTCCACCAGCGAGCCGTCACGCAGGCGAAGCATAGCGCGCGCTCCACCGGCCGTGCGAACCTTTTCGCCTTCGCTGATCTCCTCTCCCACTTGGAGAGGACGCTGGCCACGAGCGCTTACAAGATACAAAAGACCGTTGGTGGATTCGACTTGCGCCCGGCTGCCTTCCGGAACGGCAAGCCGTTCCCTGACGAAATAGGAAGAAACAGCTACCACGATTACGGCGGCAGCTACGGCAATCCATCGGAACTGATTCTGTTGAGGCTTCGGCAGTTCGCGGTTCCAGGCAACAAGAGGCGCGCCAATTCCCGTTTCCGCCTCTTTCCGGCAGGAGACACATTCATAAAGATGGTCTTTCACCAGCAGTGCCTTCGACGCAGAAAGCTGGCCCGCCCGATATTGAGGCAGAAGCATCCGCACATTTCCACAGCCGTTATCGAGGCCGGCTTGAGACGACATAATCCGATTGTGGCTTTCCTGGCTTAAGCGCTCTCTGACCCGCTCGCTCGCGGCTTCTATTGCGCCAGGCTCAGGCTGTTCCGCCCGCAATGCGGCCAAAGCCTGATCCAATTTTCCCTGCGGCTTCTCGTTGTTCTGCATTGGGTTATGCATTAGCGTCCACCTCCCGTCGATGCCATGAAGTCTTTTTTAAGTTGAGCACGCGTTCGATGCAGAACCACGGCCACCACCGCCGCAGAAGTTTTCATCAGCCGGGCAATTTCCCCATTGCTGTAATCCTCAATAAAGCGGAGGACAAACATCTCCGCCCAGCGAGGATTGAGTTTTGCCAACGCCTGGCGCAGCCAATCCTGAAGCTCTCCAGGCACCCTTCCGGAAAGTGTTGCTACTTCCGGCAAAGCGGGAGAATCTTCAAGCGGCACGTTTTGGGCGTCTTTTTTCATGCGCAAGGTATCGAGCGCGGCATTCACCGCGGCGCGATGCAAATAGGCGCGCAGATGACGAATCTCCGGCGGTTGATCTTGCCGCAACAACCGCAGGAAGACCGTCTGCAGAACGTCTTCGGCATCGCTGGCATTGCCCGTAATTCGATAGGCAGCTCGAAATACCAGATCTTTATTGTCCATAAACATCTGGTCAAACTCGGGCCGGTCCTCTTCCCTGTCGCTTCTGGGAACGGCTCCGATCTTGGCTTGCGTCATTGGCATGGTGGCCTGCATCGTATTCCAGTGCTCCTCTCTTAACTTCCTTGACGGAGAGAAGAACTTCTTATTAACAGAACCGCAAAATATCGTTCCTGCGCTTCAAGTTACGCTGTAAGGAGGAGGAAAGTTCCCAGGGACCGAATTACGGCGGTTGGTTTTGTGTCCCTAACACTTGATTTCGGATTGATTTTTGGGGTCAGTTGCGAAAATGCAAAAAAATCAAGTGGAATCAATTCAAAGGCAATACTCACCGCGTCTAGATCAAAAGCTCAAGGTCCAGCCTGGTGATTTCGCACAAACATGACCTAGTTTGACCGATTCGTGGCGCTTCCGCAAGGATTTTCCATTGGCCAAAGAGCGCTCTTCCTGACTCGGCATTTTTCTTTTACCGATTAGCGGTTTTGAACTATTGACACCGGAATCGATTCAAATTTGCCGATATGTCCATGGCGGGAGTAGTGGCAATCTGTTAGCCTTATCTGCCCTTTTTTAATCGGGGAGGCCGGGTGCCCTCCTCTACCTTGCAAAACCATACCAGGGAGAAGCAGGGTAATCGGGGGCGAGAGAATCTGATGCAGCAGAGGACGGTCGAGCTACCTTCGGCTTTTAACGTTGCCACGCATTTTGTCGACCGCAACATTCAGGAAGGCCGCGGCCAGAAGGTCGCGATCGAATGCGGCGACGAAAAAGTGACCTACCAAGAGCTTTTTGAGCGGGTCAACCGGATGGGCAATGCGCTGAAAGATCTCGGCGTGCGCTCTGAAGAACGTGTGGCTTTGCTGCTGTTAGATACGCCCGAGTTCGCCTACTGCTTCTTCGGGGCAATCAAAGCCGGGATTGTTCCGGTCCCGATGAACACGCTGCTGAAGCCCGCCGAGTACGAGTACATCCTGAACGACTCGCGGGCAAGAATCGCCATTGTCAGCGAATCCCTCTATCCGCAGCTTCAGGCAATTCCCAAGGCAAATCTTCGCTACCTGGAAACAGTCGTGATCGCGGGCGCGGCCCCGCAAGGCATGGCTTCCCTGCAAAGCCTGCTGAACCTTTTGAACCTGCTGAACCTTTTGGACCATGGCTCTCCAAAGCTGGAAGCGGTGCCCACCTGCAAAGACGACGCGGCCTTCTGGCTCTACTCTTCCGGCAGCACCGGCTTCCCCAAGGGATGCGTCCATTTACATCACGATATGGTGATTTGCTCGGAGCTTTACGCCAAAGCCATTCTGGACATCACGGAAAGCGACCGCTTCTTCAGCGTTGCCAAATTGTTTTTTGCTTACGGCCTGGGAAACGGGCTGTATTTTCCCCTCTCCGTAGGCGGAACCAGCATTCTGTGGCCCGGCTCTCCCTCTCCATTGAACGTCTATGGCGTGATTGAACGCTTCAAGCCGACACTGTTTTTCTCCGTGCCTTCGAACTACTCTTCTCTGCTTGCCTATCGGCGGGAGTCAAAGGAGAACCAAGAAGCAACAGACTTCGATCTTTCCACCGTACGCCATGCGATTTCCGCCGGAGAAGCGCTGCCGGCCGCGCTCTTTCACCGATTCAAAGAGCGATTCGGGGTGGAGATCCTGGATGCGATCGGATCGACCGAAGCCCTGCACATGTTTATCTCGAATCGCCCCGGAGCGGTAAAGCCAGGATCCAGCGGCCAGCTGCTACCAGGTTATGAGGCCCGCGTGGTTGACGAAAGCGATCAACCCGTCGCCGACAACCAAATCGGCAGCCTCCTGATCAAAGGAGATTCGGTTTGCGCCTGCTATTGGAACCAGCACGAAAAGACCAAGGAGACCATTCAGGGACATTGGCTGCGCACCGGCGACAAATACTACCGCGATGCGGACGGCTATTATTGGTATGTAGGACGCACGGACGACATGATGAAAGTGAAGGGTTTGTGGGTGAGCCCGATCGAGATCGAAAACATCTTGCTGGAGCATCCCGCGGTTCAGGAAGCCGCGGTGATCGGTTGCAACGACACCAATTCCTTGCTGAAACCCGCCGCTTTTGTGGTCCTGAAAGGCGATACTCCTTTAAGCAATGAACAGGGAGGCGATCAACTCACCGAGGAGTTAAAGCAGCATGTCCTCTCCAGGCTCGCTCCGCACAAATGCCCACAATGGATTGAACTGCTGCAGGAGCTGCCCAAGACCGCCACCGGAAAGATCCAGCGTTACAAGCTGAGACAGTCGAAAAGCGCGGGCCGCTCTTGAAAACTGCCTGTTTCTGGATTCAGGACCCCGTAAAACCCATCGAATTCTTATCCTTCGGGGTTGTCCATTCCTTCCTTTCGCATAACGTCAGCCGTTGGTGGTAGGATAAAGACTGACACTTAAGTTGTCCTCGACTCAGATAGACAAGTTCCCACCTCCTTGCCTGCCTATTTTTGCTGAGAACAGCCAAATCAAACCAATTCACGCCAGAGGAGTTAAAAGTGAAAAAAATCTACGTAGGCAATTTTTCGTTCAGCATGACGGAACCCGAACTGCGATCTCTATTTGAGCCGTATGGCGCTATCGAGAGCGTTACCGTGACGACTGACCGCGATACCGGACGGTCACGCGGCTTTGGCTTTGTCGCAATGTCCAATGACGACGAAGCGGAACGTGCGATGGCAGCTTTGAATGGCAAGGAAATGGGCGGTCGCGCGCTCACAGTCAACGAAGCAAGGCCACAAGCCCCGCGTAGCGGTGGATTCCGCGACGGCGGCGGCGGGCGACGCAACGACCGCAGTCCCCGTCAACGTCGAGAGCCGCGCTGGTGAACCCGAATGGAGTTGCGCGGCGTCTCCGAGGACCCTCGGAGACCGCCTCAAGCGCAGTGCTGATGGAAACCGTTGTCTGCGGCAATTGCGGCCAACGGTTTGGCATATGCCATAATCCGGGATTTGAAGACGTTGCAATGGCTAAAAAGCAGGCCGCCTGGGTGACAGATCAATTGGTATGGGACCACATTCAGGAGCGGAAACACCACGGAACCACCGAACTCCCAAGGCTGCAATAAAGGTTCAGCCAGCGTAGAATGAGAAGTGATGTCCACACCAAATGCTCAAAAAGCTGAATTACTGCAGAAAACAGCGGATTATTATCGCTACTCGATCGCAAACTACACTCAATTTGCCCGAACCGAACGCAAGCCTCGGACGAAGAAACAGCTCGAACAACGTCTCAAGATCATTCTTCAAGAGATCGAGGCCCTGAACCTGGATCCGGTTACTTAGTTCGCTTCAAGCGTTCATGCGGGAAAGGCAGCAACGTGCAGGATCCTCCCCTGGTGCGTGACTGAATCATATCCAGCCTATCGCTTGAGAGCAGCCAAAATAAGCTGCCATCAGACATAATTCGATGGGGATTTTTTCCGAAAGCGGGCGTTGAGGATTTGCGACGAAGCCGGATCGGGAAGGCATCGGCATGTTGCGAGACGATCGGTCGCCTCGCAACACGCGGCCGGGATTCGAACCGTAGCTATCGAGTTATTTCAATCCATTCCTGAAGACCCAGAAGAGGAAACCGGATAAAAGCATGGAGGCCGGAAGAGTAAGTATCCATGCCATGGCGAGGTTGCGCACGGTACTCCATTGCAAACCGGTGTGATTGGCCGCCATCGTACCAGCCACCCCGGATGAAAGCACGTGGGTCGTACTGACTGGAAGCCCAAAGGCGTCCGCAGCGCCGATCGTCACCATGGCTGTAATTTCCGCCGCCGCTCCCTGACCGTAGGCCAAGTGGGATTTTCCGATCTTCTCACCTACCGTAATTACAATTCGCTTCCACCCAACCATGGTGCCCATTCCAAGAGCCAGGGCCACGGCAACTTTCACCCAGCCGGGGATGAACTTTGTGGCGTTGTCGATATGCTTCTTGTAGTTCTTGAGAACCAGAGCGTCGTCTGCGGCGAATTGCGGCGCGCCGGATTTCTGCATCAGACGCAGGGCCTCACTCACCAGATACATGTCATTGCGGAAGTTGCGGACCCGCTCATTGGGGACTTTCGCGAGTTCCTTGTATATGGATGTTTCGTTGCTTATATCGCTGACTAACTGGCGCATCGCCAAGATTGTGCCGGGCTTTAACTCGCGCGTACGTACGTAGTCGGACACTTCCTGGGTGGGATCCGCTGTCACAGCGGCAGGGGGGACATATTTGTTCAGGGTTTCGACGGTATCCTTGGAAACGGCAATGAAGTCTTGGGTTTGCTTGGCGGTAACCGCGTGGTTGATGGCATAGGAAGTTGGAACGGTGCCGATCAGGATCAGCATGATCAGCCCCATACCTTTTTGACCGTCGTTCGATCCGTGAAAGAAGCTGACCCCGGTGCACGTCAACAGCAGCAGGCCGCGAATCCAGAACGGCGGCGGTTCGGTCCCTTCCGGAGCTTTATAGAGCCTTTCATCTTTAATAATGAGCTTGGTCACCATCAGCAGCAGACCGGCCAGAATGAATCCCACCACCGGAGAAATCAAAAGCGATTTGCCGACATTTGACGCTTGTGCCCAATCTACTCCGCTGGTTCCACTCTTCACCGACATCAATTGATTGGCGATACCTACTCCGATGATCGATCCCACAAGCGTGTGCGAACTTGAGGCCGGCAACCCGAAGTACCATGTGCCCAGGTTCCATATAATCGCGGCCACTAGAAGGGCAAACACCATGGCAAATCCCGCCTGGCTCCCTACCTGCAGGATCAATTCCACCGGGAGCAGTGAGATGATGCCGAACGCCACGGCCCCAGAGGAAAACAGTACTCCAAGAAAATTCCAGGCTCCGGACCAAACCACAGCCACATGCGGCTCAAGCGAGTGTGTGTAGATGACTGTGGCAACGGCATTGGCTGTGTCATGGAAGCCGTTGACAAACTCGAAAGCCAGGGCGACTAACAATGCCAGCCCCAAAAGCAAATAAGGAAAGAAGGATGTGGTTTTGATCCCAGAGAGGTCGCTGGCCAACTGGTAACCGATGTAACTGAAGCCACCAAGTGCGGCAAGTCCGAATATCAGAGTGCCTATTTTTCCAGGGCCCTTGCTGAGTTTCTCCTGTAGTGCCGGTGAGGCGGTGGCCATCGGGTGCTCCATTCAATTCATTGATTTGGGCTTGAGGTAACACGAAAACTTCAGTTGGCTGAAACGATACACGTCCACAGAGCAAGGTTTGTTTAATGTTGTGTGAAAACTTCAGAAGAGCCAGTTTGGCCATGTATGCAAAAAGATGCAGTCCGAATGTACTTTCCAACATGGATAGGACTCGTCGAAATAGGCTTTGGAAGCCGGCCCCTCAACCACGGGAGCCACTGTCGAGAGTTGCGGGCAACAAAGGATCGGAGCTGCGTAAGTTCGTGAAAAAACTGGCTGGGAGCGAGACGTGATCTCCGATTTTTCAATCGACGATGACTGGAGTGGCGACTGGCGTATTGTGGGCTAGGGTGGGCGCTTTACAAAATTAGATCATTCCTCACAAGCCCTTGCGGAACCATATACCCGCGAACGTGTTTCTACCAGTGCAAGGACGAAACAGCTAAGACCCGGCTACCAAGATCGATCGCACGAAAAGCCGAGCGTAGCGGAAAGGAAGTTGTATGAACCGGTTACGAATCTTGCTCATTACCTCCGCATTGATCACAGGAAGTTCAGCATTGGCAGCAGCACAACCTAACGACCGCGACCACGATCGGGAGCGCGACAGAAGGATTTATTTGCGCGATCGGTACGATCACGACCGCGACGATCGTTTCCGCAGATACGACTTCGACCACGACAGATGGCATTTTGATAGGGACCACGATCGCGACGGCCGCTATCGTGGCAATCACTACGACCGGCGTTAGACGTACGGCGGCCGCGGCTAGCAGAGGACGCAGGAGCATGCAAGCGGAGGAGACGCCGAAGCGTCTCCTCCGTTTTCGTTTTAGACAGGAAAAATGTTTTCAGCGTGAGCGTAGCCAGAAAGCAAGATCACTACTTGGCTTTTCCACCTCGGCTTTCGGCTATTTAGTCTTCCAAGAGAAAAGCTGCACCTCCGCTAAACAATTGTCCCCTCGCCAAACAAACATGGGACTGTAGAGCATGTGTCGAGAACAGATTTCCTCAGCAGATGTTCTACTGCCGCAATTTGTCGACACGCTCAACGCAGTCCTAAAAGGGCCTCTCTTCCACCTATCGCCAAGAAGTCCACCTGTTGCTCAACCCAGTCGCTAGTCGTCTCCTAGAGAATCGTCGCCCGGAGAATCAATGAACCATTCCGTACTTGGCCGCTCTCTCATTTCATCTTGTCAATCTTGTTCTCGCGCCCACAACGCCGAAAAAGACAACTCTGAAAACGCTACGACACAACAAATTCCTGACCAACGGGTTTTATCGGAACGGAATCACTGAAAGCAATGACTGGCCGAACAGGAGAACTTATGAAACCGCTGCGAATCTTGCTTGTAGGAGTGGCATTGACCGTTGGCAGTTCCGCCCTGGCCGCCGCCCAAATCTCATTGGCCATCGGCTATCAGGATGGGGACCGCGACAGGGACGCTTATCGTGACGGATTGCGTCAAGGACGGTGGGACGCTGAGCATGACCGCCGGATGAATAGCTGGACAGAACGCTGGAGGGGAGACGACTATCGCGCCTATGAAGCCGGATATGAACGCGGCTACCGGGACGCCTGGCGGCGCGGCGAAGAGCCACGCTACGAATTCCGCCCACGCGAGATCGGTTACCACGACGGCTTAAGCGATGGAGCCCGGGACCGCAGTACCGGACACAGCTTCCGCCCAACCCACGATGACAAATACGAAGATGCAGATCGCGGCTATAACAAACATTTTGGCGGCAAGCAGGAGTACAAAGACCTTTACCGCGAAGGATATCGAGAAGGATACCGCAAAGGGTACGACGAGCATCGCTGGTAGGACAGCAAGCAACTGACCCCTCAACCGGATTCCATCCTGGCGCAAGCCGGCAGCGGATGGAATCCGGTTCGTCTTTTGTTTTTCACCAGGTGTTTCTCACCGGGTATTTCTCACCGGGCCTCGCCGTTCAGTTTGCCAGCCAGACCCGATTATTATGCAGATCAAGCGTGAGTACCGCGTGCCTGAAAAGCTCATGTCCGACGGTGCCATCAAACATTCCGTCGGGCAGATGAACGGCGGGGGTCGCAAAATAAACGGGCGCAGGCTTTGCCAGGACGTTTCCTGCAAACGCTTCGGTGGACGCCTTCCCTTCCATCATATCCACTCCGCCGTCGGTATATTTGAAAAACCGCTTTTCCGCCGAATGGCTCTCGCGATCAAGGCCCAGCTTCGTCACCGATGTGGGATAGATCAGCATGGTCCCGGAGAAGAGCGTATCGATCTGCACGGCAACCTCCTTGCCATTCACGGAGAACTGCGTGGCGACCACAATCGGCGGCCCTTTTTTTCCGAACGTAGGGAAGGTCAATTCGCCGCATTTCACCGGGCACGCCACATCGGAAACAAGCGGTTCCGAAAAAGAGACTGTATGCTTCTTGTAGTCCATTTCAAGAAGCCGATTCTTGAAGGCCGTATAAGCGAGCGTTCCCTGCGCCGCCGGCATCTGGTCTTTCTTGATGTACTCTCCGATATCCGCCACCAGCACCTTAAGATCGCCAAGAGCTCCATTGCCTACGTTTGCACCCTTGAGAATGGCTTTGCTGTAGCCAGGAAAAGGCTTTCCATCCTGGCCCATCACCGGCTCAAGGGAGAGACCCAGATCTTTGGCAACGGCTGCATCCAGCATCGAGTTGACATTGCCTGTGTCGATCAGCATACGCAGATGTTTTCCGCTCGCCAAAGTGACATCCACGCACGGAAGGCCGGAGCACTCGAGCATAGGACCACCCGCGAGAGCAGGCGCCTGCGCGTAGGCTTGCGAACCAGCCACCTGGAAAATGCCAAGAAGAATGAGAATGATTGAAACAGGGGAAGAGAGTTTGAACTGCTGCAACGAAACCTCCGATTGGTTAATGGTTTCGACGTTTTGCAGCATCATTGGTAAGCAATGTGGAGAGGATGGGACGCTTATCGACTCCTGGGTTCCAAGCGTTAGGCATTTGGAATCGATGAATTATATTCTGCTCTTCCATTACGCAGTCCAAAAGCAGTTGGGGAGACACCCAAACAACTCGCGCCACCAGCCGACATTTTTGGCAACAATTTGTCTTATGATCCACAAGGCTGTAGGGAGGACAGGAACTCAATTTGTCGGCCGTGGGTGCTTGACTAAAATACTGTATGGGCCAAAATCGAATGCGCTTCGAGAATCGCTAGATCGCAACCAGTTAGGAGTTGGAGGCGCTCCGTGCTGCTGCTGGCGGTAAGACTGCGGATTTATCGACTTCGGGTTCTTGCGACAAGCCCAAATATGCCCTAATGGAATGCTCGCGCCAGCGCTCCCGCTGAGCTACACAGAAGTAATCACCGGTTGAGCCAAGTTCTCGCATCTTCGCTTCCATCCGATCAGCGAATGCTTCGGCTTTCTGTTTCCTTTTGACGTCGTCTGCCATTGAGATTCCTCATGCTAATGCTACTAGCCCAAAAATCGCAAGAAAAACTCACCTAGGGCTGTACTGAAGTGCAATTATTTCGTGTCGCTCCGCCTAACCCCTTGTCAATCAATAATTTAGCGGAATACGGTACGCTGACGTTCCGGAACCGCTTTCAGGGTTCTTGTACCGTTCTGTAATTGTTTGATCCGTTCACGCGCTAAGGGGATGTCAGCCTCCGACAGCGACGCACGCTTCCGCAAGACCTGTATTGCCACGTAGCGTACAAAAACACGTACCAACTGCCATATAAGCGAGTGTGCCTCACAGCCATCAAATGCGTAAAGCGCTTGTGGACTGATATTTTGATTTCCCACATGGTCCAATATCAGCTTGCCGAAAAAGTTCACATATCTGTCTTGTTCATCGACAGCAACAACCAAGGTCTCGCTTGGCGCACCCAGAAAGTATTGTGTTAGAAGATCGCAACATGAATTAAATCCTTTCTGTCGGTCTTTGACATCTCCATTTTCGGGATCGGTAATTGCGTCGATACACAATAAGGTCACGATGTCGGAGAAGTCTTGCTTGTTCCGTTCATAGAGAGCCAGAAGGTTCGTTCCTTCCAGGCGTTTCTGGTCAAGGACGCTAATATCCAAAGGTACAGCGAAGGGGATAGCGATAGTCGATTTGGTTTCAGGCGCTTGGGACACGGGGGCTTTCAGCTTTCTTGGGAAACGTGCACTACAATATAGCCCGTAACACAACAAATGACTACGAGCACCAACATAGCAAGCACAATGGATGCGAAACCTAGGAGGGGAAATCCCCACGCAACGGAAGAGAATGCCGCAACTGCGAGAATCGCTGCCAAGAGAACAATGCCAGCCGTTCCATAAAGGGCAAGCCTCAGTTTTTTTCTGAGGACATAGAGTCCAGGGCCAGCGTCTCTTATGCCAAGAAGAGCGTTAAAAAGGAAGGTGAATGCCGCAAATCCTAGGGATACCATGGATAATCCCCCTGCTGCGATTCCCTTGACAATGGGATCTTCCCATTTGGGGAACGGAGTCGTATCTGCTCGTTGAGGGCTGGACGTAGGACTAGGAGTTGGCATTGGTGGAATTGGGGTTGGGGTTGGTGAAAGATGGGATTGGGCACTCGGTCCACTTACGGGTTTCTTTCGGGTCGGGTGCGGGGATGTGCTGTTGCAACAACATCTTCCCTGATTGGGCTGGGGCTTGTCGCTTGGATCATTCCGCAACGTGTCGAGTCCTTTGCATTTTTCCGAAACGCAGCAAATGCACATCCAGAGCAGCAATACGATACGCCTTCGTTCCATTGGTGTACTTGACTGTTTAGCGTTCAACGTGGACCAACCAGCTTCATGCTGCTGTAGCAAAAGGAGCCTACAATAACATACTCGTAGTTGTCTTCAGGAATCGCTTCTGACAAATCTATAAACCGAAGCCTTTGGCTGTCTTCTGTTCTCTTTAATGCTCTCGTTTCGGCAATGACCTTCTCATTCACTACATCTCTCGTTTGCAATGGTGGCCTGCCCGTTCGAGCCGTCCCCGATGAAAGAAGAGGGGGCTAAAGCAAAAATATGGATAGTTTGGCTGGCGTTTGATTCTGACTGCACTGTCCTTTGCTACATACTGCTAGGGTTTGCCGAGTCACTCAGGATCAAGACGAGCGGAGGGCTTCCACATTAAGAAGTTATAATCTTGAAGTGCTAGACTCCTGATGCCCAATTTGGTACTCCAAAATTAAGATCGCGATTTCACCTCTTCAATTTAAATTCGAGGCAGAACACTATTGAAGGAACTATTGACAAGATTCTAACCCTGCCTTAGCCTCCTATTCGCTTCTCTTTTTTGATTTTGCTTAGGAAGATTCGCCTTCAAGCGGCCTGATTCCCCCGTGTCTGCATTAAAATCAGGACGCATGATGAGATCGAAGAACGTTGATGCACCCAGGCGCGGCGTTGTTTTTTCGTCAATTTGTGCCAGAGGCAATGATGAATACAAACGCAGTCGCATTGGTTGCGGCAGTGACTATTCCCCAGCGGGCGGCAGACATCCGCGAAATTCCCCGAGCCATTACCTGGCTGCAAATCAGATCGGACCTTATTGGAGACATCCCGGCCGATTGGCTGCGGGACAACTTTCCCGGGAAGCTCCTCTATACGCTACAAAGTAGCAGGGCCGGAGGCGAGTTTGACGGCCCCTTGAATGAGCGGCACAGCCGGCTAGCCGCGGCAGCCAAAGAATACGATTTGGTCGAACTGGAGTGCGAGTTGGACCTGACGCCGGATCTTCTGGCGGCGATTCCCGCAACCAAGCGGCTGATCTCATGGCGAGGCTCGGCGACTTGTGAATCCGATCTTCATGCCGTTCTTCATTCCGCTTTGGGTCGCATTGAAACAACGCCCGCGCGTTACTACCGCTTCGTTACCTGTGCATCCAAAACGAGCGATGGGCTGTATCCGCTTCTACTATTGCAACGCCTTAAACGTGCCGACGTGATCGCTTACAGCGATGGCCCCTGCGGATGCTGGAGCCGACTGCTTTCGCCCTACTTCGGTGCTCCGCTTATCTTTGGTCAACTCGATCATGGTCAACTCGATCATGGCCAACTCGATCGGGGTCAACTCGATCAGGGCCAACTCGATCAGGGCCAACTCGATCAGGGCCAACTCGATCAGGGCCAACTCGACAATCCTGATCCACAAAGCGGCATTCCGAAGGTTCAAAGACTTATCGCCGACTATGGCTTCCCTGCCCTTTCCCCCTTACAAAAACTTTACGGAATGGTGGGAAACCGCATTTTCCAATCTCCCTCGCCCAGATTGCACAATGCCGGATATCGGTTGCTAAACAGCCCGGCCTTGTTCCTTCCGTTTCACACGGAGAATTTTCAGGAGTTCTGGGAAGAGATGATTCAGACCCCAGCCATGAGCGAGTTGGGGCTTTCCATTGAAGGACTGGTGATCGTATCGCCCTATAAAGAAGCTGCCCTCCCTGTGGCCGACGTATGCAGCCCCATGGTACGGAAGGTGGGAGCGTGCAACGTCTTTGCGCGGCAAGGCGATCTGTGGGAGGCTTCCACAACCGATCCAGAGAGTATCGCAAAGGTGAAGAAGGCCTTCCCGTTGAAAGCCGCCGTTGTAGGCTGCGGGGGCGCCGGACGGGCAATCGCAGCCGCTTTGCATGAGGCAGGGGCGGAAGTTACCCTGGTGAATCGAGGGTGGCAGCGCGGACACTATGCGATGGAACTTTTGAGATTGCCTTTTGTTCCGCTTTCCGAGTTTCGCGCCGAGAGATTCGATCTAGTTGTAAATGCCACGCCCGTAGGGCGCGATCACGACGGTTTTCCCTTTATGATCGATTCCCTTCGTTCGGGAACTCAGCTCGTCGACCTGGCTTATGGAGCCCAACCAACTCCCTTAGTTTCCACCATCATGGCACGGGGAGGTTCAATGATTGACGGTCACGATGTGTTGCTGATGCAAGTACGCAAGCAGTTTCAAATCATGACCGGCATGGAGATGCCGGCCGCAATCGGCCGTTCGGCAGTATTAGCCGGGAATACCGCCAATTTTTCCTTTCAGGATGCAATCTTGCAATCCGCGCCGCACAGTGCAGAGACATGCGAATGCAGCTTTTGAACCAGCAAAGTCTAACCCCAGGGAGAAGGAACGCAATGGAAGCGAACTCCTGCGCAGCCCAACCAACGAACGCGGAGCACGAAGAATCGAAATGAACCCTGCCACATCCGCAGAATCAGATCGAGCACAGCAACAAATCGTCGCCCGCATGCGCGACCTGGCGCAAAACCATTTTGCGGCACGCGCGGAAACCTATGATCGGACCGCCTCATTCCCGGCGGAGGATTTCCGCGACCTTTTTGAAGCGGGGCTGCTCTCTGCCGCCGTACCCAAGAATCATGGCGGCCTGGGCCTCGGGCCTTTCAGCGGCAACGTTTATACCTTGTGGCTAACGACGAAGGAAATTGCCAAGGTCGATCTTTCACTCGCACGCTGCTGGGAGGGACACGCCAACTCGATGGTGCTGATTGGCGGCATCGCCAACGACACCCAAAAAGAGCGCTGGTTCGATGGGGTCGTGAAAAACGGAGATGTGTGGGTGGCATGGAGCGGCGAGCCCCAGGCCCGCGCCTCCACAGAAAAGATGAAATTCGGAACCACAACCACCAAGGTCAAGAACGGCTATGTGGTAGATGGCACCAAAGCTTTCGCCACAAGCGCAGGAGGCGCGCGGTGGGCCATCCTGCTGGTGAGCACTGCTGGACCTGGAGGCGCGCGGCATAGCACCGGCAGTGTGGAAGCGCAGCTTTTGCTGGTTTGCGATCTCTCCGATCCCTCCATCAGCACGGACCATTCCTGGTGGGACCCGATAGGCATGAGAGCGACGGCCAGCCATGTTGTCCGATTCAATCAGACATTCATCCCGGATGAAAACATGATCGGCCATCCGGGACAGTACCTTCTCGATGGCTGGCAGACATGCTTTATTCCGCACTATGCCGCGACTTTCATGGGGGCAGCCGAAGGCGCTTACGAGTTTGCATTGGAATACGTTCGTTCGCAGAACAAAGGCGCCGACCCGTATGTTCAGCACCACATTGCGCAGAGTGCCATCAATGTTGAGACCGGCCATCTGTGGCTGCGACACGTAGCGCAGATGTGGGAAACCGGGCAGCACGACGCAGCCCAGCTTGCCGGAAGCCGCGCCCGCCACACGATCGAACATCTGGCGGAGGATACGGTGAAACGCGCTATTCGCGCCTGCGGCGCTCGAAGCCTCAACAGGCCAAGTCCGCTGGAACGCATCTATCGCGATCTATCTTTTTACGTTCGTCATGACAATGACGATCATCTGCTGGCAACGATCGGCAAATCGCTCCTTGGCCAGCAACACGATCCTTCATTCTTCAAACCATAAGGAAGCGAGAGTACGGGGCCATGATCTTGACGTCTTCAATCGTCAAATTTTCAACAATCAAATCTTCAAGATTCAAGTTGCGGCCATCGATCACTTCTTGCGAGCCGTATAGGCCCACCGTCCACGGGAACGATCGAATGTCGCATCCGCCAAGCTCACTTCGGTTGATTGGAGTATGCCTCCTTCTCCTTACTTTCTTTACTTTGGCCGGATCTCCGCAGGCCGCGGCACAGAACGAGGAATCGACAGTCTCGGTACTCTACGCCGGCTCGCTGGCAGCCGTGATGGAGAACGGCGTTGGACCGGCCTTTACGAAAGCTACAGGGTACGCCTTTCAAGGGGAAGCGCAGGGGTCCCTGGGAGCGGCGCAGATGATCCGCGACCATGTACGCACTCCCGATATCTTTATCTCGGCCGATCCCATGGTGAACGTGAGTGTGCTCATGGGGCCGAACAACGGCAACCTGGTCAAATGGTATGTTCCTGTGGCTTCCTCGCAATTGGTGTTGGCCTATAATCCGCGCAGCAAGTTCGCGGCAAAATTTGAACAGGCCAGCACAGGGAGGCTGCCCTGGTATGAAATCCTGGAAACGCCCAGCGTGCACTTTGGGAGAGGCGATCCCACCATCGATCCTAAAGGTTATCGAACACTCTTCTTGTTCAGGCTGGCCGGCAAATACTACCATCGGCCCGAAATTCCTAAGCTATTGGGCGAAGCGGAAAACCCGGACCAAGTTTTTCCGGAAATCGTATTGATGGCCCGTGTGGAATCGGGGCAATTCGACGCGGGAATTTTCTACAAGCATGAGGTTATCGCGCACAAACTGCCCTATCTCGAACTGCCTCCAGAGATCAATCAGGGAGACGCGCGTTTCGCCAGCCTCTACGCCGAGGAGTCTTACACCACGCCATCCGGCCGACATGTGCAAGGCTCGCCGATCCTCTTCACCATCACCATTCCCGAAACGGTTCGACATCGGGAAGCTGCAATCAAGTTCGCAACGTTTCTTTTATCTTCTAGCGCCCTGCTGAAAGATTTTGGGTTTGGAATGGTCGACCATCCAATTGCAGGGGACACAAGCCTAGTTCCCGCCCAGTTGCGCGAGCTGATCGCAAGGAACACCAAACCATGAAACGGATCAACATCACTTACATTGTCTTTGGATTGTTGGGCGGCCTGCTGCTTATCGATTTGGTTCTGCCGGTTGCTTCGTTAATGTTCAACATCGAGTGGGCGACCTGGGGCGCCGCATTGCGCCATGCTGATGCCATCAAAGCATTGAAGGTCTCCGTGGTCTCGTCGCTCCTTACGGTTGCAATCATGGCCCTTCTCGGGATACCTGCCGCCTACGTGCTGGCCCGCACCGAACTTCCTTTCAAACGCTTGTGGATCAGCCTGATTTTTCTTCCTCTCGTTGTACCGGACTTGGCCGGCGGCATCCTTCTTCTGCAGACTTTTGGGCCTTATGGAATCGTTGGCGGGTCTTTTGAAGCGCAAAACATCAGGCTTACCAACAATCTCGCAGGCATCGTTCTAGCACAACTCTTCGTAGCCGCGCCGTTTGTGATTATCTCGGCGCTTGCGGGCTTCAGAAGTGTCGACACAAAACTGGAATGGGCGGCAGCAACACTTGGGGATTCACGCTGGGAGATCTTTCGGCGTGTCTCTTTGCCTTTAGCCTGGCCCGGCATTGCTTCCGGGCTGATGCTTGGATGGATCAGAGCCCTGGGAGAGTTCGGCTCTACACTCATTATGGCGTACAACCCCCACACCTTGCCGGTCTACATGTGGGTCAAGTTTGAATCCGATGGATTGAGAGGGGCCTTGCCGACTGCGTTCTGCCTGGTATCGATGGCGGTTATTGCAGTGGCAGTTTCGATGCTAATCAGCCGCCTGACCGGATATGCAGACGTTGTTCCGCCTCTCAGCAAGGCAATGACCAGCGAACGATAAAATCATTTTGTACTATTCTGGGCAGCCAATCCGAAGCGCTAAGAGGACGATGGGTTAACACGAGTTGCGCACAAGGCCATCTCTTTTATTACACCGTCTCTTTATTAGACCATCTCAATTCGACCCTCTCATTCGCGCAACTCCTCAGCATGCTGCTCAAGGTATTCCACCACCTTGGCTACCATCTGCTTCTCGCCGCCGTAGCTCAGCTTTGCGGCAGCATCGGCGAGCGGTAACCAATAGGCGCGGGTGACCTCATGCTTCATCTCCTCCGTTATCTCACCTATGGACCCCGACCGATACTTCATCAAATAGAAGGTTACGATCTTGAATACCTTTTCTCCGTTGGCCCATTTGCGCTGGTAGACGTATTGAGTGCTTGCCAGCTTAGCCACCATTTGCGCGTGGATACCGGTCTCTTCCAACACTTCTCGCTTTGCCGTCTCTTCAGGCTTCTCGCCTGCGTCAATATTCCCTTTAGGTAGGGCAATCACTGCTCTGTTTGTATCCGGTTCGCTGGCACGAGTGGGCTCAATCACAGCGATCCACCACTTGCCGCCCACCTCCCGCAATACGACTGCGCCCGCCGAAAATTCACGAAGCATTTGGCCGCCACGCCCTCTTTCGCAATATTTGGTTGCTCAGCAACCAAGTAATCCAATCCAAGACATTACCAAAGTTATCAATTTCTTTGGCATTCATGCATCACTACCGAGAGAAACTATTGCATGATTGCATCGTTTATAGTTGCATAGGGCATCACAAAGAGTAGTTGAGGCAGCGGAAGCCCGCTACGTTGGGAGCGCGGTTTTGAAAAACCCACTGAATAAGCTTGTGCGCTCGGTCCAGGCGTTCGGCCGTGAATTCAAGCGACCGTCCCCGGAAGAGTCTCCGGCGGAACCTTCTCGCAGGCCTTTGATCGGCTTGGCTCTGGGCGGCGGCTTTGCCCGCGGCCTTGCCCATATCGGAGTCCTCAAGGTTATCGAGCGCGAAAAAATTCCGATTGACTTTATCGCCGGCACCAGTGTCGGATCCGTGATCGGCGCGTCTTTTGCCAGCGGCATGAGCGCCACGGAAATGGAAGAGATCGCATCCCAGGTGCGATTTAAAGATTTTTCCCGGTGGAGTTTTTCGCGCCTAGGCCTCTTCAGCAACGACAAGATGACGGTTTTCCTCAAGAAGATCTTGCGCTGCAAGACCTTTGAAGAATTGTCGATTCCCATGGCGGTGGCGGCTACCGACGTGATTACCGGCGAGCCCGTTATTTTTACCAGCGGCGACCTGGTCGATCCTGTGAGAGCAAGCTGCGCCTATCCGGGCATGTTTCTGCCTGTAAACATCAACGGCAGGCTGCTCGTAGACGGCCTTTTGGCCCATTCTGTTCCGGCCGCCCCTTTGCGGCAGATGGGGGCGGAGCGCATTGTATCCATCCACCTCAGCGCCCACTGGATGAAATCCAAGGGGCCCCGGCACGTATTCGATGTAATCGGCCAGTGCTTTTCGATTGCCCAGGAAAGAATGTGCGAGATCTGGAAGCCAATCTCCGATCTGGTTCTAGAGCCTGAAATCGGAGAGTTCAGCTACGACGATTTTGTGCGGGCTCCACAACTTATCCAGGCAGGTGAAGCAGTTGCGGAGGCGGCCATCCCGCAGATCAAGGCGTGGCTGCCGGCAGAGGCCGCCGAGCCTGGAAAAGCCGCCGGTGGCGCTTCCGTGGCAAGCGCAACGGCCCTGGCAAAATAATCCCGGTTCTTAGAGTCATCCTGCGTTCAACGGTAAAGCGGGATCATGCGGGCTTATCATTCCATGCATTCCGTGCGGGCCATGCGGGGCTTATCATGCAACGAAGCTCCATTCAACGGAAGCTCGATTCAAAGAAGCTCAAAGTTAAAATGCGCCAAAGGCTCGTCTTCAGGCGATGAGACATAAAGGATCACGCGACTGGTTATGGGGAGATCGTTGACTCTAAACGCGATCCGAAAGACCCGCTCGTCATAGGGAACGTCCGAGGGCACTCCGATACTCTCAACCACCTGCGGCTGAATTTCCTCAACCTTGAGGCCATCGTACGATTTAAGCCGGAACTTAAGTTCCAGAAGGAAATCGGAAGGCAGGGAGTCGGTGGTGACAACATCCAGAGGAGCGGTTACGAGAGTTTTGCGCAGAGTCGCGGTGATGCGAAAGCTAAATTCTTCCGGAAATCGTTCCAGATAGCTGCCATCCGCGGAAACAACCTTGGCTTTCAGCCCCTCGGCGACTTGATGAGCACCTTCCACCTCAGGGCACTCAATCAACCCAAGCAAAGAGACAATAGCGCCCGAGGGCTTGAGGGTCACAATGTTGTAGCCCGCGGGAATGATTCCATGATACGTTCCCTGCCCCGGCGAGTTTGGCAGCGCCTTTCTCGATCCCGCCATGCACAGTCCAGCCGCCAGCATCCATCCGATGAGGCATTGACGGGAATAGGCGGATCTTCTCATTCGGCCGAGTCACCAACTTTGTCTTATTAGGGGGGCGGTATCTGGCGTGAAACGTTCCGGCGTGTTACATAAGAACTAAGATTCAACGCCATTCATCATAAGAAAGGAAGACCGCGAAAAAAGATGCTTCGGTTGCTATGTATTACCGCTCATCCCGATGACGAGGCTGGAGGTTTTGGAGGAACCTTGCTCCATTATGCCGAAAAGGGCGTCGAAACACAGGTCATCTGTCTGACACCCGGACAGGCGGCCACCCATCGGGCCGCGGCAAAATCGGACGAAGAGCTGTCCGCCATGCGAAAGCGGGAATTTGCAGCTTCCTGCGATCTGCTGCGCGTCTCAAAGGGCCTGGTGCTCGATTATCCCGACGGAAAGCTGGACCGGGAAGATTTCTATCCCGCCGTGGAGGATCTAACCCATCGCCTCCGCGAGTTTCGCCCCCATGTCGTTATGACATTTGGGACAGAGGGAGCATTCACAGCCCATCCCGATCACTCGATGGTTTCGATCTTTGCCACGATGGCATTTCATTGGGCCGCCCGCGATATGAGGTTTCCGCAGCAACTGACGAATGGACTGAAGTCATATCAGGCACAGAAGCTGTACTACGCAACCGCGCTCTTCACCATGCCGGACCGTCCACGAGTCTCTTTGCCGCCGGTCACAACAGTCATTGAGATCGGGACCCGCGGCAGCGAAACCAAAATTGCGGCATTCCGATGCCACACCTCACAGGCTCCGCTTTTCCCCTATTTCGAATCAACGGTACATAAGCGCAGCACCCAAGAACGCTTTCATCTGGCGGCCTGCGCCATCCCAGGCGTGTTAGAGAATGAGACCGATTTGTTCTCGGGTGTGAAGGAAGATTGAACATCAACAACCATCCGCAATGCCGATGGCGAGAATGTTTTAAGTTCCCCGAATGAGCGCAACGTCTTGTTCAACGGCCCAAGCTTGCAGATCTCTTCCACTGAGCGCGCAAGCCATCATTGAGGGAAATTGATCGGGCGTGCATGCAAATACAGGACATCCAAAGCTTGCAATGGCCTCGGCGTGTTTCGCTTCATAAGCCGGATGTCCCGAGTCAGAGAGCGCCAGCAGAACGATCAGGTTCACACCGCTTTCCTTGATGGCCACTGCGCGGGCCAGCATTGCGTTTGCATCTCCTCCCTCGTATAAGTCGGTAACGAGGACAAGATGAGTCTTCCCCGGATTCTCAATCTGCTTTTCGCAATAGGCAAGAGCGGCGTTGATGTCCGTGCCTCCGCCTAACTGGACTCCAAAGAGCACCTCCACAGGGTCTGCCAGCTGGGCGGTGAGATCCATAATCGACGTGTCGAAACAGATGAGTTTTGTCGATAACCCCGGAATCGACGCCATTACGGCTGCAAAAATCGATGAGTACACGACCGACGTCGCCATGGAGCCCGATTGATCGACACACAGGACAACATGATCGAGTTTGGCGCGGGATTTGGTATGGCGAGAATATCCCACCAGAGTCTCGGGTACGACCGTACGATGCTGGGGCTGATAATGGCGCAAATTTGCGCCAATGGTTCGCGGCCAGTCGATATCCGCGTGACGCGGCCTGCGGGTCCGCTGAGAACGGTTCAGAGCGCCCCTCAGGGTTTCGCGCGTGTTGTGCTCAAGCCTGTTCATGAGATCGTCCACCACCTTGCGAACGACCTGCCGCGCCGTCTCCATCGTCTTGCCTGGAATTGCGGCGCGCAGCGCGATCAGATCGGCGACAAGATGAACATCCGCCTCCAGAGTCGAAAGAAATTCCGGCTCGAGCATCAGAGCCTTCAGGTTCAATCGCTCAAACGCATCTTTCTGAACGATTTGGACGACCGAAGCGGGAAAAAATTCGCGAATATCCCCAAGCCATTTGGCAACGCGTGGAGAGGACGCGCCCAATCCTCCCCTACGCTTTTCGGTGGATTGATCGTAGAGCGCCGCAAGCGCGGCATTCAGACGGCGGTCACGATCGGATAGCCCGCCCTCTTCCTCTTCATTCTCAGCGCCCACGGCGAGTTGCCAACGCCTCCATCGCTCCTTTTGAGAAATCATGAGGGCTCCCCGAGACCGAGGATCTTGTAGAGTAGCGGCAGAGCCGCCGCAAAGGCAGGATTCAATTCCGCGGCCAGAGGCGGGGCCGCTGAGGCACCCTGTTGGCGGCCACGTCGAACGTTCTCCAGAACGCGGCGACGGGCAACCGTATCGAAGCTCGACATGCTTCGGCGGAGTAGCGGCAGAGAATCGTTAAAGTCCGTTTCGTTGAGCGCGCAAAGCCATGAGTCGAGCAATTGCAGAAGAGGTTCATCTTGCAGGAGCACCTCCGATCCTCCACGCAAAAATCCCTCCAGAAAAGCGCCCGACTCTTTCGGCAGCCGCGAGCCCGTATGCCGCTCAAACTCGGTTGCAACACTCTCCAGCCCCCAGGCGCGTACGTCATGCAAACGGCGAAGGCTCAGTCCCGCAATCGACGATGTAACCTGGTCGTCTCCCACTATCTTTCCCAGTTCCGCTCTCCATGCGGCAGTCAGAGCCTCATCGCCGAAGAGCCGCAGCGCTTCGTCATAGGATTCCATCGCCGAAAGGCGGGTAGCAGCCACCGCTTCATCCAATCCTCGCGAACCAATTCGAACCCCGGCGTTGACCTCGACACTCACCGAGAGTATCAACGAGCGTAAGGCATCTTCCGGCAGCCTGCGAGCAGCTCCATAGCGCAGCACCCGCACCAAAGGAGACACTGTGTTCATCAAGTCGGTAATGTCGCTGGAGCTTACCGCTACATCCTGCAGCCGTTCGATGCACGTGGTAGCCGCCTCAGGCAAGTCCGCCACCAGCACGCTCTGGATAAGAGCGGCAATCTCCGCGATTGAAGTTGTTTCGCGCGCTTTCTTCACCGTGGCATTTGCAGCGGCTTGCTCGATGGTCACGCCGAAGACCAGCGCCTCCGCAAGCGAAACCGAATACCTCGGGTCCCATTGGATGACCCATACCTCACGGAACGTACCCCGGCCCGCCTGAGCATCCATCAACTTACCCCAGGGAACAGAAATCAAATTCAGGCGGTGCAGCAGAGTTGACTTCAGCAGGCCAGCCTCGGAGCGAAGATCGAGTTTAACCTCCAATTCAAGGTCTTGGGGCTTCAGTCGCGTCTTGCGTTGCCAGGCGGCGAGGTCGCGCGCCAGCGGATTTTGGGGAACGCGCTCGCCTATCTCGCCAATAGACTCTCCGATATACAACTTGCGTTCCAGCATCGCCAGTTGAACGGGGTTCCCATCACACATTGCGGCCAGCGACGCCTCGCGCATCTCAGCCATGCCGGGCATCGGCAAGTCGCGGAGCGCAGCCAGCCCGAGAGCTAACCGTGTGGCTTCGATTGCAGAAGCAGTCGAGGTCATATAGCCTTCTTCACGAAGCTTGAACGCAGTGCGCGACTGCCATACGGAGGTAAACTCTTCCGGGCTGAACTGGCCGTTGCGCGTATACAAACGCCACAGATGGCGATACCATCCTGGCGAAATCACTCCCGCCCGATAGCCCGAGAGTGCGCTAAGGCGGCTGTCTGTCCACGGTACCCATGTTGCTTCAATTTTGATTCGCGGCAGATCTTTGACAAGCGCGCGGTCGTCCGCCGGCTTTGTCACCTGCCGCAGGCCGCTGGTATGCCAGGCGCCAGTAACAACGGCGATATTCCCTTCAAACTCCTTCACCGCCACCCGTATGTTGGAACGCATAAAAGCTTCGCGCTGAAGATTGCGGGTTGCCCTTTCTCGCGCCACGTCTTCAGAAGCTACTTCCGGCGCTACGTCAGAAGACTGCTCCTGACCTTCCTGGGCGCGCGCCTCGGTCATGGCAGCCTCGATGGCCGCAAACACGGAGAGGGCTTCTTTTCCACGCGCTTCCGGCCCAAGGGCCTCTTGCCCAAGCGCTTCTCGTCCGCCGGAGCCATGCTGTTCAATTAAGGCGTTCCAAAAGGTTTCACCGTCTTCGTATCCGGCTGCGCTCGCCAACAGATCGAGAGCATCCACGCGTGCAGGCGGCGGTGCGTTTTCGGTCTGCTCCTTCGCAGAGTTTTCCGCCGCAGACTTTTCCACTGCGAGCGACACAGCCGCAGGCCAATCGCAAAAGCGGACCGGACGCCCGTGTTTCAGCGCCCATTGAATCGCCTGCCACTCGGGAGAAAACTCGGCAAACGGCATAAAGGAGGCCAGGCCCGGTTCGTCCGCAGCATGCAACAGCATGGCAACAGGCGGTTTCAAATCCGGATCGGCCACATACTGGATCAGTTCATCGCCCTCCGGCGGGCCTTCCACCAACAGGCATGCCGGATCGAGCAGGTCGAGGGCCTTGCACAGCAAAGCAGCAGAGCCCGGCCCATGATGGCGGATTCCGAGGATGTGGACGCGCTCGGAGGCAGGAGCAGGCATCGCGCTAGAGAACCTCACGTATGGCTGAGTAGAGGTCGGACCAACCGTCGCGCGTGCGCAGGACGCTTTCGAGGTACTCCTGCAAGGCAATTGTGTCTTGCACGGGATCTTTCACCACCGCGCCAACAATGTTCGGGGCAAGGCTTTCCGCCGTGATGGCTCCATTGCCGAAGTGCGCCGCAGATGCCCATGCGCTTACCCCGACGGAAATCGCTTCCGCTGTGGAGAGCGAGCCGGTGGAAGACTTAAGCTTTGTTTTGCCATTCAGCGTCTTGCCGTCGCGCAACTCGCGGAATACCGTTACGACGCGCTCTAACTCCTCGTGGGCAGGCCGTATCGGCGGCAACTGAAGCCCGGAACCGATCTCGCCGACGCGCTTTACCACGATTCCAGTTTCCTCTTCCAGGGTGGCAGGAGATGGAAGCACAACAACGTTGAACCTACGCTTTAAGGCAGATGAGAGATCGTTCACACCTTTATCGCGATTGTTGGCGGTCGCAATCACGTTGAATCCACGCTTGGCCTCGATCGCCTGGTTGAGTTCGGGTATCGGCAGCATCTTCTCGGAGAGAATCGTGATCAGCGTGTCCTGCACATCCGATCCCATACGCGTGAGTTCCTCAAGACGTACGAGGCTGCCTTCCTCCATGGCCCGCGCCAGGGGAGTCATCACCAAGGCTTCGCGCGACGGCCCTTTGGCCAACAGCAGTGCATAATTCCATCCATAGCGAACCTGGTTCTCGTCTGTTCCCGCCGTACACTGGATCATGCGCAGGGACGATCCCGAAATCGCCGCAGCCAAATGCTCCGAAACCCACGATTTTGCCGTTCCCGGCGATCCAAGCAAGAGCAATGCCCGGTCGGTGGCGAGAGTCGCAATTGCAGTTTCAATCAAGCGGCGGTTACCGACATATTTGACGGAGATCGGGGTACCATCCGCAGCCTTGCCGCCAAGAATGTAGACAGCGACGGCCTTGGGAGAAAGACGCCAATTGGCAGGGCGAGAGAGCTTGTCTCCCGAGGCAAGCGCCGATAATTCGTGCGTATAGACTTCTTCCGCGCTAAGCCGGATTCGGCCCGATGCTTGTTCAGGTGACGCTTGTTCAGACATGGGTGTGATCGTTCTCCATTCCATCGAGGATATCGAGCAGTGCAAGGGGGCCCGCGCTTATCGCCTGGCCATATTCAAT